>Ga0210406_10000049_pt1 | contig 180567 bp, 169 predicted proteins | sample IncBWC30MmetaG_FD_155454 | JGI IMG/M metagenome (GOLD analysis project Ga0210406, IMG submission 155454) | Forest soil microbial communities from Barre Woods Harvard Forest LTER site, Petersham, Massachusetts, United States - Inc-BW-C-30-M | ecosystem: Environmental > Terrestrial > Soil >... | reverse complement strand
ACAGCCCGCAAGTGTTCCACCCTTCTGATTCAAAGCAAAGCGAGCTACTTGGTCATGCGGCAAAGGCAACACCAAAACCAACCCCCTCCTAATAAGGGAAAGGCCGGGGCAAACAACGTTCATCGCCACGCCAGCGGACTCGTGTTGCCTATTTCGTCCTTGACAGAGCCGTCGTGGTTATAGAAGGGATGACAGTGCCTGGACCGGGGAGCTGTTCGACCGCAGCCTGTAAAATCAAAGTTCACCTCGATATGTTTTTGCGCATACTCCTGGCGATCGCCATCTTCGGAACCCTAGCCTCGACCGCATTTCTCGTGCTGGCTTTAGTCGGCTCGTGGCGCTTTGTGAGAATGCGCAGACAACTTCGCGCTGCCCGCGCTTACTTTCCGCCGGTCAGTGTTTTGAAGCCGGTTCATGGACTTGAGCCGAATCTCGAAGAGAATCTCGAGAGTTTCTTTCGCCAGGACTTTCCCGATTTCGAACTCATCTTCTGTGCGCGCCAATCGAACGACCCGGGGCTGCAGATGGCGCAGCGATTAGCACACAGGTATCCCAACGTGAAGGTTCGGATCCTCACTTGTGGGGAGCCGCCATGGACCAATGCCAAACTTTTTTCCCTCGAGAAGATGTGGCAAGCAGCCGCTCACGACCTGCTCGTAATCAGCGACAGCGATGTCCGCGTTTCACGGGATTATCTTCGCGAGATCATCAAACCCTTCGCCGATCCCAAAGTAGGAATGACGACGTGCATCTATCGCGGTTTGCCGGCAGGCGGTTTCTGGACGGAGCTCGAGGCATTCGGATATTCGGTCGAGATGACCTCGGGAGTTGTGGTGGCGGACATGCTCGAAGGCATGAAGTTCGCGCTTGGTCCGACGATGGTAGTGCGCCGCGAATGCGTGGAAGCGCTCGGCGGATTCGGGTTCATGGCCGATTACTGTGCTGACGATTACATTCTCGGAAACCGCGTCGCTGACTCGGGCAGAGAAGTAGTCCTCTCGCACCATGTCATCGATCACATGGTCTTCCATCATTCGTTTCTGGCCTCGATGCGTCATCAGGTGCGCTGGATGCGAAGCACTCGTTTTTCGCGTCCTAAAGGTCATCTCGGAACGGTGCTGACGTATGCAATGCCGTATGGCGTGCTTGGATGCATCGCAGGCCTTGCTAGCGGACACACCGTGCTCGGTTGGAGTTTGTTGGGCGCCGCGTTCGTAAATCGGGTGATTCAGTCGATCGCTGCGGGATATTTCGTTGCCGGAGATCGTAAGGCGCTAACTCGTGCCTGGCGGTATCCGTTGCGGGATCTTTTAGGAGCGTTCTTGTGGATCGGGAGCTATCTCAGCGCAAAGATTGATTGGCGCGGGGAGGAATACCGATTATCTACTGGTGGGCTCATGTTGCGACACGAACAATCAGGCAAACTTCCCAAACCTGCGGTTGCAGGCAGCGAATAGGCTTCAGAGAGAAACAGCGCCAAACCTGATACCGAATACATAAGCAACTGTCATTCTGAGGCCCGGTGTTGGCCGAAGAATCTCCCGCTGTACTTCGGACTTGAGTGCAGTGTCGCGGCTCTTCGGCGAGAATCCTGGGCCGAAGAGCCCGGACAGAGCAAGTAAGTCTGACGCATTCCGGGAGGTCCTTCGGCCAACACCGGGCCTCAGGATGACAGTGTCAATTTTCTGACAGCCTATTGCCTATTGCTCAATATTTCTTTTCCCGAGACCTGCGCAAATAAGTAAGCTCCCTTGCCAAGAACCGACTTAGCTCGCGCCTGTTGTTCCTTAGGCACAAATAGAAAGACACGCTGCGAACCTTGCCACGCGCGAAGTAGATCCTCATCGTCCAAAAAAATGTGAGGAGCGTCGGGATACTTTGAACCCCACAGGAGCGAAGTGCTTCGCCCGTTTACGAGCATTACCTGGCGCTGCAGGTAGAAGATCAGCGACGATCCATACGCTTGATCTCCATAAATCATCACCTGATCGCCAGGGCGGATTACCTGCTGCACCTGGCCCGCGAGAATGCGTGACGACATAAACGGACCAAAGCGCACCAACGCGATATGCGCGGCAAACAAGAACACAGCCGAAGCAGTGGCGAGCGTCCATACAGCAACACGCGGCGAGCGACGATAGGACAGTAGTGCTGCCAGGGGTCCGACCAGCAGCGCGAATGCGGCCAGCAGAGCAGGCAAGCGCAATCCAGCGAACGCTGGGCCGGTGAGATCGAAGAACTTCGACATCGCAAGAGTGTTGTCGGCCACCTGCCTGTCCGCGAGCACCGACCCTAGATCCAACGGAACCGGCAGGTGACGTGATGACCACACGCCGGCAATCAATGCGATACCAGCCGAGGTTCCCATAATGGTAAGAGCCGCATAAGCCACTTTGCTCCAGCGACTGCCAAGGCGATCGGAAGCTAGGGCGTCCGCGGCAAGCAGAAGCAGCGGCAGATAAGCTGGAAAGGTGTAGTACTCCTGATTGGTTGAGATCGCAAAGAACACCAGAATCAGTCCCGACCAAACCAGGCAGATCATGCGCGTGCGATCTGCGAAACTCCACGCTGACGGTACTCGCTGCTTCGCGCGCTCGCGCAGGTTCTCCACGACTCGCGCCAGGAACAAACTCCAGGGAAAGAGCCACACGAAGTGCAGAGTCCAATACGCGATTGCGGGAAGCTTGTTGTAATCCTTCGGATAACGTTTGCCGAGAAAGCGCAACAAGTGTTCGTTGACGAAGTAGAACCAGAAAAATCCCGAATTCCGCACTCCAGCCAGAATGTGCCACGGAGCCGCGATCAGCAGGAACAAAAGCGTGCCCGTAACAAGGTGGAATTCGCGCCACCGCTTCCATTCACCCGTGACGATCAAATATGCAAGCAGAGTACCGCCAACGAAGATGATCGCTACCAGTCCCTTGGCCAGGACGGCTAGAGCCAAACAGGCATAGGAGGCATACCAAAGCCGAGATGCTCTTCCACGATCGAGCGCGAGCACGGCAAAGTAAAGCGCTCCGGCGATCGTGAGTGCGAGTAGCGCTTCGGGAATGAGAATTCGCGAGAAAAGGTAATACCCAATCGTCGTGACTACGAACAGCGCTGCGTAGATACTGGCGCGCGCCCCGAATGCACGCCGCGCCCAATCGGCGGCAAGAAACATCAACAGCAGAATCGCGATTGCAGTCGGCAGCCGGGTTGCCCATTCTGAAACTCCGAATACGCGATAGCAGGTCGCCACGAGCCAATATGGGAGCAGCGGTTTCTCGAGGTAGCGGATGCCGTCGACATGCAGCGTCACCCAGTCATTGTTGGCAACCATCTCGCGAGCGGCTTCGGCGTGCGTGGCGTCCGCATCGTCGAAGATCGCGGGAGAAGAGAGCGATCCCAGGTAGACGAACGCGAATATCAGGAGGATGGCGGCCCACGCCAGCCAGTGGCGGCGAAGCAGCTTAGGCCAAGCGTTCGGAGAAACCTGCGGCGAGCGCAGTTCTATTACGGGTGGGGGAGCGATTGCCAATGCTTATCGTGAAGGCGGCACGTATTCCTGCGGCAACTGCGAACCTTCGCCGAAGAAGTATGCCTGTAGTTGCTGCGCGAGAAACTCCTGTGCTTCTCTCTTCCAAGGCTGGAGGCGATATTCGTTCATGAGCATCTTCTGATGTTCACCCCATTCCGCCCAGGCTTGCTTCGACACGTTGTCGTAAATCTTCTGGCCGAGATCGTTGTCGAAAGGACGCTCTTCGAGCCCTTCCATCTCCCGGCCATACTTCACACACCGCACCATGTGTGCCATGCAGCTCTACTGTCCTCCTTGGAGGATTATGAACATTCAATTTTACAGGAACCGGACGAGGCGAACACGAAGGTCACGAAGGCGAAGGGAGAGGTCACCAAGCACCGCTCCGTGAGCTTTGCCGTCACCTTCGTGCCCTTCGTGTTCGCCTCTCGGGCTTTTGCTCTTCCAGAATCGAGAACTGCAGCTTGCGCTGGACGCGATCGATGCGGTCAAGGATCACCCGAACACGATCGCCGATCGAGTATGCGTGTCCGGACCGCTCGCCGATAATCTGGCGCGTGTTCTCGTGGTAGGCGTAGCGGTCATCGGCTAATGAGCTGATTGGAACCAGTCCTTCGATGAAGAGATCGTCAAGTTCAACGAAGAGGCCGTACTTGGTCACGCTCACGATGAGGGCCACGAAGTCCTCGCCGACTTTGTCCTCCATGAACTTGATCTTCTTCCACTCGATCAACTCTCTCTCTGCATCGTCCGCACGTCGCTCCGTTGTACTGGAGTCGACCGCGATATCGTGGAGCTCATCCAGGGGAATGATTTCCGTCAGGTGCTTCTTGCCATCTTCACTCTGCTTCTTCTCTCTGCGCTTTGACCACGGAAAAGGTTGATGATCGGACGCAGCCTTCGTCGCTCGTGCCCCATGCACACTGCTCGAAAGCTGAGGGGAACCCGCCGATCCATTGTTGAGGACGGCCTTCAAGATCCGATGCACGATCAAATCGGGATAACGCCGAATCGGCGAGGTGAAATGCGTGTAACTCGTAGCGGCCAGCGCAAAATGTCCTTCGTTCACTTCTGAGTAGCGCGCCTGCTTCAGCGAGCGCAGCATCAGGTAAGACAGAATGCGCTCTTCCGGCTTGCCTGCGATCTTCTGCGTCAGCTTCTGGTACATGCGCGGGGTGATGTGTATGTCCTGAGGAACTTCGTGCTGCCGTGGATTGCGTCCGCTGCCGTGCCGCTCCCGACGCTCTCCACGCGTCTGGAAGCGTCTGACGGGCAGATCGACGCCGAGCGAATATCCAAATGCCGCGGCGAGCAGCTCAAAGTCGTACACACGTTTTGCATCGGGCTCTTCGTGGATGCGGTAAATCGACCCAAACTTATGACTCTCGAGATGAGTGGCAACACACTCGTTGGCCGCTAACATGAATTCTTCGATGATGCGATGGGAAAATTTTCGTTCCGAGCGTGCTACGCCCTGCATCAGGCCGGCTTCGTCAAATTCGATCACCGGTTCCGGCATGTCGAAGTCGATGGAGCCGCGCTTGACGCGCTTGCGGTTCAGGATTTTGGCGAGCACTTCCATGCCCTCGAATTCACCTGCCAGCGCAGCGTACTGCTGGCGCATGCTTTGGTCGCCATCGAGAATCGTCTGGACCTCGTTGTACGTCATGCGGGCGGCGGAGCGAATCACCCCTTCGTGAAGTTGGTAAGCAACGATCTCGCCGGCGTGATCGATCTCCATGACGCAGGAGAGTACCAGCCGCTCAACTTTCGGACGCAGGCTGCAGAGATCGGTGGAAAGCTCCAGCGGCAGCATGGGAACAGCGCGATCGGGGAAGTACACAGACGTCCCACGCAACCGCGCTTCGCTATCGATTGCTGAGCGTTCTGTCACATAATTGGCGACGTCTGCGATGTGCACTTGAAGCTGGTAGTTCCCATTTTGCAACTTGCGCACAAGAACGGCATCGTCAAAGTCGCGCGCAGTCTCGCCATCAATCGTAACGATCGGGAATTCGCGGAAATCGCGCCGACGCGCTACTTCGTCGTGAGGTAGCACCGCGGTGAATGATTCGGCTTCCTCAAGGACCTCCGCTGGAAATACATGGGGGATGTGGTGCTTGCGAATCATGATCTCGACATCGACGCCGAAATCATCCTCGTATCCAAGCACCTCGATTACTTTGCCGCGTGCGTTCTGCGTGCCTGAAGGCCATTGAACGATTTCGACATCCACAACCATGCCTTCAAGATCGGCAGGCGCTTTCCGGCGCGCCTCTTTGCCAATCACGCGATGACGAGTCGTCGGGCGCTCTGGCACAGACGCAACATGCGGCTTCTCTACACTGCTTGGGACTTCCATGCCACGGGGAATGATCACAGGATCGGTAAGCTTGTCGTCGATCGGCTGGACGTAGTTGTAGCGATCGCCGTAATGGAAGATTCCGACTACAGTCGGGTGAGCACGCCCCACAATCTTGACGATGCGTCCCTCGGTTCGTCCGTCTCCGTGTCCCGGACCCACTTCGACCAGCACATTGTCGCCGTGCATCGCGGCGTTCATGTCGCGCGGAGAGACGTAGATGTCTCCTTCAATCCGGTCGCGCACCGCTGCATCTCGCGGGCGTACAAATCCGTAGCCGTCACGATGAACGGAGAGCTCGCCTGCCACCAGGTTGTGTTTGGCTGCGGCCTTCGGCAGAGCATAGCGATCGCGTCCCATCAAAACCAGTTCCCCGCGATCGACCAGCTTCTGCAGGCGTTCATCCAGTTGCCGCCTTTCCTCGCCACCACGCAGTCCCAATTCACGCACAAGCTGCTTGTACCCAGCGGCGTGGTTAGACTGTCGGGAGATGCGGGCGAGGATTTCGCGGTCTGTACTCATGGCTCGAATTTATTCACCTCATCCAATAGCGGTCCACATTCCATTTAACATGAATCGCTTATCGGCCACCGTACACTACCTGACGAGTCAGATACTTGCGTCACTAACGGCCAAGCAGCGCCGCTATACTGCGATGCATGGACGCCTTACGCCATGTTTTGACAGCCGTTCTGCTAGCCCTGGTTCTCAACTGGCTCTGGAAATCGTCACGAACCGGAAAGGCCAAAGAGGAAGCCGGCCGCAAAATATTCGGGCCCACTCGCGCCATACAGATTGTGACGGTCCTGTGCGGCATAGTGTTTACAGGCCTTGTAATTGGATCTGCCGTCGCATTGCGCAAGCCGAATGAATGGTGGGTGCCATTTCTATTCGTGGCCTTCCTTGCCATGGTTCCGTTTATGTATCCCCCGGTGCTGACCATTGACGTGGACGGCGTGTCATCGCGCGCGTGGTATGGGAGCGAGAAGAAGATCCGCTGGGAAGACATGGCTAGCCTGCACTACAACACCGGCAACAAACAGTTCACGATTCGAAGTAACGACGGCCGCAAGGTCACGCATGCCGGCTTTAATGCCGATGCTGACGGCTTTAAGAAAGCAGTCCAGAGTCACACGCGACTGCCTTTGAAAATCGCCCAGCCAGGCACCTGGAAGACAGAAACGATCGAAGTTCCGTATGAGGAAAACCAAGGAAGAATAGGGTGATCGGGTCATCAGGTGAAGTGAAAACAGGCTATTCCGCCGTCGCTTTTCTGCCGACTGTGCCGCGTCGCCCATACAAGAGTTCTTGCCGCTGATTACCGACTGGCAGAGGCACTTCACCCGATCACCGATTCCTACTACGGCCGACCCCCAGGAACCACCACCACGGCCTTACTTCCAGCAGAAAGTCGGGATTCACGAGCGCGGCGACACCAACGGTGGTGCTGGCTGGCGGATGCTCGTTCTTCGACAGATATTGCGTTCGAACATCGCGGTAGCCGGTCAGGTTTGCTGCCATGTCCACCATGAACGTATTCAACTTGACCACATCGTTGAAGGTCGCACCAACCGCGTTGAGTGCGATCCTGAGATTCTCGAAAACTTGAGTCGACTGTGCGCGAATGTCGCCCTTACCAACTGTTTTGCCGTCTTTGTCGACAGCGACCTGCCCAGAGATCAGGATCGTGCGCCCGCCGTTGATCTCGACTAGCTGAGTAAACCGCGGGTTTACAGCCAATCCTGGCGGATCGATGTAGCGAACTAGCTGGGTCGTACCTGTCCCAGTTCCGTGTAGTTTCTTGCCCTTATCTTGTTTTACGGTTTTTGCCGATAAGGGAATTGCACAGAGCATGAACGTAACTAAATAGCGCTTCATGTCTTCTCCTGAACGAGGTTTGAGAACGGCTTGCTGACAATCCCGCACGCCAGATGACTTGCGCCAGGTAGACGATTGAAAAAATGTAGACACAGCATGCTGTAGGCTTCGATTGCCGTACCTTTACAATCGTCCAATGCCGACGTCGCTTCGTTCTTACGCCAAAATCAACCTCGGACTCGCGATCGGTTCTGGTCGCGACGATGGCTTTCACGAGCTGCGCACGGTTTACCAGACGATTGCGCTGCATGACATCGTGAGAGTCGAAATTGGGCGGGGCACCGGCATCGAGATTCGCTGCAAGAACCCGAAAGTTCCAGCCGATGAGTCCAACACCTGCTACCGCGTCGCAGATCGGTTCATGAAGGCTATCGGTCAGCGCGGCAAGGTGGTTATCACGATCGAGAAGAACCTTCCCTTGCAGGGCGGACTTGGAGCGGCATCTTCTAATGCTGTGGCTACCTTACTTGGCATGGAACGTGAGTGGGGGAAGGCGCTCGATCCTGAAGACCGGCTGCGCATCTGCGAAGAGGTGGGCTCCGATCTGCCGCTCTTCCTGGTGGGCGGAACCGTGTACGGGCAAGGACGCGGCGAGCAGGTGATTCCGCTGGAGGAACTTCCGCCGGCGGCCTGCGTCGTAGTCACGCCTGAGATCGGCGTCTCGACTCCAAAAGCATTTGCCGATTGGGACGCCCTTGCAGAACGCGAATCCTCTGAGGAAGCCGAATCGCGGTCTTCGGCTTCTTCAAGCCGCACCGCTACTTTGACCAGCACTCCACAATCCGCTAAAATCTTATCTTTCAGCCGCTCTGTGTATTCCTGGCTGAGCGGCGGTTATAAGACTCCAGTATCCGGTGTTCCCGCATATGGCGGGGACCGGGCCGAGACACAGCTGCTCGACCTTGTCCGTACCGGGATAGAGAACGACTTCGAACGCGTCGTCTTTCCTCAACATCCCGAATTGCGTGACGTCAAGCGTGTGCTCTACGGCCAAGCCGGCGATGGAGCGCGTTATGCTTCGCTTTCCGGCTCCGGATCGGCCGTTTATGGCCTTTTTGATTCCAGGGAGAAGGCAGAAGCTGCTGCGGAACGTGTGCAGGCGATGGGTCCTGCCGCTCACGTAACAAGCACGCTGACAAGAAAGCAATACTGGGAGACAATGGTAATCAGCCGTTAACGCTGAAACTCCCAACAGACAATTTAACTAACAGCACAGGATCTTTGGGCGGTCGACTAATGGTAGGTCAAGTGCCTTTGGAGCACTTTGTCTAGGTTCGAATCCTAGCCGCCCAGCCAAGTAAGAAGACAGCGGGGAGTTTTCTAATCAGGAAATTCCAGAAGCACTTAGTCCCGGGCAAATGAAAGAAAACCAGCTTTCACGAGGCTTAGCGCAACTATGACGACGATCGCAACCGCAGTCGACAAGCAGCAGCAGAAGGGTCAAGCAACCGTGCAGACGCCGCCGGCGCAGAAGACCGAGCGCAAGCCGCAGCGTCATCGCGATAACGACCGTTTCAAGATCTTCTGCGGCTCGGCCAACGAGAAGCTTGCAGACGATATTTGCAGGTTTCTCGAGATTCCGCGCGGACAATCGCACTTGCAGCGCTTCTCCGACGGTGAGGTTTACTTTCAGTTGCTGGAGAACGTGCGCGGCGCCGATGTTTTCGTCGTGCAGCCCACGTGCTTCCCGGTGGATGAGCACTTGATGGAGTTGCTCTTGATGATCGACGCGCTGAAGCGGGCTTCGGCGCGCAGGATCACTCCGGTGATCCCGTATTACGGATATTCGCGGCAGGACCGCAAGGACAAGCCTCGCGTTGCTGTTTCGGCGAAGTTGGTGGCGGACTTGCTAACCACGGCTGGTGCGCATCGGGCGCTGGTGGTTGATTTACACGCGCCGCAGATTCAGGGATTCTTCAATATTCCGGTGGATCACCTGTTTGCCTCGCCGGTACTGGTTTCGGCGGTGAGGGATTTGAACTTGCCCGACCTGACGGTGGTATCGCCAGATGCAGGCGGCGTGGAGCGCGCGCGCTTCTTTGCCAAAAAGATGGACGCGGCGCTGGCTATCGTCGATAAGCGGCGCACGGACATGAATGTGACCGAAGTGATGCACGTGATCGGTGATGTAAAGGGCCGCACTGCGCTGATTCTCGACGACATCATCGACACAGCGGGCACGCTGGTGAAGACTGCGGATGCGTTGCTCGAGGCTGGAGCGATTCGCGTGCTTGCGTGCGCATCGCATCCGGTGCTGTCAGGCCAAGCGTTGGAGCGCATTCACCATTCCCGCATCGAGCAGGTGATTGTGACGGACACGATCCCGCTAAGCGAAGCGGCGAAGAACGAGCCGAAGATCAAGGTTAAGTCGATCGCTGGGCTCCTGGCACGAGCGATCGAGAGCATTCATGAGGAGACGTCGGTAAGCAGCCTCTTTAGTTAGAGATCTCAGCAGTAAAGAAGCAGCATGCTGCATCTTTACATGCTTTTAAGGAAAAGGAATGGCAACTCAGGAACTAGTAGAAGCACAACCGCGGCCCACAGATGAGGCTCGCTCGAAGAACGCTGCGCGCCGCGTGCGTCGCAGCGGAAATATCCCGGCTGTAGTCTACGGCGCGAAGAAAGAGTCGGTCGCCGTGACTGTGAATCCCAAGCAGATCAGCCGCATTCTCCACTCTGAGAGCGGTCACAACACCGTGTTCGATCTGAAAGTGGGCAGCGAGCAGAGCAAAGCGATGATCGTCGACTGGCAGTACGAGCCTATTAAGGGCAGCCTGCTCCATATCGATCTGAAGCGTATCGCCATGGATAAGGCGCTTCGCGTGAAGGTGCCGGTGCAATTGACCGGCGTGCCCGAAGGTGTGAAGACGCAGGGCGGAATTCTCGAGCAGATCGTGCGCGAAGTGGAAATCGAGTGTCTGCCGTCAGACATTCCCGACCATATCGACGTCGATGTGACCCCGCTGGTGTTCGGCCAGGTATTCCGCGTCTCCGATCTGCCTCATAGCGGCAAGCTCAAATTCATCACTGACGAGACGCAGCCTGTAGCGCACATCACGTCGGTGAAGGAAGTGGTTGAGGCAGCTCCGGCTGAGGCTGGTGCCGAGGTAGCAGCAGCTCCGGCTGAGCCCGAGGTCATCAAGAAAGGCAAGCAGGAGACCGAGGAAGGTGCAGCTCCTGAGGCCGCGGCTAAGCCCGAAGGCGGTAAGAAGGCTGAGGGCAAGAAGAAAGAGTGAAGCTGGTCGTCGGTCTGGGCAATCCCGGCATCGAGTACCAGTTCACGCCGCACAATCTTGGCTTCCTGACTATCGATCGCGTCGCCGAGCGGTGCAAGGTTGATGTCGCAAGCCGCCGATGCCAGGCGGCTACAGGCAAGGTGAGGCTTGCAGGACACGAAGTCCTGCTGGCTAAGCCAGAGACCTATATGAACCTCAGCGGGCTTTCGGTAAGAAAGCTGGTTGAGGATCTTGAGGTAAATCCGGCGAGCGATCTGATCGTCGTCTACGACGAATTGGATTTGCCGTTCGGTGCGATTCGGATTCGTCAACGCGGTGGGACGGCGGGCCACAACGGACTCGAGTCAGTGGTCGGCTCGCTCGGTACCGACGAGTTCATCCGGGTGAGGTTGGGGATCCAACCGGATCATCCGGTACGCGACGGCGCGAAGTTCGTTTTGGGACAGTTCAAGAAGTCGCAGTTGGAAGTTGTGGATGAACTGATCGAGCGCGCTGCCGATGCAGTAGAAGCGATTTTGAAGGACGGCCTGGCAGCGGCGATGAACCGCTTCAACCAGCGTCCGAAGAACACAGCCGAGGGCGGCTGTGCCACATAAGAAGGGAAGAGAATGCAACAACGTACCTACGAAGTGATGTTTATTGTCCGGCCTGACCTGCAGGAGGAGGAGATCGACAAGCTGATCTCGAACCTCGAATCCCAGGCGACCAATGCCGGCGCAACTGTGAAGAACGTGGAGCGCATGGGCAAGCGCCGTCTCGCGTACGTCGTGCGCAAGTTCGCGGATGGCTTCTACATCCTGCTGACGGTTGATGCCGACGGCAAGGCGATTCACGAGATCGAGCGCCGTTTGCGCGTGTCAGAGCCTGTGATCAAGTTCATTAGCGTGCGCATCGACGAAGAGCAGAAGCGTCTGGAGAAGATCAAGCAGCTTCGCTCGACGCGCGTGAAGCGCTCGACGGCGGAATCCGCGCCAGCGCCGGAACCTGCAGCAGCGGCTCCGGCAGCAACGGCGTAAGAAGCTTCTGGCCACTGGCGCTTGCTGCTGGCCAGTCGCTAGCTCTAAGAACCAGCAACTAGCCAGAAGCAGCAGCTAGAAGCGAGCAGCTATTTTAAGGAGAAACATGTCAGATACACCCACACCAACTACCGCGGGCGGAGGACAAGACCGGCAGGACCGCGGACCGCGTCGCGATTCCCGGGGTGGCCCCGGAGGCCAAGGCGGGCGCGAGGGCGGACGCAAATTTTTCCGCCGCAAGAAAGTCTGCAAGTTTTGCGTGGAGAAGATCGACTCCATCAACTACAAGGACGTGCGCCTGCTCTCCGGGTTTGTTGCCGAGCGGGGGAAGATCGTTCCTCGCCGTCTGACCGGAGTCTGCACGCCACACCAGCGTCGCCTGAGCGCCGCCATCAAGCAGGCGCGCAATATCGCGCTGCTGCCATTTGCAGCGAGGTTCTAAACGAAGCTGCTGGCTGCTAGCTACTAGCTGCTGGCTTGTTCGCGCATACGGCAAGAGTGCCAGTATCGAGGTCAAATTCTAGTGAGATCGCGCTGCGCTTTGGCTAGCGGCTAGGAGCTAGCAGCCAGCAGCTTGGAGTTATCCAATGGAAGTCATTCTGAAAGAAGATGTAGAAAAGCTTGGCCACCGCGGCGACATCGTGAAGGTCGCTGAAGGTTTTGGCCGCAATTTTTTGCTGCCGCGCAAGCTCGCCATTGAGGCCAGCAAAGCGAATAAGGCAGTGATCGATCAGATGAAGGCCGCTGCAGTGCGCAAATCGGCCAAGGAAAAGACCGGCGCCGAGGCGCTCGCTCAACAACTCAACGAAGTGCAGCTTACCTTTGAGCGCAAAACGGGGGAGAAGGATCACCTGTTCGGCTCGGTTACGTCGTCCGATATTGCAACAGCTCTTGAAGGCAAGGGATTCAAGGTCGATCGCCGCAAGGTTCATCTGGATGATCCGCTTAAGAGCCTGGGCGAGTTCCACGTTCCCGTGAAACTCCATCGCGAGGTTACGGCACACGTAAAGGTCACGGTGAAGCCCGAAGGCGGCGAAGCAGGGGCATAGGTAGCTCCAGCAGATAAAAAAGGCCGTCCCAAAAAGGGGACGGCCAGTTGTTTCTAGTCGCTCGAAGTTCTACTGCTGATTCACCTGCAGCAGCATCTGTGTGCCACTATCAAGCTTTACATTCTTTCCGGCCGAGGTAATTACCGATCCCTGGGTTGCGTTGGACGCAGCGCCGCTAAGCTGCAGCCCATTCAGTCCGATGACTCCCTGGCTGTTCGAAGTGAGCTGACCAGCAGCGCCGCGCGTGGCGCCATTCACGGCCCCGCCCGCATTCGCGCCAGCGCCAGCGGCCGTGTTGCCAACTCCGCTTGCAACTCCGCCCGCGGTGCTACCGACCGCACTCGTCGCGCCACCCACGGTGCGACCGGCGCCACCGAGCAGGCCTCCACCTCCGCCTTCTCCAGCAGACACGCCTCCGGCGGCCTGGCTACCCAAGGATGAACTACCGGCGAGAGTGTCGTCCCCCGTCGAAGCGGACGCGCTGTTGGCCGCCGCGGCGATTGCCTTAATGCTCGCGTTTAGGGGAACCTGTTGTCCATTTTTCAGCACGGCGTGGTCGAATGCGATCCCCAATGCGGATTCGGAATCTCCATTCGCTTTGGCTTTCGCGTCGGTCACATGTCCAACCAAGCGCGATCCACGCGGAATCACCACGCCTGACGCGGAATGAACTTCCTGCGTTGTCTTGGCCGTGATCTCGTCCCCAGGCTTGGCCTTGCGCGCATCAACCGGCTTGCTGAGGGTCGCGGGAATTGTTGTTCCCGCTGCCAACTCACCGGCGCCGTTGGCGCTGGTGCCTACGGATTTTCCATTTACGGAAGCAGCGTTGTCGTTACTGGCGCTTCCGCTGGCATCCGCATTCCCTTTGCGATGCTTGCGATCTGCCTGTGCATTTGCATCGACCGAGGTGTTCGAGTTTACGTTTGCGTTGTTTTGCCCGGCCTGGACGCTAGTGCTGCTATTCGCAGAACCGCTGGCCTGGGCATCCGTTTGGGCGGACGCGAAACTTACGAGGCTGACTGCCGCAACTGCAACTAGTAACAGTTTCATGCGATTGTCTTCTCCTTAACTGACTCGGAAAATGTTTTAAGTTTTGGGCCGCAACTACTTGGCTGCGCGCTCGCTGACGTTGTGCGTCGAGCCCGTGTTGATGATCTGCATCGAGGTCACGGAATACTCCCGCTCCTTGCCATCGAGTTCAGGTACAGCCAACAGCAACTTGTCCTTCTTAATCCGGAACTCCGCACGCTCCCCCACCGGCAACAGCACCGGGTGCTTTTCCTCGCGGGGACGAATGCGGTACATCACGCGATCAGTCTTGAGCACGTACTCCTGGCAGAGCATCTCGCGCTGTTTCTTGTGTGCTCCGTCCGTGCCGAGGATTTCTCCGGCAAAGCTCTTCCCGCTGTTTTCATCGATTCCGCAGGTCACCGCGTCCATGTTTGAGATAGTCCCAGTCTGGCGGAAAATCGGCTCATCCTTAGCGAATGCGAAAGAGCCGAGCATTAAAAAGCAAATTGCAATCGTTGACTTCATGGCGCCTCCTATCGGCGGAAGCTTGAAATGCAGATCGGATGCCACAAGCAGAGTAGATGCTGAATTGGGAGTACATGGTTGTTTTTCAGGGACTTAGGTTCGGTAACGCGAAATTGGACAATGACCCTTGGTAACCGGGAAAATCTTCTCGCGAAAGGAAGTATTGCGAGCATTCGGGCAGTCCACAAAAAGGTTGCCTCCCAGCATAGGCGCGCAGGGAACCGGGGTCACCTAGGAGAAGGAGAGCTTGGTTACCCCTGTGTATCGACGATTAATCGACCCGCGAATCAGCATCGCTGAACAGATCTTTACTCTTCCGTGCGCATGACATGGAGTCGTCGAACTCTTAAAATCAGGTATAAGCCACCTCACGAGGAAACCCAGTTTTGTCGCAGACCGAAATTCTCGAGACTCCCTCCAAGGCCATAGCAAAGCAGGTTAAGCCAGTACGGCGCGCCATTCTGAGCGTTACCGACAAAACCGACATTGTAGAATTCGCGCGTCACCTGGAGAAGGCAGGCGTTGAGCTAGTATCGACCGGAGGCACTGCAAAGTTGCTGCGTGATGCCGGCGTTCGCGTGAAAGACATCTCGGACCTAACCGGCTTTCCCGAAATGCTTGATGGCCGGGTGAAGACTCTCCATCCCAAAGTGCATGGCGGAATTCTGCACGTTCGCGAGAACTCCGCGCATCGCGAGGCCGTCACCGAGCACGACATTCCCGCAATCGACATGGTCGTGGTGAATCTTTATGCGTTCGAAAAGACGGCTGCGCGTCCGGATGTCAACTTTGAAGATCTCATCGAAAACATCGACATCGGCGGACCGTCGATGCTACGGTCGGCAGCAAAGAATTTTCAAGATGTTGCAGTGGTGACTTCGCCGTCGGATTACCGGAGCATCGCAGACGAGCTTTCCAGTACCGGCGGACTCTCCCTGGCTACGAAATGGAATTTAGCGAAGAAAGCGTTTGCTACCACAGCGGCTTACGACAGTGCTATTGCGTCTGTGCTTGAGACGATCCCGGCGCCCGGCCAGCTTCCATCACGCGATCAATTTCCCCAAACTTTGCGCCTGGCGTTCTCGAAGCTGAAAGATCTGCGCTACGGAGAGAATCCTCACCAGAAGGCCGCTGCTTATTCGGACGGCTCAAATCGCGGAATTGCGAATGCGCGACAGTTTCAGGGGAAGGAGCTCTCCTACAACAATCTCGTCGACCTCGACGCAGCATGGGAGCTTTGTCGCGAGTTTGATGAGCCCATGTGCGCGATCATCAAGCACACGAATCCTTGTGGCGCTGCGACTGGTCCCGACGTTCTTACTGCGTACAAGCGTGCGTTGGAGGCAGATCCGGTCTCGGCCTTTGGTGGCGTTATCGGAATCAATCGCGAGATCGATGAAGTTGCCGCCGAGGAAATTGCCAAGCTGTTCGTGGAGGCCATCGCGGCTCCGAGCTACTCGGCTGCCGCCCTGACACGATTTGCCGCCAAGAAGAACCTTCGTCTGCTCGAAGTGATTGCCGACGCGCCCAAAACGGTACTCAAGCAAGTTTCTGGAGGCATGTTGCTTCAGGATGCGGACGTCCATTCTTTATCGTCCGCCGATTTGAAGATCGAGACGAAGAGACAGCCCGCGCCAGAAGAAATGTCAGCTCTGCTTTTCGCCTGGAAGGTCTGCAAGCACGTGAAGTCGAATGCGATCGTCTACGCCCGCAATGGGCAGGTCGTAGGTGTGGGAGCGGGTCAGATGAGCCGGGTTGACTCCTGCAAGATCGGCGCTGCTAAGGCGGTCTTGCCGCTGAACGGTACCGTCGCGGCTTCAGACGCATTTTTCCCCTTCCCGGACGGGGTGGAAGAGATTGCCAAGGCCGGCGCTACTGCCGTAATCCAGCCAGGTGGGTCGGTCCGCGACAATGAGGTGGTAGAGGCCGCTGACCGGCTGGGACTAGCGATGGTGTTTACCGGGGTGCGTCACTTCCGTCACTAATACCAGGGCCTCAGGGGGCCAACTAAGGCGTACAATTTACATTGGCGACATCATCGCATTTGACCGGGCTTCGCCAGGCGACTGGTCGTGCATCGAACTAAGTGCAGATGCGAAACTGCCGCCTGCGCATCCAATAACTCGGGAGTAAAGCTTCATTCGGTCAAGCGAACTCATGATACGTCTCGGTATTCATCTGTCCTCCTTTGTTCTTCTTAGCTCGTTGATCGGCTTCGGCCAAACTCCCGCAGCGCAGACCCCGGCGACCTCTACCCCGGCTACGCCAGCGGCGCAGAGTCCAGACAAGGCTCCGAATAACCAGAACCAGATTCCTGACACGCCTGCACCGCCGGCGAAGGCCAAGTCTGCTCCGGCTTCGGCCGAAGGCAAGCGAGCAACCGATAGCACTCCTCCCGAACAGCGTGATCGCGCCGCGGCTTACTATCACTACTCGCTGGCGCACATGTATGAGGAGATGGTCTCGGTTTACGGCCACTCGGAATACGCCAGCAAGGCCATCGAAGAGTACAGACTTGCCCTGCAAAACGATCCCGGATCGGAACAGCTAAACGCAGGTTTAGCTGAGCTTTATTTCAAGACCGGACACATTCGCGACGCCGTCACGGAATCGCAGGAGATCGTAAAGCGAGATCCTAACAATCTCGATGCGCGCAAGCTTCTCGGCCGAATCTATCTCCGCTCAATCGGCGATATGCAGGGCGGAGTTCAGTCGTCTGAAGTCTTGAAGCTCGCAATCGAGCAGTTCAGCGAGATCGTGAAGCTGGAGCCCGATAAGATCGACGACCACCTGCTACTCGGTCGCCTGTACATCCTCAACAAGGATTACCTGAAGGCAGAAGGAGAGTTTAAGGCCGCCCGGAAGATCCAGCCGGATTCAGAAGAGGCCGTAGTGAACCTCGCCTATCTCTATAACGAAGAGGGCGACAACAAGAAAGCCGTGGAAGTGCTGCAGTCGATGCCCGATGCGCAGCGCACCGGCAAGGTCTACTCGGTTCTCGGCTATACGTTCGAGCAGCAGAAAGACTACAAGCGGGCGATCGACGCTTATAACCACGCGATTGAGCAGGACAAAGACAATCTGGACGCGCAGCGCGGTTTAGCCAACAGCCTGTTGGGCGACAACCAGATTGAGGCTGCACTGGCGCAATACAAGCAGGTCGCCGATGCTGATCCCCAGGATGCGCAGGCTTACATCCGCATGCAGGAGATCTATCGCCGTCAGGGTAAGTACACCGAAGCGATGGCGACGCTAAAGAAGGCTGAAGCTCTCGTACAGGACTCGGTAGAAATCCCGTACAACGAGGCACTGCTCAACGAAGCCCAGGGTAAGTTCGACGACGCGATTCAGATCCTCCAGAACCTGGTCGACAAGAATACGAAGCCGATCGCCACGATGACCAACAGCGAACGGAATAACCGTTCAGTGTTCCTTGAGCGCCTAGGCACTGTTTATCGCGAGAGCGGTCGGAACCAGCAGGCTATCGAGACCTTCCGACGCATGATCGAACTCGGAGACGAAAGCACCGAGCGCGGCTACAGCCAGGTGATCGACACCTATCGCGAAGACAAGCAGTGGAATCAGGCCACGGCCACCGCGCAGGATGCCGTGAAGGCATTGCCGAAAGACCGAACTATGCGCTTGGTTCTCGCGGGTCAGCTTGCGGACAATGGCAAAGCCGATCAAGGTATCGCGATGGCGACGGCACTGCTCAAGAACACGCCCGAAGATCGCGATGTCTATCTGGCGCTCTCCCAAATCTATGCACGTCTACGCCGCTGGTCCGATGCGGACGAGGCGTTGAACAAAGCCGACTCGCTGGCCACGAAACCCGAAGACAAGCAGTACGACTTCTTCCTGCGTGGGTCGTATTTTGAGCGGCAGAAGAAGTACGACGCCGCGGAAGAGATGTTTCGCAAGGTGCTTGCCACCGATCCGCGCAATGCGATGGCCCTGAACTATCTCGGCTACATGCTCGCGGACCGCGGTTCTCGCCTTGAAGAAGCGCTCTCTCTCATTAAGAAAGCCGTCCAGGAAGAGCCGCAAAATGGCGCCTACCTCGATTCCCTCGGCTGGGCCTACTACAAGATGGGTAATTACGAAATGGCCGAGGACAACTTGCGGCGAGCGATGGATCACATCAGCAAAGATCCCACCGTGCATGATCATATGGGCGAGGTTTATGCCAAGACGGGCCGTCTAAAGCTGGCCGCCGCACAATGGGAGCGCGCGCTCGAGGAATGGAACCGTTCGCTACCGGCAGACGTCGAGAGCAATGACGTCGCTCGCGTGCAGAAGCAGCTCGAGAGCACGAAAGTGAAGTTGGCGAAGCAGGAAGGTGCGAAGGATTAAGTAGTCAGTCTTGAGTAGTCAGTTGTCAGGTAAAGCCCGGCCTTCGTGGCCGGGCTTTAGTTTTTGTGTACTCGTAGGTCTCTCGTTAGACAGAACCTCCCTTGTCCTGTAGTGATTACTGAAAACTGATTACTGAGAACTGAGTACTATTGTGCGCTAGACTCCAAGACATGTACGCCCCGTACGCGCTGCTTCCGGATGAATCGCGCGGGCGACGCCATCCCGAGCCGCCACATCCCTATCGATCCGATTTCCAGCGCGATCGCGATCGCGTCATCCACTCCCGCGCTTTTAGACGGTTGGAGAACAAGACGCAAGTCTTCACCTATAGGGGCTCCGACCACTTCCGCAACCGCCTCACACACACGATAGAGGTCGCGCAGATCGCACGTACGGTTGCTTCGGCTTTGCGCTTGAATTCCGATCTTGCGGAGACTCTCGCACTGGTTCATGACATCGGCCATCCGCCGTTCGGCCACGCCGGCGAGCAGGCGCTTGATCGCGAAATGCGCGCCTTCGGCGACATTTTCGATCACAACCTGCACGCTCTGCGCATCGTGGAGCATTTCGAACTGCGCTACCCTGAATTCCGCGGCTTGAATCTCACGTTTGAGGTTCGCGAAGGCATCATCAAGCACTCGCGCGACTGGAATCCCGACGAATTCCCAGAGTTGGCAGAGTATCTGCTGGAGCAAAGGCCCCCGCTCGAGGCGCAGCTCATCGACCTTGCGGACGAAATCGCATACAACGTCGCCGATCTGGACGACGGTGTCGAATCGGGAATCCTTACCATCGAAATAATCCGCCAGCATTTGCCATCGTTCGAGCGCGTCTGGGTCGAAGTCGAGCAGCACTATCCCGAGGCTCTGCCCAAATTGAAATTGAGCGAATGTCTGCGAAGAATACTCGACCGCATGGTCAGCGATCTTATCCACGCCAGCGGACACCGCATCCGGGCGGCGCGAATCAACCGATCGCGCGAGGCCCGGGCCTACCCGCAACGTCTGCTCTGTTTTAGCGCCGAAGTTGACGCCGAGAGGCGGGAAACGAAGGCGTTCCTGCACGCGCATCTGTATGACAGTCCAGTGCTCAGTTCCGATCGAGTGCGCTTAGAAGAGCTAATTTCAGAGTTATTCCGGTTCTGGCTGGCGCATCCCGAGGAGCTTCCCCAGAGTTACCAGGACCAATTGCCCGGAGAGAAACTGGAGCGAGTGGTTTGCGACTACATCGCCGGGATGACGGACAACTTTATTCTTCGCGAATACGAGCGAGTTGGTGGAGAAGGCGCCACTGAGCGGGAAAAGAGCATTCAGCACTCAGCATTCAGCGCTCAGCACAAGAGTTGATCCTCGGCAGTCCCAACTTAGCTGGATGCGTCTCGGTGCAGTACGTTCTGCGATGCTGCTTATCCCAAAACTGCATCAAGGCTTGAATGCTGACTGCTGCCTTCTCATCTCGCGTTGTCCGGGTCGACGGGAAGCAATCAGCCTACCATGCGGCGTGGGACTTCGCATGCCTCAGAGGAAAAACAAAAGGCGGCCCGCAGGCCGCCTTGTCCTTAATGCGCACTGCAATTCAACGAGGATTCGTCGACGCATCCCCGCGCGGCTTGGCATCGTTCGAGTTTTGGTTTTGCTGATTGTTGTTGGGATTGTTGCTGTTCGGATTGTTCTGGTTGCTGGCTGGATTGGTACCCACGTTGTTTGAGCTTGGACTGCTGTTCGAGGCGCTGCCTTTGCCGCTTACTGTAATTCGGTCTCGAACACGCCGGTTCCCTGCAAATGAGCTGGCGATTCGCTGGGCAGTCTGCTTTTCCTTACCGGTTTGAACAGTCCCGCTCAACTCGATCGTGCTCTCGGTGATATTCACGTTTATGTTGTCGTTGTGCAGCGTCGGTTCATTCTGCAGTGCGTTCTGAATTTGATTTTGCAGAGTTGCTGTGTCGTTCACTCCAACTCCCGTAGTCGTCGTACCGGGCGCGCCTGCAGTACCGCCTGCATTTGCACTCACGCCAGCATTGGAGCCGATTGCCCCCGTGCTAGCGCCGGACAGAGCGGTGCTGGGCGCAGCCGCTGTTGCCGCTCCAGTGATGCCACCCGTCGTGCCTGGCGTGCTTGTAGTCGATTGCGCTGTAGAAGCGGAGTTCTGGCCAGCCATGTTGCCTTCGTTGGAGGCATTCGTTTGCGGAGCGCTCGATGGATTTTCGCCCACCCCCGAACTCGTGGAAGCAGTTGTCCCGGCAGCAGCCGATCCAGTTTGATTACTCGGCACTCCGGCTGCGCTGGCGCTCGCGCTTGGGGCGGAAGGGGTTGCTCCAGTAGTCGCGCTTGCGCTGGAAGTTGTAGAGGTTGAGCCGCTTTGTGTTGCGGTCATGCCGGCTGCCTCGCCAGCGGTGGAGCTTGGTGTCGTCGAGCTCGATGACGGCGTCGTGGCTGAGCTACCGGTAGCACTGGTTGTGCCAGGTGGTGGACTTGTCGGGGCCGTGGCGCTGGTATGTCCAGTGGTGCCGGTTGTGGCACTCGCGGAGCTCGGCGCGCTGGAATCGTTGGTGGACGTGCTTTGAGACGCACTGCCACTCACTTCCGGAGTTGTGCTCGGTGCCGTGCCCGCACTCGACGTGGAAGCCACACTGGGCGGCATTGCTGAGGCGCTGGATTCGCTCGAAGAGCTTGGTGGAGTGCTGGCGGTCGTTGGGTTGTTGTTACCACTGGCAGAGCCACCTGCGCTGGCGCTGACCGTCAGGTGTTCATCCACCTTCTTTATCCCGGCGATGGACTTCGCCATTTCCTTGGCCCGCTTCTTGTCTGCTTTGGATGCGACGGTGCCCGTCAGGATGGCGGTGCGGTTGGTGACCGACACTTGCACGTTGGCAAATGCGGGATCCTGGCTGAATTTCGATTGCAACTGCTGGGTTAGGTCACCGTCGTTTGATCCGCTCTTGGAAGTACTGGCGGTCATGTCATTTCCGCTAGCTGCCTGACTGGATGTAGCCGTGCTCTGGGAACCCGCTGTTGTCGCCGAGTTCGAAGTCGTGTCCTGCGCGAGCGTGAACGGCACAGTGGCGGTTGCCAACGCTAACGCTAGGAAAATACTTGTCTTCTTCATGGGGAAATCTCCTGGGTGCCTACACTCTGGGTCTGAGTACCTCTTCACCCCTACCCGGATGCTGTTGCGCCAGAGAGGGTTGGCAGAGTAAGGCGTTGGGGAATCGGGTGATCGGGCCATCGGGTGATCGGTTGAAGTGAAGACTGGCTAAGTTCGAGATTCCAGGGCATCCGCTGAGAGATGCTTAAGGTCGGAGAAAGCCTTGACGGAGCTGGTGCTACTTCACCCGATGGCCCGATCGCCCGATTCTCATTACACTATCCCCATGCACGCGCATGTTCACGGCTCGGCGAGAACCTCGAAGCTCCTGCGCGTTGCTCTGCTTCTTACCCTTGCATACATCGCCGTAACGGTCATTGCGGGAATCAAGGCCCACAGTCTGGCCCTGCTGTCGGAAGCGGGACATAACGTTTCTGATTTCCTTGCTTTGCTGCTCTCCTGGGTGGCGGTTTACCTGGGTACACGTCCACCTACAGCCACCAAAACATTTGGATACCAACGCGCTGGGGTTCTCGCTGCTTTTGTGAATGCGCTAACCCTGGTGGTGGTCGCGATCTACATCTTTGTTGAGGCCGCGCGCCGCATGGTGAGCCCTGTCGCTGTACACGCCCGCACCATGATGATCGTGGCCGCCGCCGGCGTGGTCATGAACGGAATCATCGCGCTCATGCTTCACGGCAGCAGCCATGATGTAAACGTCCGCAGCGCATTCATCCACATGTTGGGAGACACACTCTCCACTGCCGCCGTGATCGTCGGCGGCTGGGTGATTCTTTTCACCGGAAAGACGTGGGTTGACCCGGTGCTCTCGTTCGGAATCGGTGCTCTTATATTGTGGTCCTCGTTCGGCATTATTCGCGAGACGCTCAACATATTGCTGGAGGGCACTCCAAAGGGAGTGAGCATGGATCTTTTGGCCGATGCGATGAAGCAGGTGGATGGCGTGCGGGATGTGCACGATCTTCATGTCTGGAGCATTGGATCGGAGATGCACGCGCTCTCCTGCCACATTGCAATCGCCGACATCCCGCCCTCGGCGAGCGAAGCGATATTGCGCGACGTGAAAGAACGTTTAGCAATGCAATTTCGCATTCACCACACCACCATCCAGTTCGAGCACGAGAACTGCGAGACCGCCCATGGCTGCGTGATGCCGGTTGGAATGGAAGAAGCTCACCATCATCACGGGCGCTGAGCTATATTCGCTTTACTAACCCGCAAGGAAGAGTTCGATTTCTTATCTTCAACAGAACAGTCTGCGGCAGGTCTCGTCACCTCCTTCCGGTACGCGCTTTTTCTCTCATCCTCGCTGGCGGAATTGCGCAACCATGGTTTGGGTTGGGCTGATCGCCCGCGAAGTAGCGATTTTTGTTGGGCACACCTATCGCATCTCCAAACTCGAGGGAAGCTTCGGATTCGGTTGGGAGACGGGGCGCATCGCTCGCTCCATCGCGTTGGGTCAAGGCTTTAGTTCGCCATTCCACGACACGAGTGGACCAACCGCGTGGCTGGCCCCGATCTACCCATATCTACTGGCGGGCGTATTCAAGCTGTTCGGGGTTTACACCTCAGCGTCGGCAATTGCGATTCTCTCGATCAATTCCATCTTCTCGGCGCTCACGATAATCCCGGTTTTCTACATTGCGCGGCGAGCATTCGGGCCTCGCGCAGCATTATGGTCCGGATGGCTTGCAGCTTTGTTCCCGTATGCGTGGTACTGGGCGATCAAATGGGCATGGGAAACCAGTCTAGCCACACTGTTATTGGCATGTGTTTTCCTGTTATCACTGCGAATGGCGGGAATAGACTGGGCAGGTTTTGTGGCACAGCCGCCCTCGGCTGTGGCTCCGCCGAGGCTGACAAAAGCGAGGCTGTCTGAGTCGCGAGCAGAACACTCCCCACGAACGCGCCGCGCAGAATGGCTATGGTTCGGATTATTGTGGGGATTAATCGCATTAACCAATCCGTCGTTATTGTCTTGGCTACCGTTCTGCACTGTGTGGATTCTGATCGCGCAGTTGCGAGCTGAGCGCACAAGTAAGCCTGTATGGTCGGCTCTCGCAGCTGGTGCGGTATGTCTCGTTGTAATGAGCCCTTGGGTACTTAGGAACTATGTAGTTTTTCATCGCTTCATTCCCTTACGCAGTAACTTTGGGGCGGAGCTGCGGATGGGAAATGGAGACAACGCCGTCGGTCTGTGGCGCTTCTGGATGCATCCGAGCAGCAACGTGCTCGAGCGCAAAAAGTTCCAGGAAATGGGTGAGATTGCCTATGTCCAAATGAAGCACCGGGAAGCGATCAATTTCATTCGCTCACACCCATTGCTCTTCGCCAAACTCTGCATCAGGCGTGCGACTTATTTTTGGTATGGCACACCACGCGACACGGGATTTGAGGTTCTTACGCTGGGTAGAAATGTCGGGTTTCTCCTCTCGTCGATTCTGGCATTCGGTGGACTGTGGGCCATGTGGCGTCACCGGCATCCCGCCACTTTCTTGTTTGCGTCGTTGCTGTTTGCTGCCCCACTCATCTACTACGTTACTTTCCCTCACCCACGATATCGTGCTCCAATCGAACCGGAGATGCTGATCCTGATGGTGGGACTGTTTTTCTACGCGGAATCACGCGCAAAACATGCCGCGCCAGCCAAGAGTGACGAATCTTCATGAGACTAGTGCCCTTGCGACAATTTGCCATTGACCACGACAAGCCACTGCGACGTCTCTCGATTGTCCTTCCGGTGTACAACGAGAAGGCGACCGTCGCAACCACCATCAAGCGTGTGTTACAGGCGGCATCGCCCATGGAGCTTGAACTGGTAATCGTGGACGATTTCTCGCGCGACGGCACACGGGAGATTCTTCCCGAACTGGTACAGCGAATGCAGAACTCCTTCGGCGTGCAGATTCAACTCGTGATGCATGATCGCAACCAAGGTAAAGGCGCAGCCTTAAGAACAGGATTTAAGCATGCCACTGGTGACGTAATTTTGATCCAGGACGCGGACCTCGAGTACGATCCTCGAGATTATCCGCTCCTCTTGGAGCCGATTATGGAGGGCTATGCCGATGTTGTATTCGGAAACCGATTTCATGGCGGCTCCCATCGCGTGCTGTATTTCTGGCATTACATCAGCAATCAGGCCCTGACATTCTTGTGCAACATGCTGACAAACCTGAACCTCACCGACATGGAGGTAGGATACAAAGTCTTTCGTCGTGAGATTCTCGATTCAGTTCAGTTTCGTAGCAACCGTTTTGGCTTCGAGCCTGAGTTCACCATCAAAGTCGCACGGCTGGGCTGCCGTATCTACGAAGTTCCCATCAGATACCACGGCCGGACTTATGAGGAAGGCAAGAAGATTACCTGGCGCGACGGAGTGGCCGCGGTGTGGCATATCCTGAAGTTCCGTTTCTTTGAATGAGTGCGGCCACAAACATTCGCGTTGCCGTTGTCGGTTGCGGCGCCTTCGGCCGCAATCATGCTCGAGTGTATCGGCAGCTTCAGCAAGACGGCGCCGGCGTCGAATTCGTTGCAGTCGTGGACAGCGACCCCCAGCGCGCCAAGAGCCTCGCAGCCGAGTTTGGCACGCAGTTCCTAGGTTCAATCGGTGATCTGCGAGGCAAAATCGATGCCGCTTCGGTCGCGGTGCCAACCGTCCATCACCTCAGCACCGCACGCGAAATCATTGAGAGCGGTGCCGACGTGCTTATCGAGAAGCCACTCGCCTCAACTCTCGCGGAAGCCGACGAACTGGTCGCCGTGGCTTCGCGCACAGGCCGAGTCGCACAGGTAGGTCATCTGGAGCGTTTTAATCCCGCCGTTATAGCGACGTTGCCCTTAGTAACTCGACCAATGTTTTTCGAAGTTCACCGGCTGAGCGTCTTCACTCCGCGCTCGCTGGACGTTGACGTCGTGATGGACCTGATGATCCACGATCTCGACGTGGTACTGTCACTCGTAAAGTCGCCGGTTCGAGAGGTCCATGCCGTTGGGCTGCCTGTGATCAGCCACAAAGTGGACATCGCGAACGTGCGCATCGAGTTCGAGACAGGCTGCGTGGCAAACTTCACCGCGAGTCGCGTGAGCACAGAGCCAGTCCGCAAGCTGCGGTTTTTTCAGCCGCACGAATACATTTCTATCGACTACGCGCGCCAGGACGTGATCAGCATTCGTGTTGATGAACGCGCCGCCGCCGCACTACTGCGAGGAGAAGCGCCTCCAGCTAAGGTTGGACCCGCTCCAGGCATCGCCATTAACAAGCCGAAAGTAGAAGCAAAGGAGCCACTGCGGACTGAGATCGAAGCATTTCTTGCTTCGGTGCGCAGCCGTCGTCCTCCGGGGGTTTCACTCGAGGATGGCCGCGCAGCCCTGGCCTTGGCTCTCCAGATTAACGAAGCGATTCTCAAACATCATCGTAGGGCAGGTCTCAGCCAGATTACCTAGAACTCCGCTTGCACATCCGGGCAAAGCGTTGCAATCCCGAGGACACGCATTTGCAACGTACGAGTCCAAGGGGTTGTTCGGATTTACAAAGTTCCAAAGCCCGCATATAGTTGGTGGGCAAAATCGGACATTTTGCTATTTTCCTGGGCGCCTTCAGGTGCGCCAAAGGTGCGGTAACGCGCGTGGAATCCTCTGCCGTGGCGACTGAAAAGGCCAAATTAGAGCGTCAGGACGTTCTCGATTCTCTGGCCGGAGTCGTCGCATCGTTCTCAACCTATCCAAACGACGAAATTCTTCAACGGATTCCAGAGTTTCTGGTCTCGGAGTTTCAAGGCGAGCGCGCCGAATTGTGGCTCTGGGACGAGACCTCGAATTCTTCCTATCTGGTCCATTCCGCCGGGAAGCCGGCTGAGCGACGGCTCGACTCCGTTCCTTCCGGGGAAGGTGCGCTAGGCAAAGTGGCTGAGAGCCGCAAATCGATCGAGAACATTTCTCTCTCCTCCTTCAGCGCTGAGGATCAAGAATTCGCGCGCAAGAATCACTTTAAGTACATCTCCTGCTACCCCCTGCTCTCCGGGGGCAAGACTTTGCTGGGTACGCTTGCCGTTTATACCGAGACAAGCGCGTCTCCGACTTTACTCTCGCTCTGGCGGACGTATTCGGAGATGTGCAACATCAAAGTCCCCGACGTATTCGCGGCGCAGCAACAGCAAAAGCGGATCACGCAACTCTCACTGCTATTTGAAGCGACGCGCTTGCTCAACTCCACGCTTGATCTCGCCGAACTGCTCGAGCTGATTCTCAAGATCGCGCGCCAGGAGGTGAAGGCCGATCGTGGCAGCGTGTTCCTGGTTGACGCCAAGCAGAAGGAGCTGTGGTCGATTGTGGCCTTCGGCCTCGATCATCAGGAAATTCGCATGCCCTGGGGAAAGGGGATTGCGGGGCATGTCGCCGAGACGGCAGAGACTGTGAACGTCGAAGACGCATACCAGCATCCGTTCTTCGAGTCGAGTTTTGACCACCGTTTTCAGTACCGCACTCGTTCGCTTCTTGGCATGCCGATCCGGCACTACACGGGTGAAGTTGTTGGCGTCATCCAGCTCCTTAACAAAACTACCGGCAACCGTTTCACCGAAGAAGACGAGGATTTTCTCTCCAAGCTCTCCGGCCACATGGCCATGGCGCTGGAGAACGCACGCTTGCACCGCGAGTCGCTGGAAAAACAGCGCATGGAAAAAGAGTTGGCGCTGGCCCGCGGCATTCAACGCAGCCTTCTACCCGACCAGCCTCCGGTGATTCCCGGCTTTGAATTAGCGGTCGCGAACGAACCATGCTTTGAGTGCGGCGGAGATTATTACGACTTCCTTCACCTCGGTCCTCAATCGCTGTTGCTGGTAGTTGCCGATGTCGAGGGCAAGGGCGTTTCGTCGGCTCTGGTGATGTCGAACCTGCAAGCGACGCTGCGCGCGCTGGTGATGCACCTCCATTCCCTTGAGGTGCTGGCGCTGTCGTTGAACGAGATGATCTACAACGACACGAAATCGGAAAAGTATCTGAGCTGCTTCCTCGGCCTGGTGGACACGCGCCGCAATGGGTTGCACTACATCAACGCCGGCCACGTTCCTCCCATCCTTGTGGATGGAGCTACAGGAACCTACTCCCTGCTGGAAGAAGGCGGCACTGTAATCGGGCTGTTTCCAAAAACGGACTATACACGTGGTGTGGCACAGCTAAAGGCCGGTGACATTCTCGTCTGCTGTACCGACGGTATTCTGGAAGCGTGCGATGAGCACGATGAGGAGTTTGGTTCCGAAAAGCTGGCAGCGGCCGTACTAAAACATGGCGACAAGACTGCACAAGGAATCATCGAGGCCGTGCTCGCAGAGGTGAATCAATGGTGTCACGGCATCCAGGCCGACGATAAGGTTTTGATGGTCATGAAAGTTAACAGCGATGGGACCATCACGCGTAGCGACAGCAATCTTCCCAAACCGGAACTGACGTAGGGGCTAGTTTTTTATTCAAAGCCGGCACGCCGGGCGACGGCGTGCCCGGATGCTCCAGTAGTGCATCGGCCCAACCTTTGCGATCTCATACTGAAAGTGCCGCTTTGCGTGATCTCTCAATAGCGAAGAACGGGCGACCCTGTGCAACTCTCATCATTTCCCAGCGACGGCAGCTTCTTGAGAGGTCGCTGAAATCATTGCAACATCCGTTTCGCCCGGCTTTTCCTTCCCAAAGGGGCTGAAGTTCGTGTGAGTGTCGTACACATCCACACCCTCACTGCGCTTCAGGAAATTCACAACCAAGTACGTGAGCGGCGTAGCCAGCACTTCATACAATACCTTGCCCAAGTATCCCGACCCAATCAGGATCAGAATCGACTTTGCACTTACTGTGCCGGCGAACGCGAGAAACATAACGATCGTCGTGTCTACGGCCTGACCCACAACAGTAGATCCAACCGTTCGCGTCCAGAGCCAACGCCCCTCCGTCAGCAGCTTCATCCGTGCCAACGTGTAAGAGTTGGCGAACTCACCGCACCAGAATGCAACCAGGCTGGCTGCCACCATGCGCGGCACAAAGTTGAATACAACCTCGAACGCGTGCTGATTCGGCCAATCCGGCGCCGGAGGTATGTGAACTGTCACGAAGCCCATGAGGGCCATCAGACCTGAGGCAAAGAAGCCAATCCAGATCGCACGCCGCGAACCGGAGTAGCCGTAGACCTCAGTGAAAACGTCGCCGAAAATGTAGGTGATGGGGAAGAGAAGTTGCGCGCCTGAAATCCGAAAAGGTCCGATGGCACAAATCTTCGATCCAACCAGATTCGAGATCAGTAGCACCACCACGAAGATGTGCACCAGAATGTCGTAATGACGAAAGTTGCGAAGACTCTGATGCTTGTGCGTGAGGCGCTGGAGAAGAGCCTGAGACATAGGAGAATTATCACGATTGTACTGGTAGGGACATCCGCCGCGGCGGACGTCCTACCATGCTGCATGTAACACCTATGACTTCTGTTCCTTGATTGCCGCTAGCACTTCTTCAGCGTGACCCTCGGGTTTGACCTTGGGAAATATCTTTGCCACTCGGCCCTGCTTATCAATCAGAAACGACGTGCGTTCGATTCCGATCGACGTCCTGCCGTACATGTTTTTTTCTTTGAGCACTCCGAAGGCTTCGCAGAGCTTTTTCTCTTCATCGCCCAACATCGAGTAAGGGAGGCTATATTTGTCTTTGAACTTCTTCAGAGCTTTAGGTGAGTCTTTGGATATGCCCAGCACGACCGCGCCGGCACGTTGCAGCTTCTCGAATTGATCGCGAAAGCCGCAGGCCTCGATGGTTCAGCCCGGGGTATCGGCTTTCGGAAAAAAGAAGAGAATGACCGGTCTTCCGCGAAAATCCTTCAGACTCACCGGATCGCCATTCTCGTTAGGGACACTGATGTCGGGTACCTTGTCGCCAATTTCCATGCAGAATTTTTCCTCGAAAAGTTTTCTCGCTCATTTATATCGCAACCGTCGGACCGCCGTTGTTCGCGCACTGTTTCTTCTAGTCGCGGTCTGCGTTGGTTTATTTCCCGCCGAGGCTCAACGCAAGAAGAACAGCGGGCCTCGCGCTCTGGGCGTCGTTACCTGGAATGGCGACAGCGCGATCCCTGAGCCTGGCACCTCGGTATTGACTCCGGTTGCCATTCTTGTCGAGGGACGCTTCTACGATGCGGAACTTTATCAGGCTCAGCCGGAGCCGCTCGCGGTGGATGGCGGGGTGATTTACGACGTTTTCAAGAACGGTGATCCAATCGGTACGTTCAATGTCGGTGGCTCGCGGCAAGACAAGGGAATCTGGTACGGCCTTGGGCGATTCGAGGCCAAAAAGGAGAAGTCGGCGGAACCTGCCAAGACAGCCTCGGCTACGCCCGCGGCTTCCGCGCCGTCGGAGGATGATCGTCCTCGGCTGCGTCGCGGACCTGCCCCTCCACCACCACCGAAGCAGCAGACGGACGAAGTTCTAAACAATATCGATCGCGATCCGGAGAGGCCGACGCTGAGACGTCAAACGGCAGAGGAGAGAAAAGCGAAAGTGGCAGCGGCGACGCCCACGAAAGAATTCGTTCCGCCGGCAATGCATATGGCAGTGGCCATCTCCGATGCCGGAGGTCCTGAGGCTCGGCCATTCACTTTTCGCGCGAAGCCAGGGGAAACGGACAAGTTACGCGCAGAGATGGAAAAGCTGGCGAGAACCGAGCTGGATAAGCTGCGGAAAGTTCCCAAGCCACCCGCGACCCAAGGTGTGGCCGGAAAGAAGCAACGATTCCACGGTCCAACTTCATTCCCGGCGCTAGAGTTACAGAATCCAAGCTTCGGCGTCTTTGATGTCAACGGCAACAATGCTCCAATTCTGGTTTATTCAGCAGCAGCCCTGGTCGACGGACTGAAGAGGTACATCACCGTCGCGGCGTGGGAAGAAATCGATGAGAGTTTGCGCAAAGCCTTCACGCAGATAACGGACGATCATCATCTCGATGTCTATCCCCGTCTCGAGATCATCGATGCGGTCGATGCTCGGGGAAACAGCCGTGGGGAACTTCTATTTCGGGCTTTTGGTGATCAGGGAAATCACTTCGCTCTGTATCATCCCGCACCGGACAGCCTGGAACCGCTCTTCGACAGTTCCAAGTGAATGCGACCATCTCAGTACCTGACCGTCCCGAGCTCTCGACGAGCTATCCCGGCGTTCCCGACGCGCGCCATTCCATCCGTCTAACGCTCACACTCTGTGCGACCACTCTGCCTACTCCTCTTAGCTGGCGCTATTTCCGTTGCAGCCTCAGATGAGGATGCCTCCATGTTTCGCGGCCGTCCTGGGCTGAACTGAGAGGACGCAGGCTTCCACAATAATGCGGTGGGAACGATTCGGACGTGCAAGTGTACTCTTGTCACGAATGCACAAGACACTCGCTGCGCTGAAGATCGGATTACTCTTTTCCCTCTGTGTCGTTTGTTTCATTCCAGCCGTTGCCCAGCATTCCTCTTTTGAACCTGGAGCGCGCAGCATCATGGATGCTCACAATTGCTATCCCTACTTCGAGTGGTGGACAGACCGGATCGATCGTGCGCTCTCCACCGGGATGCCGCTCGCCATCGAGCAGGATCCATTCTGGTATACCGATCGGCGCAGCGGACGTTCGTGGTCGGTTGTTGCCCATGGAGCTCCGGTCACGGGCCAGGAGCCAGCGCTAGAACAGTATTTCTTCGAGCGCATTCGCCCAGTCATCGAAGCCGCACTACGCAGCGGCAACCGAGCCGATTGGCCTTTGATCACCTTGAATCTCGACTTCAAGACCGAGGAGCCGGAGCACTTGGCCGCAGTTTGGGCTTTGCTGAACAAATATCGCGACTGGCTTACGACTGCGGTAAAGAGTGGTGACGAACGAGAAGTTCAAGCCCTTGATGTAAGACCGCTACTAGTGCTCACAGGCGAATCTGACAAACAGGCAAAGGTGTTCTATAACGATGTGCCCGTACGTCAGCGATTGCTCGTGTTTGGTGCGGTGCACACAAATACGACGAATCCGATGGCCGCTCCCGACGTGCTGGAGCCGGAACAGGCATCGAATTATCGCCGTTGGTGGAACAACAGTTGGGCGGTTGTGGAGCAAGGAGGGCAAACGCAGGCGGGCGACTGGACAAAGGAGGATGAACTACGGTTGCGCAGTCTGGTTGAACATGCCCACGCAAACGGGTTGTGGATTCGCTTCTACACGCTCGATGGCGCAACCAAGGACGAATTGAGCTGCCACGGCTGGTTCCGCAGTTACAACTTCGGGTCCCTTTCGGCTGCACAACAACGTTGGCGGGCCGCGCAGACTACAGGGGTGGATTTCATCGCCAGCGATCAGTACGAACTTCTGGCCAACTCTTTGAAGTACGGAACAAACGCCACCAAGCGCCCAAAGTAGCTGAAAATAAGATTGCGCGGTGGCAATGAATATCCGTAAGAGAAGCGAATCACCCTGCTTCCATTGCGCATCTCTATATTCTGGACGAACGAAATGCCGCCCGATGCTCACTTTCTGCGTACTACGAATCGCACCAATTCCGGGATCATTGATTCAGTCTGCGTTTTCTGCCACACATTTGTGGGGGCCTCCCCTCGCCGAGAGTTACTGCGACTGATGGAAGACGCTCACGCCTGCGAAGAGATCACAAGGCACAGGTCGGGCGAATCGACGCGTTCAGACAAAAAGTTGCTGTCTGGCAAGAAAAAGGACCGCCGCAAGCGGAACAGTGTTTAGGGAGCTTTGTGCGTTCGCGGCTTAACAGCCTGCTGAAAAAATAGTCAAAATGAGCTTCCAATTAGCTCTGACAATGCTGTGGCTCCGCAAGCATTCTTCCGCGCGTAAGCCGCTTGGCCTCGAAGGTTGTTATAGGGCCGACGCCCTAGCCCGCTCGATATAACCTCAGCAAGTGGAATTTCCCCGGTTTTCACGCCTCTCTTGTTAAAATCGTGAGAGTCTCCTGACATCGGGAAGCGCGTATTCTGGTCGAACTCGCACCTTCGATTCTTTCTGCGGATTTTGCCCACCTGGCCGATAACGTCTTGGCCTCGATCAAGGGTGGCGCAACCATCGTTCATCTTGATGTAATGGATGGGCATTTTGTGCCGAACATCACCATCGGTCCGCCGATTGTGAAGTGGCTGCGGCCGGTGACCGATGCCGTCTTTGATGTGCACCTGATGATCGAGAATGCCGATCGCTTTATTCCAGATTTTGCCGAAGCTGGGGCTAACTGGATCTCTGTGCATCAGGAGGCATGTGTCCACTTAAACCGGACACTGGAATTGATCCGCCATCATGGTTGCAAGCCGGGTGTCGTCATTAACCCGGCAACTCCAGTGGAAATGCTGTCTGAAGTGCTCGACATGGTGAATGTTGTCCTTGTGATGTCGGTAAATCCCGGATTCGGTGGACAAAAGTTCATCCCCGGCGCGTTGCACAAGATTGCACGACTCGCCAAGATTCGCCGGGAGCGCGGTTTGAATTTTCGCATTGAAGTCGACGGCGGCGTAGGTCTAGACACCGTCGCTGATGTTGTGAGGGCTGGCGCGGAACTGTTGGTTGCCGGTAGCGCCGTTTTTAACGGGCACGATATCGCAGCGAATGCGCGGAACCTGTTGAGGGCAGCACAAGCTGCGGTGCCGGAAAAGAAACAACCTGAGGTCGTGAGGGCCTAAGCAGGCTTCGGAGCTTTGCAGCTCCGAGACCTAAACAAGGATTTCCATGATTTATCGCTTCACAAAACTCGTCGTCGCTCTGAGCATCGCGCTGATGGTGGCTGGCTGCCATCACAACAAGGTCGCCAATCCAATCGCCAATGTGGATTCCAAGCAGCCGGACAAAGTTTTGTTCGACCGCGCCATGGAGGCGATGAAAAAGGGTAAGTACGACGTCGCCCGCATTACCCTGCAGACTCTGATCAACACCTATCCCGATTCGGAATTTATCGCGCGAGCCAAGCTGGCAGTCGGCGATTCGTGGTACGCCGAGGGAACAACCGCTGCGTATCAGCAGGCGGAAGTCGAGTACAAGGATTTTCAAACCTTCTTTCCCAATCTGCCTGAGGCCGCTGAGGCGCAGCTGAAAGTCGCCAACATGCACTACAAGCAGATGGAGAAACCGGATCGCGATTACACGCACGCCATGCGCGCCGAAGACGAGTACCGCGCGATGATCCAGCAGTACCCCGATCACAAGCTGATTCCAGAAGCTAAGCAGCGCTTGCGTGAAGTTCAGGAAGTGCTTGCGGAGCGTCAGTACCGCATTGGACGCTTTTATTATCTGCGCGAGTCATATCCGGCGGCAGTTGCGCGCTTGAAGAGTCTTGCCGATACCTATCCGCTGTACAGCCAGGCAGATGACGTCCTCATGATGCTGGGCCGCTCTTATGAAGCCGAAGCGGGACTGCTGAGAACTAGCAAGCTGGACGAACAACGCAAAGTGAAGATGATCAAGCAATATGACGGGGATGCCGGCAAGGTATACGCACGGATTATCGAGCGTTACCCAACCAGCGACCACGCCGGGGACGCACAGGCGCGCTTGAAGGACTTGGGACTGCCTGTGCCCACTCCCACTCCCGAAGCCATTGCACAATACAAAGCCGAAGAGCAGAGCCGTTCTGAAATGGGACGTTTCGGCAAGATGATGTCGACCTTCCACAAGGCGCCAGACAATCTTGCGCGTGCTGCCAAAGTGGGAGAGCCACCGCTTGTCGATCCCGCGCCGACCAACGCACCGCAACTTATTCGTGAAGCCCAGAATATGGCCCTGGGGGTTCCCGATGGTGGCGGTGGAACAGTCAGCGTCGAAAAGACTACGAATCCCGATGCGAGGAAGAGCGATCCGATTCCTCGTTCCGAGGCTGCTCCAAACTCAAGTCCTGAGTCGGCTGCGCCGCCAACGCCTGCCGCGGCATCGAGCAACGCAGCTGGATCCGATACGGGAATTGGCGAACTCACTCCAAACGCCGCACCCGCAGCGCAGAGTGGAAATGCGCCGAGTGCAGCAAGTGCTGGCGGAACTGCCTCTGCAGCTTCGGATGCTTCCAGTGGCACTGGCAGCGCTCCTCCGGCGGCGCCTGCTCAGGTAAACGAAATTGAGAAAGGATCCTCAACCGACGCTGCTAATGCCTCGTCAGCCAATTCGACAAACGACCAGGGCAGCTCTTCCAGCAAGAAGAAAAAGAAGACAGGCCTGAAGAAGATTGTGCCGTTTTGAGAGTTGTGGTTCCTGCGCTTGCTATCGAACGGAGTAGCTGAGGTCTGCGGTGACGCAAGCGCCAAGCGCCAGTGTCGGTCGCTCCTTTCTGAAGACCTCCAACACGGCTTGACATGGGGCGGAGTTACCGTCACAAATCCATTTAGGGAACCAACGAACCCTCTGCTCAGAGATCTGCTGGGAGCAAATTGTTGTCCCTGCCCTTCGCGAGCATGCTCCGTGAATTCTCTGTCATCCTGAGCCCTGTTTTGGGCGAAGGATCTCCCGCGATGTCTCGGATCGCGACGCTCTCTTCCGGCATTTCGGCCAGGGAATCTCGTGAAAGAGCCTCGACGACGCGATTAAGTCAGATGCATTCCGGGAGATCCTTCGCCCAAACAGGGCTCAGGATGACAGAGTCCTCGCGTGTTTGGTTTGCTGAAGGCGAAGGCAATTGTCCCAGGACAACAAGTCAAGCTCCGCACGCAGCGGCGCGATCGAGCAGCAGCTTCCGTTCGCGCGCGTTGCGCGTGAGTGACGCAGCGCGCTCGAACTCCGTGCGCGCTTCATCGAGGCGCCCCAGCTTTTTCAGCAAATCGCCGCGGACGCTCGGCAAGAGGTGATAAGCCTTCATTGAAGGTTCCGACGTGAGTCTGTCCACTAGTTCCAACCCTGCTGCTGGACCAGACGCAAATGAGAGCGCAACGGCGCGGTTCAGTTCCACAACGGGAGAAGGCGTGAGCTGCGCAAGGCGGGCGTACAGTGCGGCGATGCGCGGCCAGTCCGTCTCCTGATTAGTATGGGCACGTGCATGACACGCTGCGATAGCAGCCTGCAATGCGTACGGCCCACCTCCGCCGAGCTTCTCGGCCCGGTCCAGCGCTGCGAGACCACGGCGGATGAGAAGCTGATCCCAGCGTCCGCGATCCTGATCGAGCAGCAGGACCGGTTCTCCTGAAGGCCCGACTCGCGCGTGGGCGCGCGATGCCTGGATCTCCATCAGCGCAACCAGGCCATGCACTTCCGGCTCGTTGGGAGCGAGCTCAGCCAGAATGCGCCCCAGTCGCAGTGCATCGTCGCAGAGCGCAGGCCGCATCCAGTCGCCTCCGGCGGTTGCCGAGTAGCCCTCGTTAAAGACGAGATAGATAACTTCGAGAACGGACGACAAACGTGAAGCGAGCTCCGCTCCGCGCGGCATTTCAAATGGGACGCGCGCCTCAGCAAGGGTTCGTTTGGCGCGCACGATTCGCTGCGCAACCGTTGGTTCCGGAACCAGGAATGCGCGTGCTATCTCGTCCGTCGTCAGTCCGCCGAGCAGGCGCAGCGTGAGCGCGGCACGCGCTTCCTTGGAGAGCACTGGATGGCAGGAGATGAAGATGAGCCGCAGCAGATCGTCGCCAACATTGTCGTCGAGGGCGGCATTGAGATCGGGCACGGCCATCTCTTGCGCCTCGAGTTCGCGGCCAAGCTCTTCGTGCTTGCGCTCCAGCCGCTTATTCCTGCGGAAGAAGTCAATTGCGCGATGCTTGGCCGCAGCCATAAGCCAGGCGCCGGGATTCTCGGGAATACCCGATTCGGGCCACCGCTCGAGCGCGGCGACGAGGGCATCGTGCGCAAGATCTTCGGCAATGCCGACGTCGCGCACGATTCGCGTGAGCCCTGCGATGAGCCGGCCGGACTCGATCTTCCAAACTGCGTCGATGGCGCGATGGGTGTCCGTAGCCGTCACAGCTACCCATCACACCATCTTCGGCAGCGAAGGCGCAAGTCGCAATCTCAGGTAGAGACGCAGCACGCTGCGTCTCCATCATGAAGCAGAGGCAAGCCTCGCTTCCCGCATATTCCCGAGGGCATGGCAGAGACGCAGCATGCTGCGTCTCTACTGGTCTTAGCTCGCCAGTGCCGGTTCCTTCTTCGTTGCCGTGGCATCAGTCGCCAAACCTGGGCAGCCCTGATCGGCCTCAAAGATCTGGCGAATTTCGCACTCACCTTCGCCGGCCACTTGAAGGAAGTCCTTAGTCAACTTGATCGCCTCTTCCTTCGAACTCGCATTCAGTATTGCGAAGCCGGCGACCACTTCCTTCGCTTCGGTGAAGGGACCGTCGGTAATGGTGAATTTGTCCTGTGAGAGTCGTACCCGAGATCCTAATGCGGTCGGCAAACATCCTTCGGTTGCGACCAGGAAGCCAGTCTTAAAGCCATCTTCGACGAGCCTTCCCATCCTGGCCATCTCCTCCGGCGATGGAGGCGCATTCCTCTCGACTGTCTTATAGATTGATAGAAATCGCGGCATGTCACTTCTCCTTGTTGACTTGATTTTCGAATTCGAGCTGGATTTCCGAGCACTCTCGCCGGTTCTTCCTGCCCTCATTTACACAGCGAACGCCGGCATTGAAAATCGACACGTTCGAAAATTTTTTTTGCTCCATCACCCTTGTAGAGACGCAGCATGCTGCGTCTCTACCATGCAGCCGGTTAGCGCCGCACCCTAGCCACCCGCAATCGCGCCGATGATCAGGAAGGGTTCCTTCCCAGATGTGACCGCATCGGGCAAGGGTGTGTCCGGGGATTGATGCGACAAATCCTCCTCACAAGCAAAGAAGCGCAAGAATGCCCGGCGCTGTTGCGTGTCGTGATCACGAATCGTGCCACGCAGCGCCGGATACTTGGCTTCAAGTGCGTCGAGCACCGAGCGCAGCGTAACTGGAGCTGGGACGTCGAGCTGGACTTCGCGACCTACCTGCGCCAGCGTTCGCAGATGTTGGGGAAGTTCGACTCGAATGTTCACGACAGCGTCTGAACTTCCACTGAGAGCACGGCCGGAAGATCTCGAACAATCGGAGCCCAGCTGTCGCCCGCGTCGGCTGATGCGTAAACCTGCCCTCCGGACGTGCCGAAATAAATGCCGCATTTATCGAGCGAATCCACCGCCATTGCGTCGCGCAACACGTTTACGTAGCAGTCCTTTTGCGGCAGTCCTTTTGTGAGTGCCTCCCATTCATTGCCGCCACTGCGGCTGCGGTAGACACGCAGCTTTCCCTCGGGCACAAAGTGCTCGGAGTCGCTCTTGATCGGCACGACATAGATCGTGTCGGGCTCGTGCGCGTGAACGTCGATCGCGAAACCAAAGTCAGTGGGCACGTTGCCGCTCACCTCTTTCCAGGAGTCGCCAGCGTCATCGCTACGCATGATGTCCCAATGCTTCTGCATAAACAGCACGTTCGGACGCTTCGGGTTCATGGCGATGTGGTGAACGCAGTGGCCGATCTCAGCATTCGGATCGGGAATGTACTGGGAATGGAGCCCGCGGTTGATCGGCTTCCAGGTCTTGCCACCATCGTCCGTGCGAAAGGCTCCGGCGGCCGAGATGGCAATAAAAATCCGCTTGGGATTGCTGGGATCAAGAATGACTGTGTGCAGACACATGCCGCCGGCTCCCGGCTGCCAGTTTGGACCAGTTCCATGTCCACGCAAGCCAGAGAGTTCCTTCCATGTCGTTCCGCCGTCGCTTGAGCTGAACAGGGCAGCGTCTTCGACGCCAGCGTACACCGTGTCTGGATCGGTGAGCGAAGGCTCAAGATGCCACACACGCTTGAACTCCCACGGATGCTGCGTGCCGTCGTACCACTGGTGAGTGGTGAGGGGCTTGCCGGTTTCGGGAGAGGTGTCGTAGGCAAACTTGTTGCTCTGGCCTCTGGGACTCCCATCTGGCGCCGGGGCTGGCGCGCCGCCGGGTATCTCCCAAGTCTTCCCACCATCGCTCGAGCGCTGGATGATCTGTCCAAACCATCCGCTCGTCTGCGACGCGTAAATCCGATTAGGATCTGCGGGCGATCCCTTCAGGTGATACATCTCCCAACCCGCAAAGTGGGGGCCACTTACATCCCACTTTTCACGCTTTCCGTCCGACGTCAGAATGAACGCGCCTTTGCGCGTACCAACCAGAACCCGCACCTTACTCATTCCTTGCTCCTTTTCGAAAACGTAATGTCGCTGCACATTTCAGTGATACGACGGACGAGCATGAATGTTCACGACATCTGCGCTGAAAATTTCTGTGGATGTTACGTCTGCATCGTGCGCAGCTTCCCGCCGAGCCAGGCGGAGGGCATCGCCAGCACGATGAGCGCGACAGGATACCAGTGTGGACCGAAAGCCGGTCCTTTGTTCCACGTCACGACAGCACCCATGGTGCTCACCACGAGGGCGATAGCGCCGGCCAGCAGTGCATGTGCCATGGGCCGTTCGGGAGCGAGTCGCGCGGTGATGTAGGTCGCCAGAACCAGGTAGATCGTGCGATAGATAGTCGCAAGCAGCAAAGGCTTGTCGGCCGTGGGCTGTCCGAAGTCCGGAAAGACCCCAATTGCATGCAGGACCATATCTGTCCCGAGCGAGAGAACCACACCCACGACAAATCCTACTAGCAGCGCGACTGCGCTCCGCCCAATGTTCTGGGGGCGCTCATTCGCGTCTGCCATTTGTGCTGCCGATTGAGCTGGCATTCAGAGCTCCTTCTCGAAGTTCACAATGTAACTCTTCTACAACTTCTAGGGAGAGGCACTGGCTTCCGCCGTGGCCCTAACGTTGCTCGTACGCCTGCTTCAGACCCTGGATGTCGATCTTGTCCATTCCCATCATTGCTTTCATTACCCGTTGCGATTTGGCGGGATCCTTGTCCAGCAACATCCGACCCAAAGCATTGGGAATAATCTGCCACGAGAGACCGTACTTGTCCTTAAGCCAGCCGCATCTTTCCTTCTTGCCTCCAGCAGAAAGCTTTTCCCACAACTCGTCTACCTCCTGCTGAGTCTCGCATTTCACGAAGAATGAGACCGCCGGAGAGAAGGTGAAATGTGGACCACCGTTCAGCGCCATGAACTCTTGTCCGTTGAGCTCAAATGTCGCGGACATTACTGTTCCTTTTGGCCCCGGGCCTCCATCTCCGTAACGGGACATGTTCACAACTCTGGAATTCTTGAAGAGCGAAACGTAAAAGTTTACTGCCTCTTCAGCGTTGCCATCGAACCACAAGAATGGAGTAATTTTTTGCATGAAGTGTTCCTTTCCACTAGCCCGCAACGGAATGAATGCGCGCAATCGCGCGCTCAACTGAAAGACGTAGCCGAGATGGGGAGGCAATCCTGGCCGTGGAGATCGTGGGGACGAAGTCCGGCGCCGTGTACATCTTGACAATGCAGCTCGATACCCCTGCTTACTTTTTCTTCCCCACGAAATCCCTCTCCATCTCGCGAAAGCGTTCCACTGCCCTGCTGGGCCCGAAATCGTCCAGCTCATACAACTGCCGAACCTCGATCTCGCCCTCCGCGCCTTCGCCGAAAGGAGCAGGGAAGCGCTTCACCCATTCCCGCGCCTCCTCACGCGACTTCACTTGGATCAACGTGTAGCCGGCGATCAACTCCTTCGACTCGGTAAAAGGACCGTCGATGACGTTGCGCTTGCCGCCCGAGTAGCGCATGCGCCAGCCCTTCGACGTGGGCTGCAACCCAGACGCGTCCAGCAGCGCTCCCGCTCTTGCCAGTTCCTCGTGGTAGGTGGCCATAGCTGCGATCAGCTTGTCCTCGGGCAGCTTGCCCGATTCCGTTTCTTTGTTGCCCTTCACCATGATCATGAATCGCATAATGTTCTCCTGGGGCCGCTAGTTCTTCTTTGCGTTCGAGGCTTGTTCACGGAGTCGTTTCTCCTGCTCCCTGAGCTCCGGCGTGAACTCAGCGCCAAAGTCCTCGTCCTCAAACACATGACGGATCTCGATTTCGCTCTCGCCTTCCATGGGATTGGGACAGCGCTTTACCCATTCGATCGCCTCTTGTTTCGATTTCACTTTCCAAATCCAAAAACCGGCGACTAACTCCTTCGATTCGGTAAACGGTCCGTCGATGACAGTGCGTTTCGTTCCCAAGAATCTCACGCGAGCACCCTTTGAGCTGGGATGGAGGCCCTCGCCTGCCAGCATGACCCCGCTTTCACCAGCTCTTCATTGAACTTTCCCATTTCGGCGAGCAGCTTCTGGCTCGGCATCTTGCCCGCTTCAGAGTCTTCGCTCGCCTTTACGATGACCATGAATCTCATTGTTATTTCTCCTTCTTATGATCTCGCCTCACTCAGACGGCGAATGTGCAATGCCGTAATCGACAACTTCAGTATTCTTTATTTTTGGAAATACTTGCTAAGTGCCTGGCGGTGAGAAGCCCGAGCCGGACGCTGCGAGGGCTTGAATCAGGGACGAAATTTTGTAAGTACGATTACGCCTAGGAGAGAAGCGCGGTTAGCGACCGTCGCGGGTCACCGGGTTCCAGTGTCCATCGTTGGAGTTGTACCAGTTTCTCCACGCTGCTGGATCATGCGGCAGAGACTCGCCTGTGATGTCCCGGAGGGCCTGGAAGACCCACTTGTGGGTTTCAGGATCGAGCGAAGGATTCTCAGCATAATCGAGCAATTTTGGCACCGCGGTACGGCGCTGTTTCTCACTTAGCATGCCCGACTGGGCCAGTCCGCATGCCGCCCGCTCACGGATCATTCCCGATGGATCGTCGTGGAATACCTCAAGCAACGGGGCGATAGTTTCGTCGCTGCCCAGGTAGGCGAGGCCCTCAACCGCCCAGTAGCGGACGTTCACATTGCTGTCGTGAATCGACGACAGCAGAATCTGCGCCGCGCGTTGCGGCTCAACGCCACGGTTTCCAAGCAGGCCGATATCCCACAGCGCATTGGCGCGTGGTCCTTGCTCGCCAGAACGGGCATCGGGCTCCAGACGATCAATCGTAGCCGTACTCTTTTCCAGGTCGCGCCCAGCAATATCAATTTCAATGGCCGCAGCACGAACTCGGAGATCGTCGGAGTTGAGCGCGGTCATGAAGAGCGATTCCAATTTCTGATCCAGTTGGATTTTTCCCCGCCAGCCATATACGCGCTCCGCGATCTGATCGTTGGCGCCGCGATAGTGATTGATCGAACGTTCCAGCAGTAGCTGCGCCTGGCTCTGTGGGGCCATCTGGTCCAGCACCTCGATCTCGTGCTCAGACAGCACATTGGCAGACGCCGGCTCAGGCTTGCCGCCGAGACTAAGCAGCTGCGCAACTTCCTGCCATGCCGCTCGCGCCGTTCCCGTTGCCACGAAAAGTCCGCCCAGCAGTGCAAGAATCGCAAGAGCGATCAGACGGAAGGCTCCTCGCGGCGCACCGGTGTTCCTGGGCGAAAGGGGATCAGCCTCGGGCCGGAGCGCTGCTTCCTGCAGGCGCGGATCGGAGGTTTGACTCACCCGGCAAGTATAGGAAGGTAGCTGAAGCCCGAAAAGATTACGCACGGACAGCAGGTAACCATGTCCAGCAACAGGGCTTACAGGCTCGAAAAGTTACGGATTGAAAGGTGAGTACTCCCGCAGCGTGTAACTCGCCAATGCAGGCTGGTCGATTTCGATTGCCTTGTCAATGTCGAAGATCAGCAGGCGTTGGGCTCCTGGGAATGCTGAGCGATCGGAATCCCAGTCGATCGTGGTGGTGCCCGAGAGTTGCAGAGTGCGTCCTTGTTCGAAATCGGGAAAGAGCAAGCCAGTGCGCGGATTTGCGCTGATGTTGCCGAGCGTGTTGAACATGTTGTTGCCGCTGTAGTCGGGAATGATCAGCCGTCGCGTTCCTTCTACTTTCACGAAGCCAGGATTGCCTCCACGATGCGACGCGTCTACTCCGCGGTCCGGATGTGCGCTGGCTATGAACAGCGTGTCGGCGTGCGCGATCCATTCACGCTGTGCCTGGCTCAGCCGGGTGGCATGCGAAATCAGACTCGCTGCCTTGTTGCTCCGTGAAGCGCGTTCCGGAACACGCAGCTGGATGTATTGCGGGCAGTTGCCGTAAACCTGGCGAGCCTGAATGCGCAAGCTATTGTCCCGAAGTACCTGGGCTTCGCCATTGAGGCGCACTCGCTGTCGACTCGCAAGATCGACGATCACCATGCCCACATCAGGATTCTTTTTCAGGTTCGTCAGCAGCGGATCGCCGTCCAGGTCGGCAGGTTCGGTTTCCAGTGTGACAGCGTCAACCACGCGTAAGAAGCCAGAATAGCCGACTCGCAGCGAAGCCCAAGTCCTGCCATCGGAATCAACGCTGGCAAAAGCAACCAGCCTGGGCTCGCGGAGAAAGTCGATGAGTCCATCGGGAATGCTGGAACGAATCCCGCGTCCTGAAACCTGCTCTACACCTGCGCGCAGCTGAACCGCGAGCTCTCCCTCGTGCCAGACTGAACCATCGGGTGAAGTGGCCTGCACCTAGTTCGTCCCTCCTCGCAGCGGCCCGCTCAGAGTGCCCTTTCCGAGCAAGCAGAAGACCACAGACATTTCAGATTGCTGCGCGTTGCGAAAGTTTCAGCAAATTCCTTGACAGGCGTCGCCGAGATACAGAAGGAAGAGGACATCCATCGCGCGGGGGCCGAGCGATTCGCAAAAGGAAAAAGATCAACCCAGCTTCGTCGCTTCGAGGCGTTAGTTCAGACCGGATCGATTTCGCCGTTCACGATCATGGCTTGGGCGACCTTGCGAGCCTGGCGGAAGGTATTGATTTGCGGATCTCCGTCGGGAAGCGCATTCACCAATTTCTCGAGTTCCTCGTCAAAGAGGCGTGTGATCAGCTCCGGAGTCTGCTTCACCGGCTTGCCGCTGTCATCGGTGAACTCCACCTTGTCACGATGCTGAACACGCTGCGCGATCATCAGGCGGTAGATGCGGTCGGTAGCGAGATCTTCCATGTAGCCGTCGAGCAGGCTCGCACCCTTGCCGTTCAACACGCCGTTGCGGTAACGAATCACGGTGCGCACGGCTGCTCGCGTTCCTGCCAGCGTACGCTTGCCAAGACCAGTTGGCTTCGGTCGAAGATTGGGATAGCGTTCACCTACCGCTTTGTGCGTTTTGATCTGGTTCGGAAATGGGAATTGATCGACGGCGATCTGATTTTGATCGGGATGTCCGGTCCATGCCCCGTCGAATCCGCGATCGGACTCGTTCCTCTTGTCTTTTTCAAGAACGGCCAAAGCGCGAGTGTTCAACTCTGGATTTGTGCGGTCGGGATACAGCGCCGTCATGCCGCCGATGGCAAACGCACCACGGTGATGGCAGATCGAGACCAGCAGGTCGCGCAGGTTCTGGAAGAAGGCAACGTCATGCGGAATGGTGTTGCGGTCGGGAAGCACCCACTCGGGGTCGTCGAGGTTGAAGTGGATGAGCGAAGCCATGTAGTCCCAACGTCCCAGATTGAGACCGAGGATGTGGTCGCGCAAGTGATAGAGAAACTCCTCCATCTGAAACGCTTGCGGATGGGACTCGACCAGCGCCATGCATCGGATGTAGCCATGTTGCCATCCGCGTAGGTGCTCGATCTCGTTGAACAGATCGTTCCACCATAAACCTTCTTCTGCTGATTCCGATTTGGGAATATAGAACGAAAGAGGATGCTTCAGCTTGCTGCGGTCGGCTCCGAAGGCCATACGGCAGACGTCGTAGAGCGAAGCAGACGCCAGATCGTCACCTTGCAGGCCAGGCAAGCGCTGCGAAAGATGTAATCCTCGAGCGCGTGTGAAGATCACCGTCTTGCTTTCATTAATCCCAACCTGCTTGTTGCGCTTCTTATCGAAGTAAGTCAACTCGCCGCGCAGCGCAGCATGAATGTTGTTGATACCAAGCTCGAGATGATCCCAGGAGTTCGCCATTGAGTCTTCCAGGTCAAGCATCACGCCGGGCGCCCCGGAGTTTAGCATTTTCACCACAAGTTCAGCATCGTCTGCTGGGCCAGTCATCTGGTTGCGCTGATCCTGGCACCACTCCGGCAGCGTGATGCTCCATTTGCCGGTCGTCGCCTCCGAGGGGGGAAGATGGTTCGGCAGCTTGCCCGCGTGAGCTTCGGCGAGCACTCGTTTGCGCTTAGCGACCAGTTCGCGTTGTCGCGGCGTGAACCGCTCGTGCAGCGGAACAAAAAACTCGAAAAATCCGCTAGGGAGATCGCGCTTCGGATCAAAATTCTGAGAGGCAGAGTTGATGGCAAAGCCGTGCTGTTGGTCCATGCAGGTGAAACTCTAACAGGCGTGAGGCCGCCCGTGCATCCTCGTAGAGACGCAGCATGCTGCGTCTCTACCATGCTGCATGCGCGGGGCAGGTTGTTGGCGTGTGCACTCTCGCCTATGATTGAGCGAGTTCTTCGTGTCATATGCTTGTGTCCACTGAAGCTTGTCCTCAATGCGGCGGCTCGGGATGGAAGACGATCCCGGCAACGACGGTCAAGGCGCAAAGCGTAACCCGCTGTGACTGTCGCATCGGCAACTGGGCCGAGAGGCTGCTGAAGAAGGCGCGCATTCCTGCGCGTTATGAGCATTGCACGCTGGCGAATTTCGAAGTCGATGAACGCGTGCATCCGTCGTTGAAAACCGCCCGGCTCCGGGCCGAACGCTTCATCGAAGATTATCCAGTCAACACAACTGGGCCATTATTTATCGGCCCCGTCGGAGTCGGAAAAACGCATCTTGCGGTTGGCGTCGTCCGGGCGCTCATCGAGCAAAAACGTACCTCCTGCCTGTTTGTGGACTATCGAGAGCTGTTGAAGCAGATCCAGAATTCCTACAATCCCAGCGTGCAGGCAACGGAGCTGGAGATTCTGCAGCCTGTGTTCGAAGCAGAGGTGCTCGTGCTGGATGAGCTTGGCGCCGTGAAACCCACAGAGTGGGTTTGGGATACAGTAAGTCTGATTCTGAACACCCGCTACAACGATAAGCGGACGACGATCATCACCACGAATTTTCCTGATGAACCGCCGGCAGGAGCACAGGGTGAGCCCGGCGACAGATTTGCCGCACGACGCGCGGCGCGCGAAGAGACGCTCGGTGACAGAATCGGCGAACGAATGCGCTCGCGACTCCAGGAGATGTGCAGAGTCATTAAGCTCGAAGGCGAGGATTATCGGCCGACTGCGCGACGGCAAAGACACTGAGGAAGAATCGGGTGATCGGGCCATCGGGTGATCGGGTGAAGTGAAACCTGCCAGAGTGATTTCCGCTGCTCTGGCGTGGCCTTGTGTTAACCCCGGTTTACATGTTCGTGTGGCCCGCTCGCATCTCCTCATTGAACTTTGGTTTCAGGAGAGCGAGAGCCGACTCCATTCGCTTCACGAACTGGTCCGCTTGCGAGGAGAGTTTTGCACTCGCAACCGCAAATTCTCTGGACGAATCGAGTGTCAGCAATCCTTCATTCGCAAGCTCACGCGCGATCTTGCCCAAGTCTTCAGTTGAACAGTCGAGATACTGAGCATCATAAGGATCGGCGATCCAGCTTGGCTTGCCTTCTCCCAAGCGTGCGGTGGCCCAAAAAACCTTGGCGCGGACAAACTCCTTTCGCTTGGTCTCGTCGGTTTCGCTGAAGATGAATCGCTGCTGCCGGGAGCTGTAATAGCGCGTGCTCACCGGCACCGGTTGGCGGTTTCCGCTCTTGAGCAGCTCGAGTTGGCCGAGATCCAGCGTTTTGCGGAGGGCGTTGAACGTCACACCTTCCGCGTATGGCTGCTCGAGAGCCGGCAGGACTTCGGCGAAAGTAACGGTCAAACTGGCTGCGACTTTCGCGTGCAGGGGACTTCCTGCCTCCGCCAGTTGCGCGATGCCATGCAGGATGTAGGAATCGGCTCCCGAAGTGGAACGATGATAGGGCCAACTGAATTGCTGCAGGGACAGCGGTATGCCGTGGAGAGTGAGGAAGACATCGGGACGCGCGGATTGCATGCGCCTTGCGAGCGTGTGGAGATACGTCTTCAACTCGTCGCCTAACGCTGGGCGCTTCTCTATTTCAGCAGAGAGACCCTCACTCGTTTCGACTGAGTAGGTCGTGCCGCTTGGAGACTTGAGTTGAAGCTTTGCCGTCGGCGCTCCAGTGAAATCAGTTCCGGCTCCAGCGCTGACGACAGTAAGGTTGGCCTGTGAAGCTAGCTCCTGAATAAGCTGAGAAATTGAATGTGATGCAGTTGGCATAATCTGGAAATATTGTACTCAAGCGAAAGTAAAACCATAGAACACGGATTGAACGGACACAAGAAGAACCAGATTCTGATCCCTGATTTTCGGTTACGACAGCCATTCGGCTGATCGAGGCAACAGCGCATTTGTCTATATCCGTCCGATCCGTCAAATCCGTTCAATCCGTGTTCTAGCCTTTTGATGTTTTAGTCTTCTTCCAGCACCGCATTCACGATGTCATCGATCATCTGCTTCGCCCGAGCATTGCCCAGAGTGTGATGATTCACGAGAACCGAGAACGCGATATTGTGACCACCCTTCGTTACTGCATAGCCCGACAGGGAATTCACCGAGCCTAACTGTCCCGTTTTGGCTTCCAGATGATCGGCGGCGAATGTTCCCTTGAAGCGCGTCGAGAGCGATCCATCTTCGGCGGCGATGGGAAGCGTGTCGCGGAACTGTGTGGCCCAGGGTTGCCCATAGGCGTACTGCAGTAGCTGCGTAAAGGCGTGCGGCGTTGCCAGATCGGAACGTGAGAGGCCTGAGCCGTCGTACAGCGCGAACTCTGCCGGATCGATTCGCACCTGTTCGATCAGGAATTTCTTTTCGGCATCGAGCCCGCCGGACAGCGATCCAGACACGCCTTTCAGTTTTCCCAAAAGGCGCAGCATGAGTTCAACATGGAGATTCTGACTGACCTTGTTGATGACAACCAGATCCTCGAGCAGCGGCGCCGATTGATGTTGCGCCAGAACGAATCGGGACGGTATGGTGACAGGCGGCACTACGAGTGGCTGATGGATCAGCGGCGGAGGATATTGCCACGCTTGAGAATGCACAGCGCGAACCTTGCCGCGCACAAGAATCCCCCGCTGTTGCAGCAGCATTCGAAGCAGTTGGGCATTCGCGGTTGCGGGATCTTCGATGGCTAGAGCCTCGTCATCGCCCGGGTCGCCGAGCGGGATCGTTCCCCAGAAAGTTAGTTCCAGCGATCCCGGTTCGCGCAGTACGCCTATATTCCGGGCAATTCCCCGGCCCGTTGTAGTGACCAGATTCTTAATCGTGTAGTAGCCGGTGTAGGGATCGAGCGTCAGCAACGCTCGCGCTCCCACGCGATCGCCCGGCTTGAGACTGGCAAAAACCACATTGTCATTTACAGTCAAAGCCGAAACCGGCGCACCGTAGTCCCACATCAGATCGTCCTGCGCCCAGCCTTCGCCATAACGCTCGTAAACGAAGTAGCTGTCGTCGCCAACTACGTCACCGTCGATGACCTTCACGCCGGCGCCGGCCACCTGGTCGACTAGTTCGTCGAGGATTCGCGCATGCTGCGTTACGCGCTCGGTCTTTTTTGCGTAGGGCAGAACGCGTCCCGAGAGATTGGGATCTCCGCGGCCAACCAAGATCACATCACCGGCAACTCGGCCCTTGCCATCGGGAGGGCTGTTCGCCTCAATCGTTGTAAGAAATCGATAATCTGGGCCGACCAGTGCGAGTGTCGTCGCAGTGGTGAACAGCTTGGTATTCGACGCGGGTTGAAGCAGCTTGTCCGCATTCTCGGCATAGAGCGGGGCTCCGGTTGCGAGATCGACGACACTGATTCCCCACGCAGCGTGCTGTGCGCGCGGATCCTGCTGCCGGGTCAGATTAATCCGCGTCGCGAGACGGGTGCCCAAATCCTGCATGGCCTGCGGAGAAACCGCAGGGGTGGGCGTCGTAGCCGGAGTCGATTGCGAAGACTGACAATGCGCAAAAACTACGAGCGAGAGGAACAACGCGATAAGACGCAGGGAGAAATTGGTCATCGCGCCGGATTGTAGCGCAGCGCGTAATTACAATCGCACCATGCGCCCGCGATTCTACTGGAAGCTGCGTTCTCGATCTCTAAAACTCGGAGAGCGCACGTTGGTCATGGGCGTCGTGAATGTGACGCCCGATTCCTTTTCTGATGGCGGACAGTTCCTTGATCCAGACCGCGCGATCGCGCATGGCATCGAGCTGCTAAATGAAGGTGCGGACATTATTGATGTAGGCGGGGAATCAACCCGTCCTGGAGAAAAGGACTTCGTCTCCGCAGACGAAGAGAAGCGCCGCGTCCTGCCGGTGATTGGGGGCATTCTCAACCAAGCTCCTGATGCCCTGATCTCAATCGACACCTACAAAGCCGAAACTGCAAAAGCCGCGCTCGATGTCGGAGCCGAAGTTGTGAATGACGTGAGCGGCTTCACCTGGGACGAGAATATGCTTCCCACTTTGAGAGCGAATACCTGCGGATGTGTGCTCATGCACACTCGCGGGCGTCCGGAAGAATGGCGCAACCAGCCTCCGTTGGATTCCAGGGAAGTTGTGCCGTTGGTGGTCGAGGGTTTGCGTCACCTAACAGAACGCGCACTACTTGGAGGACTGCATCGCGAGCGCATCGTGCTTGATCCTGGCTTTGGCTTCGGTAAGCGCATGGACGAGAATTTTTCCCTGCTCGCCGGGCTCGCGGAACTTCACCAGTTGCAATTCCCGCTGCTGAGCGGCACTTCGCGCAAATCTTTCCTTGCCAGGGCGGCAGCCTTCCGACTAGGCGGTCCCGATTCAAGCCGTTTGGCCGGAACCATCGCAACGGTGACGGCCAGTATCCTTCAGGGCGCGCATCTCGTTCGTGTTCATGATGTTAGAGAGACGGTGGAGGCAGCCCGAGTGGCTGATGCAATCCTGCAGGCGCAGAATTCTACGGAACAAGCAGCCGAAGGTGTAACTCGTAAGTTATAAGTCCTTTAATCACATCTAGTTAAGGGCACTATTGAAACAACCATATCGCTCCCGCCCGGCATCTAGCAGCACATGTAAGCAATTCGGGTCATCCGCGGGACTGCGACCTTGTTACCAGACTTCGAGGAACAATTCTTTGCGGCTCAGGGCGCGAGATGATCTCGATGAGCGCAAGTTTTTTGGACTGACTCCGCGAACGGAAAATCCCCCTCCAGTGGAGTGCGAGAGATTTCTTAAGGCTGATTGAGTGGCATATATATCCTGCCGCAACTCGAACGGAATCAGGTTCGGTTGCGTGCGTAACAAGCTAGCACTCTACGCTTCATAGAGTCACAATTCATGTCACGAACGGTTGCGCTGTGTGGTTTTGGGCTAGTCATGGGGAATGAGTCCTGCCCTGAGCTGGCTGCGTATCGCATTGAAGCCCGGACCAGCGATGCCAGGCAAGTAGTGCTCCACCTGTGCTCTGACCACATCCATCGCGCCTGGCACGTTGCACAGCTCGCTATCGATAAAAAGTTTCCCGCCGAGAACTTGCGCGTGCGCTCGATTCACTTGCATCAGGTGCAGCAGCGCGCGTCGATTGCCGAAGCCGCGTCTTAGTGCCACGGTGAGCCGGAAAGAGCGATCACAATGGTCACGACGGCGGAAATCGAGGTCACGAAGCTTGCATTGCGGCTTGCACTCCTTGTAATGACTCAGACATCTTCGTGACCTTTCTGTTTACCCTCGTGACCGGACCCTGCCCTGAGCGAAGTCGAAGAGTGTTCGCCGTTCCCCGTCTAGTAATTACGACAATTCCCGTAATCAACTTGCCAAAAAAATCCACGCTGGGATACATTCCTCTACTGCCGTAATTGTTGTAACTGTTGTGATTTTCCGGGTCCAAGTCTGGGAAGTGGAGTACGTAGTTTGATCAAGCTGGATTCTGTAGATCCGACCTCGCATCCTTCGGAAGAAGAGCCCCACATCCAGCGCGAGATCGATAGCGACAAGACCGGCACCATCCGCCGCTATCTGCGTCTCGCGGATAACCTGCTGAACAGCCGTGATGACGATCCCTCCAGCAACGCCGCTTAAGATTTCATGGTAGAGACGTCCGCCGCGGCGGACTGCGTCTCTACGAGAAGCTGAAATCGATCCATGCAGTTTCTCATTGAGTAATCTGCGGCTCACGAATACGATTCCCCTTCCGCAATTGGCCAATTACGAAAGATTGCGATGGATCCCGCCCGCCTTGCCCGCGAACTTGAAGAATTTCTCGCTACCGCTCCGCGCGCATGCGTTCTCGAAGAAGGCGAAACAACGTTCGATCTGAGCGCCGCCAAATATTCCGTCTCCGGCGAGAACGGAAAGTGCCTGCTTCACCTGTGGTCACAGGAAAGAAATTCGGTCAGGCGGGTTGTCGATCTCGAGCGAAAGAACGGACAGCTCAATTTGGCCGTCCAACGCTTTGGGAAGGGGTAACCGTCCTGGTTGGAAATTGTCTCCGACCGTGAGCGTCGTGCTCCGGCACTGCAGCGACAGACGCGATTGCAATACCAGAAGCTGCTCGGCCGAACGCTACAGCGCAGCTTCCCAGATTGGAATGTCGAGGGTCTGGTCTCGACTGCCGATCTGGAGCGCAGCTTCAGCCCCGTGTATACGCGCGGCCTGCTGCGTCGCGGACGATCGACGGTATGCGCCCTTGGAGTGAATGATTCAGAGTTGCAGGCATCCGTGGATGGAGCTCTCACTTTTGCTTTGCTCTGGTTTCACTATTGCCGAGAGCGCGATGCAGCCCGCTCTGTAATCGAAGCCCTGCGGCTGTTCGTTCCGCGTGGGCGCTCGGCGGTAGTTCAGGCGCGGATGCACTACCTGAATCGCGTCGCATTTCGCTTTGAATTATTCGAATTTGACGAACGAGGGGAAAGCCTTGAGCAACTCGATCTGTCGGATCAAGGAAATATTGCAACCCGCTTGGTACGCTGTCCCGAAACGAATCGTGTCAAGGAGCGCTTCAACGCCTCCGCCGAGCGCATCCGCACCGCGGTGCCTGAGTGCGAAAGCGTCGTCCTCAGCGCAACAGAGCTCGCCTTTCGCCTACATGGGCTGGAATTCGCGCGCGTAAGGGTTGCGACCACGAATGAGACCTTTGCACGGGGTGAAGAGATCGTCTTCGGCAGCGGTGCTCATGAGACCCTGCTTACCGAGCAATCCGAACCGCTGTTCGAAGACCTGATGCGGCGCCTTCGCGAGCTTCGTCGAACCGATGGGGACAAAAAGCATGCGTTGTGGCGCATGCAGCCGGAGCGATGGCTGGAATCGGAAGTGAAGAAAAACGTTACCGTGCTGGATGCACGACTTGATCCGTGTTATGCCTATGCGCAGGTTCCAGCCTTTGCTGCTTCCGATCGCGGGATGATCGATCTGCTGGCCAGCACTCGTGAGGGCCAGCTCGCAGTGATCGAACTCAAAGCCGACGAAGACATTCACCTGCCGCTACAGGGTCTCGACTATTGGTCGCGGGTGAAGTGGCATCACGAACGCGAAGATTTCCATCGGTTCGGCTATTTCGTTTCCCAGGATGGAAAGCCGCTCACGCTCTCCCCCCGAGCGCCACTACTGCTGTTGGTAGCGCCAGCGTTGCGCATCCACCCTGCAACCGACACGATCCTGCGCTATCTTTCACCAGAACTGGATTGGACTTTGATTGCTGTGGACGAGCGCTGGAGGGATGAGGTGAAGGTAGTGTTCAGGAAGAGAGTGCAAAAACGATCGGGTGATCGGGGGATCGGGCGGCATCAAGACTCGATATCTTCCCCACTGTCATCCTGAGCCCCTCTTTTGGGCGAAGGATCTCCGGAATGCGTCAGACTTATTTGCTGCGTCCTGGCATTTTGGCCGATACTCCAAGTTCTAGTGAGAGAGCCACACTAGCTGCAATTGCACCCGAATATTGCGGGAGATCCTTCGCCCAACAGAGGAACTCAGGATGACAGCTCTTGAGTAGGCCCCTTAGTCCGATCTTCCGATTCTGCCTCTCCACGAAATACTCGTGAGATGCCGCGCGCGATCCTTCTCGAGGGCAGTTCTCCTGAATGCGTAATGAAGATCTCGCCTTTCTTGCTCGACCGGTAATACCAACGCTTCAGCAGAGCGAGATGATCGGCCACTTCACCGCGCTCGGGTTTGCGCGTCTCAATGGTTGTGAGGGCCTCGGCTACTCGTGCTTCGAGCGTCTGCGGCTTTGATTTGTTCGCACCTTTAGCTTCCGCGCTGTCGAGTGGAACTGGTACTGCCACGTGCGGATGCGCGAATAAAGAACTGGATCCCGAATTGGGATTGGCGTGTTGAATGGCCGCTACGTTGAACTGCACGGGGCCATGGAGCAGGCCGTCCCGGAATTCGAATAGAGCAACGTGATCCTCAAGCGCAGACCGCTGCACAACTACAGCCCGGAGCTGTTCGATGCGCCCGACCATTTCGGGTACACCAGTCCACGATGCTTTGACCTTCTCAATACGTGCATGTATCGCGGAAGCCTTCTCGAATTCAAGTTCTGCCGACGCAGCCTCGCGTTCTGTTTCAAGTTGCGCGACCAGTGATTCCGCTCGAGTGTCGAGGTAGTCTTGCACCCGCGTGACCTCGTTCAGATACTCCGCATCAGTACATCCAGCGAAGCACGGAGCCAGGCACATCTTCATCTCCGAATAAATGCAGCCGGGAAATGACGGATCGGGATGAAGGTTGAACGTGCAGCGCCGCGACTTGAAGAGATCAAGCGCATCGTTCAGGAACTTATTAGCGGCAGCCTTCGAAGCGAAGGGACCGTAGTAGACACTCGTCTTTGGTGAGTGCGTACGATCATTTCCAGGTTTCGTGAGCAGCGCCGTCTTTCCTAATCGCCTTGTGAAATACGCCCGAGGGTATTCGTTTTCCCATCCAATCTTCACCAGTGGAGCCGGGATGAGTTTCATGCGCTTGCGATACGAGCGCGGAAAATGTTCGTGCAACGCTTTGTAGAGCAGCAAACGATTTTCAAAATCGGAACCAGTGAGCGTGTACTCAATCGCGCGCGTCCGGTCGCGGAGATTTAGACGCTTGCTGTCCGGCGAAGCCGGCGAAAGGAGCCGCTCCAGGCGCCTGCGCACGTTAGCCGCCTTGTTGATGTACGGCTCGGCGCTGGGATCGTCGCTGCGAAGGAGAAAGACGGCCGGCGTTTCCGGAAGCGTGCCGAGGGTTTCTGCGCTCCCCTCGGGCCTGAACGGGATGGACTGCTGCCATTTCATCTGACTGCTGCACTATGATTATGCGGGTTTGAAAGCAACTAATCAGTATTCAGTAGTCAGTCCGCAGTAAGACTGAGGGTACCTGCTCGGATTACACGGCCACGAGTTCGAAGCGCCGTTACGAAAATCGGAGTCGCTCGTCAAACATAAGCCGCCGGCAAGAACCTCTAGTATTGTCGGCGGCGGTTACTGACAACTGAGTAGAACGGAAGACGTTGGTTCAGGAGATCATTCGTTATGAAGAGACATATTGCGGTCGCTACATTGGTTGTTTTGCTCACGATGAGCTTGTCGGCACAACAGCAGGACAAGAGCAAACGTCCGAGCCCTCCGGGCACGGCAACGGTTACTTTCGCCGACGGCAAGAAGGTGACAATCGAATACAGCCGTCCATTCGCCAAAGGTCGCGAGATCTTCGGTGGATTGGTCCCATACGATCAGGTCTGGAGAACCGGAGCAAACGAAGCCACGTCTCTCAAGACCGACACCGACTTGGTCATAGGCGACGCCACTGTTCATGCCGGGAGCTATACGCTGTACACAATTCCGTCCAAAGGTTCGTGGAAACTGATTATCAACAAGCAGAACGGACAGTGGGGCACGGACTACGATCAGAGTCAGGATCTGGCGCGAGTGGATATGAAAGTAGTCCCTTGGGAACCAGTGGAGCAATTCACTGTCAGCTTAGACAAAACCGGCGCTGTTTCGGCGAAGCTGAATCTGGACTGGGAGAAGACGCGAGCTTCGGCAGATGTGAAAGAGAAGAAATAGAGCGGGAAAACTGGTAGAGACGCGGCCTGCGTCTCTATCCAGATCTGCCTGTTGTTTTGCGGTCAAGGCCACCTTTCCGAGGCGGGGAATGGATGTGGGTAGCCCGGCGGAAAAGTCGGGTTAACCCCGTGGAAAACTCGGCGAAATACCCAGGAATTCATGGTTTCGAGTCAGACATTTTGGTCTACGACCGCCGGAATTGTCACTATCCATTGCGAAAGCCGCGAGGGCGCGCGTCGGTCCCTTTAATTGAATCCATCGGATTTCCTTCTGTGATTGCACCAAAAAACAGCACTTCGACGCTTGCGCAAAGTGGTGCCGGTTGGTATAACTGAACTCGACGATAACGGTTGGCAGTCAGCCGGGTTGAGTTGGATTCATAAATAGTTGAATCTTAAGAGCTCCCTGGAACATCTGATAGTGAGCCGATAAAAAGGCAAACTCCGGCGCCAAGGCCAGAGTGAATTCAGAGCAATTCCGCTAAAGCGGAGGGCCCGGCTCTGAAGGGTTTTGCAAGTCGCAACGACCTCCGAATAACAGATCTTTGTACCCAGCTTTTTCGATGTGAGTGTTTTCCGTCTGCAAATTGCAGCGGATATGCACCACAGAAATCAACATCTGCGCGAAAAATCAACGCCGCGGGTTGACGGATCGTGAATAGCTGCGGTACTTTTGAAAGGTTCGTCTCTACGCGTCTGAACAGACCGTAAAGATGCACAAGTTTCGAGGACACGTCGTTCGAAGAATGACGCGTTTACTGAAACGCGCCGCTCAGGCGGAATGCGGATTCGGTCTTTGACAACAGGTTGAACGTGCCAGTCGTGAGATGGTTTGTTTGCTCGTGAGAGCGGACAGATCCTGGAACGCTTGAGTAGCAAGTTCGAGCGATCTCACAAGTATGTCCGTCCTGCCTTTCGAGCGCAGGGCGGCGACTCGATTCCCTCTTCTACCCGTCGAGGGGCGAGTCATCAGGTTTCAAACGAGAGTTTGATCCTGGCTCAGAATCAACGCTGGCGGCGTGCCTAACACATGCAAGTCGCACGAGAAAGTGGAGCAATCCATGAGTAAAGTGGCGTACGGGTGAGTAACACGTGACTAACCTACCTTCGAGTGGGGAATAACCTCGGGAAACCGGGGCTAATACCGCATAACATCTTCTGGCTGAGATGCCGGTTGATCAAAGTAGCAATGCGCTTGAAGAGGGGGTCGCGGCTGATTAGCTAGTTGGTGAGGTAACGGCCCACCAAGGCAATGATCAGTAGCCGGCCTGAGAGGGCGCACGGCCACACTGGAACTGAAACACGGTCCAGACTCCTACGGGAGGCAGCAGTGGGGAATTTTGCGCAATGGGGGAAACCCTGACGCAGCAACGCCGCGTGGAGGATGAAGTCCCTTGGGACGTAAACTCCTTTCGATCGGGACGATTATGACGGTACCGGAAGAAGAAGCCCCGGCTAACTTCGTGCCAGCAGCCGCGGTAATACGAGGGGGGCAAGCGTTGTTCGGAATTATTGGGCGTAAAGGGCGCGTAGGCGGTGCGGTAAGTCTGTTGTGAAATCTCCGGGCTCAACTCGGAGTCTGCATCAGAAACTGCCGTGCTTGAGTGTGGGAGAGGTGAGTGGAATTCCCGGTGTAGCGGTGAAATGCGTAGATATCGGGAGGAACACCTGTGGCGAAAGCGGCTCACTGGACCACAACTGACGCTGATGCGCGAAAGCTAGGGGAGCAAACAGGATTAGATACCCTGGTAGTCCTAGCCCTAAACGATGATCGCTTGGTGTGACAGGTACCCAATCCTGTCGTGCCGGAGCTAACGCGTTAAGCGATCCGCCTGGGGAGTACGGTCGCAAGGCTGAAACTCAAAGGAATTGACGGGGGCCCGCACAAGCGGTGGAGCATGTGGTTCAATTCGACGCAACGCGAAGAACCTTACCTGGGCTCGAAATGTAGTGGATCGGGGTGGAAACATCCTTTCCCGCAAGGGCTGCTATATAGGTGCTGCATGGCTGTCGTCAGCTCGTGTCGTGAGATGTTGGGTTAAGTCCCGCAACGAGCGCAACCCTTATTGCCAGTTGCCATCATTTAGTTGGGCACTCTGGCGAAACTGCCCCGGATAACGGGGAGGAAGGTGGGGATGACGTCAAGTCCTCATGGCCTTTATGTCCAGGGCTACACACGTGCTACAATGGGTGGTACAAACCGTCGCAAACCCGCGAGGGGGAGCTAATCGGAAAAAGCCATCCTCAGTTCGGATTGGAGTCTGCAACTCGACTCCATGAAGCTGGAATCGCTAGTAATCGCGGATCAGCACGCCGCGGTGAATACGTTCCCGGGCCTTGTACACACCGCCCGTCACATCACGAAAGTGGGTTGTACTAGAAGTCGCCGTGCCAACCGCAAGGAGGCAGGCGCCCAAGGTATAATTCATGATTGGGGTGAAGTCGTAACAAGGTAGCCGTAGGAGAACCTGCGGCTGGATCACCTCCTTTCTAAGAGAGAACGTCATGGCACCTTCCGCGACCGCTTCGGCGGTTTAAATACGCGCGAAGGATGTTGCCATGTACCCCATCCTGAACTTCTTACCTGAGGTTCGGGAAGGGAGCCTCGCTTGGACTCTCTCTTCTCGTGCGCTTCCGCGCGATGGTCCGGATCGGCGTAGCCGGTCCGCACGTTCAACCCTGTCCTCGAATGTCAGAACCGTTCCCGGTAGGGAATCGGTGAGGTTTACTTTGCTCACCCATTCGCTACCGCGAACGGTACTGATTGAGGTGTATAGCACCGGGCCTGTAGCTCAGGTGGCTAGAGCGCACCCCTGATAAGGGTGAGGTCGATAGTTCGAGTCTATCCAGGCCCACCAAACAGGATTGCGTGATTTGGTGATTTCGCGATTTTGTGATTTGATTTTCAATCACAAAATTACCCAATCACGAAATCACAAAATTTCTTCTGGGGCTGTAGCTCAGCTGGGAGAGCACCTGCTTTGCAAGCAGGGGGTCACCGGTTCGATCCCGGTCAGCTCCACCAACTTCGAACATTCTGTTCGATGTTGGGCGTCAGATTGGCAACCGTCTTCATAGTATTAAACGGTTCCTACGTAGAAGCCTTCTGGCGCCGAACATCGGATAGGGGATCCCGAGCCAAGTAGATTCAGTCACGATGTGATATCGCGCTGAAGGGAAAAGCTCACATGGATCATCTGTTTGAGAGTCGCATAAAGCGGCGACCCGCAATTGCGGGATTCGAGATCTTTGACAGCTGAATCGATTTGGGAAATACAAGGCTGAGTAAAGTTTTTATGAGTGCCTTAGATTCTCTGCTGGTGCGGCGATGTGAATCGTCCGCGATGAGCAGAGATCAAGTTAAGGAGCATAGGATCGAAAAGCGTTTCGGGTTTCCGGTTTCGGGTTTCAGGTTTTCGGTGTAAGCCGAAAGCTGAGTGCCGATAGCCGAGAGCCCGGTGTGCTGAGTAAATTTTGTGGTCAAGCTACTAAGGGCGCATGGTGGATGCCTTGGCAGAAGAAGGCGATGAAGGACGTGGCAAGCTGCGATAAGCCCCGGGGAGCCGCAAACAGGCATTATATCCGGGGATTTCCGAATGGGGAAACCCACTGGGGTAAAACCTCAGTACGGCCTGCTGAATACATAGGCAGGTGCGAGCAAACCCAGGGAAGTGAACCATCTCAGTACCTGGAGGAAAAGAAAGCAATCGCGATTCCGAAAGTAGTGGCGAGCGAAATCGGACATAGCCCAAACCCGTTTTACCTTCGGGTGTGACGGGGGTTGTAGGGCCAGCAACAGTAGAGTTACCAATCCAGTCGTTAGTCGAACCCCTCTGGAAAGCGGGGCCATAGAGCGTGACAGCCGCGTAGACGAAAGCGATCTGGACTCGAAGCTGGTACCTGAGTAAGGCGGGGCACGAGAAACCCTGCTTGAATCCGCGGAGACCATTCCGCAAGGCTAAATACTCTCTTCTGACCGATAGTGAACCAGTACCGTGAGGGAAAGGTGAAAAGAACCCCTGCTAGGGGAGTGAAATAGTACCTGAAACCGTGTGCCTACAAGCAGTGGGAGGGCTATGCCGCGCAAGCGGAATGCCTGACCGCGTGCCTATTGCATAATGAGCCGGCTAGTTATTCTTGTCAGCAAGGTTAAGCGAAAGCGAGCCGTAGCGAAAGCGAGTCTGAATAGGGCGAAATCAGTTGGCAGGAATAGACGCGAAGCGGGATGATCTACCCTTGGCCAGGTTGAAAGTGGGGTAACACCCACTGGAGGACCGAACCGGTGTTTGTTGAAAAAAGCTCGGATGAGCTGAGGGTAGGGGTGAAAGGCTAATCAAATTCCGTGATAGCTCGTTCTCTCCGAAATACGTTTAGGCGTAGCCTCGTGTGATTTGCCTTGGTGGTAGAGACCTGGATGGACTAGGGGGCTTTCCGGCTTACTGAATCCAACCAAACTTCGAATGCCATGGACAACCAGCACGGGAGTCAGACGGCGGGGGCTAAGCTTCGTCGTCGAGAGGGAAACAGCCCAGACCGTCTGCTAAGGTCCCCAAATCCAAGCTAAGTGGGAAAGGAAGTCGGAACGCCCAGACAGCCAGGAGGTTGGCTTAGAAGCAGCCATCCTTTAAAGAAAGCGTAATAGCTCACTGGTCAAGCGGTCCGGTGCCGACAATATAACGGGGCTCAAGCTTGGTACCGAAGCAGCGAATGCATCGATTAACCTCGATGCGTGGTAGGAGAGCATTCTCAACAGTTTGAAGCTAGACTGAAAAGACTGGTGGACGGTTGAGAAGAGACCCTGCCGGCATAAGTAGCGATAACGGAGGTGGGAACCCTCCGCGCCGAAAGTCTAAGGTTTCCTGAGAAAGGTTAATCCGCTCAGGGTCAGGCGGTCCCTAAGGCGAGGCCGAAAGGCGTAGCCGATGGACATCCGGTTAATATTCCGGACCTCCCTTGTTTTCGTTATTACGATGGGGTGACGCAGGAGGATAAGCAGGCCGTCCTATGGCTATGACGGTCGATGCGCGTAAGGTGTCTCCGATAGGAAAATCCGTTGGAGAGTTATCACTGAGGCGCAAAGCAGTACTCCGTATGGAGGAAAGCTGCCGATTCCACGCTGCCAAGAAAAACCTCTAAGGAGAAAGTAAGGGAACCGTACCTCAAACCGACACAGGTAGACGAGGAGAATATCCAAAGGCGCTCGTGAGAACAGTTGGTAAGGAACTCGGCAATATAACCCCGTAACTTCGGGAGAAGGGGTGCCCCGGTAGAGTTCATAGCTCGAGGGGGCCGCAGCGAAATGCGCACTGCGACTGTTTAACAAAAACACAGGTCTCTGCAAAGTCGAAAACGACGTATAGGGGCTGACGCCTGCCCGGTGCTGGAAGGTTAAAGGGAGAGGTCAACCGCAAGGTGAAGCTTCGAACTGAAGCCCCAGTGAACGGCGGCCGTAACTATAACGGTCCTAAGGTAGCGAAATTCCTTGTCGGGTAAGTTCCGACCTGCACGAATGGCGTAACGAAAGTGCGACTGTCTTGCCGACTGACACGGCGAACTTGTAGTGCCGGTGAAGATGCCGGTTGCCCGCAACTAGACGGAAAGACCCCGTGCACCTTTACTATACCTTTACCATGAACTATGGCCCTTGCTGCGCAGGATAGGTGGGAGGCTTTGATTCCAGGCTCTCGGGCTTGGAGGAGCCAACGGTGAGATACCACCCTGCGAGATCTGTGGTTCTAACTTACTCCCGTGAACCGGGAGAGGGACATGGTAAGGCGGGTAGTTTGACTGGGGCGGTCGCCTCCTAAACGGTAACGGAGGCGCGCGAAGCTACGCTCAGGCTGTTTGGAAATCAGCCGACGAGTGCAAAAGCATAAGCGTGGTTGACTGCGAGTCCTACAAGACGAGCAGGTACGAAAGTAGGCTTTAGTGATCCGGTGGTTCTGCATGGAAGGGCCATCGCTCAACGGATAAAAGGTACGCCGGGGATAACAGGCTGATCGGAGCCAAGAGTTCATATCGACGCTCCGGTTTGGCACCTCGATGTCGGTTCATCGCATCCTGGAGCTGTAGAAGGTTCCAAGGGTTAGGCTGTTCGCCTATTAAAGCGGTACGTGAACTGGGTTCAGAACGTCGCGAGACAGTTCGGTCCCTATCTGGTGTGGGCGCAGGAGATTTGAGTGGGCCTGTCCTTAGTACGAGAGGACCGGGATGGACGAACCTCTGGTGTTCCAGTTGTCATGCCAATGGCACGGCTGGGTAGCCAAGTTCGGTTGTGATAAACGCTGAATGCATATAAGCGTGAAGCACTCCACAAGATGAGATCTCCCAATCCGAAAGGATGACGAAGGGCACTGGAAGACCACCAGTTTGATAGGTTCGAAGTGTACGACCAGTAATGGTTTCAGCTTACGAATACTAATCGCCCGTTCGGCTTGACCATAAAATTTATTCAGTGCATTGCGGCAGTCAAGCGCCGCGAGTATTAAGTTGTCAGTCTTCAGTTTTCAGAAAAACAGCTAACGCTGAGATTGACTGAGCTCCGAGGCTAGCTTCGGAGCTCACCCAAATCGATTCAGTTGTGAGAGATCTCGCGCCTGTCCGCCGTGGCGGACAGCCTGCTGGTGGGATGGATCAGCAGTTGCGAAACGAAGTCGGTGATCATACCGCGGGGGTCACACCCGTTCCCATCCCGAACACGGAAGTTAAGCCCCGCCGGGCCGATTGTACTGCACGGGAAACTGTGTGGGAGAGTAGGTCATCGCCGGCACTATAAAGGCCAACTGTTCATAGCAGTTGGCCTTTTCCTTTTTCGGGAAAGCAAAGTCAAAACCAAAACACGACGCGGATTTCACGGATAACCGCATGGATTTACACGGATTTCTTTAGAACTGTGCTGTTGCCCAATGAAGATCCGTGTAAATCCGTGCTTTTATCCGTGTGATCCGTGTCGTGTTTTGGTTTAAGGTCTGCTTTTCCAAGTGAGCTTTCCCAACGAGTTCGAGTCTTTGTTACTTCGCCAACGATAGCTTCTGAACTGTGCCGTCGATCGTGGACTCCGCGACGACTCGCCTTTCTTTCGTTGTGCAGGAAAGATGTCCCGAATTGGGATCGAGGATGTCTGCGAAAGAATTGAAGCGCAACTGAATCAGGCGAGCTCCGTTCTGGATAAACAGAGTGCCTGGACCGCCGGAGCTGCAATTCACTTGAACCAGCGTGCCTTCGAGAATCTGTCGTGGTCCCTTACTCGGCTCATTGGCCAGCCGCAAGGTCACACTTGGCGAGATCTTCTGCGCTTTAGATTCCTCCGCATCGTCAGACCCTGTTTCATTTTGCTTTTTGTAAGCCTCAGCGGCTTGTCGATAATTCTGCCACTGCGAGATATAGGACTGCATTGACGCGATCGCCGTGAGCGTTTGCGTGTTTTCGCTCGAGCGAAGGGGATCGATCACACTTTGGGCCTCGGGAATCTTTTGTGCGCCTAGATACAGGTTGGCCAGGTTCAACGCGTAATTCTCGTTACGCTGATCAAGCGCCACGGCGCGTAGCACCGCGTCAATCGCAGCCGGGGAGTCGCCGCGCAGGCGGGCATTGAAGGAAAGAAGGTTGTAGGCCTCCGCCAGACTCGGATTAAGAGCGACTGCCTGTTCGAGTTCGGTTTTCTGTCGAGATAGCTGCTGATCGGAGGGAACGCCGCCCTGAAATTTCTGCTGCAGCAGCATGGCGTAGTAGTAGTGGATCATCGCATCGTTGCTGCCGCTTGACGCTGCTTTTTCGAGATAGGGTTCAGCGTGCGCGTAATCGCTCTTTCTGAGATAGGCATAACCCAGATTGCTCTGAGCCTCTACATTCCCCGAATCCACGGAGAGAGCTTGCTCCAATTCCCGAATCCCCTCTTCCGCGTGATCAAGACCATTAGCGTGCATCTCCGCGACTGCAACCAGCGCATCGTTAACGGTAATAGCGCGCGCAGCAAAAGAATTCACGTCGATGCCCGAGGGCGGCGCGGTGTTCCAGCCGATCAAACGATTGCCGCGAATGTAGTCCTTAAGCGCGCGATCGAAGTCGGAGAATCCCATGCCAACGTTCTTGCGAAACTCTGCCTCATCGGGACGCCCTTTGCTCACCGCGAATGACGTAATGGCCTGCCGCACGAGTTGCTTGTCGTACAGGTAATGCACAATCAGCCACGACTCGGCGTAGAACATGTTGCGGTGATCGCCGCTCTCGTTGTACGTCGCCGAATCGTGCTGTATGGAAAAGAGCTGCGCTACCGGAATCAGGCGATTGTTTACGATCATCTGCGCTGCAGATTCTGGAGCGCGACCGATCAGTGCCTGCTTGCCGCTCAGGTCGATGGTAGAAAAGAACTCGGCGAAGCCTTCGTCAAACCATAGCGGCCACTCCATGGTGTTCGAGTTCAGCAGCAAGTGGGCGTATTCATGGAAGACGGTTTGCCACTTGTAATCGCCCTCAGTGGAGAGATCGAGGGCAATGTAATCCTCGGATTGTCCTTTCTGATAGAGACCGGCAACTTCCACGGGCTTGCCTTTGAAGAGCGGCGCTACCTGGCGAATACCCTTGGTGTTCTTGAAGGCCAGGATCTGCACCGGTCGCGATGTCTTGACTTCACCGCGCAGCACCAGGGAGCCGAAGACCTGGCGCATCTGCTCGAAGCGCAGGGCGACATCGCGCCCTCGCTTCTCACCGGCATCGGTGACGACGGTAAAGTGGGGTGACTTGATTTCAGTCCATTGCTCGGAGGCGAATCCCAGAAGCGGAAACAGCAGTATGGCGAGGATCCGGAGGCGCATAGCCTCAAAATTGTACTCTGGACGCTCCTACAAAGTGGGCGCTGGTGTCCTCTATAATTTCGGCACATCTCATGAAACCACTCGAAGGCAGAGTCGCGCTAATCACTGGGGCATCGCAGGGAATTGGACGCGCGTGCGCTCTACGTCTGGCAGCGCAGGGAGCTAGCGTTGCGCTGGCCGCCCGCAATGTCGAAAAGCTACAGCAGGTCGAATCGGAGATCACTTCGGCCGGTGGGCAGGCTGCGAGTTTTGGCATGGACGTCGCACAAGAAGAGCAGATCAAGTCGACGTTCAAGGCCGCAATTGAGCGTCTTGGAAAAATCGACATCCTCGTCAACAACGCCGGCATCACCCGCGATCAGCTCATGATGCGCATGAAACGTGCCGACTGGGATGCCGTTCTGGACACGAATCTCACCGGGCCGTATCTCTGTATTCAGTCGGCAATTGGTTCAATGCTCAAGCAGCGCTGGGGACGGATCATCAATATCACCAGCATCTTTGGGCAAATCGGGCAGGCGGGGCAAGCGAACTATGCCTCGTCTAAAGCCGGACTGATTGGGCTTACCATGGCGGTTGCCCGTGAAGTAGCGTCCCGCAACATTACCGTCAACGCAGTCGCGCCGGGATGGATTGAAACGGCGATGACCGAAGTGTTGAGTCCGGAACTGCGCGAGACTATGGCCAAGACAATTCCGCTCGGCCGCGCCGGCACCGATCAGGAGATCGCTCATGCAGTTTGTTTTCTCGCCTCGCCCGAATCGGGATACATTACCGGGCATGTGCTCAATGTGAACGGCGGAATGTTGATGGGGTGAACGAGACAGCGGCGTATGTCCCAAGCCACACCAATTCGCAAATACCGCATTGCCGTCGTTCCTGCCGATAATCCTGTCCGGATTGAGGCGTTGCGTGAGTTGTTCAAAGAGTATGCCGCCTCGCTCAGCTTCAATCTCTGCTTCCAAAGCTTTGAGGACGAACTGGCGCGATTGCCGGGAGAGTACGCGCCTCCGTCGGGAATGCTCCTGCTTGGTTTGGTGGACGATCAGGTTGGTGGGTGCGTGGCCTTCCATCGACTGGAGGGTGAGATGGCAGGAGCGCGTGGCGAATCTTCCCCTGGATCAGACGTCTGCGAGATGAAGCGCCTATACGTACGTCCTGCATTCCGGGGATCCGGGCTTGGTCGAGAGCTGATTGACTCCATTCTCAAGTGTGCTGCGGCTGTGGGATACCGGCGAATGCGGCTGGATACAGTCCCCAGCGAAATGGCCAAAGCCGTGGAAATCTACCGCAAAATAGGTTTTACGGAGATCGCTCCCTATCGTCCTAACCCTATCCCAGGCGCTAAGTATATGGAATTAGACCTAAAGACATGGAAAGCGCGATTTGAGGCTCTGGAGGGCTACTTAAGCCATCCCGGCGATGGGAGGACCTGAAAGAGCATTAACCGCCTGACAAAAATTCCCCTTGCAGAAATGTTCTACTCTGGTTACTATTCGGCTCGCACCCCCAGCACGCCCCCACGACGAGAACAACCCTTATATGAATATTGGTGAGACGATCCGCAGTTATCGCCTGCAGAAGGGCATGTCCCAGGGTGACATTGAGAAACGTACGGGGCTGCTGCGCTGCTACCTCTCGCGCGTTGAGAATGGCCACACAATTCCGTCGCTGGATACGCTGGCAAAAATAGCGTCAGCGATGGATATCGCCTTGGCGCAGTTTTTTGCCGACCACAATTCCGATTCACCAAACGGAAAAAACCTTCCGCAATGGAGCGAAGACGAAGTCCGTTTCCTCACTCAGTTCCGGCGCTATTCCAACAACCTGAACGACAGCGACCGTAAGCTGGTGCTCGCTATGGTGAAGAAATTGGCAGCGGGTGCGGGGAAGTAGCCTGTTACACCGTCTAAACAAGGCGACATAGTAATAAAGGGCGCAGATTTGATCCGCGCCCTTCCCAAAACAAACCTAAACGCCAAACTTGTATCCCACTCGCTACTTCAGCGTCACAATTTGCGAGTGAGTGGTGCCGTCGTCAAGCCCGACCAGAACGCTGAAGCATCCGGTTGCGCCGCTTGGCGTTTTCCAGTTGAAGCCGAACTGCGTACCATCAAAGCGCAGCCCACTGCTGCCAGGACTGTCCGCGACAACAGGCGCTTCCTCCGGACTGCCTGCGCAATCGCCGTTGTAAGCCATCTGGATCGACTTGATTGAGCCCAGGCTGCCAACCACAGCTCCGCTTTCATTCTTAAGCTGCCACTTCAACGGAACTGTGCTGCCCGCCTTGAATGGCCCGGCGATTCCCGTACTGAGCGGCGCAAAGAATCCGTTAAAGACGTAACCCACGGTGTAGCGCACACTCACCGGCCCAGAGATATTGCCGGCCTTGTCTGAACCGCCACTGCAAGTTGCGGTGAAGGTACCGGTTCCATTTACGGTGCCTCGTGTGATCGCGACAGTTGCGTTGACAGCCACACCAGAAACAGCATCACTCGTGCTGCAGCCTGCGGAAGGAACATTGCCCACGATGTAGCTTGCTCCGTTCGTTACACCCGTCACGCTCACTACTGGCGGCGTGGTATCAACGACTACTACATGGAAGCTGCCTTCCGCCGTTTTTTGACGGCTGTTAGTAGCCGAGCAATTAACGGTCGTTGGGCCCAGTGAGAACAGCGAGCCCGATTCAGGAGCGCACGCAACAACTACATTCGCATCGCGGGCATCGCTCGCCGTGGCACTGTAGCTGACGATCGCTCCGCCTGGGCTCGTGGCTTCAGCAGTGATATCGGCAGACAAGTGCAGTACCGGTGGCGTCGGCTCCGGCAGAGTGAAGTATGCCACTGGCATATCGTGATCGGAGATGCGCTCCGGCCGGTTGGGATCGTTCCGGAAAACCTCAGGAAAGTCCGCATCGTTTCTCGCAATTGCGAAGCGGGTCAGCTTCGTGAGCAGACTCTGACTCACCACGACATGATCAAGTACCTGGTGGCTGCCGTTGAAATCATACGAATACTGTTGATCGTGGGGAAGTCTGGTCACCAGATCGGTGAAGTCAGGATCAACCAGGTCCGGGCTGGCAAGCACCACTTGGTCTGCCGGCACTGGGTGACCGAGAATTGTGCCTAACACGTCAACATAGCCATCACTAAACTCAAACGAGTTGCAATCGCAGACGGAGACAACGTTCTCTCCCGCGGCCTGATGCGATTGCAGCAGACTTGCCAGGAACTCAGCCTGCGCTTCGCGCTTGGCCCTTACACGTGGACCATCCACAGGATCGTCAATGCTGAGCAGCGAGCGGAGATGGTTTACCACCATGGTGAACGGCAAGGAAGTGTCCGAGCCCGGTTGAGATGCAGTCGCCGTGAGCACCAGAGGTGGGCGATCATTGAGCAACGCTGTTGTAGTGCTGCCGGCCGGGATGAAAGTTGTATCTTTGCCGACCTGCTCAACCGAAATCACGTTGATTGTGCTCTTAATCAACAGGCCAACATCGATTCCGCCAACATCGTTGCCTTCCACCAAAAACGCCTGGTAATTCGGGTTGGTCTGTCCGCCGGCTGCAGCGTCACTATTGATTTTGTCTGCCAGCGCCTGCAGCGTGGAAAGATGTTCCATCTCCTCGATGCCGATGATGTCCGGCGTGTTCAGGACATTTCGTATCGCCAGCGACGCCTTGTTCAGACGATTCGCGAACGCCGTGGGGGTAAGCGCGACGTCACTGGTGCCGGGATCGGCAACCGTGTCGTAGAAGCGTTCCATGTTGAAGTTGGCGATCGTCAATTCATTGGACGCCGCCACAGGAACACGTATGGCGCTTATGTTTCCCGTTGCCGTAGCGCCGGAGTCGGGATCAGTAAGGATGGTGTAGAAACGTGAGTTGAAATCGAGCGGGCCCGTTAGATTGGTCACGGTCGCACCGGTGGTTACGTCCAGCTTAACCGAGCCGGTCTGCACGGCTGTGTTCACGCGAAGAATCTCGGGATTGGAATCCCATCGTGTCACATTCGCGGGCAAACCTGCCGGCAGTGGATCAGGCAACTGGACCCCGGGCTCACGGAACGGCTGAGGAATGCCTTGTAACACGCCGAAGAAGACGCCGTTGGAAGTCGATGTGGCATTAGCTTCAGACAAATTGCCGTCCGTGGGGCCGGTCACCGTGAGCACATCCACATGAACTCGCATACCTTCGTATTTTTCCAGCTGATCAATCGGTCCCGCCGGATTTGTTTCGGCTGCGGTGAGTGTGACTGGAGTCGGCAGCGGATTTCCTGTACTGAGCAAAGTAACTGAGGGGCTGCCGGAGATTTCGGTCGAAGACGGACTATTGGGATCACTGCTGGGAATGAACTCAGCAACTGTCCCTGTGACCTGCACTAAATTGCTTACTGTGGCCGCTGTGGTCGGGCGGCTCGAGGTAAACACGAACACGCCCTCGGAAGTATTGGGATCGGCGTCCACCGCATTGTCAGGATTCTGAATGAAGAAGCCGTTCGAAACTACGGCGGTCACAACTCCTGTCGTCGAAACCAGACGGCCAGCAAAGGCAGAAGTATCACCAGACCCTTGAATGTCATGAATCGAGAGACTCAACGGCGCTGCAGTGACAGTGAGTGTAATCGTGGCTGAACCGCTGCGGCCCTGCGCATCGGAAATAGAGATGGGCAGCGTCTTGGTTCCCGGAGGCGTGGAAACGTTCACTATTGTGGAGAAGGAAAATGTATTGTTGCCGGCGGTTAAGTCACCATTGGTGCCATCGTCGAAGAATGGCTCAGTTGCTGAGCCGCCAATGCCGCTCAAGTCCCCTGTGACCGTAATGCCCGTGCTGGTCGGATTGGCTCCTGGAGTCACCAGCACCGTAAGCAGGGTTGTGCCGCCTTCGATAACAGAAGCCGGAGTCGCTGATCCGTTGCCGCTCGGATTCGTAGTGCCAACCGGTTGGTTCCGTGGGTTGGGAGTACCGGCGGTGAAATCTGCGCTGTTGTCGTCAGTATCCTGCAGGCCGTTGTTGCGGCGAAGATCTGCAGTCGTATTCGTAAGCGTAGGCGCCGCTGCTGTTCCTTCAAAGCAATTTGCCAGGGGTGTGCCTGTGCTGCCGTAGCCCACGAAGTCGACGATGGTGCCACCCGTCGGGCAGGCTCCAGTCAAAGCAGTCGTGCTGCTTACCAGGGCGACTTTGCCGGCAGTCGCGCTCATGGCGATATTGCCGATAGCGTTAGGAGTCGGCAGATTGGTTGTACCGCCAGCCCCCTGCGATTCCTGAATCAGAAAATATTGATCTGGAGCAAGCGATCCGCTCAGCGGCGTCACCTGCCACGTCGTTCCTGCCGCTGAGGCGTACTGCACCGACCATCCTGTGACATTTACTGCCGTGCCGCCAGCATTGAAGATTTCAATGAAATCGTTCTTGAGGGTCGCACCGCTGTTTCCACCGCCTCCGTAAACCTGGCTAATCACCAGTCCAGACGACGCAGCCTGCACCGGCGTAGCCGCCGCCGCGAAGGAAATGAATGTGAGAAGTGCACAAAAAGAGGTGGAGATACGGGCAGAAAGGGCCTGGGACATAAGCGACAGATTCTGCCTGCACTGCTAGCGGCAAGGCAAGTTAATTTTTGGCGAGTATTTCGGGATGAAAATTCTCCGCACCGCTCTGTGCAGAATTCTGCATACATCTTTTTTTCACTTGTTTTCACTGTCGGCCAGTGTCGGCCCTTTGTCATTCCCATTTAGGGAAGTCGATAGTTGGTCATTTGTGTCGAACAATTGACACCTGAATGCGATTTCGCCGGATCGCACGGGCGTTAGCCGGTGCGCAGCAAATCTTTACGTTCTTTTCTTGCCAGATCGCGTCTACATCTTTAGAGGCTGAGCAGGACGGAACTCAAATTTCACCGCCTAAGTAAGCCAGGTCCTCTCCTCGGGAGTGTGCGGGAAAAATTCAGCACACTCTCTGGGCCAATTAGAAGGAGTAGAAATGAAATCTAGATTCGCATTTTTTCTTTTAGCGGTTCTTTTTCTGCCAGTCCTTGGAATGCAAATGGCGCACGCGCAGTCGGACGTAACCATAAGGTGTGATGTTCCCTTCGACTTCTACGCGGGCACGCAGAAACTGCCGGCCGGAACGTACGACGTTAAGTTCGATTTCGGGAGGAGTAACGTTCAGATAACCGACGGGACTCGTCAGGGCATATTTCTCATGAGAACAGACGTCGACCAGCCGACGGCTTCAAGTCCGGCGCTGGTATTCGATCACTTGGGGGACAACTACTTCCTGAAGGTCATGGAAACTCGCGACGGCGACGTAAACTTCGAAGTCAAGAGTGCTGAAAGTCACCTTGCGTTGAATACACCGCCAACGCCAGTCGTAGTAGCGGCAAATTTGCGTTGACTTCCGCTGGAGACTCTCGCAAACGCGAGAGTCTCCAGGCAGTCATTTTCCTTTAAGCCTCATTACTCATTCTCCTATTCTTCGAATTTAGCGGGCGATCAGAGGACCGATGAGATCCGCTTGTCCCTGTTTCCACGGCTCTCCGAGGAGTTTGTAATTCATGCGCGGGAAGAAGCCATAGCGGACTCCCAACTCGCCAACTAGAAGCGTCATGCGCTCCACGGTGCGCGCATTCAAGAGCTTGCCGGCATCGAGGTAGCGGAAGGGAGTATTGGCAACCAGTGCGAGGAATCTCTTTTTTGCTGCCTGGTCATCGGCGACCACATAGATATCGCTCACCGTTCCCCCGTCGAATGCGGGCTGATCGAACACTTCCCAGAAGACATTCTTGAAAGCGCCGACAACCGTGCTCTTCGGGAATCGATGCTGCAGTTCTTCCGCACTGCTCGTATTCCACGGAAGGATGAAGTCGGAGTAATCCGTATTGAACGGATTCGAAATATCGACAACCAGCTTGCCTTCGAGCTGCCTGCGATACGGCTCGAGGATGTCGAAGAGGCCGTCGCGCAGGAAGATCGCAGGCAGCACAATGGGCAGCGAAGCTGCTTGCTCATAAGTTGCGGCCGTTATCTTCGGATTTGCGAGTTTGCGGGTGATGTGCTCGGCGCGCCCACGATCGCGCGATCCGAGCGAGACGTTTACTCCGGCCTCGGCTAGCATCCGCGCCAGGCGCACGCCCATTCTTCCGGTACCAAGAATTCCTACTGTTTCCATGGTTTTCTCCTGAATCTATTTATCTACCAATTGGTAGGTAGATTGGTTAACGTAGATTCCCCAATGAGAGATCGGTTGCAGAATCTTCTTGCAGATTGTGGGAATTTAGTCCCGGAGCAGTTTTAGGAGCTGAGCACCGATTCCCTTGAAGTGCCGGACCCCATCCTGGACCCGACTTATCAGAACCGCACCTTCCAGCAGAGAGAAGATGAGGGACGCGGTCTGCCGCGCGCTTCCTTCGAAGCGGAAACATCCGTCCCGACGGCCCTCGTCCAGGATTTGAACTAAACGAGCCTCGTTGGCTTCGTAGAACGCACGGACGTGACGGACCGAGTCCGAGCGCAAAGTTGCGAGCTCTGCCCCCAGCATCCCACACAGACAGGCCTTGTCGTTACTGCTACTACTAAGCGTCGCCTCGAAGATGCCGACGTAGCGTTGCAGCTTTTTGTCGGCCTTGCTATTGCTATGGATGATGTCGTCTACGAGCGCCAGAAAATAGGCGTTGTAGCGCTCCAGCAGCGCTTCGAGCAGGTCTTCCTTGGTCGCGAAGTAGTAGTGAATGCTGGCCTTGCGAATGCCCACAGCATCGCTGATGTGCTGATAACTCATCGCATTCGCGCCCATCCGCTGGATCAGGTCCTGAGCCGCGTCCAGGATGGCCGTTCTCGTTTCTTTTTCGGGCATTCGCTTTTTCTGGATCACGAAGTGTTCAAGATGCTTTCACGGGAAAAGCGATTCATCAAGACAATGAATTCATGTACTTGCTGTCATCTTCAGTGTGTTTAGGACACAGAGAAATAATGGCTGCGAATTTCCGTCATCATCGCGATGGCCACTTCCAAGCCGGCGTCGAGAAGTGATTGTCACCCACGATGACAGTTTCACCGAAGTTCTTTTCCAGCTTGATCGAGTGACATTCAGGCTGCTCTTCCAACGACGAGATCAGTCGGGCTGAGTGGGTAACGACTACAACCTGCGTTCGCTCTGCGGCCTTTGCGATCAGGCGGGCCAGCGCACCCAGCAAGTCCGGATGCAGGCTGGTCTCAGGCTCGTTCAAGACCATGAGCGCCGGCGGTCTCGCAGTCAATAACGCTGCGATCCACAAGAGATATCGGAGAGTCCCGTCGGAAAGTTCGGTGGCTGAGAGTGGACGCAGCAGCCCGTGTTGCGACATTTGCAACACGAAGCGGCCGCTATCGTCGTCTACTAATAGTTTGCTGCCGGGAAATGCATCCTCAACGGCCGCACCCAACTCGTTGTTCCCGCCCAACTCGATGATCGTCAGGACCGCCGAGGCGAGATCGGAGCCGTCATTGCCCAGCACCGGCGTCCACGTTCCGATCTGTGGCGTACGCACATGGCTGTCGGCATCCGTGCGGAAATGGTCATAGAACCGCCAGGCACGGATCATCTCCCGCAGCGCCAGCATCTCCGGCGCACTTCGCGGATCAGAGATGTACGACATCATGCTGTCAAATGCGGAGAGGTTGTTAGTCACCGCATTCCAGTTTCCGCCATCCGAGCGTACTCGCATGAGCGGTCCGTCACGATCCACCAGCAGAGTGCTGGGACGCAGTTGGGTTCCATGCCAGATGCATTCACGCTTTATCTGCGGATCAAGCGAGAAGGCGGAAGAGCTTGGCTTGGGAAGGCCCATGTCGATCGCATAGCTGTAGTCATCGCCTGCGAAACCGAGACGCAAACTGACCGGCTCCTTACGCCGCGTTCCCTCAACGGGAAAGTCACGCTGGCGTACCGATCGCGCGATCGACTCGGGGCCCGCCCAAAGCGTGGATTGCAGTCCCCCCTCACGTGCGATTGAAGAGACGACCCGTCCTTGTGCCACATCGGCCAAGAGCTTCAGTGCCCGATACAGATTCGACTTGCCCGTGCCGTTGGCGCCAGTAATGACGTTGAGCTTTTTCACAGGAACAACTACTTGGCGCAGCGAGCGATAGTTTGAGATGGCGAGAGTGGTCAACATGGAGGTTAGAACAATTTGACCGTGGAGGCGCAGGGTGGACGGACATGAATCGCCGGCCAGCTACTTCGAAACAGCACGCTGAACCGAATCCTTAGGTCCAAAGAACACCAGGACCGCCAGACGCTCGGTGATGTCATAAAACAAATGATGCTCGCGGGCGGGGACGAAGATGATTGTGCCGGGACCCACATTGAAACTTCTGACGTCTTCACCTGCACCAACCTTCATCTTCGCTTGTCCACCGGCGACATAATAGACTTCGTCCTCCGAGTGCGGTATCTGTTTATCAACGTCTCCCGCGTCCAGCATATAAATACCGACACTGAATGAGGGGACTCGTACGAACTCGAGATACCGTTGCGTGGAACTTGCGAGCAGGTTCGAAAACTCAAACACATTTACGTGCATATATGGTTACCGGCTAAGCGTCACTTCTGAAGTGTTCGGATGAGTACATCGGCGCCGTGTTGAAGCGGGTCACACGAAACCGCCGTGGACCTAGAACGTGTACGACAGGCCAACAAGGGGAACTACTTTGGCACGAAGGCCTCCGTCATCAAGGCTAAAGAAAACGTTGCCAGTCAAAAGCAGGTTGCGATAAATACCGCACTTCGCGCCTACGGAAAGGTTATTCACCAGGAACGAACTCTTGGATGGCTGGATGTCAGGGATGTCGTTGTGCACGGTGCCTGACATGTCGGTAAAGGGAACCGTGCTCAGGCGTTCCCCTCCTATCACCCTTTGCCCGAGAAGGTCTGTCGCAAGCGTGATGCGCCGGGTTAGTTGTACATCGACGCCGCCGGAATAATAGAGCTGATTGGGCAATCGTGCGGTCTGTCCTGTCGAAATGTCTCCAGCCAATATCGAATCCCCATTCCATTCATAGCCGAAATTAACGTGAGGAGATACACGAGCGCGATAGGAAGCAGCCACGAACGGCCTGATACCCCAGGCTCCCGAACCCAGGAAATTTAGCTCGTCACCGCTGGGGACCCGTCCATCGATGCCACCGGCGATTGCCAGTCGTTCGCGCGAGATTAATGTGCCTTTCAGCCGAAACACTACATCTCCAAGTCCAACCGCGCTTCGCGCCGTCGTGAAAGTGTGATCTGTGCTTCCGAAGGGATTGTTGGCGTCGAAGAAATGATATTCACCGCCGAATGAGGACCGGTCGTTACAGTTGCCCGCCAACTCGCAGGCGGGAATGCGAACGATGTGAGCGCTCGACGCTACACCCATGCGAACATCCAGAATGGGAATTGCGACCGAGACGTCGATCCTGTTCGTGAGCCCATACGTGCCAAAAAGCGTGAACTGATGCAACTTCAAATCAATGCGATTGGTGGTGACGATGTAGTCCTTTTCGAACTCGGGAAACTGGCCATTGACTTGGAATTCGATGTGTTTGAAGTCTGCCGGCAAATGCTTCAAGTCAATTCCGTCGAGCTTGTCGAAGGAAAAAAATTGGTAGTTTGCTCCAACGTAAAGACGGTGGCGTCCGATGGTTTCGGCTCGTTCGCCGAAAATTGGACCATAGCTTTCCGTTGTGCGCGTGAAGACCCCCAACGCCTTGTCGAAAGTGAAAGTGATCGCCGAAGCTGGCGAGGCGAGCGGCAGGATCGAAAGTTCCTGACTTAAGGCAGAGTTGAGTGGCGTAAAGCTTTGCTGGAAACTTGCCAGAAAATGGGCCTGGTGATTCGGGTTGGGTAATGTCAACCCTGCAGGACCGTAAAGCTGAGGAATCCCGCATATCAACTTGTCCGAATTAGCAGTGGAAGGACAAACTTGCGCTCCGACAAAGGCATGAGCTAAGGACAGCGCCAACACACACATCATCACGCGAAGCGTGGTCTTCAACGTAAGTCCCCTGAGTAGGCTTACTGCACAGACTCAATAACCCACTGCCCGGTCTGCTTGCCCAACTGAATTGTGACGGTACTGGATTCCGATTTTCGAATACCGCCTTTAAAGATGTATTGGAGGGAGCGCAAGCATGTCACAGTGGCCCGCGCTCCGTCAATTTGCGGCTCTGAGAACTTCAAGTCCATCTGAATGGAATCCGCATCGCGGAACGAGGCCCTTATCTTGTTGAGCTCCTGCTTGCGTAGACCCGGCCACACAGCAGCGAGTTGATTCGCGTCTCTTTGCGTGAAGGCCTGAGAAAAGCGCATCAACGCTGCCCGAACAGCCTGCGCATCGTCGGAGGGCGCCGCAGCGGCAACGGCGGAAGTGGCTTGCAGTTTGCGAAGCTCAGCCCGCGCCTCTTCCGCGTATGGACTTTGTGGGTAGTTCTTCAGGAATGCCTGCAACGCGACGGCATCCTTCCCGTTTTGGGCTGTTCTCCAGTCGATTTCTTCCTGTTGCAATTTAGTAGCGAGGGAACGAGCAGCGGAATTGTAGTGACCCTGTGGATACTTATTCAAAAAGCGGTCGAGGGCAACCAGGTCCCTGCTGTTGCGGAGACCATTCCATTCCAGTTCCTCGGCACGAGCACGAGCCTGATCGGAGAAGCGTCCTGCGGGATAGGTCCTGAGGAAGGCGTCATAGGCGGAGGCATCATGGCTATTCGCAAGTCCTAACCAGCTTTGCACCTCCACGTCAGGACGCAATTGACCATCAAGAACGACCTGTTTGCCCATAGAGAAGTCCTGAGCAAGCTGGCGAGAGAGGTAGCCTTCCTTGGCGAACGTCAAATCATGATGGCCAGGTCGGACGTCGGCAGAAAAAGTCCCGTCCGGTTGTACTGTGCCCGCGTCGACGCCGTCGATCGAGACCTTAGTTCCCGGCAGTCCCTGCCGAATCGCCAGCGTAGTGCTGAGAACGATCTGCTTCTGCAGTTTGAACAGGAGCTGGGTCTCTTTGTTAGCCAGCACTTGGGTCGGCTGAAGCACGCTTTGGAACTGCGCCTTCTCAACCCTCACGTTGTAGTTGCCCGGCGGCAACACCTGCACATGTAACACCCCCGTCGAATTTGTGCGCCCATATTCGCGATCGTTGATGTAAACAGTGGCATTTCCCTCACCGCTCTTAATCATCAGCGCGCCCGTTTCGGCATTCACGGCGCCTGGTTGTGTAAAAGATGCCCAGAACACCGGTGGCTCTGGCGGCTTGGAGCGATACGGTTCAATACTTGTACGTACCCTGTACACGCTCAAGTAGCCATAGACCGCAATACCTACTAGCAGCGGCAGGGCGGCTGCTGTGGCGCGCTTCAGTCCACGCAGATAGGCTGTGCGCTGGCGTCGAACTTCGGCTCCCGGGAGGTTTGACTTAACCCACTCGCGATCGAAGGTGTGCCGGTAAACGCGATTTCGTACATGCAGTCTTCCAGATTCTGAACGAACAATTCCGGAGAGCCGCAGTGCGGCGATGAGCGGATCGGTTTCGTCGTCCTGCACCCTTTTGCCGCCCCAGATCTTTGCATACAAAGTAAGCAAGCTCGCGACGTCTTTTTCGCTGCGCAGAATGCGTTCACGCACAAACTGCAGGTTGTCGTCATGTTGACGAGCGCTCTGCGACAGAAATAGTTCTTCGCAAATCCGGTCCACTGCGGCAGCATTGCGGGCATGCTCCTGTGCCAGCGTCAAGCAAAGGCGCTGCGTCAAGTACGGATGCCCACCGGTCCAATGCAGCACCCGTCTGAGTACGCGAAAAGAAGTGTCGGGGTTAGCGGAAAGTCCCTCGCACAGCGGGGTGGCGTCGCGCTCGGTGAAATCGGTGAGTTGAATTCGATGCCCGATGTTAAAAGGGGTCGTACGCGTATCCCGAATCAGGTCTGAGGGCGTGGCGACTCCAAGCAGGCAAAAGGTTAGACGATTCAACTCAGGGTCTTGAGTACGGCGATTGTAGAGTTCGCGAATGCCGGCAAAGAATTCGTCGGCCGAGAACGGCAAACTGCGAACCGCATCGATCTCGTCGACGAAGATTACGATTTTGCCGGGACAACGTGGTATCACGATCTGTCGCAGCGCCGCCATCCAGCGCTGCATAGCCCCCAAATGCGCGCGCTCATACCAAAACTCCTCAAGCTCATCTTCGAGTTCCAATTGTTGAGCGATTCGCTCCAGCAAGCCGTTGTACCACTGCTCAGCAGTCAGATTCTGGCCGAGGCTGGTGAGATCGAGCACCGTGACGGAGAAGCCTTCTTCACGTAGACGGGCAGCCGTGCGAACCATCAGCGACGATTTACCCATCTGTCGCGGCGTGAGCACGTAGCAGATTTCGCCGCGCTGGAGAGCGGAGTAGAGGTCCTCGTCAGCAGCTCGAGCCAAATAGCAGGCAGCATCGCGTCGCAGCGTGCCTCCGGCGATGAAGAAGCTGTCTCTCGAAATGGCCGGACGAGTACTCATGACAAATGAAGTTTCAAGTAGCTTTCGTAGAGTTGGCAGCGTACCCGCATGTCGTGGCCTGGCTCTCCGAGCACGATGCCGGAGCTGCGCAGACGATAGAAATCTTCAGGCGTACCCGAGTGACGGCCCGTAAGAGCCGCTTTGACTACGTCGCAAATCGACTGGTCTTGAGCAAGCATCACCAGGACCCGGCGCAAATGATCTCCGAACGGACCCTCGTCGCGTCCGGCTCGCGCCGAAAATGCCTCGAATGACACGGTGTGGGCCGCCATCTCGTGCAATCCACGTCGCGTCAGGTAGGGATGCCCACCCAATAACTCATAGAATGCCGTGAGTTCGGCTTGACTCTTTAGCGGATGACCGTACCGCCGGTTCAGTTCCGAAACCTGCTCAAGTGTGAAGTCTTCCAGAAAAAGGCGCGTGCCGACGTTGAACGGCGATTGGTTGATGTCGGTAATAAAAAGGTGCGCTTCCGTGGCGTACGCGATCGCCATCGTTAACTTTTGCCAGGGCCCAGTCGGGTCAAGCGAGCGTTCGTTGTGCCACGAGCGGAATAGTCCGAACGCTTCACTGGCAAACTTGCAAGCGAAGAGTCGATCTACTTCATCCATTCCCCAAACCAGGCGGGTTTCCACGCGGTTCAAAATCTCGCGCCGCAGGAAGCGATCGAAATTCATGCTGGGCCCGCGTCGAGGATTCCAGCTTTGCTCCGGAACAATGTCATCGAATCCAAGCTGCTCAGCGATACTGTCGGCGAGCGCGAGAAAGAAGGAGTCGATGCCCTCCAAATGCGCCGCGTTCAGTTTTTGGAAGTCGGTAAGCACGACCTTTGCGCGTGACTTTCGCGCCTCCGACAAACCACGCGCCAGAAGCGACGTCTTGCCCATCTGGCGAGCGCCCTTGATGAGAACAATACTGTCTTCTCGAGCGATGGCGGAAAGGAAGTCGTTGTCCGTCGGGCGAACGATATAAAACGCAGAGTCCAGCGGAACAGCGCCGCCGACAGCTTCCAACTTCAGAGGCCTGCGATCTTCCTGGGGATTTCGCAGGGAGTCGAGCACTGCGATCGTGAGCGCAGAATTGTCGGCTTGGCTACTCCATTCAGCATATTGAAGCGGGCTCAGCGTGGCAGACATCGTGTCGGGCAACGGATCGGAAAAATTCACTCGTATCGGCAGAATGCGTGGTTTTCCGTTTTGTCGCTGCGCAGCTTCGTGTGCGATTTCTATCTCGTAGGCCAGCATCTCGCTTTTCACGGAGGACTCCGAGATCAACGGAATCACAGCTTCAGCCTGGCAGATTCGTCGCTCGATTTCGCGTGCCCACTCCATGCCCACAAGCAGATGACGGTCGATGAAGACCCGGTATCCATTCCGCACCAGTTCGCTTTCGAGAAGTCGAAGCAATTGTTCATCGGGCTGCGCGTTGCGCTTGTAGAGGATCGCCACTTCTCCAGCCACTGTTTCGGTGGGAGCCACGGCCGGTTGAGTCGGCTTGCTTTTGAGCTGCGCGGAGAGGCTTTGCAGATCCGCGCAGATTTCGGCGGCAGACTGATAGCGAAGCGCGCGATCTTTCTGCAAAGCGCGATCGATGATGCGCTCGAGTTCACCAGGGACCCGCGGATTGACGCTCACTACCGAAACCGGCGTCCGGTTCAAAATTCCGTCAAAGATCACCGCTGAGGTGTCTCCACGAAACGGCAGTAACCCTGTCGCCATTTGGTACAGAACCACGCCAAAGGAAAAGAGATCAGATCGGCCGTCGAGTTCCTCGCCGCGTGCTTGCTCTGGCGACATGTAGGCAACGGTTCCAACAAATTCGCCCGAACTGGTCGCGCTCTCGTCAGCGGTCACTGTCGCAAAAGATCCACCCGCACCGGCATGAGCCGCCACGCCTCGCTTGCGCTCTACCTTTGCCAGCCCAAAATCCAGCACCTTTACCTGTCCCTGGGGGTTCACGAAGATGTTGGCCGGTTTTACATCGCGGTGGACGAGCCCGCGGACATGCGCTGCCTCCAGCGCCTGCGCGATCTCGCTGCCGTATTGCAATACCTGTTCGATCGCCAGTGGCTCACGAGTCATGAGCTCCTTGAGCGTCCAGCCTTCCAACAATTCCATCACGATGAAATGCCATCCATTCCACTCGCCTACGTCGTGGATGGTGCAAATATTCGCGTGATTGAGCGAGGAGGCGGAGCGGGCCTCCCGCTGAAAACGCTCAAGATGAGAACGATGGCTGGACAACTCGCGCGCCAGGAACTTGATAGCGATGTTGCGATCAAGGCGAACGTCCTTCGCCTTGTAGACGACACCCATTCCGCCCGCGCCCAGTCGTTCAAGCACTAAGTAATGGTGGACACTACGGCCTATGAGCGGGTCAATGAGTTTGAGTTTTGCGTGCGAGAAACGTTCAGGTATCGCTTGGTTTCCCAGGCCACCCTTGCAAAGGTTGAAGACCTGTAACTGGATTCCGTTGGCGCAATCCAATTTACCGACTGGATGCAGCATTTCCCCCCAACGACCAAACTGGCTCAGCAAGTCCGCAGCCGCATTTGAAACCAGAATGTGTTCAGAAGACCCACATTCCATAAGCTGTCTCGCAACTTCGAGACTGCTTCCGGAAATTTGAGGGGGATCGCCAACAGATTCGCAATGAACCGGCCCTGTATGAAGGCCCAGTCGTATTCTTGGTGCGGCTATCCGCGCCAGCGGGGAAACCAGCTCGAGCGCACAGCACGCGGCGCTCTCCGGGGAATCAAAAAACACAACCGCCACGTCGTGCTTGAAGGCAAGAAAGACCGCATCACCTTGGCGTTGGCAGCGCTGGAACTTCGGTGCGCCTCTGACGGCGTCAATCAGGCGGTGAATGAGGCGCTGTTCCTCAGGAGCTGAGGAGTCCTTATCCGCGAAGCCGACCGATAACACATGCGCAATTCGCACAGTCGGCGAATTGGCGGATTGCTCCATAGGGTTCCTGGTACCTGCTGCGTGAATTGAAGGGGGCTTCAATTATGACGCAAAATCAATCCTTGTCACTAGAGATTGTCGTGCGCGCAGCACTGAATTCAGCATGACGCGCATAGAAGTACGATCACACCGGGATCAAGAGATTTTGTCGGGTATGCCCGCGGATCTGGCTAGACAACAGCGAACTGCCGTGAGTCCTGTAAGCGAAACAAGCGCGAGGCCACTCGCTCACTCATATCTCAGGAGTCACAGGCTACAGAGAGCAAAGTGATTTGAATTCAAGAAACGGATAGTGTGTTTCTGCCAGCTCTGGCTACTTTGTTCCTATGCACAGGACAATCGAGCCAACCATTCTTTATTTCGGAACACCGGTAGCGCTGATCTCCAGCTTGAATCAGGATGGCACGACGAATATCGCTCCTATGTCCTCAGCGTGGTGGTTGGGATGGAGTTGCATGCTGGGGCTGGGTTCCATGGGCAAGACATCGGAGAATCTGATTCGCACGCGGGAGTGCGTGATCAATTTGCCATCCGTAGAACAGGTCACGCATGTAGACCGCCTGGCGCTGACGACCGGCAAGGATCCGGTTCCCGAAAAGAAACAAGCATGGGGATACCGCTACGAGCCCGACAAATTCGGGACCGCCGGACTCACGCCAGTGCCATCACTCGAAGTTCAACCGCCACGAATCGCAGAGTGCCCGGTGCAAATGGAGGGCGTCGTGCATGACGTGCGTCCGTTCGGCAAGAATGTCTCGGCAAACGCCTTTGAAGTGCACATTGTGAAACTGCACGTTGCGGAATCGTTGCTGGAGGGAGAAGGACCACGTCCGCATATCGATCCCGAGAAGTGGCGTCCCATAATCATGAGCTTCTGCCGTTTCTTCGGCATTGGCGCAGAGACACACCCGTCGCGCCTCGCAGAATCCGACTTCATGAAGTTCGTACGCAACGGAACTGGAGCCCCCAAGGTGGAACCGTCTGTTGTGGCAAGTACCGGACGATAAGTTGCCGGGCTGCAACAAGGTCAACCACAGACGACACAGAGAAGCTCAGAGCAAACGGACGACAGTATTTCCCCATACAAAAGGGCATTTTCCATGTGCGTGGAGAGCGTGGCGAGACGATTCTCAGAACTTGAACTGCAGATTCATTTGCATCTGGCGTGGCGAGCGCGCGGCAACGGCCTGCCCAAAAAATGGCGAGGTGATTACGCCAACGTAGGTCACATCGTTACGATGATTTAAGACATCAAACCCGGCAAGCTGTGCCGTGAGCGAAGGTCCTTCCTTCTTTGTGCGCGATAGCAGAAATTCGTGCGACAGCCTCAAATCGAGAACCACGTAGCCCGGCCCGTGCAAAGTATTTCGGGGCAGTCCAGAAGGACGGTCGTTAGAGATCCCGTCGCGATTGTCATCGTTTCCGGTCGTGACCGTGACCGGTGTGCCCGAGTAAGCCGAAAAGGCTGTTCCCAGTTTGGCATAGTGGCCAAGCATAAAGGTGCCGATCAGGTTAAGGCGATGTCGCGAGTCGGTATCGGCGCGCGCCCAATCGTTGTTGGGAGAGTAGCTGTTGCCTGGGAAATAAGTAATGCCGGAAGTGTTGTTATAGGTCTTCGCGAGCGTATATTGCACCTGTCCGGTGAAGAAGTGCGCGGGGCGTCCCCGGAAGCTCACTTCCACGGCATTGCTCTTCTGATATCCCTCCGACTGCATCTGCCGGACCTGGCCCAGCCCCGAATCGGGACGTGCAGCGTATAGCGGAGCGGTGGGGGCATTCGTGTCGATGGAGCGGAACAGATCGATGCCGCGCGCCCCAATCCAGTTCACGCTCAGCGTGCTCTGAGAGTTGATCTGTCGCTCCAGGCCCATTCCGTACTGCATCGTGTAAGGAATGCGCGCCCGCGAATCAAGGACCACCAAACTCGTAGGTTCGGCGATCAGAGAGTTCGGATCGGCGGGGAAGGTAGGATTGTCGACGATGAACCGCTGCAGGTTGACGCCGTTGAAGTGCAGCAGATCGGCGATCGGACGCGGGCCAGAGCGGTCGAAGAACACGCCGCCACCTCCGCGGATCACGGTTTTGCTTTTTCTGCCTGGCGCCCAGGCAAACCCAAGGCGTGGCGCAAGATTGTTTGTATCGTCGTGAAATTGAATCTACAACACTTGTTGATGCGTCGACGGTCGGCACGTCAAAGGCTACAGTCAACGGCTCGCACAGCATGTCACGGTGTCTTCTTCGGGAGAGTTGTTCCCGTTCGGTTGAACTGGACCAGCAAGCCGGTATTGGCAGGCAATTGAATATCAATTCCTTTGCCGAGGAACTGCGAATAAACAGACCGCGCAGCTCCCAGAGATCCCACAACCAGAGCTCCGATATGGGAGGTTCTGCCCACGATCGCACCCACGAGCCCAAATCCCATTGCACCGGCTGCAGTTTGCGCCCCAGCCCGATTCTCTACCGTGCCATGTTCCTCCTCCTGAGAACTTGCTGCGGCGACCAGAGCCACCGAGAGTGCAGGACCAAGGAAGCGGGCCTTCGATTCCTCGACGCGAGGAGCGCCTTCGTCATCGACTCCGATATGAGAGCCGCGCCGAACGGTAAGGCCGGAGATGCCTGCATGAATTCTCTTCCCGGAATTTTCTGAGTTCACCTGGGCAGCCTGCGCAGATAACCGGTTCTGGATTTCCGTGATTTCCTGCGGTAAAGCAACTTGCTGGAAGGCAAACCGGAGCTGCCCGTTGCGATGAAAATGTCGAGCGGGACGCGCCGTCGAAACAGTACCGGTTAATCGCGTCCCTTCCGGAAGTAGGAGCCGGTGATCGGGCGCGAACAACGGCGCTGTGAGCTTCGCTTCAACCGGGGCGCCCGTCGGAGTCTTTGCCGAATCAAGACCAGTCACCAGATTGGCGGGGACTGCTCCTTCTTCCGGCGTCGTCTGACCGAGCTGCAGGACCGTGGTGGCAGGCACTCTCTCAGAGCCAAATGTTTGCTCGGTTACGAGCACGGCGTCGAATCGCGATCCGTTCGTAATTCTCGAAGGTTGGTAGGGAAGCAATCCGAGGGCTGCATCCCGAACAATCTGAGTCTTGTTCTCTGAATCGAGAAAATCTTTGACAGCCTTCCACCGCGTGCTGATCTCCTGCTTGCCGCGAACCACTGCGGAGCCCACAACGCCATGCTTCGATTTTCCTTCAGCTCGCATCTCGACTGTCTGCCCGCTGCCGGGAGCGGTGTCGGTCACGATGGTCCGTGGCGCTTTGCCTGGTTCGAGCAGCGTGTCAAATTGCACTTCCGGTTTTTGGAACGAGCCAAAGTGGCCGCTGAGTATGCTTCCCATTTCTTCCAGGCGGGAGGGCCGGCTGAATGCGACAATGTGTCCGATTGCTTCCGTTCCTGCCGGCAACACCTCGCGGTCAAACGCGAAGACCGGCTGCGTTAATCGGCCATGCACAACATCTCCCGGGTGTTTCGGGAAAGTTGTGCCGTCGGTGCGCACCCGCAGCGGACTTCCTGCGGATACAACCAATGGAACCTCCACTTCCGAAACCGGCTGTTGGGCAAAGCAGGGAAGAGTAAATAGCAAGGAACATCCAGTGAGAACCAGACGCGAACGAATTAACATCGGGTACCTACCTGCGAGTAGCACTTCTGTTTGGCAGTCGCGTGAAGATTTGACCTAGTCCTCGGCCGGAGCTTTCTCGCCGCTTTCCAGGACTCTTATCTCGTGTTTCTTTCCATTCTGGTGAATCAGCGCTTCGTACACCGTCGCCTGATCCGACTTGACTTCTTCGACCCGCTCAACTTTCGCGGCTCCCGCTTCCTGCTTGATCGCGTCCTGTGCCTTCTGAGGAACCGACTCAAAGGCGACCTCTTGCTCAGTCTCCAGGACCTTGCCATTTGGATCGATGGAAACGTCGCGCTTCTTGCCATCCACCATCAGCTGAACCTCGTATTCGGTCTTTCCCTTTTCGATCTCTTTGGCATAGCCTCGCACCGTCGCCCCCTGGCTCTGAGCTTTTGCCGTCTCCTGCACCGCGGGAGGAAGGTCCTTGAACTTGATCTTAGTTTCCTGCGCGATAGCGCTGCCGGACCAGAGCAGCAAAATTGTAGCCAAAATGAAAATCCGCTTCATAGCCACTGTTATCTCCTCGAGTTGGGATTCCCCAATTTACCAAAACATCATAAACAACCGAGCTGAAGCGAGACTAGGCGGCTCGTGGCACTGGAGTGTGAAATTTCGGTTTCATTCGGCGGCGCTCAAATCGTTAATCCTTTTCCCGCTACTTTACATGTCAAAGTACTTGCAATAGTAGCCATCCGCGAGGACTAACGCAAATACAAGAACATCCAGACGTTTTGTGACCCAAACAGGAGCCAACGATCAGAGCGGCCACGGTTCACCCTTAGTCCATCGTTCTCAGTACGGCTCCGCTAGCCTCTGCATTTCGAGAGCGCGTCTTTTTCCGTGCTCCTCGGTGTCCCAGATAGTTAGCTGTCGAGAAACATCGGCGCAGTGGCGCGTTCGGTGATACAACAAAAGGATGTACAAGCCTCGTGGCAATCCGAACTGGTGCGCACCGCAATTTTCAAACTCCTCTGAGCCAACTGTGAGTGCCTTCGAGCTGGAGACGAAAAAACTGGGTCTGAGTCCGGGTGACTTCGCCAGCTCAGCCCTCTTAAAGGAATGGGCGCGGAAGAACAAAGATCAGAAGTTTGTTCCTTCCGACCTTCTGCAGGCCTGGGGCTTTAACTCGTAATAGCGGCGAGCGCGCCGTATTCGAAAATCGATGAACTCCAAAAGCATGAGTTCCGAGATGGAACCTCAGCGCCGCTCCTAATCGAGTCCAGATCTGTGGATCTCCATCGCTTGCCAATGCCCCATCCCTAGAGGCTACAAACCGGAAAAGAGCGGAGAGGACCAAACCGGGACGCAACACGCTGCTCATCGTAATTGCCTTTGACTTCTTCCATCACCTGTTCATTCGAAATCCGGGAGTACCGCCGTGGTGGCCGGGTTTCTGTTTGGCATTCGATGCCACTCTGGGCGCCTTATTGGCCATGCGCGTCATCAGGAGACCCATCCGGCAACGATAGAATGCGGATCATGAACCCTCGCCGGGTCTTACTTTGGATAATTCTTCTCTTCGCCCTTACTGCGGGCCGCGCATTTTCCCAGGGCGTGGCCATCACCTTCGATGATCTGCCGCTCAATGGCGAATTGCCGCCGGGCACGACGCGAGTGCAAATCGCAAAGGACGTGCTCGCGATACTGAAGCAGCGAAAGACGCCTCAGGTTTTTGGTTTTGTGAATGCCAACAAGCTTGAGAGTAATTCGGATGCAGCCTCCGCCTTGAAGGAGTGGGTGGCAGGTGGTGAGCGCGTCGGCAATCACACCTATTCCCACATGAATCTCCAGCAGAATACCGCGGAGGCATTCGAGCGCGATCTCGCCCAGAACGAGCCCGTTTTGGAACTGCTTTCTCCCGCAAATGATTGGCACTGGCTGCGCTATCCGTTTCTTCGCGAAGGCGACACGATGGAGAAGCGCCGCGCCGTCAGAGAGTATCTGCGCGCTCGCGGATACAAGATCGCGCAGGTCACGATCGACTATGAGGACTACGCCTGGAATACTCCGTATGCTCGCTGCGCCGCGAAGCAGGACGCAAGATCGATCGAGTGGCTGATCTCGAATTACCTGAGCATCGCGTCGGCTTACATCGATGGGGATCGTGCCATGGCGAAGCTGATTTACGGGCACGATATCAACCATGTCCTGCTGTTGCACCTGGGCGCCTTCAGCAGCAAGATCCTGCCGCAACTCCTGGATATGCTGCAGGAAAAACAGATGCGCCTAGTAACGTTGGAGGAAGCAGAGAGCGATCCCGCGTACCAGATCGATCCTGATGCTCCCACCTCCCGATTCGGCGATTCGTTGCTGGAGCAAATGATGAACGTGAAGAAGCTGCTTTACCCGAAGCTCCCGCCCAAGCCGTTCAAAGAACTGGAGAGCATCTGCAGGTAGAGAGGAACAACACCACGTTAAAGGTCATTTGGTTGCCATCGTGGCTTGTTCGAGCATTCGATAAAAGGCGTTCAGATGACGCTGCTCGCCGCGCATGCCCGCATAAAGGTGTGAACCTGAGCACTCTACACCGATCGCCGAGGGATGTTCGTAATACGGACTTGTGTACTCAACACAGGTAACGCTCTCCCTCCCGATTGAAATCACTCTTTGGGCAAGCCGCCTTTCACTAGCTCGCAGACGCGAGCCTGCGGGTCGCGGTGGCGGATCGGATCCGCGGAACTCTACTAACCAACTCGTGACTGGTACCCGGCCGTGAAAATACGTTCTGAAATCAAGTTGCGCGCCTATCCCTGCGATACCGGAGACAAACGATCGTCCGGTTTCGTTGTCGGTCCCTCGACTAAATATGATCCACGGGCTGGGCACCCGAATTGTGTAGCCGCCGAGTTGGATTGTGTGCGGTTGCCGAAGATTCGACACGAGTCCGACCACTTCGGGAAGAAATGCAAATAGCGCCAACACTGTGATAGAACGTATGCATAGTGCCCACGCTATTGCGCGGCTTCGCCAGCTGCGCTGCCGCATATCGATTCCCGACTGGCGCTCGATCAGCCATCTGGCTGATTCCAGCTCCACACTTTTCTTTGCCGCCCTCTTGAAAGCAGCCCACAGGGCGAAGATTATTCCAAACACAACCCCGAGAGATGCAATTGAGGCGAGTGCACAGTTCATCCAGGAAGGGATCAAGTAGTATAGAAGCGAAACAAGCCGATCCAGCGCCAACGCGACGCCGAATAGCGCAGCAAAAACTGCGATGAGCCCGATGGACCCAACCGCAACAATCGTGAGCCCACGCCTCTTCCATCCCTCACGCCCATACATCAGCCGGGAGAACAACACCGCAAAACCAGGAATGACTACGAGCTGTCCCCAGAAGACGACTAGCACGTAGCGAAGTGGCAAATCGTTCCAGAAACCGGGCTGTATGGTGCTGAGAAGCAATCCAGCCTCGAACAGAGAGTAACCGGCAACAACGGCGAGGATGGAGAAAGCCTTTTTCAGAATGAGCTCTGTGACCGGATCGCTTTCTACGGTTTCCTCTTTAGAAACCGATACGGGACTTAAGGTTTCCAAACTCACCGTTACATCAGTGCTGCTGCAAACAGCGATGAGCCGGGTGCCTGGTCACGCCTCGCGGGTCAAATCACGAGCCTGAAATGCCTTTTTCGTTGTGATCAAGAACCAAAGAGGCACGCCCAGTCCAACAACCATCGGAATAATCATCACGGTGGGGAAGTGTGTCGGTTCATCCATGAAGAAGCCGCTATGAAATCGCGACAGAATCGTCGCGAGCCGGGCCTCCCAGCCGGGAAACGAAAAGAAGACAATGATATTTGCCGCGCCGAAGGAGAGGCCGGCAATCGCAATTTTGCGCGCGATTGGATTCAGGCGAAGCAAACCATACCCGACATAAGTCCACATGGCGCCAAATGCGATGTTCCAAGCTGCGGCGATCCATCCGGTTACAACCCAGATGAACATGGTTACCGGCAGTCTCAGTGGCGATGCCAGCACACTGATCACTCCGGTGACGAGCAACCACCATCCAATAATCGAAATGCTCAGCGGACGCCCTCCGCTTTCGACAGCCAATGTTCCCCCAAATGCTTCACGGGTAGCGCGACGAAGGAAGTAGTAAAGCCAGAAGAGACCGAGGACGCCGAGTGCGCCATAGATTGCGGCGATTACGATGCGCACTGTACCGTAGTTCGGCGAAGCCGTTGGCGGTGGTGGCATCAGCAAAAATATTGGCCCAGAGAACACTCCGGTCAACGCCAGCAAGCCGGCGAAGATAAGGATCGAGACCCGCGCCCAATTCCGCAAACGGAACAGTCCAATGGCTGTGGTCGTTCCCCACACTCCCAGAATGCCAAACATCGCGAGCCCGACAACGAGCCCAAGTCTCGCCTCAGGGGCCAATGGCGCGCGTCCAGGCGAGAAAAGCAGGACCAGGCCAAGCAGCACAAAGAAACCCAGCATAAAAAGAGATCCCACCAGAGCAAAGACTGCGCTCGCGCTTACACCCAAAGGCTTTTTCATGAAGTGGCGGTCTCCTTCCAATGCTAGCAGCTGAATTCCTGCTGCATTGTAGCCTTTGAAAGTGAGACAAGGGCTATTGACGAGTGGAGTGCCGGGCGGCCGACTCTTTCTTGTCTTTGGTTCCTGTGATTCTCCCAAACCGCGGGTGCCGCACTCTGCGCGGTTTTTTCGCAGGGTGCGCTTTCCCATCCCGCCATTTACCTCAATACCGAAGGGTCCGGCACCCGGCATCGTACTGTGCACATTTGACCAGCCTGGACAACGCTGAACGAATATTCTTGAGCATGAGGTAAAGCACTTCCTCTCCTCGTTCAGGTCTTCTGAACTAAGTCAGTCCATCTGAAGCTCTCCTCCCTTAGTCCACAGTTTAGAAGCAGGAGACCTATGAAACATCCTTATGCACTCTTGATGTTTACGCTCGCTCTTGGAGCGTCGATGATTGCACAACAGACGCCGGCCACAACTAAGTCGAAGCCGGCTCCGTCCGGAACCACAGTGACGAAGCAGCAGGTGAACACTGAAGTTCAGCCAACAACCAAGCAAGTCGGAATCACACCCGACCTCATTCGCGCAGCCCAGGCGAAACTCAATGTTTCAGGCTATAAGGCAGGGAATGCGACTGGAACGATGAATCCCAGCACGCGAAGCGCGATTCGCGCCTTTCAAGCCCATGAAAACCTGACCGTCACCGGAAAACTGGATGAGAACACCCTTTCCCATCTGAATGTTGGTGGAACGGACACCTTCGGAGCGGCGCCGAGCGACATCGGCCGGGGCGGCAAAGCTGCAGGACATGATATTGCAGGCGGGCACCCGATCGCAGCCACCGAAGCAATGGGCAAGGGAATTGGCCATTTCGGGAAAAAAGTAGGAGAGGGTACTAAATCCGTGGCAGTGACTTCTAAAGATAAGGTCACTGGAGATCAGGGTTCAAGCAAAGCGCCCGATGCGCCTCGATAGAGCACTCGCCAGGTTCTGCCGTGGGAGCGATAATCCGGCTGAAGCTCCGGTTAACGCGCTTAGTCGGAGCCTCTCACAGCACTACTTGTTTCCGAATACTCTTGCCAGTGCCCAAAGAATGCGTAGCACATGAACATCCCATCTGACTTGAAGGATACCGATTCGGAGAAGCGTCCGGTTGTGGCGGATGAAGATCATGTTCCCGATTTCTTCGATCATTGGATGGAAGAATATTTCTCCAAAGTCGCGGCGGCAGATCAGCCTGGAACGGGAGAGCAGGGGGCAGAGCACACAGAAAAAGCCGAAGCCAACGGAAAAGACACCGCACGCAATAAGGAGCGGGAAAGATGAACGAATACGCGAAACAATACGTTGCACGCTTGCGGGATGACAGAGGCGAGACCGTCACTGGTGGAGAACTGATGGAACTGCAGCAAGCAGCTCCTCGATTGTGGTCTGAATTGCGGAAATGCCTGCAGAGCACCTGCCGGGAAATCAATCGCTATGGCAAAAGCGACACGCTCGACTTCGAGCTCGGCGGGCCCGAGGAGGTAAGAGTCCTGCGGAAGCTTCCGGTGACGCGACGCTTGCACGTCCAGTTCCGGGCAAAGTCCCGGAGAATTGAATATACCTGCGGTGCCGCAAAGGGCGAATACATGTGCGGCATCGGAGAGAATGGGCGCGCTGTTTTAACGGACGTTTATCACACAACGATTTCGACCGCGGCACTGGGGAAGACGCTCCTGGAAATGTTGCACGCATCTGAGTGTCCGACGGTAAGAACTGCGAGCAGGCCACACTATGTCTGACCACGTCTTGTCCCACCCACTTGAAGGTAGTTCCGCATTGCAAACTCTTCCGGCTACTGTTTCGCACCTTATTGAGATTCGTGCTTACCAATTGTATGAACGAAGATTTAAGCGGGATGGTCACGCGGTAGAAGACTGGGTGCAGGCAGAATCCGAGATCCTAAATCGGTGGCCGCGTGATGGCCCGGAACAATTCGGAGATTCTCCAGCGATAGCACCGCCCATGCCGTTCCGCTGGGAACGCTGACTGCTCCCTCCGTAGCTCGCTTTGTTCTTCGCTTCACTGCGGTGAGACATGACGCACGCCAGAGTGAACATTGCTGCGAGCGACTGCTCGCAGGCGTATAATTAAGTTACTTCCCGGCATCTCCGCCCGAAAACGTCCATTGACGGTCCTGCGTGAAGTTAATGAGGGCCGCAATGAACGTTTCCTCGAGTCCACGCCTAGTGATTCTGTGTATTGACGACGATCCAGAGCAATTGAATTTGCGCACGCTGGCACTATCAAGCGCCGGTTACAGAGTGCTCACAGCTACGAATGCTGCAGCAGGTTTGTATCTATTCGCGCACAATCATGTTGATCTGGTGATCAGCGACCACGTCCTGCCAGATGCTCCAGGCGCCGACTTGTTGGGAGAAATGAAGCGATTCAACCCAAACGTCCCTCTCGTCCTGCTCAGTGGTTTTTCCGAAACACCTGCCGGTGTAGAGCAGGCGGATATTTTTCTAACCAAGGGGATGGCTGTGCCCGATTTTCTTGCCGCCATCGCCAAGCTGCTGAGTGGGAAAGCGAAATCTGCCAGCAACATCAACTCTTGAACACCAGTTCACGTCGAACGCGACCCGTGCAGACTTAGCTATTCGTGGCTTCGCCATTTCCCAGGTGACCTCGGCGAGGGTCGCTTTGGGCGATTGTTTCTTGATTTTCTTTTTGCCCATGCTTCTCATGATGTCAGGACCGCGAACCCATCACTGGTCAATTTGGACCAAACAAGCACCCTCTGACCTGCTACCCTTAGGTATGAGGTAGTTATCACCTTCTCCCTCTTTCAGGTCCTCTGAACTAAGCAGTCCATCTGAAGTTTTCTTCCTCTTAGCCCCAAATGAAAGGGGCACAACCATGGCTCTTAAAGCAATTCTGGACGAAGTTGACCAACTTCAGAATGTCGGCACACGTCTTGAAGGATTGGCGGAGGAACATCCGCCCGTGACGGAAGCGCTTATAACGATCGCGGGAAACGTTCGCAACGTTGCCACAATATTAGCGGTTCTCGTAGCGACCAAGCTGCACGGCGGCGATGGGCACATTTTGTCTCAATGAACAGCTCAATTAAGGCCGAGGTGTGCGAGATTGCTCATACATGGATGAGAAGAACGAATACTGTCTAAATACTATGAAGACATCGAAGCTGTTAGAAGAAATGGCTCGGAATGCCAGAGCTGAAGCGCTGCGGATTGAAACGGGGCGCCTAGAGGCTCATCGTCTTCTTCTCCGTCGCAAAGTTGAGTTGGCCGACCTCAATGGCAATCGAAGGAAGAAGAACTCCTGAAATTACAGCCGGACGGCCCTCTCGCCAGAAGCCTGGAAGATATTTAACCGACTCGGGCAAACCATCGCGACATCACGGCCCCTCGAAGAGACGGAAGCTCAGTCGCGAAGAACCACCGTGAGAAGCGCACTATGCACGTGCAAAGTACCATTGTAGTCAATGAAACCCAGCTTCCTGAATTTGTTCATGAAGTAGCTGACTCGCGACCGTGTGGTGCCGACCATCTCCGCGAGTGTCTCCTGACTCATCCTTGGGAGAACAGTCTCTGGCTTTGAATCCTTCCCATAGTGGGCAAGGAGGAGAAGCAAACGCGCGAGCCGCTTTTCGCTGGAATTAAACAACTGGTCTACGAGGTCTTCTTCAATGCGAATGTTGCGGGAGAGCAAATAAGCGATGAACATCTCGGCGAATTCTGGTTCTTGGTGGAGCAAGCTCACCATCACTTTTTTGTCCAAACGCATAGCGGTGGTTCGCTGCAGAGCACTGGCAGTGGAAATCCGCAAGGCCTGAGCCGACAAGCATCCCTCGCCAAAGAAATCGCCTTCCTGCAAGATTGCGATCACAGCTTCTTTACCCCGTTTAGATACTACTGTGATCTTCACTCTCCCCTTTTGGACGTAGAAGACCGCGTCTGCAGGATCTCCCTGAGAGAATATCGACTGCTTATCACGATAATTGTGGACAGTTTTTCCGCTGCTGAGCTTTGCGAGAAGCAAGTTTGGATCGAAAGCGAGAGGTTCCCGAGAACTCCGTTCGCTGTTCTTCTTGTCGAGTTGCTGGATGCGGGCGTTTGAGACGGAGGGAGCCGGTATCGGCTTCGATGAACGGCGTGCCACAGACAACCTCCTTGTGGACGACGATTAGTCAAGTGTACCGAAATTTACACGTCAACGCCCCAAAATCGACTCTCTTCGACAACGATTTACGGAAAAGGGCATCATCTCCAATAGGCCGAGAATCGCGTGCCACGGGAGGCCGTTTCTATGGTGTCCAGAATCACTCGGTGTCCCAGGTGTCTCGGACTGGGCAGAGTGCCGCCATCAATGGTGTGCCCGACATGCAATGGACAAGGAACTGTTCCGGCGGGTTCCCAAGCGCACCCGCCAGCATCTCCATATGCGCTCTGGCTCGATAGCAAATGACGTTCACCAGAATGGAACACTCTGGAACGAAGGTGAACTAATACGGCATACCTGTTTCATTCTGGAATTCCGTCACTTGCGCGGGATGCGGTTGCGTAGCCTCAGGGTCTGACAGTCACAACCGCACGCAGTACCACAATGGAATCTTCGCTCGAGCTGTTCTATACAAGTCGCAGTCCCGCCACGACATTAGTGAGCAATTTAGAACAAGATTGGTGTGTGCAATTCAGCTCAGCATTGAGAATCTCTGAATGAGAGACTCTGTTTGCCGCACTGCGGCGCTGAGGTTGCGTATGTGTACAAAGAAGCAGTTCGCTAAGGTCTTTACGGTTTCTCTGGCGCTCGTCGTTCTCATTAGTTGCCGGGGTGTTCGTCAGACTACACAAGCTTCACCTTCGGATTCTTCGACAGTGGTGGCAGTGATTCCGCAGGCCAACGGTGTGGCTACGAACCGCGAGGTTGCAGTGATCTTTAGCGCAGCCATGGATCCCTCAAGCATAAATTCCAGTACGTTTGCGATTTCAGGTGTGAGTAGCGCAGTTACGTATGACGTAACCAATAAGATTGCGGCATGTAAGCCATTCTCTGACCTGGCTCCTAACACCGCCTACAACGCTACTATTACCACAGGGGCCAAGAACGCCCAAGGCATCCCTCTTGCGGCGCCATTTGCGTTTTCCTTTACCACGCGTGCAACGTCAGATACTTCGGTCCCAACCATTGCTTTGATCAACATTCCAGCCGGCGCCACTTGTGTGCCCGTGGATACGAAGGTCCAGGTCACGTTCGACGAGGGAGTTGATTCCCTCAGCGTAAATCCCACTACGTTTCACATTGACGGTGTAACCGGCGCCGTTTCCTATAACCCAATCTCGCAGATAGCTACTTTCACGCCTGCGGCCAGCCTGGCAGCAAATACGTCGTACACAATTACGCTCACTTCCGGTATCAAAGACATGGGAGGGGTTGCTCTCGCGCCGTTCCAGTCAAGCTTTACGACCGGTCCATGCCAGACCGGCGGGAATGGAGTATCCCTTTGTCCCTCTCCAGGAAATTTTGCGGTGTTGGCTGGAACTACCGTCACCAATACCGGTTCTACGACCATAGCCGGAGATTTAGGAGTGAGTCCGGGTACCGCAGTGACTGGATTCCCGCCGGGACTCGTGAGCGGGACTACTCATGCAGCCGATGGTGTGGCGGCGCAAGCCCAGGCCGACTTGATCACTGCGTTTAACGACGCTGCTGGACGGTCTGGTGCTTCCAGCGTCTCCGGAGACCTGGGTGGACTAACCCTCAGCCCGGGAGTTTATAAATCCACATCGGGAATTGGGATCACGGGAGACGTCACACTTGACGCTCACGGCAATCCGGATGCTGTGTTCATCTTCCAAATATCCTCGACGCTCATCACAGGCAGCGGCAGCCACGTTGTCCTCACTAACAGCGCCAAGGCTTGCAATGTGTTTTGGCAGGTGGGCAGTTCGGCCACTCTGGGAACGAATTCCGTCTTTGCAGGAAACATACTGGCACTAACATCGATCGCAGTCACAACCGGCGCAAAGTTTGACGGTAGAGCCCTGGCCCGGAATGGAGCGGTGACGTTAGACACCAACACCATTAACGGTTGCACTTGTCTACCTTGAAGCTATCGGCGTGGAGACAGAAGAGGAGCACGACCGGAACGCGGAATTACTCTGATGCTCAAGAAACGCAAACAAGAGCGAAGAATCACGCCCCAGCGGTCACCGGATACGGAACCACACTTACTGCGACCGCCCAGATTGGAACCGTTGAGCTCAGATAGTAGTTCAATGAAGAAAACATTAGCGCACCTCACGACGGAAGAAGAACGTGCGAGAGAGAGGGCGCTGGATTTCTATCGCTACGTCGGCAAGAGCGAAGTAGACGCAGACCGATTGGCGTGGGCGGACATCCAGAAAGGATTCCCCCGGCTCAACGGCTACGACGGCGCAGAGCAGTGATTGGAAGGAACGCCAAGGCCTGTTTACCGGTGCCGTATTTGGCGTTAAAGGTGAGTATCCGGCACTGTGGAAAGGTTTAAGTTCGCGCGGTTTTCAACGTAGTTTCGCAATGTAGTAAGGAGGTCTTATGTCCAACACTCCCAAAAGAAAGGTCCTGATCGTCGATGACGATCATAGTATTCGCGCCACAGTGACTATGTTACTGATCGCTAATGGATACGAAGCCTCGAGCGCAGAGAATGGATTCGATGCGCTCTTGCACATGAAGAGCACAGTGCCCGAACTCGTCATTTCAGACCTGAACATGCCGCAGATGTCGGGATTCGAGTTTCTCTCCGTGATTCGCCGCCGCTTCCCGCAGATGCTGGTTGTCGCCATGAGTGGCGCCTATGAGGCTGGCGATGCCGTGCCCGGAGGGGTAATTGCCGATGCGTTTTACGCCAAGGGTACCGACACCCCAGGCACTCTGCTGAAACTCGTCGCCGACTTATTTCGAACTTCCGCTTCGCGGACTATCGCCCACACACGGCAGTCCGCTCCGATATGGGTTCCTCGAAACGGCAAAGACTCCAGAGGAATACCCTATATCGTGCTGACATGCACGGAGTGTTTGCGATCCTTTCCGCTGACCGTTTCATCGGAAGTGAACGCTGCCGTGATGCAAACACCTTGCATCTTCTGCCTTAATGAAGTGCGCTACATCATCGATTTTTCTCTTTCAGTAGCATCTCCTAAAAAGGGAACGCGGGCCCTGGCTTCCCTTGCCGGGAAAGCGGGCGCCTAGTCGGTGGAGAAAGGCAATGCAGCTTTCGGGGAAAACGCCATCATTGCCCGAATTGCTGCAGGACGAATTGATGAAGGGCTCTGAAGATTGGGATACCGCGGTCACCCTTGCGTTTGCCGGCGAACAGTCAACTGCCGCGGCACAACTGCTTACTAGTGACAAGATCGCGCCGCTGGATGCGTTGCGGCTCGCTTACGACACGTACATATCCTCCTTGCTGGAAAATACGCACTTCCTGCCAATCGGGATTACCGCGAAGCTCCTCAGCGCTCAATCAAAGTATGTGCATGCTAAGGAAAGAGGGATCAGCACAGAACATGCACGTCGGCTGGCTTCAGAACTGATGGTCATACTGCGCCAAATGGCACCTCTATTTAGCGCAGAACCACACGGGGACATGCGTCGTATCGCTTGATGCGCCACGCTGCCCCAGAGCCCGTGCTCCACCAGTTTCCCTGAAGCACTTCCGCTGCTCAACAAACAGCTCTAGTCGAGAGTAGGTCAATTGTCACCAGTACATACTGGCACTAACATCAAGCGCAATCACAACCGGCGCAAAGTTTGATAGCGCTGGCCCGGAATGGAGCCGTGACTTTAGACACCAACACCATTAACGGTTGCACGTGTCTACTTTGAGCTATCGGCGTGGAAACAACTTAGCAGGAATCGGCACCGCTCGCCTGAGCAAGGCAAGGCCGATCCCTGCATAGTTTTAACGGCGACGGTAGGAAGCTCCGCCGTTATACCCCTCTTGATAACCCTGCTGGTATGCCTGGCGGTACATGTCCTTGTACTGCTGCCTGTCGCCGTAAGCGGGACTGTAGTTGTGATCGGCGTGTTTGTAAGCCTGCTGCTGCGTTGCCCGAGAACCGTGCCCTGCTCGGCGATCGGCGCTGCCGTCATTTACGCCATCCTGATAGCCGACCTGTTGCGCCTGATTGCCCTGGCGGTTGTAAGCTCCATTTTGGGAACCGTAAGTGTCGCGATTGTAGGTGTCACGTCCTTGTCCGTCGCGTCTGTACTGGTTGTTTCCAACGTAGCCCTGATCGTATCCCGCCTGATAATCCGCTCGATCATTGTTGTTATCGTATTGTCCTCGATAGTGACGGTCGCGGTTATCGTTCCGATCTTGTTGGCCGTGCTGCACACCTTGCTGGTAGGCAGGGCTGCCTGATCTGTCGTTATGAGCCCTGTTTTGATCCTGGCCTTGCTCCTGGTCGTGGCCTCTGTCCTGCGCAGTGGCCCGCATGACGCCGACTGTGGTGCTGCCTAGAGCAAGAGCAAAAGTCAGCAAATGCGTTTGAAGTGCTTTCATTAGGTCCTCCCTTGGGACGTGTTGCAGTGCTTTCCGTAGAGAACCCGAGAGAAGCAAGGTCATTGAGGTTAGCTTCGTCTGGGGGCTCTCAGCTAGAACTACTATGCGCTGTCGTGGTGTTGCGCACTGGTCAAGAGTGAACACCGGTCACTTCTGGCGCGAGGCAAGGCAAGATCCCACAGTGTGCACTCTTGCTCAGATTCCTGCCCTGACCGCGTGCGCGCCCCGCTTATTGTCGGATTGTTTTGACCTATTCGCTGCTGTCGATCCTTTCCCAGACAAAGAAACGGTTCTAGCCTGAGACTTGTCTGTTCAATATTGACCGTGGCAAGAATTAAATATTGTGAGACTCAGTTCGTGCCACCATGCACTCGCCCGGCATCAGAATAAAGGTAATGCATGAGAGTATTGTCGGCGATTACATCCCGCAACTAACGATCTGTGCCAGTGCCCTGGTACCGGCAAATGAATATCGCATCGTGGACTCTTCGATTGAGTTCCGAATTGGTACAGAAACCTGGCGTATTCTTACGGACGACGAACTACGCAAGCATTTTCGCCTCCACGCGGAGGTCGCTGCCTGGTTAGAACGTGAATGCAGAAACGCGTGGGTCTGGAGCTAATTTGTGACTCAATCGCCACATCACGCGGGATCTTGGGATTGGGATTGCAGTGTTGCACTGGAATATGCCGCAGAAGAATTGTCTAACATATCTCAACTCCTAACCTGTGACATTGCGCCGTCCAACGAAGTGCTGAGCATCTCCTATCTGAAGTGCGTTTCTTCCCTCCTGCCACACGAAGGTCTTCTTCCCAAGGGAGTGGCGATCCGTCTGCACGATGCGCAGCAGGAATGTCTGCAGATGCAACAACCGAATATCAGCAAACCTCAATGCGATTACCTGGCGTCACGGTTGCTGACGACGCTGCGGGATGTCTCAAATCTGTTGGCTGCCGCGAAACTCAGGATCGCGGCTTAGCCGGCATTCTGGAATCAACAGAGTTGCTCCATATTGCTCAGATTCCCAATCGTGAAAAGCCTACATTTAGAGCTGGCACGAAGGACGCCGCTGTGACACACTCAAAAATCACCGCCCCCCCAACTCAGAAGGCCGCTCCACCTAGAATCCTCCTCGTACAATCCGATTCGTCTGGTCCAAGTGCTCTGGACAGTGCATTCAAAAGGAGCAGTTTCGAAGTGGTTGCGACATCCACTGTCAAGCAAGCCGTAATTCTTCTCACCGCCCAAAACTTTTCCGCGCTGGTTTGTGATCTTCACATTCCCGCACCCGGCGATGGATTCACATTGGTAAACACAATGCGGCACTTTCATCCGGACGCTATCACCGTGATCATGAGCCAGTATCCAGCCTTGAGGGAGTCTATTTCCGCGCTTCTTCCGCAAGCCGACGAGATCCTCATGACTCCGGTCGCGCCTGAACACGTTGTCACATTGCTGAAGAACAGACTCCGCGAACCGAAACATCATGATGTGAGAGTTCCTGAACCGGTGGCGACCGTCTTAGAACGGTATTCATCGAACACCATCTCGGACTGGATGGCTCGCGTCAACGGCAGCAAAGACCTGGTGAGCATCCCACTCAGTAATGAAGGACGAACCGGCCATCTACCGACTTTACTCAGGGAACTCGTTCAAAGACTGCGAGCGCCTCACGTGGATGAAGGTAAGGCAAAGGTTTCCCTGGCCGCTCTTGCTCATGGAAGGGTGCGTAGTGAACAGGGCTACACTGCGACGATGCTCGTAGAGGAGTCGCGAATCCTTCAAGTCTGCATATTCAAAACCCTGCGCACTAATCTGAGCTCTCTGGATTTGTCCCTCGTGCTCACGGATGTGATGACCATCGCAGACGAAGTGGACTCGCAACTCAAGCAGACGATGGCCAGCTTTTCCGATCAATTAGCCCACGCACATGCCGTCAGGCCGATGAGCGCAGCTGGGTAGAGGCGGATGGCCCAGCCTGTTCTTGCCTGTTTCACTTTGGAACTTCAAGGGAATCGGGCGCCCCATCCTTGCGGTTTTCAAACGTCTCAATTTCGTGATTTTGTTTCCAAGAAACAGATTGATTCCTGGTTCGGGAATCGTTCTCTCCGACAGGCTCTCTGTCTGGGCCTTGAAGCTTTTGCCGCTGGTCGCGAACCGTGTCCGCGGTCAAGGGAAGTTTATTTTGTCGGTCCAGCACCGAAGAGGTTTGTTGTGCGCGCGCATCGAATCTGAGTCAAATCAAAGCTGCGCCTATCATGCGGATCGAAAGAGACCACGCCGATCACTCCCGAGATGGAGTCGAAACTAGAGCGGTTTTGACCAGACTACAACCACTGCTGCTGTTAGCGTTGTTGTCGTCGCGCTATGGTCACGCCTGAAACTCTACTCGAAGTTAAGCGCGTTATGGAGGCTGTAATCGTGAAGAAACTTTTGTTGCTCGCAGTAGTGTTGGGCTTTGCTAACTTATCGTGGGCTGGATCGGCGCGAAAAGATGCCGTCGATCGAATGGACAACGCAGCCCAGGTGCTGCATGAAATTCTTGCTGCTCCCGATCAGGGAATTCCCGAAGAAGTACTTGAAAGCGCCCGTTGCGTTGCGGTTGTCCCCCACATGATGAAGGGTGGTTTTATCGTCGGCGCCAAACAGGGCAAGGGAGTGGCTACTTGCCGTACTGCTAAGGGCTGGAGCGCGCCCGCATTCTTTACCGTGGGTGGTGGGAGCTTTGGCGCACAAATTGGAGTCGAGGCAGTGGATCTGGTCATGATCCTGAACGAAAAGGGCATGCAGCGCCTGATTGCGAGTAAGTTCGAGATCGGCGGCGATGCCTCGGCTGCTGCCGGACCTGTGGGACGGCATGCATCCGCCAATACAGACTGGAAGCTGGATACCGAGATCCTGACCTACTCCCGCGCAAAAGGTGCATTCGCTGGAGCTACCTTGGAAGGCGCATCGGTGCGGCGCGACGACGATTCCACACGCGCCATTTACGGGAGCAAAGCTAACACCGAGGCAGTACTGACAGGCCGAGTGCGTGTGCCCGCGTCAGCCCACATTTTCTTGACCGCAGTGGGCGGCGCCCAAGCTCAAGCCAAACGCAAGTCATAACCAATACCCGTCGGGTGCGCCTTGCGAGCACCCGACAGCATCCCAGGCTTTTCGACATACGCACTGGAGACACCACAATGCTTTGGACCATTTTCGTCATTCTTCTCATCCTCTGGCTCCTGGGCTTCAGCTTCCATGTAGCCGGGGGATTGATTCATTTGCTGCTGATTGTTGCGTTGGTAGTCCTGGTCGTCAACCTGCTGAGCGGTCGACGCGCATAAATTCGGACTCCCGAGAGCGAGTCTGTTTTACCGGGAATTGCCGGCATAGGACGACCCGATTGGGGAAAGTTCTGGTCTGGTCGATAAGGATTGGAGGGCTGATGCGCCCTGAAATTACAAGTACCGTGACAATTTATGAGATGAACGGCGTGAAGTACACGGGCGCGCGGAAGATTGAGATCAAGACGCATCCGAGGTTTTTGAGCTTTGTAAGACTGCGCATTGATAATCAGGAGTACTCGCTTGCATCCGACGATCTGATGCGCGCAGTCGACCGCGCCATAGGCCAGCTTCCGGCGCCGGAAGATGATGTGCTCATTGCAGGCCAGGCCAACTTGATAAATCAATTTGCTAATGAACTGGCAACCCAAAAGCAGGAACAGGGCGCGGAATTGCCGCCCAGGTGAGGCCCGCTCGCCATCCTGCCGCAGGGCGATCAGTTATCGCCGACTGCCACGACGAAGTGTGCGCAGGGGAACGTATCTAATTCCTACTAAACTACTCGCCCTCAGTGGATTGCTCCCAAAGAGTGTGCGTGGAGTACGCTCCGTCAGGAATACCGACTGCGCTCGCAGTTCTATGGTCATCTCTGGATCTTCCGTCTTAAGGGCCGAATCTTCCAAACTGCGGGGGATCTGTTGCATTGTCATGTCTGAAGACTACTAAGTACGAAGCAGCAGTTCTGGCCTGTTCTGCTCATTTTCGACAAAAACGTCGGAGTGCGCGGGCTATGGATGCGCACTACAGGCTGTGATCCAGGCTTCCACCTGCGGCAATAGGGCCGGTGGGCTCGCTCCTGAGCCGCGTGTCCTCTTCGCGGCCGGCCGACTCTTCACATCATTGTGTTCCCGCAGCGATGCGGCCGATCGTTTCCGAGAACTCTCCAACCCTCGTCGTTCCAGTGCTGCCGGCCGGGCAGCCACTCTGCTGCGTGTCTTCATTGATTTTGCCCCTTGCAACAAACTTCCCTACGGCTGCGCAAAATACCGCCCTCCACAAGGCAAAGATCTCGAGCAGTGTTTCTTTTATAAGGCGCGCCCGAACAGTTTGCTGAGCAGTTGTGAACAGTGCGCGCCTCCGAATCAGCGTGTGATGGATCCATAGGGAAATCGGGGGGTAGAATGACGGCAAGATATAAGAGCTCCACGAGTCAGAGAGCTCATGAGTCGCGATTCAGAGGTTCATTCAACAGTGCACGACAACACTTTCGAGTATCCCTCGAAACTCGCGTCCGTAGGACAGCACGAAACTGGAGCGTGCCTGACGCGCACTACCTGGACCTTGCTGACCAGATTCTCAATGAGCAGCAGAGCAGGAAACCTTGAGGAAGTAGTCGCCGGATGTAGGTGCACACTCTGCCTCAGCGACCAGATCGGGAACCATGAGCTTAGATAGGAATCCTAATGAATAAAAAGCTGGCACAACTCACCGTTGAGGAAGAGCGAGCGAAACAGAAGGCAATCGACTTCTACCGCTATGTCGGCAAGAGCGAAGCGGAGACGATCCGCCTAGCCTGGACAGATGTCCAGAAAGCATTCCCGCGGCTCAAGGAATACAAGATCACAGAAGTGGCTGAATAGGGGTTGAAAGTGCGAGGGTCGCGTAACCCTAATCCCTCAGGGCGAAATGCAAATGGGCTCTCCGGAGGATGCGAAAGTATTCCGCCGGCGGCATGCGCGCCGCTAGTCACAGTTAATTAATAACGTTCCAAACGTAGAGAAACTGCGCATCCGCAGCGGTCGCTACATGCCTATTCAGTTTGCGGGTTGCGCGGTTCAGCGCGGAACGGACATTCTCTTTGGTGTCGTCCAGTTCCAACAGCGCTACCTTGAGCGCGGCGCCATCTTCCAAACGGTCAAGCTCGGCAATAATCGCTGTGACAATCTCTTTGTGCTTACCGTTTCGTCCCTTAGGCACATCTGTCTGCGCCATCGTGGCGAAGCGACGTTTTGATTTCCTTGCGTTCACGGCAATTCCAATCGCGATGTTCGAATCGCTAACCTGACACTAACCTAACGAATCATACCAAAACCTAACCATAACCTGTAGAGCGTTTCGCAAACATACCGCTAAAGCGCCTCACCCCCTAGTTATCGTCAAGCTAAGTGCTATATAAATGACGCATTTGCAAACGCTGCCGAAACAACGCGCCAAGTTAAAGAGTCTCCCCGTATGCAGCAATCGCTGTTAACTTTTGAACAGAGGCAGAAAACAATGACCGATCCAAAGATCCGGTTTGAGAAGGTGAAGCTAGAAGAATTAAAGAAGATCCTTCCCGAGCAGGTAGTGGATGGAAATGAAAATCATAGAGGCCGTCAGAAAGACAAGAAGAAAACCAAACAACGAGTGGCAGAGACGAGCACGCCCAAATCAAAAGTCTGAACCCAATGATCCGCGAACGGTTGCGCGACTCTTCCAAAAACCCTTGCGTCTTCCGTTCGTAAAGGGCATTCGAAGAAAAGAGAACCAAATATGCAATCAGCTGGGCTAAAACGATTTCGCCCCGAGGTCTTTCTTTCCCATTCCGGGATGGGCCGGACGATCGTTGAAATCGCGAGAAAAAAGAGGATCTTTTCCCAGGGCGATGCAGGAGACGCGGTCTTTTACATACAGACGGGCAGGGCCAAGCTCTCGGTAGTTTCGCGAGAAGGCAAAGAAGCAACCATCTCACTGTTTGGTCCCGGAGACTTCATTGGCGAGGACTGCATTGCAGGCGTTCAATCGCTGCGTATGGCATCCGCCACGGCGATGACCAACTGTGCCGTGCTGCGGATCGAACGGAAAGAGATGATGCGCGTGATTCACGAGGAGCACGTCTTTTCTGACGTCTTTGTCGCTTACCTGCTTGCCCGGAACACCAGGATCCAGGAAGACCTGATCGACCAGCTCTTCAATTCCAGCGAAAAACGGTTAGCCCGGGCGCTTCTCCTGCTGGCCAACTTCGGCAAGGAAGGCAAGCCGGAGGCAGTGATCCCAAAGATCAGCCAGGAAATGTTAGCGGAGATGATTGGCGCCACCCGGTCCCGAGTCAGCTTCTTTATGAACCGCTTCCGCAAGCTGGGATTCATTGAGTACAACGGCTCTCTGCGAATTCACAGTTCCCTCTTGAATGTTGTTCTTCATGACTAGAGGTCAAGAGCGCTTGCAAGATGAACATTCCTGAATGTCAAAGTTGACAGATTGCAAGACTACAAAATATGAACATTCCTGAATGTCATATTTGACAGATCGCCAAGACTACACAAAATGACATTCCTGAATGTCATATTTGACAGATTTCCAAGACTACACAATATGAGACTCTCTTTTTGTTGCCACTGTCGCGCGCTTGTGTAGTGAGGATTGACTTATGTCTGACGCTTCAAAACGCCGCATCCTGGTCGTCGATGACGACCCGAGTATTCGCACGACCGTCGCGATGCTGCTGGCGGATAAAGGATACGAAGTTTCTACCGCGGAAGACGGTTTCGATGCGCTTTTAGAAATGAAAAGTAGGGTTCCTGCACTCATCGTTTCCGATCTGAACCTGCCGCAAATGTCGGGATTCGAGTTTCTCTCCGTGGTTCGCCGTCGCTTTCCCCAAGTGTTGGTTGTCGCCATGAGTGGCGCGTATCAGGCTGGGGATGCAGTGCCCGGAGGAGTGATCGCCGATGCTTTCTACGCTAAAGGCACCAACAGTCCGCACACACTGCCGCAACTGGTTGCCGGCTTACTTCGAACTTCGGCTGCGCGGGCCATCGCGCATAGCAGGGAGTCCGCTCCCGTGTGGGTTCCTCAAAACGGCAAGGACGCCAGAGGCATACCGTATATCGTGCTGACGTGCACCGAGTGTTTGCGCTCATTTCCGCTAAACGTGTCGTCAGAGGTTAACGGGACCGTGATGGAAACGCCCTGCATCTTCTGCCTCACTGGAGTGCGATACATCATTGATTTTTCGCTTTCAGTAGCTTCCCCTAAGAAAAAGACGGAGATACTGGTGGAAAAGGCGGCAGGATCGTCTACGCGTCGTGGGGAGGGCAGTGCGCTACATCATTGACTTTTCGCTTTCAGTAGCTTCCCCTAAGAATTAAAGACGGGGATACTGGTGGAAAAGGCGGCAGGATAGTCTACGCGTCGTGGGCAGGAATGCTCTCAGCACCGCTGCGGTAGCCGATGCTAGCTCCCCGAATGCCCATGTGTGAAATTCGTTTTGGAAAGCCGAGTGGTCTCCAATACCATCCAGGCGTCTTCTCCGACGCCTCTCCCATCGTAGCCAGGATTGCTCTCGCACCGGGGAAACTCCGACTTTCCTTTGTTTGATCCCTTTTAACCAGTGTTCAGATTTGACCAGTGTTAAGACGCCTGAAGCTTGATACTGGCCTGGGAGACGAGACAAGAGTTGCATCGCCTACTACTACACCCAGTGTTCTGAATCTCGCTAAAACCAGCAGTTATTAGCCCACCAGGGGTTTTCGCTCTGGCTGTTTCCAAATCGCTAGACCGGTATCTCTCGGCAGGACAAGATGAGGCCTGGCGTCGTGTCTGCAGCATTTAGGGGAATGGTTGAGAGGGCTCGGGCCTGAAAGGCTATGACGAGGTAAGCCATGCAGGAAGAGACGGAACTCAAGCACTCCGAAGAGGGGTTACGAGCTTCGGAGCTGAGATATCGTCGACTGTTCGAAGCCGCCCAAGATGGCATCCTGATTCTCGATGCGCAGACAGGACGGATAACAGACGTTAACCCATTCCTGATTAATTTGCTGGGCTACTCTTATGACGAGTTTGTTGGGATGCCGCTTTGGGAGATTGGGCCGTTCAAAGACACGAAGGAAAGCAAGCTGGCTTTTCTGGAGTTGCAAGAAAAAGAATATATCCGCTATGAGTCTCTCCCGCTTGAAACCAAAGACGGCCGCTCCGTTGCCGTGGAATTTGTCAGCAATGTCTATGGATCGAATGGCACGAGGGTTATCCAATGCAACATTCGTGACATCACCAAGCGCAAGCAAGCGGAGGATGCGCGGCGCCGAAGCGACGAGAAAACCCGGCGCTTTTTTGAGGCGAATCCGGCGGGCAGCTACGTCGCAAGCCCCGATGGAAAGTTGACCACATGCAATTCAGCCTTCGCGCGCATGCTCGGTTTTGCCTCGGTGGAAGAGGCGATGAAAGTTGATCTGGTCTCGCTCTATCCCGACCACGCGTCGCGAGAGGCATTCCTGGAGCTCCTCAGGGAGAAGGGGCGGCTCGAATACAACGAGGCTGAACTCCGGCGCCAGGACGGAACCTTGGTCCACGCGGTGGAGGGCGCCGCCGGAACCTTCGACGAACGCGGCGAGCTGGCCGAGATCTATGGCTGCCTCATGGACGCCAGCGAGCGGAGGCAGACAGAGGAGTTGCGCAAGGCTCAGAAGAAAAAACCGCTCTTTCACCTCAAGACTTATCTCTCCAAAGCCGGCCCGGGCAGGACGATTGTGTATGCCCCGGAAAAACAGGTGCTCTTTGAGCAAGGCAAACGGATTAATGCTGTCTTCTATATCCAGGCGGGCGCGGTGAAGCTCACCGTAGACTCTCAGGGCAAAGAAAGCACAATTGCCCTGCTCGGCCCGGGGAATTTTGCAGGCAAGGAATGCATAGCGGCAGATCGGCCCCGGAGCACTGCGTCAGCCAGGACGCTTACAGATTGCACAATACTCAAGATTGAGCGAAACGAGATGTTGCGTGCGATCCAAAATGAAAAGACTTTTGCGGGATTCTTTCTCGACTACTTACTGGCCCGCATCACGGGATACCAAGAAGTCATAATGGATCACCTTCTCAGTTCCACTGAAAAACGGCTGGCCCGAACCCTTCTGTTACTAGGTACTTTCGGCAACGGAGGCAAACCCGAGGCAGTGATCCCCAAGATCAGTCAGGAGATTTTGGCGGAAATGGTTGGCGCAACCCGATCCCGAATCAACTTTTTTATGAATCGCTTCCGGAAACTGGGCTTCGTTGCCTACAAAGGGCAAAGCTCTATCACCATCCGTACCGCAAAGTTGTCGAGGTTCGTAATGGCTTGATTCATCACGAGATCCAACATTCAGAGGGCAGCAAAAACGCTAACAACTTATAAGGAAGATTGCTCACGGATGCCTGGTGCCGTTAACTGGGCAGTGAACGCGAAGCAGTGCTTCTCGAAAAATTCGTTCAGGCGGAGAGCACTTCGTTCGCTGATTTCGTCTCATACGCGGCTTTGCGTAGGTGGCTGCCGTTGGTTACCCCGTGGGTGAACCAGGACGCAAACTGCTTCATCTTGTCGACACCTACGGGGCAGAAAGTCACGGACCCGAATTGAGAACTGGCCAAGGATCCAACGGCTGGGACGAGATGAATGAGTGCTACACTGCCTTTCCCATCTGAGGAGACATGGCAACGTCAGCGAGTCACGAACTTGCGGTGGTCCGCTTCGGTGTGTTCGAGGTGGATCTCCGTGCGGGGGAGCTGCGCCGCAACGGCTCGAAGGTGAGGCTGCAGGAGCAGCCTTTTCAGATTTTGGCCATGTTGTTGGAACGCCCCGGAAAGATCGTCACTCGGGAGGAACTGCGGGAGAGGCTCTGGCCGGCGGATACTTTTGTGGACTTCGACCACAGTATCAACGCTGCCACAAAGAGGTTGCGGGACGCGCTACAGGATTCCGCCGAGAACCCCCGTTTTGTGGAAACGCTGTCGCGGCGCGGCTACCGGTTTATTGCGCCGGTCAACAGTTGCGTCGCCACAAGCGAAATCGCAATCGCTGTCGTCCCACATCGAGACAAATCATTCTTCCTGCGGCCGCGGACCGCCATCGCGTTCGTCTCGTTGATCGCGATTGCTGTTCTTATCTGGATGCTATCGCCATTTCTTGCGCGGCCCGCCGAACTCATCGAACGCCAACTGACCGCAAACTCGTCGGAAAACAGCGTAAACAGTGCAGCCATCTCTCCCGATGGTAAGTATCTCGCTTACAGCGATAACACAGGCGTTTTCCTGAAAGTGATTCGCACCGGCGAGGTCCATCCTGTGCCATTACCACCCAGCTTTTCGGCACGCGTACATGACTGGTTTGCTGACGGAACGCATTTGCTCGTCTCTCGCGAGAACCAAAATGGGAAAGCCGGCCTCTGGAGTCTCTCGGTTTTCGAAGGCGCTCCTCGCCTTCTCGTCGACGACGCTACCGGAGGGTCCGTCTCGCCAGACGGGGCCCACATTGCATTCCGCCGTGGCGACCTCGCGTACTGGGGTATGTATGGTCGAGAAGTGTGGGTGATGCGTTCCGACGGAACCGAGCTGGTCAAGGTTGCGGGCGATAACGGCGATGGCTCCGACGTGGGAGCGCCAACGTGGTCCCCAGACGGTGAGCGCATCGCCTACATCAGGACCAAGTGGGCGTTCAACGCACGCACCAGTTCCGTCGAGATCAATGAATGGCAAAAGGCAAGGGCCGAGACCCTGTTTTCCGAATCGGCTTTAAGTCCTGCGCTGCATTGGTTGAAAGATGGCCGCTTGCTCTACGCGCGCGGATCCATTGACCGTCAACAAGGCTCAGACTTATGGGTGGTCTCGCTGAAGCAATCCAGGCGACTTGCCTCAAGCCCAAAGCGGGTCGCTGGGGCACACGGCTGGATTTCTCAAGTTACTGCGAGTGCCGATGGCAAAGCCGTGATCTTCCTGAGAGGCGATCAGCAGCCGAGCGTTTACATCGGCAAGCTGTCGGCAGATGGTACGCACCTGCTTGAGACCAGGCGCCTGACTCTCCACCAGAGCGAGAACCTTCCTTGGTCGTGGACACCGGATGGCAAGGCAGTCTTGTTTAGTTCGGACCGAAACGGAATGCGAGAGCTCTTCAAACAGGCGATCAATCGGTCTCTACCGGAAAGCCTGGCTGCCGGTTCAGGGCATCTCGTCGAAGCCAGATTGTCGCCCGACGGTACCGAGATCCTGTATCTCTCCACTCCTAAGCCGGCTAATCCTGAAGCTCCGTCGTCGATTTTTGCGATTCCCATAACCGGAGGAACGCCGCGCCTGGTACTGAAAGACCTGGGAATCTGGAACCTGCAGTGTGCGCAGTCTCCGTCGACGATCTGTTTGTACAGCGTGATGAAGGGACAAGCCTCGGCAACGTTTCGCTTCGATGCGAGGAGCGGGAGAACTGAAGACCCACCTCAAATCGATCCCGACTGTAATTGGAGCTTGTCTCCAGACGGTTCGCAACGAGCCATCGTTCTGTTTGGCCCCAACACAGAAACAATCCGATTCCGTTCCACAACCACAGGCGAAGCGCGTGACTTGACGATAAAAGGATGGAGCGGATTGATGGGGGCCGATTGGTTCCCAGACGGAAAGAGCCTGCTGGTCGGTTGGCACAAGTTTGATCGCGACAGCGCATTGTTGAGGATCACCCTGGATGGCAGAGCGACTGTTCTGCTCCGTTCCAGCAATCCCGAAATCTGGGGCGCGATTCCATCGCCCGATGGACAGATGCTGGCAATTGCACAGGCAGGCGGCACGAAAAATGTGTGGCAGCTAGAGAATTTCTGATTGTCCCTCGCCGGCTCAGACTGTCTAATTTGCGCTTCCCAATACGAAACTTACGGCGCCGCCACCAAACGGCTTTCAGTAGCAGCATCCGCCACTCAGCTTGGGCATTCTCCGCGCTTCTGCGGTTAAGAAACCAGGCGGGTGACCCAGCCTGTTCTTGTCTGTTTCACTTTGGAACTTCAAGGAAGTCGGGTGCCGCATCCTTGCGGTTTTCAAGGGCGGGGTCATGACGTCTCGATTTCGAGATTTCGTTTCCAAGAAACAGGACAGACAGAACTGTAGCACTCGTCGCCCGAATCAGCGTGTTCCCGACATAGGAAGCATCCTGTCTGTCCTGCAAATTGTCTTAAGCGCATACATACATCCGCTGTGGCCGGGAAATTCGATCAATACAGATTGGCCGAGCTCCGAGCCGGCCGCGGGGCAACAACGTGCATTTCCAGTCCCTTCGGAGGCACCAAGCTGTCCGCCAAACGAAGCCTGCGGCGACCCGGCTACGCCGATGCAAAAGGGGATCAGCGTACAGTTGCCGGTCACGAGTAATGCAGTATCGGTCCTGAAAGCGGATAAAGAGGATGCGCTCGTCGTGACGGTCAGGCATGACGGCAGCGTGCACCTCGGAGTAAATCCGATCAGTACGACTGAACTGCCGGCGAAGTTGAAGACGGCCCTGTCCAACCGGGCAGAGAAGACCGTCTACATCAAGGCAGACGCGCGCACTCCTTACGCGAGCGTGGTAAGAGTTCTAGATTTCCTGCACACAGCAGGCGTCGAAGGAGTGACGCTGCTGACAGCCCAGCAAGACGCGGAGGAACCGGACATGACCGCAACTCCGCGAAGCTTCTTCACGGACGAAAGTGGCGTAATCCGTTTCACACAGGAGAACCGGGCAGCGACGGCTCAGGATCCGCCATTGCAGTAGTTCGGCGGGCAAAAACGGGACAGCCCGAAAGCCTGTCGGAGAGATGGTATCCTTGCCTGCCTATCGAGGCTTAAATTGGGCAGAATAATATCTCCATATGTCGAAGCTCTCCGTCGATGTATCGTGCGGGGCGATGCAAAAATCCTCATTATTGCCGTTACTGCAGCCGAGTTAATCGTTCGCTTTGCCTTCGTGGCGACTACCCTGATCATCCTGCCAGGGTTGGCCGCATTATTTAACGGTCACTCCGAATCAGTCCTCTACCCTAGCTATCGATACCAGCGCGTTATTACCCTGGAAAACGTGAGTTACACATGCTTTCCATTGCTTGTCGGCTTCGTGTTGCTGTGTGCGTTTGCCTATTGGGTCGATCAAGAGCACTCAGCCCATAATCCAGATCAGCTGAGACTGGATTTTGAGGATGATGGAGATCCCCAGATTGAGCCCGCAAACGAGCTATCCAGGGCCCCCCTCGCGCTCGATGGACCAAAAGGGGAAGCCTGATAACTGAGCGATTTTAGGAAAATTACGCAGTTCAGGCCCTCCCTTCACCCACCGGCTACCTCCACCCCAACAGCCGCAACACCGGCGTCTGCTGGGGACCCCAGCCTCGGTCGTGTGTTTGTTCGTGCTTCCATTCTTGTCAGTTTTCTGATTGCTCGTCGCACGTAAGGAGTTCTGATCCAAGGCAGCAGAGCAGTTCGCGAGCAAAACACGGCCGGGGGAGTATTGACGATGGCGACATGTCTTTGCTTTCTCCGTGACTGGGTGTCTCAGTGGTTAAGAAACCGCCTCGGCCGCGAGATGCTTCTCGAAAAATTCGTCCACGCGGGAGAGCACTTCGTTCGCTGACTTCGCCTCATACACGGCTTTGCGCAGATGACTGCCGTTGGTTACTCCGTGCGTGAACCACGAGGCGAACTGCTTCATCTTGCCGACCGCCTCGGGTAGCTCTTCTTCGATCAGCATGGCGAAGTACGTGTGAATCATTTGATAGCGATCTTCTTCGGTCGGCTGCGTGTAAGTGCCTACTCCGGTGGCCTGCTTTGAGGCGGTGTACTCGGCGATCTGGCGGAAGATCCAGGGGTTCGAGGGCGCGGTGCGGCCGATCATTACTGCATCGCATCCGGTTTGGGCGATCATGGTGGCGGCGTCTTCGGGGCTGCGGATATCGCCATTGCCCATTACGGGAATACTCACCGCGTTCTTGACTGCGCCGATGTACTCCCAGCGGGCGTTGCCGCTGTAGCCTTGCTCGCGGGTGCGGGCGTGCAGGGCGACTCCGTTGAGTCCGCAGTTTTCGGCTAGCTTGGCTAGTTCGACGCAGACGATCTCGGCGTCGGACCATCCCATGCGGAACTTGACCGTGAAGGGAATCTTCACGGCGGCGCGGACAGCTTCGAAGATACGTTGAATATGCGGAAGATCGCGCAGCAGTCCTGATCCGCCGTTGCACTTCACGACGCGCTTGGCGGGGCATCCGAGGTTGAGATCGACCAGATCGAAGCCGAGGTCTTCGACCACGCGGGCGGCGTCAGCGACGACGTTTGGGTCGGAGCCGAAGAGCTGGGCGGAGATTGGATGCTCGTCCTCATAGAAGGTCAGGTAGCGCTTGCGGCGGGATTCGCGGCAGCGCGCTAGTCCGTCGGCGGAGGTGAACTCGGTCATGATGAGTCCGCAGCCGGATTGGAAGTTGGAGATTTCTGCGGCGACTTGCGCCTCAAAATCGCGTTCTGGAGCCTCGATTCTTGCTCCGGACTGGCGCTCTGGTGCCTCAAAATTGAGTTCCAGAGCCTCAATTTGTGCTCCCGAATGGTGCTGGGGCGCCCCAAAATTGTGCTGTTGTGCCTCAAAACTGCGCAATGGAGCCTCAAAGTTTGCCTGCAAAGCCTTTGATTGCTGCGCCGAAGGCGGATTTTGTGGGCTCTTAGGCCGTGAAAACACGCTGGCATTGCGGATAAAGCGGCGGAAGACCGTGTCGGTAACGCCCGCCATTGGCGCTAGAACCGTGGCTGGCGCGACGCGAACGTTGCCAATCTGCACCTCGGAAGGGACACAAACGTCCTCAGGCATGGTGTGCGAGTGCGGATTGTCCCAACCTTTGCGCATTTATTAATGATTGTAAGGCTGCATAACAAGCCCCGCAGGTGCCACCGAAGGCCCCGCCGACTGTCGCCGACTGTTCCGATCGCGCGTCGTTTGGCGCGGCTGATCGTGCTTAGCACAGCATTTAAGCACCAAAAAGCCCTCGCCGAAGCGAGGGCTGATGGCGCAAAACCGCGATTTCCGAGCCCTATTTGGTGCCCGTTTTGGCCGCTTCGCCGGCTTTTGCGTACTTGCGGCGGAACCGTTCGACGCGTCCAGCGGTGTCGACCAGCTTCTGTTTGCCGGTGAAAAACGGGTGGCAATTCGAGCAGATTTCCAGGTGGATATCGCCCTTATGCGTGGATCGGGTGGTAAATGAGTTCCCGCAAGCGCACATTACGCGGATTTCGTTGTATGCGGGATGAATCTTTTCCTTCACTTAAAGCCTTCCTTTGGATCACCGGGGCACACGGAGCCTCTCCGCGAGTTTACCGGGAACTTCTAGTGTAAGGGAATTTTGGCAGATTCGGCAAACCGGGAAGTGAGCACGGAGGTCACAAAGAGCACAAAGGTAGCTTCGAAGTGCCTCTTAAATGGCCCTAATTCAGCTAATTGGTTATCGCTAATCGCTTATCGCTGGCGCTTCCAAAAACTAAAAGGCGGCCTTTCGGCCGCCTTTGGTCGTTCGGTATTTCAGGATTAGAGCGGTTGGACGCTCTCTGCCTGCCAACCTTTGGGTCCCTTTACGACGGTAAACTGCACCGGCTGACCTTCTTTCAGGCTGCGGAAACCGTTGGCCTGAATTGCCGAAAAGTGCACGAAGACATCTTCACCGTTTTGGCGGCTGATGAATCCGTACCCCTTCGCGTCGTTGAACCACTTTACTGTGCCTTGTTCCATACGTTGCTCTAATCCTTTAATCTTGTGAATTACGCTGAGATGTCAATCGGAAGATACTGCAGGCAGGACCAGCTTTGAGGCGCGGACCGCTCACAACCAAGTGCATCTAACGCGCTTGGATTATACCAGAGAAGAGGCTTTTTGCCCTCTGGATGGCCTCTGGTAACGTGCCTCTGCCGGTTCACAGCTCCGACTTGATTGCCGTTGAGTGTTTCTCCTTAGTTTTCTAAGGCGTTTCCCCATGCGCAAAATGACCCGCCTCAGGTGCGCTCCGTAACCCTGTGGAAGCGTTCACCTGAGCCGGATTATCCCACTGCAAACACAAGAGATTTCGACGGTGGTCATTAACGATTGATTACTTGCACTTCGTTGCTTTTCTGCGCGCGGTACTCCTATAATGCGAGAATCCGTACCCCGCCAGGAAAACCTCGCAAGGGGCCGGCGAGCGTCAGCCGGAATGCTAGGAATACGGCAGTATTCGCCCGTCCACGGCATCAATAGGTGACACCCGGGGCCGATCCCGAACGGAATCAAGGAGTTTTTAAGCGCAACAATATGACACGCAAGATTGTTTCAACCCTCTCGGTCGCGGCCCTGCTTTCAGCCGGAGCTGTGGCGCAAACCGCGGCAGCCGCAACCAACGCAGCCCCTTCCACCAGCACGAATTCCGTGATTGCCGGCCCTAATAAGGTAGCGATCGTCAACATCCAGGCCGCAATTGCTAACACCAACGAAGGCCAGCGTGATCTGGATGCTCTGCAGAAGAAGTTCGAGCCCAAGCAGATCGAGCTCAAGAGCCTGAGCGACGAAGTCGACAACCTGAAGAAACAGCTCGCTGCGCAGACCGACAAGCTGAACGACGATGAGCGCAGCAAGCGTGTGCAAGCCATTGAATCCAAGCAGAAGATTCTGCAGCGCAACCTCGAAGACGCGCAGAATGAATACCAGACGCAATCGAATGAGATCGCGCAGCGTATCGGCGGCAAGCTTATGCAGTCGCTCGATAACTACGCCAAACAGAACGGCTATGCAGTTGTGATCGACGTCTCGTCGCAGCAGAGCCCGGTGCTGTGGGCGGCGCCGTCAGTGGATATCACCAAGCCAGTCATCGACGCCTATAACACTGTCTCCGGCGTTGCGGCTCCTGCGCCGAAGGCAGCGACATCAACGCCGCCTGCCAGTAACCCGGTTCCGCACCGCACGACTCCGCTCCCCGCTGCGCCTAAGCCGGCTTCGACCGGCACGACACCAAAATAGGAATTTTAGTTCCAGGTTTCCCGGAAAGCCGCTCCCACGAGCGGCTTTTATTTTTGCGTTGATCAGGCACCGAGAGTCTTTCCCGCGGTGTCAGTCTCCTTATCCCATATGGGAGGGAGAAGTCATGTTTGCTGATAGTTTGTTGGAATCGGCCCCCCACCCAGCTCACCGCGCCGCCTGGAGCAAATTCGCTTCTGTGCTTTTACAGAGCCTGGCCCTGGCCGTCGCTCTTGCCATTCCGTTGTTTCACCTGGAACGTCTGCAATTCGTTCCGCTACCACCAAGTATCCAGATGACGAGCGTGCAGCAGCCGCCCACTATGGAACGAACAACGACCAGTAGTCCAAGCATTGCTTCTCCGACTGAGACGGTTCGGCTCACGTTCACGAGTCATCCAACAACGACACATAATGACGAGCAAGTAGGACCGCCGAGCGGGTGGATCTCTACTGGTCCACCTTGCGAGTCTAACTGTGCCAACGCGATTCCGATCACGAATATCATCAGCAGCGGTCCGTCGATGATTACGGTGACGCAGCCACATCCGACCAAGCCGCCCCGCGTCTCCGAAATGCAGTTAGGCGGGCTCATCCACAAAGTAATTCCCGAGTATCCGATCATTGCAAAGCAGCTGCGAGTCGAAGGGGCGGTGGTGTTGCTCGCGACGGTTGGCAAAGACGGTCGAGTAGAGCATGTGCAAGCTGTTAGTGGTCCACCGCTGCTCGTGAGGCCAGCGATGGTTGCCGTGGAACAATGGCAGTATCGTCCGTTCTTGCTGAATCAGGAACCGATAGTCGTGCAGTCCACGATCACGGTGAACTTTGTGTTGAATCGATAAATTCCGAAGAGCAACCTTGTGGCACAGGCGCTCCCGCCTGTGTTCGCTTTCGGAGGAGCCACAGCCGAGGGCGACTGTGCCACAGTGGTGTGACGAATTTTGTGCCAACGCAGCATGCTGCGTTCTTGGATTCAGGCAGTTACTTCACCCGATCACCCGATGGCCCGATCACCCGATTCTTCCGATCACCCGATCTCTTGTTAAACTGCCACGATGGTTGTAGGCCACGCCTCTCACTCGGGCACTGCTCGATTCTCCGCACGATTTCCGAAACTCTCCGCCGCCGGACACTTCCGTCAGCCGGAACACGTGCCTCACCTGAGTCATCTCTTGCTGTCCTCCGTGGGCATAGGTACATATCTCGGTGAAGTCGACTCCGCTACCGATCACCGCTACACCGAGGCCGTATTGGCGGCGATTGCGAACGGCGTGAACGTCATCGATTCCGCAATCAACTATCGTTTTCAGAGGTCTGAACGCAGCATCGGCGCGGCCATCAAGCAGATGCACGCGCAACGCGACGAGTTACTGATTTGCACGAAGGCGGGCTATCTGACCTACGACGGCACTGTGCCTGCGGACCCTCGACGCTATTTCATCCAGGAATACATCGAAACTGGCATCGTTCCACGTGAGGAGCTCGTTGGGGGAATGCACTGCATGGCGCCGTCCTATCTGAAGAATCAACTCGAGCGTTCGCGGCAGAATCTGGGACTCGAAACCATCGATGTGTTCTACATTCACAATCCGGAGCAGCAGCTAGGGGAAGTATCGCGCGACACGTTTCATGACCGCCTGCGCCGCGCATTTGTATCACTGGAAGGGGAGGTGGTCGCGAACAAGATTCGTGTCTACGGTACCGCAACGTGGAACGGCTACCGCCAGGATCGTAGTGCGAAAGACTATCTCGACTTGGCGCAGATTGTGGCCATTGCGCGCGAAGTTGGCGGCGATGGACACCATTTCCGCGCGATCCAATTGCCTTTCAATCTGGGACTGCCGGAGGCCTTCACGAAAGACAATCAGAACATTGGAGCGAGGCAGGTTTCGTTGCTGACTACCGCCCGCGAACTGGGCATGGCCGTGTTCGCCAGTGCCTCCCTGCTACAGGGGAAACTTGCATCACGGCTGCCGGAGGTCGTTCGCGAACGTATGGATTGTGACACCGATCCAGAAGCCGCGATTCAATTCGCGCGCTCAGCGCCTGCCGTGACAAGCGCACTGGTGGGAATGCGTCGCAAGGAACACGTGGAAGCGAATCTGAAGATCGCAGCAAAGCCGCTGGCGAAGGCAGAAGAGTGGGAGAGTTTGTTTCAAAAGCAGCAATGAAAGTCAGCGATTAGCAATTAACTAAACCTGGTTCGCTAATTGCTAATCGCTTATTGCTGCCTTTGAGCTGCCTTATTGCTTTACCGCGCTCTGCCGCTGCTTTGCTAACTGAGCAACAGTCGGCGATTTATCCAAGGCAAGCTGATCGTAGATTCTCTTGGCTTGTGCCGGGTCCTTGTGTTCGTACAGGTCGGCCAGCGCAAACTGGGCGCGTTGCGCGGAAACCGATTGGGTAGGCTTCTTGATTAGCTCGTTGTAAATGTTGATCGCGTCCTGATCCCGATTCGTAGCCTCGTACACCGAAGCTAGTCCCAGTTTGGCTAACGCCGCCAAATCTTTGTTGCCGGTCTCTGCGACCTTCTTGAACTTGCTTTCAGCCTCGGCATATTGACCGCCGTCGAGCGCCGCCGCTGCCGCCATATAAAGGGCATTCTTTCCTGAATCGGTACGAGGGAACTTATCTGCAACCGCCTGGAACTGCTTGGCTGCCTCTGTGTCGCGCTCAGCCGTACTGCCGTAGGTGGGGAAATTTGGATCCGGCAATGCTCCGGCCGCGCGGATAGGAGTGGCATAGGTTGTCAGAGCCTTACCCAACTCTGCACTGGCCTGCTCGTCCTGATGGCTGCGCCAATAGCCATAGGCTCCGCCGGCAAGCACCAACACGAGCACGACTATGCCAAGCAATGTGAGTTGCTGCCGATGCGCCTGTGCCTGTGCGAGGGCTCCACGGGTTACTTCCTGAAATTTGTCTTCCTTTAGTTGATGACGGGTGTAACTCTGCACGAACGGTCCTTCATTGCTGGATTGTCGGCCAAGGAGGGAAAACCTTTGATGGCCAAGAAGTTAGTTTAGCAATCCTGCGGAAAGAGCGTCAATTTCATCGCCGAGATCGAACAGCTCGATGCAGGAAAGGCGGACACCCGTGGGAGGACCTACATCGCCGACTTGCTCCAAAACTGAGCGATTCTCGGCTGGCTGAGCCAGCCACACACGAAATAACCTCCTAGCTTTACTTTGCCTCGTCGATCGCGTGCTTCGTCTCCTGATTAGAAGCTTCTACCCGAGATTCTGGGGAGAGGAGCATGCCCATTTTCCATTTGTCCTTCACCCCGCCTATTTCTAGTTTCAAGGAGGCAATCCCTCTGGCGCGGCCTTTCAGATACACGCTTTCTGCATTTGCCGTAACGGGCGCTACATCGATCGTGAGATCCCAGCCGCTGATGCTCCATTTTTTGATTCGGTACACTTGCACGCCGTAGTCGTGGAGAATTGTGTCAACTGGAGATGTACGAGCACAGTAGCCCGTCGAGTCGGCCCGAAGGTCAAGGCCGGTGAACGTAAGGTCGTCATCATCAAAACCAACCCATATGCCAACCAATTCCTTGGCAGTTGCCGGACTGGCTTTCTTCGACGCTTGGGCTGTGCAAGGCTGTGAAAGCAGCACAAGGCTGAATGTCATGAGGATGCTGCACACGAGGGTCACAGGACGAATCATTTTTCCTCTGATGTCAAAGATGGTACTCGATCACTATCTCAGAATGGGACAATTCGCGGAAAGGGAACGACCGGATCGCGGGATAAGAGACGTACCAGGATGCCAGGGCTTAGTTCGCAAAGCCCTGGCAATTGGCCACGCACTTCACGGAAGTCAATTCGATCTGAGCCTTGGATTTTGCTGGAACATTAACGTTTGGTTCGGGAATCAGGATCAGCGATTGTGCCGCGCCGTTTGGATTCAGTTCGCATCCGAAGTTGACAGATTGGGCGGCGCGCTGCTGGCAAATTCCTCCGGCAACCGCAGACTGCAGCATTTCGGGCTTGCTGTAGAGCTGTTGCGCTATGTCCGATGGAACCACCGCTACCAGCATGGGCACGGACGACTTGAGCTTTACGTCTACCTGTTCACCATCGTGCTCGGGCAACGGCAGACTGAAGGCCTTGAGCACAGTGGTTAACTGGTATTTTTCTTTTGCCAGCCGGACGCCGCGGAATTGCGGGGGGTAACAGTTTTCCACGCAGCTCCAGCGGTAATACTGGAGTCGAACCTCGTTCGCGCTGCCGAAAGCGTCGGCAACGTGCGGAACACCTAGCGCGTTTCCAACGCCAGCGAGAACGGCGTGATCGAATGCGCGTTCGTCGCGAAGGATCAGCGCTACGGAATCATCCGAAGCCGGAAGGTAGCAGCTATAGATAGTGCTCAGCACGTGCTCCTGCACGCAGCGGTATTGCAGGTGATCCGTTACCGCCGGACGATAGATCGCCTGCGGATCCTGCGTGGCGTCGTCCCAATCGCGACGCTGAACTATCGCGACCGTAACAGGCTTCTGCGCCGTTACTTCGAGCTTAATATTGCCGCCCTGGCCGGGATTGTACAAATGCGTCTTTTGTCGAAGCCCCGGCGTCAGCCGCACCGATTCATCGTTGTCGCGCACCCAGTCGAATACCCTTTGCTGGGCGGCGGCAGGCAAGGCCATAAGGCCGACGAGCAATAGCGCTTGAATGGCGGGCTTCTTCATAGCTCGTCGGAGTGTAGGCATCAGGACCCGCCAATCACAAATCATTCGTAAAGAAATGTGTTACGCGCGTAACAACGATGCGCAGTCGTACATGTACGTTGGCGTTCCCACACGCTCGCAATCGAAAACAGCGAGGAGGGGCGAACACGAAGGCCACGGAAGGAGAAAAAGAAGGTCACGGAGAAACTCTTTGTGACCTTGCATTCTCCTTCGTGGCCTTCGTGTTCGCCCGTTTTCGGGCTCTTTGGATGAATTTGTCGCCGAATCGACTGCCCCCGGGTTGTTTTTCGCCTTGTATTTGTCATGCAACCGTCTCGCTCTCTAATAGTTCCAATTACCTAGGCCTTCGTTTAGAGTTACCGTGCAGCAGGTCTCGTTGTTCTTCCCACCCGATTGAGGAGTTCCGCACGGGGTTCTTAGAAAAGAGGATTCTTATGCGTAAGCTAATCGGCGTTCTAATTGCCATCGTCTTGCTCGTTGTCATCGTGATGTTTGCGTTACCTTCGCTGGTCAACGTGAATCAGTATCACGACAAAATCCAGGCTGAACTCCAGCAGAAGCTCCACCGGCAGGTGAAGCTGGGAGACATGAGCCTGAAACTGATTCCATTTTCAATTCGCGTCTCGAACGCGGAAATCGGTGAGGATCCAAGGTTCAATACGGGACATCCTTTTGCCTCCACGCAACAGTTGGCTGTGAGCGCCAAGCTTCTGCCTCTGTTACGCCATGAGGTCCAGGTGAACTCGGTCGAGCTGGTGGATCCCAAAATTGAACTCGTGCGCAATCCGCAGGGAGTGTGGAATTTCGCGAGTCTGCAACAGCCAAGCTCGAACAATGCACCAAGCCAGCCGAGCGCGAATCAACCAGCATCAAGTAAGCCCAGCCCGACACAGCCAGCGCCGAACCAATCTAAACCCAGCCAGCCGAGTTCCGGCCAGGCGTTCTCGCTGTCTGAGCTGAAGATCACAAACGGACAAGTTGCGATCACAGATGAGCAGAAGCACCAGAGTCGTGCGGTATACGATCACATTGACCTCGCGCTTTCCAACTACGCTCCGGGCAAGCCGTTTGATATAGCGCTGGCCGCGCATCTGCCTGGACAAGGCGATCAGTACGTCAAGTTCGATGGAACGGCGGGCCCAATGAACGACCAGAATTCGCTGGCGACGCCGGTCGATGGACGCCTGAAACTGAACCAGGTCTCCTTGGCAGGCGTGCAGAAGTTCCTGAATTCGCCGCAATTGAGCCAGTACGAAGCAGTCGCCAGTGGCGAGGCGAGCGTGCGCAACAACAACGGCAACATGAACTCCACCGGCAATCTGCAACTCAACAATGTTCGCATTCGCGGCGTCGACATTGGGTACCCAATAAAGGCGGACTATAACATCGCCGACAATCTGAACACCGACGTAATCAACATTTCCAAATTGAACCTCAATCTTGGACCAACTCCGATCAGTATGAGCGGAACTGTGAACACGCGGCCCACGCCAGCGCAGCTCAATGTGCAGGTAAAAGCGAGCAATGCTTCGATCAGCGAGTTAGCGAGACTCGCGGGAGCCTTCGGCGTGGCTTTCAATCCGGGAACACAAGTTGCCGGCAATCTCAACGCCGACATTCACGCACAGGGCGCCACGGACCAGCCGGCGTTGAACGGCAATCTCAACGCCCAGAATCTGGTGATTAGCGGCAAGGATATCCCGCAGCCGGTAAAGGTTCCCGCCATTAATCTCGAACTCACGCCGGACGTGGTGAAATCCAACAGCTTCACCGCACAGAGCGGCGGAACATCGCTCAACGGCAACTTTGCACTCTCTCACTACACCACGCCAAATGGAGTTATCGATGCCGCCATCCGTACCTCCGGGGCGAATCTCGGCGAACTCATCAATATCGCCAAAGCTTATGGTGTCTCAGCAGTCGAGGGTATGAGCGGAACCGGAACGCTTTCGCTCGATGCGCATGTACAGGGCCCGATCAAGCAGACTGATCGTCTCGTGTACAGCGGAACCGGATCATTGCAGAACGCGACCATCAACATGCCAACGTTGACGAAACCGCTGCTCGTGAAAACGGCGAACCTGCGCTTCGCGCAAAACTCTGCCGTACTCGAGAATATGCAGGCTTCGCTCGGTAGCACGACCGCCACTGGAACGGCTACGGTCCGCAATTTCTCTGCTCCACAGATTCAGTTCGCTCTTAACGCTGACAAACTCAACATCACGGAACTACAGCAGATTACCGGCGGGAACACCAAGCGGTCCTCCCTCGATAGTTTCTCGCTCGTGCCATCGGCGTATGCGCAGTCGCGTCCGAGCGGCGGTTCTATTTCACGTCTTGGTGGGACTGGAACCTTGAGTGTGGGTACGATCCTGTTCGATCAACTCGTGCTGAGCAATCTCAAGTCGAATCTCACGTTCTCGGGCGATCCAGCAGGGAACTTGATGCGCACGCTGAATGGCGACATCAACTTCAACACCGGCAATGGGAAATATCAGGGAACCGATCTCCTGCATGAGTTGAGTTCCATTGCCAAGTTCTCGCAATCGCAACCGTCGCAAGGCTTCACCAACATCGTGAAGCTGGGAGGCCTGGTCAACATTAAGAACGGAGTAGCCAACACCAACAACCTCCAAGCGGTGATCGATGGCGGAACGATCGGCGCCGAGGGAGCCGTAGATCTGGTGACGGAAGCGCTTAACATGCGTTTGAACGCGGTCCTCAACAAGGATCTGAGCCAGAGGGTTGGAGGCACCGGAATCGGCGGATACTTGAACACAGCTTTGGCCAATAGGAACGGCGAGTTGGTGATCCCGGTGATTGTTACTGGAAACGTCAACAGACCCATTATTGCCCCGGACGTGCAAAAGCTAGCTCAGATGAAGCTGAACAATCTGCTGCCGACCTCGACGAATCCTGGGGCGCTCACGAGCGGCCTGGCGGGACTGCTCGGAGGTAAAGGCGGACAACAACAGCAGGGCGGCGGAATTCAAGGAATCCTCGGCGCGCTGGGCGGACAGCAACAGCAGCAGCAATCACAACAGCAGCCTGCCCAAGGACAGCAGGGCAATGCCCAGCAGCAGCAACAACAACAGCAGCCCAACCCAGTGAATGACATCGTTGGACTGTTTGGAAAGAAGAAAAAGAAATAGGCATCCAGAGCAGCACTCGGCATTCAGCCAATTCGCTCTTGTGGACACAAATGCTCGGTTCACGCCTGGGATCCGTACCTTTTGCATCCCCGCCAGGAAACGAATGGCTGAATGCTGAGCGCCGTCGGCTTTCCGAAGTCCAATTTGAGTCAACGGATCCCATGCATCTTTAATTTGCAGGTCATGCGTGCGAGTCGTATCTTTTTGTGCAGGTGTCTATTTCAGCATGACCCTTTTCGAGGCGAAGGAATACGATCCGGATGTTGAGAAGCGGCGTCGCATGTATGCGATCGCTGGCTTGGTTCTACTCGTCTTCCTGGGATTTCTTGTTTATCACTGGTGGAACTGGCGCGAAGAGCACGCCGTCAACAAGTTCCTAACCGCAATCGAACACAAGGACTACGAGAAGGCATACTCGATCTGGAATGCCGATCCAGATTGGAAACAGCACCCTCAGAAGTATGCCGGATACAACTTCGGTACCTTCGAACTGGATTGGGGCCCGACTGGCGAATACGGAGAGATTCGGTCGCACTCGATCCGTACCTCACTCACTCCAAAGAACTCAAGCGGCGTGGTGGTGATCTCGATGATCAATGACCGCAAAGCACCGTTGGCTCTGTGGGTGGAAAAGAAAGATCGCAGCATCACGTTCCTGCCGCCAACGTTGAATATTCAGATTGAGCCGTAGCACTCAGCCAATCAACCCGTAGTTCAAACAGCAAAAACCACCAAACACTGTCATCCCCCGCTCCGCGGTTGAAGCCTTCGGGCCAGAAGCGATGTGGCTGCGGAAGCGAGGGATGACAGTGTTATGGAGATTTGTAGAGTAGCGATTTAGCGTACGTCTACGTAGGTCGCGCTGAAAAAGCAGCTAACGCCTTCTGCAGCGATTCCTCATTCTCCACATTCAGTCCCGTTTTAGAGCGATCGATCTGTCGTAACAGTCCAGTGAGCACCTTGCCCGGACCAACCTCAATGAAACTCTGAATTCCGGCACCGATGAGCGCTTGAATCGAGCGCACCCACTGCACGGCTCCGGTCACTTGCCGAATCAAAGCATCCCGCGCCTGTTCGGAATCCTGAATTGGTCTTGCATCTACGTTCGTGACCACGGGTACTCGTGGCGCTGAAAACCGCAGTGCGCGCAGATCGAGAGCCAGCCGGTCCTGCGCGGGCTGCATGAGCGAGCAATGGAATGGAGCGCTCACTGGCAGCATCACTGCGCGCTTGGCGCCTTTTTCTTTGGCCAGTGCTGCCGCGCGTTCGACGGCGTCCTTGCTGCCTGAGATCACAATCTGGTCGGGTGAGTTGATGTTTGCTGGTGACACTGTGCCACCGGTCTCTTGCGCAGCCTGGCGACAGGCCGCCTCAAGCGGCTCAAGAGCAAGCGCGAGAATCGCCGCCATAGCTCCTACACCCACGGGCACGGCTTCCTGCATGTATTTGCCTCGCTTGGCCACCGTGCGCACTGCGTCGGCAAAGCTCAAAGTGCCCACTGCGACGTGTGCGGAGTACTCACCCAGACTGTGTCCTGCAACATATTGTGGCTGGATCCCTTTTCCCGCCAGAACCCGCTGAGCGGCCACCGAAACAGTCAGGATTGCAGGCTGTGTGATCTCGGTCAGCTTGAGCTTGTCTTCCGGACCTTCAAAGCAAAGTTGAGAGAGTGAGTATCCAAGGGCCGAATCGGCTTCAGCAAACGTTTCCCGCGCAACCGAGTACTTCTCGGCGAGTTCTTTGCCCATACCGACCGACTGTGATCCTTGTCCAGGAAATAGAAAAGCGAGGGGAGATGTTCTCATGATCAGAGATTGACTCTAACCAGAATTATCGCTGTGTCACAAGTGATTTAAAACAGCCTGCCAGATCCGGCGCTTACCAGATTGGGAGCGGCGATCTCGAGTTGGCGCGAGAGCCAGGAATCGAGATCCGATTTTGCCAGCGGGTTGAGGGTGGTAAAGCGCACGCCAACCCGTCCTCTGTCGTTCGTCCAGACGAATTCGCCTTTGGCTTCCAGCACGCGATTCAGGCCCGGCAGCTCCAGGCGTAGCTGCACTGGCCCGGTCATTTCGCTGGTGCGATTTGTACCCAACGCGACCCCGCCTTCACTGATGTTGGTAAGGGGGACCGGTACATTGCGGACCGAGCCGTAACTCACGTGGACAGTCGCGTTAATTGCGTGACGATGATACCGGCGGCGCTCCCGCAGAATCAGGCCGTGGGCAGCGCGCAAACTTCGGGCGGCGCGATCGGGTGAAACTGGCTTATCGAGCACAAAATTGGCGCCCAGTTCAAAGGCGCCCTTTACGCTTGTCACCCGATTGGTGATGGCGAAGACAATCGACTTCGAATTCGACTTGCCCCTCCGCAACTCCTTGATGACTTCACAACCGCTTTGGACGTCGTCACAGTCGATAAGAATTGCGTCGAATTTCCGGCTTGAGATGGTCTGGCGGGCAGCATCGGTGGAGGTAACCGTTTCCATGTCAATGGTTACGGTTTCCAGCACCCGCCGAACGACGCGCAACATTTCCTGATCGCGTGTGAGGAGCAGGGCTTTCAGCATCACCTGTGAAATGTACCTTCCTTATAACCTGAAGGACAAATAACGGACGTAACTGAACTCCTGCGTATGGCAGCTTAAATCGTTGATTCAGCTTGGAAGTGGCTGATATTAAAGCGTACGGCCGGCGTGGCAAAACCCTTCGTAATGGGAAATTAACGCAGTTGCTTCTTAGTAAGCCGGGAAGTCTTTGCGGCTTTGGCTGGTTTCTCGGCTGAGGTTGTGGCAGGTCCAGCCTGCGCCTTCATCTCGTCGATGATGGAATACAGCTTGGAGCGGTCGACGACTTCCACAAAAGGCTTGCCATAGGCCTTGTTCGAGACCACATAAATGGTGGGCGTGTGCTCGATCCCGACACGCTGTCCGAGGGCAAAATCCGCCTTCACCTGCCCGGCAAACTTCCCGTCCGGATCCACCACAAACGGCAGCGAAACCTTGTTTTGCGAGGCGAACTTCTCGGCATTGCTCCGCAGGTTCTCGGGCGAAATCGCCGGCTGATTCTCGAAGCAGTAGTCCCGCCATGCTGCGCCCAGCGCCTTTGATTTGCTGTCAAAGTACTTGGCGATTACCGCGGCATCATAGGACCAGTTGTGCTTGGGCAGCGGAAAATCATAGCGAACAATAGGGATGTTGTACGTCTTAGCCGCCTCTTTCAGCAGAGGATTGGCATTGGCGCAATCCGGACACTGCAGGTCAATGAACTCGACGATGGCGACGCTCTGTCCTGGAGGAGGCTTCAGGGCTGACGTGTCGGCCGAGTAGCTGAAGGTGCCAAGCATAAGTAGGGTGGCAACTACAAGGAATAGGCGTAAAAGCATAGTTAATTAGACCCGATCCGGCGGTGAATGCTGTAGGTATTTTATCGCGGAAGCGTGGCCTGCCGCAGCTTTTGCAGGGACGCAGCGCCAGGCCAGCTCCTCGCCTGGAAGATGTCCTCCTGCAGCTCTCCAACCCTCACTATGGCAGCTCCGCTTTAACCCTCCTTTTAGGCTCGCGTCGCATCTAGGCACCTAAAGATCTAGGCACCTAAAGACTGTTCCCCCAAACCCAAATGCCCCCGCAACAGCAGCAACCAACGATTCCACGGTAAACAGAGCTAGATGATTAAGCAGCATGCTGCGTCTCTAACAAATCGTGCGCCGGGGATGTTCCTGTAAAATCGTGCGTTTATGCTTCGCTTCTGCACTGCCGGAGAGTCTCATGGAGAGGCGCTGATCGCCGTTATCTCCGGCGTTCCTGCCGGTGTCGAAGTCGATCAGGAGTTCATCAACCACGAACTCTGGCGTCGCCAGCAGGGCTACGGCCGCGGTGGGCGGATGCGCATCGAGCGAGACACCGCGCATTTCATCTGCGGTGTGCGCCACGGCAAGACCATTGGCTCACCGATTTCCCTAAGCATTGAAAATAGAGATTGGAAAAACTGGGAGGAGGCCCTGCCGGTTGGCGCAGGCGATCCGGCAAAGCACAAGCGGGTGGCCTCTCCGCGTCCTGGACATGCCGATCTGGCTGGAGCCCTGAAGTACAACCTGCCGGAAGCGCGCTATGTCTTGGAACGAGCATCAGCTCGCGAGTCAGCGGCCCGTGTAGCGATCGGCGCTGTGGCCAAGCTGCTGCTGAAGACGATCGAAGTAGAGGTCCTCAGCCATGTAATCGCTGTGGGCAAAGCCTCGTTCGAGGGTACGCCGGAATGGTCGCAGATGCTCGCCCTGGCGCAGAAAGAGGAGGTTCTGCTGAGCTGTGTCGATCCCGAAGTGGAACAGCGAATGAAAGCGGAGGTAGATCAGGCGCTGCGCACCGGTGATTCGGTCGGAGGCATCTTCGAGGTAATCGGACACCACGTGCCCCCCGGCCTCGGCACCTATGCTAATTGGGACGAGCGTCTCGACGCGCAGCTCGCCGCCGCTGTGATGTCGTTGCAGGCAGTGAAGGCAGTCGAAATCGGGCGAGGAGTGCACGCGGCGGTTTCCTTCGGATCGCAGGTCCACGATCCCATTGGATATTCGCCTGAGCAGAACGCGAAAAATGGAGACGAGCACTTCACCCGCTTTACTCGCGCGCAGAACAATGCTGGGGGCATCGAAGGCGGCATCTCCAACGGGGAAGACGTTGTCGTGCGTGGATATCTGAAGCCGATCTCCACCTTGCGTCGCCCGCTGGAATCGGTCGACTTCGCCACCCGCGAGCCCGTAAAGGCCGCGTACGAACGCTCCGATGTCTGCGTAGTTCCCGCCGCGGGTGTCGCCGCTGAAGCGATGGTAGCGCTAACCCTGGCGCGCTGCGCGCTGGAAAAGTTCGGCGGTGATTCCGTGATGGAAATGGAGAGGAATTACAAATCGTATTGCAAGCAGATCGCGGAGTACTGAGCAAGCACGCAGAATGATCTATCCCATCGTGAACTATGGCGATCCCGTTTTGGAGAAACCCGCCGCCCCAGTCAGCGTTTTTGATGACGAGCTGAAAAAGCTCATCGATGACATGTTCGAATCCATGTACGCCGCGCACGGAGTGGGGCTCGCCGCCCCGCAGATCGGGATTCCCAAACGAGTCGCGGTGATCGATTGTTCCTTCAAAGAGGATCCGAGCGCCAAGATGGTGATCATCAATCCCGAGATCGTGAAGAAAGAGGGACGCCAGACCCACAGTGAAGGATGTTTGAGCCTTCCTGACTTCCGAGAGAACGTTACACGCGCCATGAAGTGTACGGTTCGCGCGCAGGACGCGGAAGGTAAGTGGTTCGAGGCCGAAGGAGAAGAGCTGCTGGCTCGTGCCATGCAGCACGAAACTGATCACCTGAATGGGAAACTATTCATCTCGCATATCAGCGGGCTGAAGCGAGATCTGATCAAACGCAAGATCAAGAAACTCCAGAAACTCGGCGACTGGTAATTGCAATCTGCTGATTTCTTGTTAGAGGGCGCGCAACTTTTTGCGAGCTAGTACTCTCCGCGTCGGCGCCAAGTAAATCCTTCCCTCGCGCAACTCGGGCCAGCAGCCAACCTTTTCTTGTGCCTGCAACTGACTGAAAGCAATCGAACTATCCCGAGCTGCTGCCACATTCTTTGGTAAGCCACTTGCCCTTTCTGTGCTACGTGCATACGAGAATCGAAATGAACCCAGCCAGAAAGCTTGGAGCTGAGCAGCCACGGAAACCAGGAGATGTTGTTCCCGAATCAGGCATTTACAACGTCCTGCATGTCCGTTGCACGTCCGACGTGAGGGAAGCCACGTTCGTTGTTGGTCAGCAGCTCCCGCCTTGTCGCGTTTGCGGATCGAGGGTCCGCTTCCAACTGAAGCAGGCGATTCCCCACATCAGCGAAGACCGTGATTTCAAGAGGTAACTTAAGCGCCCATCTTGGTGCAGAGTTCCCGGACCGCACTACGATCGTTAGGCGAGAGGCGGAGAAACTCGAATCCATGGCGCATCCCATTTCGGTAGCGCAGGCGTGCATTCACATTAATTTCTTCCCGCGAACGTGCACCTGGAAAACGCAGCGTGACGCTCTTTCGCGGGTATCTGAGGCCTTTTTCGATCATGATGCCCAGGCCGCCTTCACTCAAAGTGGTGGCGTGCCCACGCAGTAATATCGGATTTCTGGAGTGACGAGCCTCGACAAGAATGATGGGGAGATTGACCTCCACGCGGCGGAAGGCTCGTACGCTGTCGTACTCTTTTGATTTTGGTACGGGACCGAGATCGAGTGGCCCAGCCAGATCCCAGTCATGATGGACGTGCTCAGTTTCGCGCGCTAGCTCATATTGGACCGCGCCTCGACACGAGCGACAAATGGGAAATTCTTCTCCGCGCACAACGATAGCCTCGTGCGGCGGACGATGACGGGCCAAGTGCTTGACCAGGTAAACACCGCTCGCAGGCGCGAGCTCACCCGGACGGCAGATTACCTTCTGCGAAAAATCGGCAGCCACAACACCTCGATCTACGAAACTCGCCATCGTCAAGGAGAAACCGGGAGAACCTCGGCCAGAGGAGACTTCCAAGCATCATCTTGCGTGCTGCCTTCTCACCATAATTATCACGAACTGTGCATAACGGTAGTGTTAGTGTGTTCTGCTGATTATTTGCGTTTTATCGGTACCTTGCCGATTTCCTGAACTGCCGTACCACCAGCTCGAGGAAGTTTTCGAGGTCCCGTTTCTGATCTTCCGGCACCTCCAGTTTTGTGGAGACATGATCCGCAATTCGTTTTGCGGACTGCTGTCGCACACTGGGGGGAAGATCCAGGCGGCGGAGCAGGAATGCTTCAATCATTTGGACCTCTTCAGGGGTGATCTTCTCGATGCCCACGAACGTGGTTTGATCATCGGCGCGCGTGTTCCAGAACGGCTGCGACTCCTCCGGCGGCCGATCATGGACCACGACGGTCCCCGAAACATAATCGCCCAGGCGCTTGTTCTGTGCGCTTAGGAAAACGCTAATCATTCCGACAGCATAGAAGCCTGGCAGCAGGTCCACGGAGCGCAACAGGTTTCGTCCAATGGCTTCTTTCGCTGTGATCTCGCGCCCCGAATCGCGGATTACTCGAATTCCGGCCTGGCGCTTGCCCGGAGTTTGTCCCTTCCAGAGCGCCTCGAAGATCGCGAAATATCCCCAGTAAAGAAGGAAGAAAACAAAGATATAAAGCGCGACGGCCCACTTACCCAGCTCCGGCGAGAGGCTGATGCCAGCCCCAAGAATGGCCAGCAGAATAAACAACACAGACAGCGCAACGAATTGAATCAGGCTATCGACGAACAGCGCCATGAAGCGGCTTCCGATGCCGGCGAGTGGAAACTCGAGCTGCACCTGCTCTGGAGTGTCGATGATAAGCTTGTCGAGATTCTCGCTCATGATTTCTACATACTGGCTCGAAAAGCGAAGACCGTATTGGGAAGAGCTGGAAAAGCTTCTCGCTCAGTCCAGAACTTCAGGCATTGGAGCTCTGAACCGTCGCGAGCTGCGCAGCCTCAGTCTGTTATATCGTCAAGTCGCCGCCGATCTGTCGATTCTGCGCCAGGACCAAAGTGCTCAGCATTACGCTCGACACCTGAACCAAGTGCTCGCCCGCGTTCACAATACCATTTACATCGGCCAACGTGGCAGCGCGCTCGATGTCTTGCGTTTCTTTACGCGAACGTTCCCTGAAGTCTTCCAGCGCAACCTCCTCTATGTGCTGGTCGCTTTCATAATTTTCTTTGCCGGTAGTGTCGCTGGCTTGCTGACGACGCTCTACAACCCGAATTTCCAGCTTCAGGTACTCGGGCCCGAGATGGTGGATACGATTGAGCACCACAAAATGTGGACACATTCGGTGGTCGCTATAAAGCCTGTCGCGAGCAGCGCGATCATGACCAACAATCTCTCGGTTACGTTCATGACCTTTGCCATGGGCATCACGGCAGGACTGGGAACGTTGTACATGATCTTCTTCAATGGCCTGCTGATTGGCGTGGTTGGCACGGCCTGCTGGCTCAATCAGATGAGCCTCCCGCTGTGGAGCTTCGTAGCGCCTCACGGGGTCCTGGAGCTGCCCTCGATTTTTATCGCCGGTGGGGCCGGATTGCGCATTGCCCACGGGCTGCTCTTTCCGGGCTTTCTATCGCGGAAGGATTCGTTGCAAGCTGCCGGCAGCGATGCCATTCAATTGATTATCGGAACCATTCCCATGCTCGTGATTGCAGGTATTCTTGAGGCTTTCCTCTCACCCACTTCAGAATCTGTCTTGCTGAAATTCAGCATTGCTGCTGGGTTGTTCCTGTTGCTGGTGTTGTACTTGAGTAGTGCGCGTTTGACTGCTAACAGCCAACGACTCTCGTCCTTGACGACCACCCCTGAACGACTGTCATCCTGAGCCCTCTTTTGGCGAAGGACTTCCCGAGATGATTGAGACTAATGTGCCGCGTCGTGGCTTTTTGGCGAGATTTTCGGCCCAAAAGCCCGGACACGGCAATCAACCGTGACACATCGCGGAAGGTCGTTCGCCAAAAGAGTGCTCCAGGACAGACCGGGGTGACGGGGCGAGTGAAGAACATGTGCCCAATTCAGAACTGCCCTCTCTCTTTCAGCTCCAGGTATTTATTCATGACGACAGCCGAAATCTCATGCGCGTCCACTTCCATAGCTAACGCGCCGCGTTCACGCATGCGGGCCAGCAGCAGCTCGCGCCGGTGCAGAGTCTCGATGGCGGCGGTATAACGATACAGTTCTTCAGGAGTGTTGGGAGATTCCGCAGCAACGCTCTTCAGGTCAGGCTGGCCGATTACGGCGAACAGAATGATGTGCCGACCGGACATCTGCATCGCCGCCTGCACCACTTCAGGAGTCATTGCCGTCTCAGCCAGGTCTGTGATCCACAGGATCAGACAGCGCCGCGTCTGCATTCCCATGAGGGAACTCGCAGCGCGAAGGTGGTCGGCTTCGGAAGGCTCACCATGGATGCGTGCGAGCTGATCGAGCAGCAAGCGCATGTGGGAGTGCCCGCGGCCAGGAGTGAGGCGCTCCTGAATTCGCGCTCCATAGGCCAGGAGGGCAACACGGTCGCCGCCAAACGCAGCTACTTGCGCGAGGTTGAGTGCGGCATCGACGGCGAAATCCAGTTTGCTCAGGCTTCCAATTCGCGCGCGCATGAGCCGTCCACAATCCATAACCATCCATACTGCCTGGTTGCGCTCTGCCCGATGAACGCGAGTAACGTGCTTGCCGCGGCGCGCGGTTGCCGTCCAGCAAATGTCGCGGAATTCATCTCCTTCGCGAAAGTCGCGCAGGTACTCGAATTCTTTCCCCTGTCCTTGCTGGCGCAGCAAACGGCGTTCAAGTTCGATGCGCCGGCTGCGGAGCAAGAAGAGCTGGTTGCGTTTCGCCGATTGGAGGCTGGGATACACCCGCACCTGCTGACGCAGGTCGACCTCTTCCCAGCGCTGGGCAAGTGCGATGGGGCTCTGGCATCGCAGATAGAGCGGGCCAAGCCAATAGTCTCCGCGTTCCTTCGGTACGACCATGTATTCGGCGGTTCGTTCTTGTCCTGCTGGAACGGAGAATGACAGCTCTACCGGCGCCGATATCAATTCGGGAGGCAGATCGTCCACAGCCTGCACGTGCAGGCGCGACCTGCCACTGTTTGTGATGGTCAGGCGAAGGTTCGTCGGCTCTTCGAGGGCTAATGCCCGAGTGAATGTCCGATCAATAAGAAGCTGCGCGGGTGAACCGAGGCTCCGCAAGTCAACAAACCAGGCAATGAGCAGCGCCACATCCCAAGCGACAAGGCCGTAGATGAACTGGCGGCTCCAGAATATGGGTCCGATCCACAGCAAGCCTGCGAGAAGCAACACGAAAAAGCGATCGCCAAAAGCGAGGCCAAATCTTCCCCGGGCGACAGCTCTCTCGCTGCGCGCGACTGGCGCCAGCGGTTGGAGCTGACTCACCTCGGAACCTCAATAGTCTTTATCAGATCGTTAATCACCTGGTCCGGAAATACGCCCTCCAGCTCAGCTTCAGGCTTCAGAAGCAGACGGTGACGCAACACTGGAAGCGCCGCCCGCTTGATGTCGTCAGGAATAAGGTAGTCGCGCCCATCCATGGCAGCTAGCCCTTTTGCGGCTTGCATCAACGTGACCGCAGCCCGCGGACTGGCGCCCAGAGAGATGCTTGGCCAGTCGCGTGTTCGACGCACGATCTGCACTAAATACCGGAACAACGCCTCTTCGATGCGCACTTTCTTCACTTCTTCACGCGCCGTGAGCAAGTGTTGCTCCTCGACACTCTGGAATTCCATGCGATCGAGCTGGTGCGGATCGAAGCCGTTGTGATGGCTGCCGAGCACGGCGACTTCTTCCTCAGCGGAAAGGTATCCAACGTTGATCTTCAGCAGGAAGCGGTCAAGCTGCGCCTCCGGCAACGGATACGTGCCCTCGAACTCGATTGGGTTCTCGGTGCCGATCACGGTAAATACTTGCGAGAGCGGATGGCGCGTTCCATCGATCGTTACCTGGCGTTCCTCCATGCACTCCAACAGCGCAGCCTGCGTGCGCGGGGGCATGCGATTGATTTCATCGACCAAGAGGAGGTCGGTAAACACCGGGCCGTGGTGAAGGATAAAGGTTGAGGTGGCAGCATTCAGAACGTTGGTCCCAAGGATGTCCGACGGCATCAGGTCAGACGTGCATTGCACGCGCTGATATTCAATGCGCAGGATGCGGGCAAGCGTTTTGGCCAGCAACGTCTTGGCCATGCCAGGAACACCCTCCAGCAGTGCGTGACCACCGCAAAGAAGGGTTAGGACGACATGATCGATGACGTCTTGCTGGCCAACGACGACTTTTCTGAGTTGTGTGCGACAGTGCTGGATCAACTCCGCGGTAGCGCTCATTTCGACGATTCGTCCTTCGACAGGATTTTTAATTCGTGGGAAAGGTTCTCCAGCCACTTCACCAGGCGCAGGGCTTCCTCCTCACCGATCTCGGGCTGATAGCGCGCAGATTCGCACGCGGCCAGATTCTGTTCCAAATCGGCCACTCGCTCTCCTATTCGTGATCTCAGACGATCCGCAACCTGTTGGGGCGATGCTGAGGTACTGATGCCCAACTTGCGATGAAGCAGATGCCGGAAGCGCTCGTAAGCGACCTGCACCGGCAGTTCGGTTGCGCCCACACGTTGATACAGAGCGCCCAAGGTTTCGACAAACTCGAGTGTCGCCAGTCGCGATTTCTGCGGCAGGGGTCGAACAGGACCGTGCCGCCGGGAATAGGTGAGCACCACGAACAATGCCAGCAATCCTAACTGAAGCAGCGACCATTTCAGCGGGCTGGACAAGAGAGAGTCAGCCAGCGTGACCTCGCCCTCGTGGAAGTAATCGTCCCAGAGCACGGTCCTGTCGCCTGCCGGACCGACACTGTTCAGAAACAATTGCAAATTGTTTTTCTGAAGAATGCCGCTGTTCGTGAGCGGATCGGCGGCCGCCCACCAGATAACCTCGCCCTTGCCATATTTGTAGGAGATCACCACGGCTTCTCTGGATTCACCGTATTGGATATGCGACGCCTCGTCATTCCTTTGCCAATATACGGCTGGCGCCATTGCTATCTCAGGAGCATTGCTGGTCAGGCCGCTGGGAATCAACGCACGATACGTCCGCCACGCGAAATGTGGCAGGCCCGGAAAGAAAGCGCTGCGCGGAAGCAGCGCCGCCGTACTGCTCCCGATCGCAATGAGCTTGCCACCACGCTCGACATAACGACGCAACTCCTGATGATCCTCAGGAGTCGGATTTTGCGTCGGAACAGCGACCAACAAGACCGTATTGATACCGTGTTCCATCAACTTGGAGGGAGGCTTTCTCCAGTGTTCCGTCCGATACCCAATTTGGGAGAGCAGCGTGTAAGCGGCTTTTGCCCCTCCTGAAGACGCGGAGTACGGCGAGGGATAAGGCAACGAATCCTCAGCAGACGGGTTCACTGTTGCGGAGATAACAAGACATACCAGCAGAATCGAAAACGCTACCAGCAGGATTTTGCGGTCGGCGGAGTCGAGCTTCATCGGCAACCGAGCTTTTCCAGTTGCGCCACAGCGAAATCAAAATCGGCCGACGACGCTGCCTGAGATGCGTACCAGGTAAGCTCGAAGCGTCGTGTTAGTCCGTCGAGTGGCACACGCCGATCGCTCACATCCGGCAGCAGGCGCAGGTACTCTCGCGGCGTGCGCGCCCGATCGGGCTTCCACGCTCCTGCGGACTCAAGATAAGAAACTCCACCCCAATATCCGAGGTGGACAGCCTCGCGCCAGTCACTTCGCTCGGCAGCCGCACGGGCTTCTCGCATCCATTGCTGCCAATGCTTTGATGATGGGATGAATTCGCCGCCATCGCGCGGGTGCGAATATTCATCGCGTATAGTGCGCCGAAGCAGGAAATAAAGCCAGGTCGCAAATCCGAGAATCACCAACCCGATAATGCTCCACAACAGAACCTGCGATGCGCGGGGATGCGCGACGGCCGCGCGGAAAAGTTTGCGAAGCTGCCGAATGAACCAGCCTAGAAGCGCGTCCTTGAACCTTTCCAGCGGTGACTGCGATTTCGAGACACTGTGATATTCACGCCCTTTCAGAATACCTTCGAGTTTATTTCTGGCATTCGCGTCAGCAGGACGATCGTAATTCTTCGCGTCTTCAAGTTGGCCTTCAACCGTGAATTCGAGTTCCGGCAAAATCTCTCCACGCCTTCTTACGTTGCTGTCATATTGCTGCAACTTTTCGCGTAGATCCTCGTTATCGATTTCGAAAGTACCCGATTGAGTCTTGAGTTCCCACTCGTCAGGTATGGAGGAACGTACCGAGCCAGCCTCCTCGGGATGCTCCGGCAGCATCTTCAACTGGGCATCGATGCGTGCAAGCTCCTGCGTGTACTGCGCCAGGGAAACTTGTCTTGTGTCGGAATCGTCGGGGGCTGCGTCGTCCGCAGCCCCGCAGGGAAGGCTCAAGGTGAGGAGGGAGAGTGCTACGCCCGCTAGCCGGGTCGCGCAGCGCATTTGTTAGGCGGTGACTCCGGCGGCCGCAGCGGATGCGGGTGTTCCCGCCGATTGCAATGTGCTGATCATGTGCTCAATGTCGAACGCCTCTTTGCGCACACGTTGATCGTAATAGAGCAGGGAAAAGGCAATCGTCATAACTGGACCGACTGCAGCTCCTACTAAGAAGCTGGAGAATTGCTGCACCATCTGAGCAGCGAAGGACTGACGCAGAGTTTGTGGAGTGAAGATCAATCCAAGAACCCAGGCTGTACCCAGGCTGACGGCCCAGATGAGCGCCAACATCAGGACATAAACTAAAAGGATCCTTCCTCCGCTTCCTTCGCTAAGTTGCCGGCTCCGTTTGAGAGCAGCACGAGTTTTCAGATTTTCCAAGACTGCCACGGGCACCGACAAGGAATATCGCCGAAGCATGATGATTCCCGGAATAATAAAGAGGAGCAGGCCGCCGACTATGCGAATGCCAACGCTCAGTACCACGTTGACTGAGCGCCACACCAGGCCTTTCACCCTTGCATAGGCGCTCTTGATGCTGACCGGCTCTTCCAGGTACAGCGACGAGACGGCAAAAGTAGTCGCCGCCTGAATCAAGCCGGCAGCAATCATGGTGGCGGCGAGGTACGCAAACAGCGTTACTAACCCGGTAATTGCGACTGTGACTGCGGTGCTTGCGGTGTGCTGAGTGTTGGCTGAGCGGAAGATACCCGTCATCGCTATCAGGACGATGAAGGGCCCCAATTGTGCCAGGGCAGCAATGCCAAAGAACAGCGGAAAATTTCGCCGGTAGAGAGTGAAAGTCTTGTCAAGCAGCTCACCGGTGCTGAGTGGGCGCAAAGATGCGGACATGGGGGAATTCTCCTGAGTTCCTCAAGCTGGCGCATAATAGCACGGTTCGGCCACGGGTCTGCAAGGGATTAAGAGTAGTTATGGTTCCCGATAGGGGAATACCGGCAATCAATAGAACAGGTACTTTCGCCACTTGGAATCCGAGCGGCCTATCATCCTCATGATGTGGCGGCTGGTGTGAAGACTGAAGGCGCGGGGCTCGCGCATTAACCGCATATTGATCTCGACCAACAAGTGATTGCCCTTGCGATGGTTGCAGGGATGGCAGCATGCGACCAGGTTTTCCCAGGTAGAAACCCCGCCACGGGAGCGGGGAATCACGTGATCCAGCGTCAGCTCTGCGGATGACAGCACGACTCCGCAGTATTGGCAGGTATTGCGGTCGCGCAGCAGGATGTTCTTGCGGGACAGTGCGCGGGTCTGGTGCGGGATACGGCGGTATTCAAGCAGGCGGATCACCGAAGGCAGGCGGATCGCAAGCCTCGCCGAATGCAGATAGTGTCCATTCTCTTCTTCGGTAATGGCGACGCCCTTGAGTACCAGCACAAGCGCGCGGCGGGCGGCGCAGATGTTGATCGGTTCATACGACGCGTTGAGCACAAGTACCGGAGAATGCATGGGCAGACGTGCCGGTTCGTTCGGAGCCACCATCGTAGCCGGCGTCACCGTGACGCGCGGTGCGTGATGTGAGCCTGAATGACGATGCGATAGATTGTGTCTCGACATGCCCTTATCTGTACCCAGCAGCCGCCTCTACCAGGGCAGCCGCGCATCTCTCCTGATTTGAAACTCCATGCGGAGCAATCTCCGCAACCTCGCGATAAACTCTGGCTACCGTTGCCACTGCGATCTGCCCCGCGCCAGCGGCGCGCAGCACGCGCGCACACTCATTCAACGTCGTGCCAGTGGTGTACACGTCATCGACGATCACAACGTCTCTGTCCACCACGCTCGCGGGCGCAGTCACGATAAATGCTCCGCGCACATTTTCGCGTCGCTGATGACTGGTCAATCCCGTCTGAGAAGTTGTCGCGCGCCTGCGACGAAGATTGCCAGTATGCAGCTCGAAACGAGAGCCACCCAAATTCTGTACCGCGGAACGTGCAATCAACTCCGATTGGTTGAATCCTCGTTGCCGGCGTTTGCTCGGGTGCAGTGGCACTGGAATCATCAGCACCGGACTATCAGCGGCAAACTCGCTGCGTCTCAACGACTGGGCCAACTTCGCGCCAAGCACATTTGCAGCCGGCCGGAATTGCTCGTACTTGAGTAGATGCACCAGACGCCGCAGTGCGCCGTCATAGCTGCCGTATGACATTGCAAAATCGAAACGCGGATGCGCGCGGCGGCATACGCCACATAGGGTCTCGCTCCCAGGAGAACGAAATCCCAGCGCCTCGCCGCAGACAGAACAAGCGGTTACGTCTGCAGGAGCTAGTGAATCCAGACAGTCAGCGCAGACAGGAATTCTTGAGAGTTGAACAAGTGCGCGATTGCAAATGCGACAGTCGGAAGGAAGAACAACAGCGGCGATACTATCGAGTGCGATACGCAGCGGGTGCCACGCCGCCTCAATCCACAAGCGACCTCGCAGTCCGCTGCCGCGGACTGCCGCGCGCTCCGGAGCTAGGTCACCGCTACTGCTGAAGACGACCTCCAGGTCCCCGGTACGATCCGCGGAGGCGGATGTTACCGGCCTCGCAAATTCAACCTAATCCCATTGACGGGACGTCACAGGCTGAGTACATGAACAGTATAACCGCACTCGCAAGAGGGCAGGTATGAACATCCTGTCATGAACTAGTGGGTTTAGGGGATCGTGCGATCTGGTGATCGGGCCATCGGGTGGAGTGAAGGCAACGCCATGGGTGATTCTTATGCTTGCCGGACTTGACCTGTCCTTGTCACACCATTACATTGACGCAACTTCAGCCTGACCATGTCTGCCGCCGACGAATACGCGATTAGTGTTGCCAAGACCGAGTACCGTGAAGGGCACAACACTGGCGACGTGGAGCGAGTGCTCAACGTGTTTGCTGACAGTTTTACCAACATGCCGGAAGGGGAGCCCAGCTTCTACGGAGAAGAAGCGAAAGAGGCGCTTCGTGTGGAGCTCTCAAAATTGTTCGGGCTGTATCAAGTCAGAATGGAGGTCGTCATCATCGACATTGCCATCTTCGGAAATACGGCTATCGACCGCGGCTGGCATAAGCTGATTCTCAAACCCAAGGCGGGCGGCGACCCAGAGCTCCGAAGGTATCGCTATTGCGAGACCTGGCAGAAACAAGTGGACGGTTCGTGGCGAATCGGATTCTTCATCAGCAACAAGGATTACGAGCCAACGATGCTTAGCCCAGGTTCTCGCTCAGACGCTTCTGCAGTCGCTCGCTAAAGCCTCGCGGGAGCTCGAAGCTCTTATCGTCACCTACGAGGCGAACGACATTGCGCGTGCCATCGACCACGGCGGAACAATGCTCGCACGCTTTCAAGTGCTCTGCGATACGCTCACGCAATACTGGATCGATCTCGCCATCGACGTAGTTCGAGATCTCTCTCCAGACCTCAACGCAACTAATCTCGATAATTGGCACAGTCAGAACGGCCTCACCTTCTTATATGTTTGACTGCCGGCACACCAGCTTCCGTCGTAACCCGGAGCCAGCGCATCGCGCATCTGCAGGCGGGCGCGCAGCAGGCGCGTGCGCACCAGCGGTTCATTCAAGCCCAGCGCCTCGGCGGTCTCCCGTACGTTGAGACCCTGCACATCGCGGAGAATGAAGACCTCGCGATAGATCGGCCTCAGCGAAGCGATCGCACGCGCGAGCGCTTCCTTAAGCTGGTTTTGCGCCAGAGCCTCAGAAGGAATCTCGCGCCAATCGGCGAAGTCGCGGGGGAAGTAATCGCCCCCATCGTCTTCATAGCCTTCGTCGATGGATTCGTACAAAGCTTTGCGCTCTTTCCGTCGCCGCATGCGCGCTTCGTTGACGGCGATTTGAATCAGCCAAGTACTGAACTTGCACTCGGCGCGGAATTGATCGAGCTTGGCATAAGCTTTGAGGAATGCCTGCTGCGCCGTGTCCTCGGCGTCAGCCTCGTTCCCGAGAACTGAAAACGCCGCCGCATACACAGCTCGCTGATACGGCTCGATGAGTGTGTAAAAGAGCTCAGATTCTCCTGCTTTCACCCGTTCAATCAGGTCAGTTTCAGCAACGGATTGGACGGGCGAAGCCATCTGGGCAGATGAGAGTCGAGATGTTAGCAAAAGTGACAGAAAAACAGGGGACAGGTTACAGGGGATAGGGAACAGTGCCGCCTGCGTAGCGGGTGGGTCATGGAGAGACTGGCGCCGGCCAACTTGTCATCCTGAGCCTTCCTTTGGCGAAGGATCTCCCGGAGTGTTTCGGATTTGAATGCTGTCTCGTGGCTCTCCGGCTAGAGATCCTCGTGAAAGAGCCGAGAAAGCGAAATTTTTGCTGACACATCACGGGAGATCCTTCGCCAAAGGAAGGCTCAGGAGGACAGGCTTGAGGCGTGATGAAACCGACACAGAAGTGTTGCGTCGGAAAAAGAAAAAGGCGCGACCATCGGTCGCGCCTCAATGCTTGGCAGCTTAGAAGCTTAGCAGCTCAGAAGCTGACTTACTCCCTCACCCCATCCATAAACGCTCGCAACTTCCTCGAGCGGGATGGATGGCGCAGTTTCCGCAGCGCCTTGGCTTCAATCTGCCGAATGCGTTCGCGCGTGACTGCGAACGATTGGCCGACTTCTTCGAGCGTGTGCTCCGAGCCGTCTTCGAGTCCGAAGCGCATCTTGATCACCTTCTCCTCGCGGGGAGTCAGGGTGCGCAGCACATGCGCCGTCTGCTCCTTGAGGTTCACGTTGATCACGGCTTCTGCCGGTGAAACTACGCCGCGATCTTCGATGAAGTCGCCCAGATGAGAATCTTCTTCCTCGCCGATCGGAGTTTCCAGCGAGATCGGTTCCTGCGCGATCTTCAGCACCTTGCGGACTTTCGCCACGGGGATGTCCATCCGCTTGGCGATCTCTTCCGACGTAGGTTCGCGACCGAGCTCCTGCACAAGCTGACGCGAAGTTCGAATCAACTTGTTGATGGTCTCGATCATGTGCACCGGAATACGAATGGTGCGAGCCTGATCGGCGATAGCGCGTGTGATCGCCTGGCGAATCCACCACGTCGCGTACGTCGAGAATTTGTATCCGCGACGGTACTCGAACTTGTCCACCGCCTTCATCAGGCCGATGTTGCCTTCCTGAATCAGGTCGAGGAACTGCAGTCCGCGGTTGGTGTACTTCTTGGCGATTGAAACCACGAGTCGCAGGTTGGCTTCGATGAGTTCGCGCTTGGCGTACTCGGCGTCGATGTCTCCCTGCGTGATCTCGCGCTGCGTGCGCTTCAACTCGATGAAGGTGAGCCCGGTTTCCCGCTCCATCTTCTCGAGATCGGCTTTGCAGTTGCGCTGCTGCCTGCGGTATTCCTTCTTGAGTTCCTCGGAGCGCGTCGAATCGACCTTCTTTTCCAGGTTGTGGAACTGGCGATCGAGCGAACGCATCTGCTCGGCCACATGTCCCACACGATCGATCAGCTTCTTGCGCTGCGAGTTGGTGTAACGCAGTTCGCGAATGATCCGCGAAACCATCACCCTCTCGCGGCCTAGTGACCAGCGCGTCCTGCGATACTCGCCGGGACGCTTCTTCTTGTCCACATTGGCGAGCTTCTCTTCGAGCTGCTCGGCCTTCTTAGAGTGCTTGTGCATCTCGTCGATGCGGTGCGTGGTCGCCTTGATGCGCGCCTCGACGATCTCGTCGGTGATCTCCTCCTCGTCGAAGATCACAACTTCCTTGATCGAACGAACGCCGCGCTTCAGGTCTTCGCCGATAGCGAGCACTTCATTAATAACGATGGGAGAGCGCGAAATCGCCTTCAGAACGCGGAGCTGTCCGCGCTCGATGCGTTTCGCGATCTCAACCTCACCTTCGCGGGTAAGTAGTGGAACGGTTCCCATCTCGCGCAGATACATGCGGACGGGATCGTTGGTTTTTTCCAGAGTGCCGGGAGTAAGGTCGAGTTCTACGTCCTCGCCGGCCTCCATATCTTCGAATTTGTCTTTGAGATCGGAGCCCGGCATCTTCGATCCGTCGAGGACGTCGATGCCTTGCGTTCCAATCGTAGTAAGCAGATCATCCAGATCATCAGGCGAATGGACGTCGTGGGGAATGAGATCGTTGACCTCCCCGTAGGTGAGGTACCCCTTCTCCTTGCCTGCGTCGATCAGTTTTTGAATGTCGTCGAATTTGTCGTTAAGCGCCAAATGCACTCATCTCCAGTTCAGCAAAAAACTTGCGTGGCCTTTGGGACCAAACGAGCCTGGGCACACGAAACACATGGCTCGCTTTTTGTTCGGGAGAGCGCCTTAAGTTCTTCAGAATGAATAGCTGGTAGGCACACCTATCCGGGAGAATTTAGGATATCACAGCCCGTTGACAGGCGCGAACCTTGCCCAGTTGTCGTTTTATGGGCGCTTTTTGCGCCTCGCAGACACTCCGCCCTAGAAGCTTAGATGCCGTAAACGGCTACAGGGTTCAGAGGAATGCTGCGGAAATCCAGTGCTATTTGGGGTTCCTGCAGGTCTCGAGGGAACCTGATGGCGTGGCTTCGCGTGTTGTGGAGAAGCTGAAGGCTGGGAATTGAAGCGCGCAGGGGAATCGAAGAAGGAAACCAGGGCAAGTCAACCCATTCTCCCCCGAGATTTCGGGTCAGACCTGCCCTTCGTTTTCTCCCGCTAAGGAGAGCTCGATGCGGACGCCGAAAATCACGTCCGCAAGACGAAATGGCGAATTACTGTTTGGTACTACGACAGCAAGCGTTGGGCTCAAAACGCCAGCATCACACTGCAGCAAGTTTGGCCTGGAGGCAATGGAAATCGGACCACTCGAACTCACGACAGCATTAACTCTTCGGGTGCAGACATTCAAGCTGGCCCTTACTTCAGTCGTTTCCCCTCCGATATCTGAGAGCTTCACCACGGACCCAACTCCGCCCATACTCCCGGTCGTAACCGGGTATATACTGCTGGCACATAGCTGGCGGTGCGGGGGACTTTCTCCTATTCGCTAGTCTCCCAGGTCGGTTCACTTTTCTTAGCAAGTTCATAGCTGCTCGTCGATAAATGGTTTCTACCGGGAGCGTGCCGGGAAGAGTCCCACGCTTATTTGGGGAGGTCCAGTTGGACCTTTTATTCATACGTTTTGTCTTCATTCTTGTGGTAGCGATCGCATGCTTCGTGCTGCGACCGTTCTCGCTTGAGAGCTGGGAGGCCGCCGGAGCTGGGGCAGTGATTGGCTTTGGCGTGGTGCTCTTCGAGGCTCGCCTGCGGATCGTCAGCCTCAAGCGCCTGATCGGCGCGGTCATCGGTAGCATTCTGGGAATCTTCGGCGCCTACCTGTTCAGCCTGGTTTTGCGCGATGCCATCGAACCCGGACGTACACAGCACTTCCTTCAGCTCTTCGTCATGCTGCTGATGTCTTACGTTGGCCTGATTGTTGGCGCCAACAAGGGCGACCTGCTCAACCTTGCCGCCCTGGGCGGAATCTTCGGTTCGGAGAAGACCGGCAAGCGTAGCTGCAAGATCCTCGACACGAGCGTCATCATCGACGGCCGCATCGCCGACATCGCCGAGACCGGCTTCCTCGACGGCGTCGTCGTCATTCCGCAGTTCGTACTCCGCGAGCTCCAGCTCGTAGCCGATTCCGCAGACTCGCTTAAGCGCAACCGCGGACGTCGCGGCCTCGACGTCCTGCAGCGTATTCAGAAGATGGCCACGATGAACGTGCAGATCGTCGAAGACGATTTCCCCTCCGTCCGCGAAGTTGACCTGAAGCTCATCGAGCTGGCCAAGCTGTACGAAGCGAAGATCATCACCAACGACTTCAACCTTAATAAGGTGGCTCAACTTCAGGGTGTCGAGGTGCTGAATATTAATGAGCTGGCAAACTCGCTCAAGCCCATTGTGCTGCCGGGCGAGGCTATGCGCGTCTTCATCCTGAAAGAGGGCAAGGAATACAACCAGGGCGTCGCCTACCTGGACGACGGAACGATGGTAGTGGTCGATAACGCGCGCAAGATGATCGGCAAGAACGTGGACATCGCCGTCACGTCAGTACTTCAGACAACCGCCGGAAAGATGATCTTCGGCAAGTTCGACGAGCGCGCCGCCTACCATCCGCGCCACGAGAACGGTCCACCAGTCCAACAAGCTGCCAATGGCCCGCGAGTAGACGTGCGCCCCCCGAGCCGTCCTCAGCCAATCGTTCCCAGTGGGGCGACAGTCGATCCGCAGGAGTAGTGAATTGCGGTAGAGACGCCACGTGCTGCGTCTCTTCATCCCAAATTCGATTTATCCCAGCTTCGATATGACCGCTAGTGCTGCTATGCACGATTCCTTGACCAACATCAGACCCGCAACATTGGACGATTTGCCCGCCCTTACCGAAATTCAGAATCACTACATCCAAAACACGCACATCACTTTCGACGTGGCCGCGTTCACGCCTGAGGAGCGAATCGGATGGTTCAATGAGCACTCCGATGGCAAGCGTTACCGCATACTCGTGGCCGAAGATGAACGCTCACGGTTCCTCGGTTACGTGGCGACCGGACGATTTCGTCCTAAGCAGGCATATGAGACCACTGTCGAAATTAGCGTAGCCTGCAGTCCCGATATGGTAGGCAAAGGAGTTGGTACAAAGCTATATGCCCAGATCCTTCATCTGTTGAACAACGAGGACGTTCATCGGGTAGTGGCAGGAATCGCACAACCCAACCCTGCTTCCAATGCTCTGCACCTGCGCTTCGGATTCCGTCCAGTCGGAACCTTCACAGAAGTAGGCCGGAAGTTCGGTCGCTACTGGGATGTCACTTGGATGGAGAAGTGCCTGCAATGATCGAGGGTCTGGATCGGACAGGTGAGCTTGGACCGGCTGGCGCCTGAATTAGCTGTCCTTCTTGAGATGGGCTTTGGCGGCCTACGGTTCGATAGCAAACCGCTTCAGGACCAAAGCCCCGAACTAGTGGATACAACAAGATTGTGGGGTCACGAGGCGCTTAGTTGTGAGTTGGCTCAGCGGCCGCGTTCGAAGCAGTCTCCCGTGCACTCCCGACTTCTTCTATCGAGACCCGGGTTTTGTCTACTACCTTGCTCGCGTCCAAGGGCTTGAGCTTCTTGGATTTCAACTCATAGCTACCCTGTTCCGGCGACATGAGAATGAGGCGACCATGCCCCTTCGCAAATCCGGTGGCGATCTCTACGCGAACGAAATATTCCTGCCCAGCCTTGGCATCCAATTCGATTCCTGATTGCGTGTCGTTAGACCGGAAGGTGTGTTTGCCAGGATCAACTTTGATTGCAAAGTAGCGGCCATTGTCCATGCGCGCCAGTTGTGCTTCGTCGCAGTAGACAGAAGGCTCCAGGGCACCACCCACAAACTGCTTGTAGCGATATACATGAACCGTGGCCTTGGACTGGCTGGCATCGTTTGTGTTGGGAGTGGTAGCTGCCTCTTGTGCCAGGGCGATCACGCCGGTGAGCGAAATGAACAACGATAAGACTTTCAGTGCTTTCATCGTGCTAGTCCTCGTGCAGAATGTTCGGATTTTGGGGACCGACAACAGCACCCAACATTAGCGACTGCCAGATTGACCTTCAAGTTACAGGGGTGCTATCGCAAAACATGAACGACTGCGAAGGATGAACATTTTGCGAGCGGCGTGCGATGAAAAGTTACAGATTTGTGACGATTCGTCGAGTGCTCAGTACAAACCAAAGCGATACAAGGAGATAACGCGTTCCATTATGGAAATTGTTGTCTGTAACTGCCGACTTGGTTACAACTCACGGCTGTATCTTTGCATTTACGAGAAAGGGGTTATCGAACTCAGTCATGTCGCCGGATTTCTTTCCCGGCGCCGGCAGCAGACGCGCGGTGAGCGGCTTGTTCCACTTAACTGCCAGTGCAGCTACGTCTCCCAGGATGCGCGTGAGCTGTTCCTCGCTGATGTCTCCCGGAAGCGGAACGGTGTCAAGCCCGGTGGCGCAGACCGAGGAATAGGAAAGCAACGCGTCCAGCGTTACGCGGCCTTCGCTCCAGCGCTGGGCGATGCGACCATCCTCGAGCACCGGCAGCATCAAGCCGGAGTAACCAATGTGCTTCACCGGCAAGGAGCGCACGGCTTCCGTGATGAGCCACGCGGCGGTTAGCGTACCGCTCGAACCGAGCGGATTCCGAGTGAAGCTTTCGATGGCCGCGCCGATCGACACATCTTTGAGTGGCGCAGGCGTCGGATCGATGCCGAGGTACTCCCAACCGACTTGCTTTGCTGCTCGCTGCGCGACTGTTTCGGCATCCTGTGCGTGGCGCCCCAGTTCACGTCGCAGCGCGGCGGAAGCGCCAGCATGATCGCCAGCATTGGCCTGCATCACCTCCTGCACGACATTGGCGGACTCCAGTCCTACAGCAAACTTCACACCCGCCCCGCCGGCAGATCGATCATTCAGATCACTCCCGAGGTGATAGGAGCCGTTGTAGAACGGTGTGTAGGGCGCCAGCATCGCGGTGGCGTTGAAGTTGAAGTTGCCAACGCCGTTCGGAGAGTGAGCGGAGACGTGCTTGAGCATTCGTGACGTTGCCGCGATCACCTTCCACTGGATCCCCTGTTGATTTGCGATGTGTGCGCTGGCAACCAGGTTTTTGGTTGAGGATAAAGTCTCAGCCAGCAATTCCATCATCGCCGGATCCTGAGCGTCACTCATCATCGCTGGACCGATGTTGAAGGCATAGTTTCCCTGAATGGAAAGCGCATCTAACTCTTGCAGGAATTTCAGCGCGTCCGGTCGCGACATACCCTTCACGTAGGCCGGAAAGGGCTGAGTCGTGATGCGCACAGACTGCACCTGATACCCGGCGCTTTCATAGTCTTTCTGAATCTCGGCCAGCGAGTCGCGTACCTTCTTTAGCTCGGCACGGTAACCGCTTGGCGTGATGTTCACGAAAGCAGTAATCGCCCGCACCTTCGGCTTCGACGTCGTCTGCGCGCATACGAACAGACTTGACAGCAACACGAAAATTGCCAGCAATCGTTTCGGCATCGTCTTTGCTCTCTCCTTATGCGCACTAAGAGTAAATGCTATCGGCTCTGTTTCTAAATTCTCCGATTCGTAGCTGGCTATGTCGTCGTTCGACGAGAGAAGTGCTCCCACCCTTGAGGCGTCAGGATTTCCCTCTTCCCATCTTGAACTAAATACACTCGCTTTTCGCGGAGGACTTGGCCTATACGGGTGATCTTCACCCCTCCGATTCTTTCAGGAATCCGTTTTGATTTTGGTGCCGTGAACAGCAACTCATAGTCTTCGCCCCCATGGAGCGCCAATTTTAGAGAAAGGCCGCCGGGTGAGGGCCCCCGGCGCTCTGCTCTTTGTAGTTTGTGTGCCGCAGGGGGAGTGGGGATTACCTCAGCGTCGATGGCTGCGCCTACGCAGCTCTCTTCGCAAATATGCGAAAGGTCGGTTGAGAGGCCATCGCTGATGTCGATGGCCGAGGTTGCAATGCGTTGTTGAACCAGCCACTCGCCCACGGCGATTCGTGGCTGGGGGAAGACATTGCGTCTTTTGACTTTGCCGGACGTCAGCAGGTGGAGCGCGGCGGCGGACTCGCCCAGTTCTCCGGTCACATATATAAGGTCTCCGGCCTTGGCGCCCGAGCGCAGCAGAGCCTGTCCGCGTTTCACACTACCGACAACCATGATGTCGACCAACACTCGGTCCAAAGACTGTGCCGTGTCTCCGCCGGCGAGTTCAACTCCGTATGAGCGCGCCAGGCGGAGCAGGCCGGCGACGAATCGATCTACCCACTTCTGATGAAGATTAGTGGGCAACGCTAACGATAGGAAGGTAGCAACCGGTGTGCCTCCCATGGCGGCGATGTCGCTGAGGCCGCGAGCCAAACAGCGATGCCCGATACACTCGGGAGATTGCCAATCCCGCCGAAAGTGAACATTCTCCAGGCTGAAATCGGTTGTAACCAGCGTTTCCCGTCCGGCAGGCAGGCGCAGGATGGCGCAGTCATCCCCAATGCCTAGTGCCACCCTGGAATTCTTGGCCTGGCGGACGTTTCGAAGTCGGTCTAGAAGTTGGCGCTCGCGAAGGGGCATGGATGAACAATAGGCAATAGGCTTCAAAGACCAGCGATTAGCGATTAGTTGGACGATAAGCTTACTGCGAAAGCGTTGGTGCCGCCCTTCACCGACCAGGGGCTCGGATTTTTACCAGTCGCTGCATTGCCAGTTCTTCCAGCCCGCCGGCTAGTCACATTGCCAGCCGTCAGGCCGGTGTTTTCCCTTAACCGCAATAAAACCTTAATCCATATCCTATTGAAAACACACGAAGTTACTTAGGTAACCCCACTTTAGTGTTTGACACCAGAGAAGCTGCTTTGTTAACGTGCCGTAGATTTTAGAAATATCTCTGGCCGCAGGCCCGATGGTTGGTCTGGCACGTTGAGTTCGGGGCAGTGGTAAAGCTCCGCAAACTAAAAGCTCACTATCGTCAAGACAACCGGCAGAGGCGCTTGATCCCCAACCAGGGTGACTCCTCTGAGTAGTTAGAAAAAAGGGCAGCTCGAACAAAATCCGGTCGTTGGAGTGGTAATGCGGAAGCGTTATTACATCATGTTTGTCGCACGGGACGCCGACGGCGAACTCGTGAAGATGCCTATCCCTCTGCATTACCTGTACATGTTCATCGCGGGCGCCATCATCGGCATGCTCACCATCACCGGCATGGCCGGCTCCTACACGCGCATGCTGGTCAAGGTAGCGCGTTTCAACCAGCTTAAGGTTGAAAAGGAAGCCCTCAGCGCGAATTACAACAAGCTCGAGCAGGTAGCCAAAGAAAAGGACGTCCAGGTGGCGTCGCTGGGGTCGCTAGCCAGCGAAGTTTCCGCACTCTACGGCTTGAAGACCGAAACGGAATTTCAGTCGGCTGTCCCGGAAGAGGCAAAGGCACAGCAGGTCAGTTACTCAATCGGTCAGTTAGCGATTCTGAAGAACACAGCGATGTCCGGCGTTGCCGGTGCGGGAATCTCCGCAAGCTACGGCCACGTTGGCACGCTGAACATGAGCGACTGGGAGCGCCTGGCAGCAGCTCCGTCGTTATGGCCGGTAGAAGGAATTGTGACTGGATCTTTTGGCGAACGTATCGATCCATTCAACGGTGAAGGCGCATTCCACACCGGAGTGGACATCTCGACCCCTTTCGGCACGCCCATCATCGCTCCTGCCGACGCAAGAGTTAGAGCGGTAAGTTTCATTAACGGCTATGGTAGAACCGTGATTCTCGATCACGGCCACGGAATCACGACTCTATTCGGACACATGTCCGCTTATGGAACTGCTGAGGGCGCCTTCGTACATCGCGGAGACGTGATCGGCTTTGTCGGATCCAGCGGACGCAGCACCGGCTCACACCTTCACTACGAAGTCCGCATTCAGGACACGCCTGTGAACCCTCACAAATACTTGCGCACAATCTGGGCACGCAGTGGAACCGGCGTGATGACGGGGATGTAGGACGAGAAGCACCCAGCCGTCAGTACTCAGCATTCAGCCTCTTCACCTTCTCCCGTTTTGGAATTCCTAACTTCCCACTGATTCTCGTAACTTTACCGTTCCAGTTCGGGCTTTCTCCCGCGGCATTTCCCACTCAGAACAATTACAACGTCGTGACATCCGGATGACATCTCGTCAGGTCCCTGTGACTATGCTTTTTTCGCCACCCGTCTGATAACAAGACCTAAAAAGGAGAGCCTTATGAAATTGGGCTTGAGAACCTTTACTACGTTGCTTGTTCTCGCGGGGACAATCGCTTTAACGAGCTGCAGCGGCGGAAATGGCGGACACTCGATGCAGCCTGCGCCGGCCACGCCGCAGAGCGCAATGGTCACGGTGAACATCGGCGATGCTCCGAATGACCGCGTGGCGGCGCTTGAACTCACAATCGCCTCGATTTCCCTAACAAACAGTTCAGGAACAACCGTGCCCGTGCTCACATCTCCGATGCACATCGAACTACGTCGCCTCGCCGGCACATTCCGTCCTATCGCGCTTAGCTCGGTTCCAGCCGGGACCTACACCCAGGCGAACCTTCAATTGTCAGCAGCAGAGATTACCGTGTTGGATCCGGCCACGGGACGCTTAGTCGAAAAGAATCTGCCAGTTCCCAGTACGCCCGTGTCGATCAAGTTCGCATCGCCACTCATATTGAGCGCGCAGGTCGCGACCGTGAATCTCGATTTCAACCTTGCTTCCTCAGTATCGATCGATGCAGCTGGAAACATTACTTTCACGCCGATCATTGTTGCGACTACCGGCATGGTGCGTCCTGACAAGGAGAACCAGCACGAGGTCGAGGAGGGTGAGGTAGAGGAAGTAGTTGGTGCTGTGACGAATGTCGCCAGCCCAGCTTTCACAATCATGCTCGGACCCGGACCACAGACGCTTACTTTCACAACGAACAGCTCCACGGAGTTCAAAGGAGTAGGGAGCCTGTCCGCGATCACGAAGGGAACGATCGTCGAGGTGCACGCAGTTACACAATCCGATGGCACGTTGCTCGCGACAAAAGTCGAAGTCGAGATGGAAGATGAGAACGAGCTGGAAGCTGAAGCTGAGGGGCTGGTCGTAAGCACAACCGGCACTCCCGTCACTCAGTTCGCGATTCTAGTTCGCGACCACTCGGGCGACTCAGGCAAGTCCTCCCCGATTGGCACCACGCTCACAGTGAATGTAAACAGCAACACGAAATTCAACATTGACGCCGATGAAGTTGATCTAACCAACCTCAACTTCACGCCTGCCTTCGACGCTAACTCCCTGGCCAAAGGACAAAACGTAGAAGCCGAAATGGGGAGCCACGAGTTCGAAACTGAGGACGAGCATAGCGGCGGCATGGCAATAACCGCCGACAGAGTTCGCCTGAAACAGCAAGCTCTTACTGGCACCGTGTCTGCTCTTGCCCAAAATGGTACTGCCTCAACCTTCACGCTTACCGTAGCTGCAGATTCGGTTTTCGCGATGCTGAGCGGGCAGACCACGGTAACTGTCTTCGTGCAACCATCGACGGAGGTGAGAACAACCCCCGCAAACGGCGCGACGGTTCAGGTTCGCGGCCTGCTGTTCTTCGCAAGCGGCAAGTACAACCTGGTCGCGCATCGGATTGGCCAGCCGTAAAGCGTCGTTTGTGACCAATTACTCAGGGCCACGGCTTACACGTGGCCCTTTTTTTTGAACTTCGAAGCTGAGCTATTGTGCCTGCTCCGCCGCGCGCAACCACACGCCACCGCGATCCGCTCTGAGACGAAGCGTTGGACCACCGCCGTTGACATCGCCACGAATACTGTTGCCGCCGAAGCTTCCGCGCGCGAGCACAGCAAAATCTGTGCGGAAGCTGCTGCGGCGCGTTCGTTCAGCATCCAGCACGAAGGCGGCGCTCTTCGGCAGCGTCAAAGAGATATCGCCACGCGAGACCTGCAGATCGCTGTCGCCCGCCAGGTGCTGCAGCGCGATCTGAGCCGAGCCACGATCCAAGCTCACCCGGATACCTGTGCGGATACTTGAATCTCGAACCTTCACATCGCCGCGATCGGCATGCACGCGTAACTCGCCATCCAGGCGACTGACGTCAACATCGCAACGGTCGCTGCCGATGTCGAGCTTGCCTGCAATCCGCTGCACGGTCACGTGCCCGCGATCTGTCTTCAGCTCGGCATTCACTTGTCGTGGAAGATGGATCGTCAGATTCACCGCACGCCGTCCATTCCACCCGCCCCAGCTGTGGAAAAGATCGTTTGGATACTCAACCCTCACCGACCGGTGATGCTCGTCGCCCTCCACGTGGATCTTAGTTTCCCGCATCCATCGATCACGATCGGCGCCATCGCCCTCGAAGATCTTGTGTGCGTCCACCTGCATTTCGGCCTTCTCCCAACCCTCGATCGAAACGTCTCCGCGCCCGTTCTCGACCAGAACGGACCCGCCGGAAACCAGGGACACCTGCTGATGAAAATCTTCCTCAGTCTGAGCGACTGCGCCGGGCGCGATAGCCAGCGCCAACGCGGCAAACACGAATATCGGAATCTCAGTGCGCAACGAGAACCTGTGCGTCGAGCTTCGCTTCATCTCATCACCTCACAAGGCGAACTAGGCTTGCAGAAGTGTACGCGCGGAGCAACGCACTGGTTCCGCAGTCCGGATTCCTTCTTGAGTTTTTAGAGTTGAGCTAAACGGGCGGGAAAAATTAAAAGGGCTGCGACATTGGTTATGCTCCAGCTACCGGCTCCTGCGAGGGAGTCGACAACGTGGATACATGTACCGTCACAGCCCCTGATGCGATCACTGCTTTCGCAGTTCCAAACCCCGGCTGCACCTCGCAGTGTCCGCCGGTTTTTTCGGGTCTGGTCACCCTGTGAATTGCTTCACCGGGTTGATCACCCAGTCTACTTCGGCTCAGCAACTTGATAGGCACTGAACCTTTCGACCGTCGACGCAAACCAATCTAAAGACCAAGACCGAAAGTGTCAACGCTAATGATTGGTGCACACGCATTTGAAAACATCTGGAAAAGCGAGAACGCAAGCGACTGACGAGCGACAACTTACGGCCGCCATTTTTATTGTGTACTCGTTATTCACATACTTTCCACAAAACTAGACAACAGTTAAATCCCGCAGCACTCAAGGATTTACTTGACCACGAAGCAGAGTTGAAGCATGGTGTGAGTAGAACCAGAGCAGATGTCAGAATTTGTTGCCCACGTTGACGGCGGCTCGCATGGCAGTCCAGGACCATCGGGGATCGGTGTCGTCATCCAGGATCCCCAGGGCGAGAAGATCCGGATCTCGAAGTGGATTGGCCACCAAGACAACAACGTCGCCGAGTACGTCGCCCTCCTCGAGGCCCTGCAGCATGCCCTGAAGCTGAAAGCAAAAGTGCTGCGCGTCTTCTCCGACTCGCAAGTGGTGGTTCGCCAAATGACCGGCGAGTACGCCTGTCGCAGCCCCCGCCTCTACTCCCTCCACTGGACCTGCCGCAAACTAGCCCGCTCCCTCGAGTTCTCCATCTTCCACATCGAACGCGAATACAACATTGAAGCGAACCAGCTAGCCCACCACGCCGTCCGATCTCGCCAGTAAAACGGAACGCCACCGCAGGACGATGTTCGACTGGGATTACTTCCTCTTGCCAACACCGCGCAGGATGAGCCACCCACTTCTTAGAAGTTCTCAACAAGAAGTGAATATCTACTCCCCTGGTGTTTCCACAATGGGAAAGCATGTGCCGTCCAGCGCGCAATACCACCTTGGGGCTCAATCCTGTGACTTGCGTTGTAGGCCCAAAGGGTCTCTAGTCGAATTAGACAATAAGAAATCAGGCCCTCAATCGCCACCCTAAGCACAATCCGGAAGAACCAACCCGCAAGCAGTTTCCCTATAGGGGCTTATTGCCCAACGTGCTCAGAGTTCGAACCCCAGTTTGTGGCAGAGGGCTCGCTCACAGATGTTCAGTTGCGAGCTTTAACCCCAACCGACCATAAACGCATCCACAGACTAACCTGCTCTAAGGGCCACAGTTTCGAAGTGCTTAAGAAGGATTTGCTTGTCATTCCAGCGCACCACAGACTCGTTGTCGATCAGAATGGCGACAGGGTGGGAGTGTTCATTAACGACCAGCCGTCCAGCCTCACGTTCTGTCTTTCAAAATCGGCTGAGATTCAGCATTACATGAAAGGCCTCGCACAACCTCAAGCCAGAATTGACAAGAAGATGGCTCAGCTTCGGCGCAACGGAGCAACCGAGTTGTATGTCATTAATGAACCAGGAACTCTGCCCTTTCTGGGCGTAGACATTTCACCTCACAGGATGGATGCAAGAGGATGAATTCTTGATCGACATCCCAGGTGGGCAGCAATTTTGAATCGTGTTTTCCGTCGGTTTGTAACCAACCCATAGCGCCTCCAGTCGACAGTAGGTCAATTGTGACCAGTATTCCATCCAGCAACGTTCAATACTTGAACGTTTGGAGTGGCGTCGCGCCCTCGACCTTGGAGGTCTGAATTGAAGATTGATACGAGCACGCTGAATCGTTTGTTAGTTTGCGGAGTTTTGTTTACTTCTATGGCGGGTTGGGGTTTACCTTCCGAAAAGTTACAACAAACTGCGCCAGAGCAAGTCACGAGCATCGATCCGATCACTACGTTCCACGTTGTCGTAGTCGAACACACAACCAAAGCAGTTAACTACCACTTCCGCAGCGGCGCCACCAAAGTAAACTTGCAAGGCACAACTTTGATGCCCGACGCGAAGGGAACAGCCAAGGTAGAGAGCCACCTCGGCCGTCTCAGCCTACAGGTCCAGACGAATGGACTGGATTCTCCACAGAAGTTCGGAACGGAATATCTAACCTATGTCCTTTGGGCCATCACTCCTGAAGGCCGCGCTAACAACCTTGGCGAGTTCATTCCGGAAAACGACCGCAGGCTGGACGTGACCACAGATCTCCAGGCGTTCGGTCTGGTTGTAACTGCGGAACCATACTTTGGAGTTACCCAACCCAGCGATCTCGTGGTAATGGAAAATCTCGTTCGCCCGGATACGGTGGGAGCAGCCGAATACATTGAGGCTAAGTATGAACTCGTAGGACGAGGTCAATACATCCCCAAACGTTCTGAGTATGCCCCTTTAGTCCTCGATCCGAAGACGCCTCTGTATTTGGAGGAGGCGCGTAATGCAGTCCGCATAGCCCAGCTCAGCGGTGGCGAAAAGTATGCGGCGGAGAGCTTTGGCAAAGCAGCCAAACTCCTGCAGCAAGCGGAAGGTTATCAAGCAGTGAAGAAGCCAGACCAGAAGCCGATAGCCACCGTTTCCCGTCAGGCAGTCCAGGCAGCGGAGGATGCTCGTCTCATCAGCGTTCGCCGGCGTCATGAGGAAGAGCTTGCCAACGAACGCCAGGCCGGCGCCGACCGCGAAACCAAAGCCAAGAATGAAACCGAGCAGGCTAATGCCGAGACCCAGCGGGCCAAAGCTACAGCCGATGCTCAATCAGACGCGGCAAACAAAGCGCGTAGCGAGGCAGAAAATGCCCGCTCGGCACAGGCCAAAGCCGAGGCTGACACTGCTCAGAGCAAGCTCGACGCAGCCAGCGCTGCGACCCTTGCGCAACAACAGGCTGCCAAGGCAGAAAATGAAAGTCAGCGGGCCGATGCCGCGGCCAGTGCCGCCACGCTTGCGCAGCAACAAGCTGCCAAGGCAGAAGCGGAGAAAGTTGAACTGCGCGCGAAATTGTTGCAGCAGCTCAATGCCGTTCTGGAAACGCGTGACACATCGCGCGGCTTGATCGTAAACATGTCTGACGTGCTGTTTGAGACCGACAAGTACGCGTTGCGTGCTGTCGCTCGGGAACGGCTGTCCAAGATTGCGGGAATCGTGTTGGCGAACCCAGATCTCCATCTGGTCGCCGAGGGACATACCGACAGTGTCGGCACCGAAGCCTACAATCAGCAACTCTCGGAGCAACGTGCGGGATCGGTTAGGGACTACCTTGTAAAACAAGGAATTCCTTCCGTATCGGTAACTTCACATGGCTTTGGAAAAACCCAGCCCGTAGCTTCGAACGACAATGCAGCGGGAAGGCAGCAGAACCGGCGTGTGGAACTGGTGGTCTCTGGCGATGCGATCGGCAAAGGCCCCGTCGTGATCTCAGGAGGACAAAACTAGAAGCCCTCCATCCCGCCGGTACCGTGCTTGAGAGTCGCGGTACCGGCGTCTCCAAAAGCTTAAGATCAGAGGGAGACGTGAAATGCCTGTCGAAATCAAACGCTGTTTCATGTGAAGCGACATCAAAGCTCAGGCCGGGAGTCTGAAAGAAGCAATCGAGCGCCAGATGAAGATTCCCACAAGTATCAAAATGGGTAGTCCTGGTTCATTCGACGTTTCGCTTAACGGCGAGCGGATTTTCTCAAAGAAACAAATCGGCCGTATGCCACAGCAGGGGGAAATCATTCTTCTGCTACAGGCGAAGACGGGCATTTAGGATCACCCGGAAGATAATCTCCAAAGTACCTAAACCTTCCGGACGTTGTTTGCCTGTGGTCCTTTCTGTCCTTGGCCCGTTTCGAACTCGACTTTGTCGCCTTCCTTCAAGAAGACGCCGCCCTCAATGGCGCTGGTGTGCACAAATACGTCCTTGCCGCCGTTGTCCGGGGTTATGAATCCGAATCCCTTGCCATCATTGAAGAACTTCACTGTGCCTCGTGCCATATCTCTCCTTTTATTTCTTCTGCTTTATTTCTTCTTCGCCCAGCGCGCTGGGGCCGCCCGTCGCGCTCTTCCTTCGTCTGACTCTTTGGCCTCGTCTTGCCGGCTCGGCTTGCCACTGCGGAACGCTGTTCGGCGGTCATAGTACGAAGGCGCGCCTTCCCAAAGTCCCTGCCAGACGTGGTCCCGATACCGCAAGGTAAAACATCTCTCCGCCGGCAAAGCCCTCAGTCAGCCATCGCCATGTCTGACCGTGATCCACGGACAGGTAAACTCCTCCGTCAGTGGCAGTATAGAGGACGCCAGCCCGATTCGAATCGAACAGGTTGCCCACTACCTAGAGTTGATGTGTTCCCACCTGATTTCAAAAATAGACCTTAGCTCGGTTTTTAGTGACGAAGTCGCAGACGAAACAATACGCGCCGAGGTCACGTTGACGTGGAGAAAGGTTTCCATCACTGCTCTGCAGCTTTGTCGCTACCAGAACTGCCAATACTGTGGCGGCGCTGCGAACGTTGCCGGCGATCGTTATGAGTTCCCATCTGCTCAGAAGGAGTGTTTGCCTCTTGACATCGCCTTTTATAGAACCCGTCTGGCGGATTTCCTGCCTTCAGCCAACTGCCTGGGGGCTTCGAGCTTGGCCCTTAACTGCTCTGGAATCATAAGCTTTACAAGGAACGTGAATTTTTATTGAAGTGTGCAATTTTGAACAGCACTGAAAAACGCTGAATGAGAGACTCCCGTCAGCGTCAACTTCCAAGTGAGAGATTTTTAGTCGCCGTAGTGTCTGTTGCGGCAAGGAGGACACCATGTCCGACTCTCCCAAGAATCGGATACTAATCGTCGATGACGATCCCAGTATTCGCACCATGGTCGCGACGACGCTGTCGGTTGAAGGATACGAGGTTGCGACCGCCGAAAACGGCTTCGATGCTCTTTTGCAGCTGAAGACCAAGGTTCCTGAACTCATCGTCTCCGACCTGAATATGCCGCAGATGTCGGGATTCGAGTTTCTCTCAGTGATCCGCCGTCGATTCCCAGAGATATTGGTTGTCGCCATGAGCGGCGCCTATGAGTCTGGGGATGCGATCCCAGGCGGAGTAATTGCCGACGCTTTCTACGCCAAAGGCTCGGATACGCTGGCCTCGCTCTCGAGACTCGTCGGGGGCTTACTTCGAACTTCAGCTTCGCGTGCCATCGCCCATGCCACGCAGTCCGCTCCAGTGTGGGTTCCGCGAAACGGTAAGGACTCCAGAGGCATACCGTACATCGTTCTGACATGCACGGAGTGTTTGCGGTCATTTCCGCTGAACGTGTCGTCAGAGGCTACAGGCACGGTGATGGAAACGCCCTGCGTCTTTTGTCTCAATGAAGTGCGATACATCATTGATTTTTCGCTTTCAGTGGCTTCCCCCAGAAAGATGGAGGCCCTGCCCTCCATCGCGGGAACGCTGCAGAACTAGTGTGTGCAGCAGGGCCAGTTTGGCATCTGCCTTGGTTCGGGATTCAGGCGGTTCAGGTAGCTGAAGACTTCTCCAAGCGCCTCAGCATGGAACAGTGCGGGTGTCGAAATGGGAGCCGCCTGTCTCCAGTTCCTTATTCACTGTTCATTCACTGATCAGGGGGCTAACAGTGAATGAACAGCGAATTTATCAGCGAAATTATCAGTGAATTTCTTCCGCTGGATAGAACCCGCATGAACACTGGGGGACGCCCGAAGAGGCAGCGAATTTGCAGGGGAGCAACAGGGACTGCAATCGAAACGATCCTCGCAGCGTCATCGCCATCGCCATCGTACCGATCTCTCCCACGCCATCCTGCTCTCTCGTTGGTACCCCGACTCTGAGCCACGCGTCAATAGTCGTACCGTCGCTCGCTGTGGAAATCGGTTTTGACTTTGGGCTGTTTGGTGTAGCTGATTGCCGAGTGCTGAAGGCTGCTTTCCCTGTAACCTTTCCCCTGGCTGAATGCTGATCGCTGATTGCTTGTTTTTTCGGATATTCCTGTTTTCGTCGTCTCCACTTTCTGTTCCCTGTTTTTTATCCCAGTTTTCCTTGAGTATTGTTCACAACCGCTCAGCAATCGCTCTTTCCCCCGCTTATAAAGGAAACACTGCCCCCGATCTCCGCCTCCGTTATTTTGCACAGCGGCAATGAAAGTTGGCTGTATGGAGCCAAAATCCACGAAGGCACAGAGCCGCCTGGGTGTCCGACCGGTAGCTCTGGAGAGAATGTTTGTGCGCCGCGCTAACGCCGTACCTCTCTTGCTGGTCCTGGTAATGAATTTCTGGATCGTTGGGTGCAGAGGGCTGAACGGCTCGACGAGCGTCACATCTAGCTCCAGCTCGCCCGTGCAGTCTCCGACGATTCAAGCGAGCGCGGCTCCCGCCACGATAGCGGCAGGACAATCGAGCACACTCACATGGTCATCCACCGATGCCGACGGGGTAACCATCGATAACATCGGGACAGTAGCGCCGAGCGGATCGCGATCCATGAGCCCGGCGCAGACGACAAACTACACGATCAAAGCCACTGGACGCGGAGGAACGGCCACAACCAACGTAACCGTGACCGTCACACCGCAAACTCCGCCTCCACCACCTCCGCCCGCCGGCACCGCGAACGTTGCTACGTGGCACATGGATAATGGACGCTCGGGCCTAAACGATCAGGAGGCCATCCTCAAGCCTGCAAACGTGAAGGCCGGAAGCTTTGGCAAGCTATTTTCTTATCTGGTGGATGGATATCTTTACGCGCAGCCACTCTATGTCTCTGGTCTGAGTATCGGTGGGGCTAAACACAATGTTGTGTTCGCAGCTACGGAATACGACAGCGTTTATGCCTTCGACGCCGACAATCATGGTGACGGAACGCCGCTTTGGAAGGCGTCACTGCTGCAACCGGGCGAGACTCCAGAGCAAGGCGGAAATCCGAAGCCGTGGATCGGCATTACATCGACTCCCGCGATCGATCTCGGAACGAAAACCATGTATGTAGTATCGGCACAGCAATCGGGAAGCTCTTTCTTTCGATTGCATGCGCTTGATATCGGGACTGGCGCCGAGAAGGCCGGCAGCCCGGTAGTGATAGCCGCATCAGTTCGTGGGACAAACAGCGATTCCGCAAATGGAACGTTGACCTTGAACGCTGGATGCCTACAACGGACAGCATTGTTGCTCGATCACGGCACCATCTATTTCGGCTTCTCCGCCTGCCACAGCGGATGGGTGCTCTCTTATAGCTCTTCCGATCTCAAACAAACTGGCGTACTCAACGTGAGTCCTAATAACGATGGATACGGCGCCTTCGGAGGCGCCGGAGGGGTGTGGATGGGCGGCGGCGGTCCGGTCGCAGACGGCGATGGTTTCGTTTACGTAACGACTGGCAATGGTCCTTACGACGGCAGCACCGCATGGGGCGACTCAGTGCTGAAGCTCGATTCGCACCTGAACGTCGTCGACAATTTTACGCCTTACGACTGGGCGTTCCTGCAATGCAAAGACCTTGACCTATCGGGCGGAGGGGCCATGCTCATTCCCGGAACAAGCCAACTCTTGGCGGGAGGCAAGGGAGGAAAAATCTACGAAGTGAACACCCAGAAGCTGGGCGGAGTCCAACCCAACGATGCGGGAGCCACACAAACGCTGTGGTTCAACAATGACCATTACCTGGCTGAGTGCACGAATGCAAAGACCGGCGAAGTGTACTCAACTGAAATCGCCGGGTCTCAGATCTTCTCTACAGCCGCCTTTTTCAATGGATCCGTATACCTGGGTACGACCGCCGGTCCCGTACAACAGTTCAGCTACAGTTCCGGACAGCTTAAGCCGGGTCCGCTAACCGACGCCGCAATCGCCGATGGCACCTTCGGAACCACGCCGTTCATTTCCGCAAACGGAACTACGAACGGAATCCTGTGGATGCTGGATCACGGCATTCCCATTCAGGATCCGATTAATTCGACTCCGTCAAAAGCGGTGCTGCGGGCCTACGACGCTTCCAATGTCACAGTGAGGCTGTACGATAGCTCGCAGGATCCTGCAGATGCGCCCGGCTACGGCATCAAATTCACTTCTCCCATAGTGGCGAATGGAAAGGTATTCATCGGCACGGCTCACGACTCACTCTCCTCCGCTAACCCTCAGGGCGAAATTGATGTGTATGGACTGAGGTAGACCTCTCGCCGGCTCAGAACCGGCCGGGCGCCCATCCTTGTGGTTGTCAAGGGTGGGTCACGAGCCGTGTCGATTCCGCCGTGCCCTGAGTTCCGTTTCGGGAGGATCGTGTCCGTTCAGCGCGTGAGCTTCATGTTTTGGCTCGTAAGCGCCTATTTTTCCTCCACCGGAACGCGCGCGGCTGCCTCTTTCGGGGCCGGACGCAATTGCGACCGTCCGCCCTGCGGGGCACACACTCACAGGGCTTAATGTCGAAGGCCCAACCCAGGCCTCCCTCGCGCCATAGCGGCTGAAAACGACGAAGCTATGGGGCCGGTCCTCGGGCGAGGCCGCATCCAGAGCTGTTCAATTGTGCTCAGACTGGCCATCGAGCAGATCCTAAACTCAGAACACCAACAATCTCCGCCAAACGGAATAGGGATGACGGTCTTTGTAAGACGGGAGGCCGTTTTCTATGGTGTCCAGAATCACTCGGTGTCCCAGGTGTCTCGGACTGGGCAGAGTGCCGCCATCAATGGTGTGCCCGACATGCAATGGACAAGGAACTGTTCCGGCGGGTTCCCAAGCGCACCCGCCAGCATCTCCATATGCGCTCTGGCTCGATAGCAAATGACGTTCACCAGAATGGAACACTCTGGAACGAAGGTGAACTAATACGGCATACCTGTTTCATTCTGGAATTCCGTCACTTGCGCGGGATGCGGTTGCGTAGCCTCAGGGTCTGACAGTCACAACCGCACGCAGTACCACAATGGAATCTTCGCTCGAGCTGTTCTATACAAGTCGCAGTCCCGCCACGACATTAGTGAGCAATTTAGAACAAGATTGGTGTGTGCAATTCAGCTCAGCATTGAGAATCTCTGAATGAGAGACTCTGTTTGCCGCACTGCGGCGCTGAGGTTGCGTATGTGTACAAAGAAGCAGTTCGCTAAGGTCTTTACGGTTTCTCTGGCGCTCGTCGTTCTCATTAGTTGCCGGGGTGTTCGTCAGACTACACAAGCTTCACCTTCGGATTCTTCGACAGTGGTGACAGTGATTCCGCAGGCCAATGGTGTGGCTACGAACCGTGAGGTCGCTGTGATCTTTAGCGCACCCATGGATCCCTCAAGCATAAATTCCAGTACGTTTGCGATTTCAGGTGTGAGTAGCGCCGTCACGTATGACGTAACCAATAAAATTGCGGCATGTAAGCCATTCTCTGACCTGGCTCCTAACACCGCCTACAACGCTACTATTACTACGGGGGCCAAGAACGCCCAAGGCATCCCTCTTGCGGCGCCATTTGCGTTTTCCTTTACCACGCGTGCAACGTCAGATACTTCGGGCCCAACCATTGCTTTGATCAATATTCCAGCCGGCGCCACTTGTGTGCCCGTGGATACGAAGGTCCAGGTCACGTTCGACGAGGGAGTTGATTCCCTCAGCGTAAATCCCACTACGTTTCACATTGACGGTGTAACCGGCACCGTTTCCTATAACCCAATCTCGCAGATAGCTACTTTCACGCCTGCGGCCAGCCTGGCAGCAAATACGTCGTACACAATTACGCTCACTTCCGGTATCAAAGACATGGGTGGGGTCGCTCTCGCACCATTCCAGTCAAGCTTTACGACCGGCCCATGCCAGACCGGCGGGAATGGAGTACCTCTTTGTCCTTCTCCAGGGAATTTTGCGGTCTTGGCTGGAACTACCGTCACCAATACCGGTTCTACGACCATAGCCGGAGATCTAGGAGTGAGTCCGGGTACCGCAGTGACTGGATTCCCGCCGGGACTCGTGAGCGGGACTACTCATGCAGCCGATGGTGTGGCGGCGCAAGCCCAGGCCGACTTGATCACTGCGTTTAACGACGCTGCTGGACGGTCTGGTGCTTCCAGCGTATCCGGAGACTTGGGTGGACTAACCCTCAGCCCGGGTGTCTATAAATCCACATCGGGAATTGGGATCACGGGAGATGTCACACTTGACGCTCACGGCAATCCAGACGCTGTGTTCATCTTCCAAATATCCTCGACGCTCATCACAGGCAGCGGCAGCCACGTTGTCCTCACCAACAGCGCCAAGGCTTGCAATGTGTTTTGGCAGGTGGGCAGTTCGGCCACTCTTGGAACGAATTCCGTCTTCGCAGGAAACATACTGGCACTAACATCGATCGCAGTCACAACCGGCGCAAAGTTTGACGGTAGAGCCCTGGCCCGGAATGGAGCGGTTACGTTAGACACCAACACCATTAACGGTTGCACGTGTCTACCTTGAAGCTATTTGGAGTGGAGACAGAAGAGGAGCACGACCGGAACACGGAATTACTCTGATGCCTAAGAAACGCAAACAAGAGCGAAGAATCACGCCCCAGCAGGGTTCACCCTAAGATGGTGTGCCGGGCGCCCATCCTTGTGGTTTTCAAGGGTGGGCCACGAGGACGTGTCGAGCGAACGAGGAATTCAAGAAGCGCTCCGGTGCCCTTTGCGCAGATACGGCATAATCCAGTCGCCCAATTGAAGTTGGGCCTCCTCTTCCGAGATGTTCTCGGCCGCCTGACGGACGGCAGGTGGAACCCAACGTGGAAACGGGATGGTGCGAACTCTGTGAGCCCCCGACGGGGTGTGCTCCTCATGTAAAGCAGCGAGAGTTTTCTTGTCCAAAGAATTCGCCAAACGAACTATCGCTGGCCAGAGTCGGCGATGAACGTAAGTAATCTTTCCACCCACCAAACGGCACACCAGAACCTCATCGCAATCGCGTACGATGCGAGTTGCCTGGAAGATTGCCCGCCCCTTCTTGTGTCCCCACCAACTGCCGTGTACCCGCTCGCCGACTACGGCTTCGGCTAAATTAGGTCTAGGTCCTCGACCTCCTTCTAACACGACCCCGTGCTGTTCAACGAATCGTATCGGATCCATGTAAAGGTGCCCTGCGCAGGGAGCCCCCGAGATCGGAGACTTTCCGCAGCCGATGCCGTGAAACGAAGCCCAGCAAACAGCACGGCCAATCAAGTAACTCCCTTTTTCCAAAACCACCGCTGCCCGGCCACCGATTAACCACCCATCCGCGCGGTCGCAGTGTGTACAAAACGGGTCAGTATCGGCCTCTTACGAAGCGTAGAACAGAGACACTGGCGAGAGTTCCGCGATCTCATTTGACAGTCTAGACTCGGCAGGCAAAGGGGTCTGTGACCCAACCTTGCCTGAAGTCGACGCCAGGCTGGAAAATTTGCTACTGCCAGTGTTATCAGGGCAAGATTTAAGAGACTACCTCGAATTAGGCCGCTGAAGGATTCAGCAAGACAAGTGAGCACATTGAGCAAATTCCTCCGGAGCGGCATATGCAGATGGATGGTAGTGGCTGTGTTGATCTGTGCATTGACTCAGCCGTGTGCAGCCTATTCCGTGCTCACGCATGAAGAAGTTGTTGACCTGCTTTGGGCGGACTACATCACGCCACTGCTGCTGCAGAAATATCCCGGCACGTCCGCCGACGCCCTGCGCATCGCCCACTCGTATGCCTACGGCGGATGCCTGATTCAAGACTTGGGTTACTACCCATTCGGCAACCGATTCTTTAGCGACCTCGTTCATTACGTCCGCAGCGGTGATCTTGTCGTGGCGCTTATTGCCGAAGCTAGTGACGTGAACGAGTATGCCTTCGCCTTGGGAGCGCTGTCGCACTATGCCGCGGACATCGCCGGACATCCGGTGGTCAATATCGCTGTTGCACAGGAGTTTCCGAAGCTGCGGGCGAAATACGGGCGCGCGATCACATTTGCCCAGGATCCCAAGGCGCACATCCGGACAGAGTTCGGGTTCGACGTCGTCCAAGTCGCCAAACATCGTTATACCTCCGACGCCTATCACGACTTCATTGGCTTCCAGGTCTCTAAGCCACTCCTGGAGCGCGCCTTCCGCAACACCTACGGTATCGAGCTTAAAGATGTTTTCTTCAATATTGATCTTTCCATCGGCAGCTTTCGCCGATCCATCAGTAACGTCATTCCTGAGATGACTCGGGTGGCGCTTGAGCTCAAGAAAGATGAAATGGTCAAAGAGGATCCTACCTTCGCGAAGAAGAAGTTCCTCTACAACCTGAAACGCACAGACTTCGAACGCGAGTGGGGAAAGAGCTATGAAAAACCAGGGATCGGAGCGAGGATCTTAGCTGTACTGTTCAGGCTGGTGCCCAAGGTCGGGCCGTTGAAGGCCCTGGCTTTCAAGATGCCGAGTTCTGACACTGAGACCTTGTACCTGCAGAGCGTGAACGCGACGGTGGAACAGTATCGGATTTATCTCCACGGCCTGGGTGCCGGAAAATTAGCACTGGAAAACAGAGACTTCGATACCGGCAAACCAACCAAGGCAGGAGAATACAGATTGACCGATGATGCATATGCACATCTGCTGAGCAAGTTGGCGGACGCGAAGTTCTCCGACGTGTCGCCGTCTCTTCGGGAAAACATCCTGCATTTTTACGAGGATCCTGGCTCTGCCATATCAACGAAACGCAATCCAGACGACTGGAACAAAGCCTTGAGCAACATCGAACAACTGAGGTTGCTCAGAGAAACGCAATGAGCAAAACCGCACAGTGCGAGCGACGACAAAGCTGTAGGCTTTCCCAGTGCGACCTCGCCTAAGCGGCGCACCCGAGGTGCGGTGCTCTGCGAGACAACAGCTTTGTGGGTTGCTTGCTCATCTCTCAGCTGTTGCACGCATCAGGAGGAAACAAGATGAAGTCAAGAAGTGTGCTTATGCTGGTGGCTGCAGTCGTGATTGTGTTCTCCGCAGTAGCCTCAGGCGATCAATTTCGCATGCGCGCGGGTGAATCAAATCCCGCTGCTATGGGCATAATCCATGCCAACACAGACCGCAACGGCAATATGCTCATTGAGCTGGAGGCGAAGCATCTTGCGCCGCCGGATCGACTGACTCCTCCCCACACGGTGTACGTGGTCTGGGCGCAGGCCGCAGGCAAGCCGCCCGAGGTAATCGGGCAGCTGCGGGTCAACGCGCAGGACATGGCGGCTAGCTTCAAGACGTCTGTGCCATACCACAACTTCGATATTTTCGTGACCGCAGAAGATAACGCAAAACCCGATTCACCGAGTGGTGCGGAAGTATTGCGGGGCAGCATACAGAAGTAACTACTCGAATCGCTCTCGGCACGACGGTCGAGAACTCCCACGGCTGTCGTGCCTCGAGTAGTGGAAGCTGCAGAAAACCTAGGATTGTTCTTACTCTAGCGCTTCTCGTGAAAAAGTAATGTTCTGTCTTGCACGAAATTGATCGTGGGAATTAGCGGGTTGCAAATCTAGGTCGCGAGGAACAGCACGCCGCAGCCGACCAGCGATGCCCCGGCCCACCGCCTCCAGCCGATGCGCTCTTTGAGAATGTACTTTGCCAGCGCCGTTTCCAGCACGTAGCTGAATGCAGTGGCCGGCACCGCGAAGCTCAGGTTGGCGATCGAGAGTAGCCCCATCAGCGCAAAAAACGATACCGCCATCGCCGGAATGCCGATGACAACATACGGATTTCGCATCAGAGAACCGATCAATCGAAGCAGAGCTCCGGGCCGGAAGTCTGTCACTTGTCCGTTTCGCTTCATGCCCATGGTATTGAGCACGTCGGCGATTGTGCCGGGAATCACGATCATCGCAATCAGCAGCCACTTCATTGCGGCCCCTCGCACGAGGCCTGCGCCGACTCACATGCGGGCACGGTGCAGGGCACCGTGCGTGCTACCAAGCCCACGCCCAGAGAGATGAGGCCAATTCCTACCCAATGCAAGGCCGAGACGCGCTCATGCAGCAGGAACTCACCCATCAACGCCGTCAGCACGTACGATACGGAGGTTATCGGTAGCACATAGCTGAGATCAACCCGGCTCAACAGCGAGAGCTGCGAGATCAGCCACACGATTAGCAGCAGCACTCCGATCGCCACCATCGGGTGTAGGAGTGCCTGGATATACCGCCACGGAGAGACGGAGACTAGTCGCCCAACTTCGCGCATTCCGCGACTGAGACTGAAGTTGCCCAGTACGTTGCTCACTACCAGCAGGACAATTACGGTCCCGGTTTTCAAGTAGAGGGGACGAGACTTCTCCTTCTCCTCCAGGAAACCGGGAAGGATCAGCGCAGAGGATATTTCCTCGGGCAGAGAACCCCGTCCTGATTCAGCTAGTTGCACTTCTTCCTTGAGATGTTTGAAATGACGTGAATGTTGACTGCAAACATCAGAAGTTAATCATGTTGGCTTGCTCCCTGAGTGTCTACTGGCGATAGTGCCAGATCGGGATAGGCGTCAGGATCGAATCTTCGGGAGAATGGTAGTTTCCGCTCCGCCCGCTTGAGCCACTCATGCTTTCGGCACATGCCCAGGATGTCCGGCAGGAATTCACGGAGTACGTAGCCTTGCACACTGCCGAGTAAGGAGCCCTCGACACGGTTCATCGTATGCGAGAATCCACGCTCCGATTGGGGGTAATACGCGTTGCTAAGCGACTTGGTCAGGACCGTGCTCAGCACCAACGAACTGTTGAATGTGTTCCTCCCATCGTCCTTGCGAGTTACAACCACGCGGCTCAAGGCATATGCAAGACGACTTGAAAATGGCCGGCCGGTGCCCATGCGGAAATATCGAGGATCCTGGTGCAGCAACGTTGGTAGAAGAAAAGTTGCGAAGAAGCTTTTTGTTTCCCGGTCCGCGATCAGCGCGCCCCAACGTTTGCCGAACCCCTGCATGCCCTGGCCGTATCCCGGCCAATCGTTCGTGAGCTGTGCCCAGCCCGCATCAAAAGTTGTTCCAAGCAAGATGTCCTGGGGCAAATTGCGCTGCAGAAACAAATGGAACTTGTCGTTGCCGGTGAGGGTCGGCGCGTGTGAGGAGTAGGAAGGTGCGTCTGGCAACAGTTTCTGTGGAGCGCCGCTTGCGGCTGGTGCCCCAAGAATAAGGAGTACTGCGAACAGGAGGTTAATCCATCGGCACCTGGTTCGGGAAAGCATGGAACACCTTCTTCATTGGGAGGAGAACTCGCCTCTCAATCTCGAAGGCGTCAGAGTTTTGAGCGAAATCCAGCACGGTGGGTCTTCGTGGAATCAACTCTACGCGCAATGAATACGCTCAACTGTGCATAATGAGACACTCTGGGGGACCGTGCTAAGCGGCCGGTCTTATCCGGCGATCAGCCTCGCCAACTCACCACGCTTGTTCTGGAGTCTGCCAAGGTCCGAAAACAGGATCGCGCGCCCAATGGTGGCCTCACTCGTCTTCCGTGGCCGCGCTCGAGGCCTGCATCCAGAGTTGTTCGATTTTGCTCAGACTAACAACTTGAGTGAGTCCTAAACTCAGAACACAAACAATCTCCGCCAAACGGAATCAGGATGACGGTCTTTGTAAGCTAAGACGGGAGGCCGTTCTTATGGTGTCTAGAATCACTCGGTGTCCGATGTGTCTCGGACTTGGCAGAGTGCCGCCTTCAATGGTTTGTCCTACGTGCGATGGAAAAGGAACTGTGGTGGTGGGTTCGCAAGCGCACCCGTCAGCGTCTTCTTATGCGCTCTGGCTCGAGTAACAAGCGACGTACAGAATGGCACACAGTGGGACGAAACTGATCCGCTCGGTTCGCGAGTTCCAAAGACACACATTCCGAATACAGCTGCACTATCGCGAATGCTCAGCCAAAAGTTCCGTGAGCTGTTCTATACAGTGCTGATCCGCTGAGATGTGTGTAATCGCTGAAGACGTAGATAGAGTGTTCCTCGCGTTCCGCACTGTAGGAGGAATTTATGCCAAGCTTTAGCCTCGCCGTATTTCCCATCGTTATTGTTGCTCTTTACCTGCTCAGCTCAATCAAGATCCTTGCCGAGTACGAGCGGGGAGTGATTTTTCGTCTTGGCCGGCTGCTGCCGCAGCCCAAGGGCCCCGGCATAGTTCTTGTATTCCGGCCACTCGATCGAATGGTTCGAGTCTCCTTGAGGCAAGAGGCGCTAGAAGTGCCACCTCAAGACACGATTACGCGCGACAACGTGACGCTCAAAGTTAACGCTGTGATTTTCCTGAGAGTGATAGATCCTAACCGCGCCGTAGTCGAAGTTTCCAATTACATCTATCAGACTTCGCAGTTCGCCCAGACCACATTACGTTCCGTGTTGGGCGAGGTCGAGCTCGACGAACTCCTGTCCAACCGCGAGAAGCTCAATACCCGAATCCAATCCATCCTCGATCAACACACCGCTCCTTGCGGCGTAAAAGTCGTGAACGTCGAGGTCAAGCAGGTGGACATGCCCGAGAGTATGCTGCGGGCAATGGCCAAGCAGGCTGAAGCGGAACGCGAGAAGCGCTCGAAGATCATTCACGCCGAAGGGGAGTTTGCCGCAGCGCAGCGACTCTCAGAGGCAGCTCACGTCATGGGTCAGGAGCCGCTCAGTATTCAGCTTCGGTATTTGCAGACCTTGACAGAGATTGGTGCCGAGAAGAACACGACTGTGGTTTTCCCTCTTCCGATTGATCTGATCTCCGACATCGGGGCACTTCTCAAGCAGGCAACGCAGAACGGCAGGCCAAAGGCGCTGAGCCAGATAGCGGCTTAATGCGAGTGGCACAACGTTCCACAAGGAGGAGCACGCCTGGGCCAGGAAGAGGGTCCACCTCCGGCTCAGGTGGAGGCGGCAGCTCAGGCGGCGGCGGCGGAGGAGGCTGGTAAGCGGTTGCGCTCTCGTTTGTTTTAGTGTTGCCGTCGACTCAGGACCGCCGGATGCCCCGTCCGGGTGGTGATTTTCGCTGTAGGGGGAAGCCGCTTTTCTGCTAGCTTCTCCATTACCTGGATGACCAAAACCTACCGACTCTCGGCCGCAGCCGCCGATCAGGACACCAACCGCCAACTCGTGCGCAGCGTGTCGTTCACCATCCTTATCATTCTCATCGTGCCGTTTGTCATGGTCTCCACCGGACAGCTCCACGGAACCCGCGACCTGATCCCCATCTTCGTGCTTTACGCATTCCTGATCCCATTCATCATCTGGCGCGTCATCCGACGCACGCGGCGGATGCTGAGGAACGCCGTCGAAACCTACCAGCTCACGATCGATGAGATCCAGATCACCCGCACGCAGAAAGAATGTCCGACGATGGTCATTCTCAGGAGCTCCGTCGAACGAATCTCCGAGCGCGCCGGCCAGGGCTTCCGCATCGAAACCGCCAAACGCGCGGAGAACATCTGGGTACCAGGAGAGCTTGAGGGATACGAAGAAGTAAAAGCGCTGCTGCTCTCGACCACGCCCGCAGAAGCCAGCACCATGCGACATCCACTGGCGCTGACTTACGGATATTCAGTGCTGGGCATCATCGCCTTCTTTGCCGTGATGTGGTCGCACGAAAGAATGCTGGTAACCGGAGCGGGTCTCGTCGTGCTGTGCTTCTTCGTCGCCTACACTTTCCAAGTAGCACGCGCCTGGCCCAACCTCTCCCCCCAAACCAAGCGGACAGTGTGGGTAATTGCCCTCCCCACCCTTGCCGTAGTCGCACGAATCGTTTCCGTCTGGAAGTAGAACAGGATCGCCGCGCGCTCCCACACTTACTCTCACCCCCCACACATACTGTCATCCCGAACACAGCGAGGGATCTGCTGTTGCCGTCGCTTACCGCTTATTGCTTATCGCTTATTGGCTATCGCTTGTTGCTTATAGCGTCTTTACTTGAGTTCAACCTGCTAAGCAGGATGCGGAAAAATCGTCGCCGTCTCTGTCTTAGTCAAATGTTGACTGTCCACTGCTAATTGCCGCCGCTTCGGCGTTGGCGGAGCGCCCGATTGATGAGCGCTAAGCGCCTCTTTTGGTTACGATCGTGCGCAGTTTGGAAGAGTACGCCTTTGGCTTGGCTTGATGGATGGCCGAGAGTTCCGGTACTGGAATTAGTTGCGATACCTGGACCACCGCAAGACCTGTTGATTAGCTCCGCTCTGCTGAAGACGCCAACGACACAAAGCCTCGCTAACTCCAAAGTGCGCGGCGATATCTGAAATTGTCCAATCTTGTTTGAGCATTTGTACCGCCGCTTCGCGCGGAATCAAGAGCGCGGCGGCGAGCCAGTTTGCTTCCTGCTCGACTTCGGCATTCCAAAACCGCTGTCCGTTTGAGTCCATCACAGGCGCAGGCTTATGTTCCAGAACGGTATGTGAGACCTCATGGCTCAGATTACTCGCCTGACGATTCGGGTGGTGGGATTCGTTATGTACTATTAGTCGCTTGTGTCCAATGAAAATCGTAACCGCCGAAAATGAATCCTGATCCGTCATTGAAAAGTAGGCGTAAAAGCCGTTCGTTGGGCTGATCTTCGATGCTTCTCGCATTGAGAGGACTGGAATGGCGAGGTGCTCGGCAAGTTCCATGGGGTTGAGCTTCTGATCTGCGTCCAGGTCCAGTTCCCCCCTGATCTCAGTTGAGATCCGCTCCGCCTCCGCCTTAAAGCCCCTCCGAAACTTCATTTCAGCTCCTTGGAAAGCTTCACTGCCGCATTAATTAATTCCTGCAGAGCTTTCATTGCTTTTGGATTCGGCCTCTTCTTGCCCCGCAATAGGGTTGAAATCACTGCGATCGGGTCCTCTTCCCCGGACGATTGAGGCTTGTTCGTGTAGAACCGCTCCGCCGGAATGTTGAGCCAAGCTGTTAAAGCAGAAAAAGTATTCACATCGGGCGACTTTCCTTGTTGCATTCGAGTGAGGCTTGAGGCGCTGACATTTGCCTCAGCCGCCAGTTGCCGCCACGACAGATTTCTTGCTTGCCTTTGTGCATCCAGTGTGGCGATCAACGAGTCCACATCGACCAAATTTTGAGGCATGCTCCTCCGCAGTAACCATTGCTAGAGTCGAACGGTATTGCCCTATTGCAACAGTTGTGTGCTAGCATAAGAATACCGTTCGACGGTTGCAACGTCGAGGAAATTCACTAAAGGGGTTTCAAAATGAATACAGAAGTTCAAGCTCAATCGCAAGAGTCTATCGGGCCGAAGTTCTTTGTTGATATCGAGGGAACCGCGCATCCGTGGCCGGAGAGCACAATCACCACTGAAGAGATCGCGAACTTGGGAGGCTGGAGTACCTCGCAGGGAGTAATAGAGATTGATGCTGAAAACAACGAGCTAACGCTCAAGCCTGGGCAAGTAGTCGAGCTAAAGCCTGGACATGGTTTCTCAAAAAAAGTGAAATTCAGGAGAGGCTAAGAATGTCTTCAAGAATTGAAGAAGAGCTTCGACTATTGCGAACCCGATTCCCGGATTTGGAATTTGTCCTGTCAGGGAACTGGGTTCGCCTTAAGTCATATCGATTGCCCCAAGGGTGGAACCGCCAAACAACCGACGTCGCCTTCCAGATACTTGAGCCCCCACAAGGACCTTACGGAATCTACGTCCCCACCGGTTTGCAGTTCGGTGGAAGTCGACCTGCTAACTACTCCGAGCCGTCCACTAACGTCCCCTTCATTGGCGAAACTTGGGGAATATTCTCTTGGACGTTTGGAGATGGAGAGTGGAAGCCAGCGACGACTGCCGCGGGAGGATCCAACTACCTCAACTGGGCGTTAGGATTCGCCGCCCGCTTTGCAGAGGGTATCTAAATGACGAAAGTAGTTCTCGAACTTTCTAAGGACGAATATGCTCGCATTCGCGAGCACCTTGTGCGTTCGAATCCAAAATCGGAAGAAGCGGGCTTTTGCTTTGTTACGCAATCAGCTGTTGACTGCTTCAAGTTCTTGGAGTGGCGTCCAGTCGCATTAGACGAATTTGCATATCGCTCGCTGTACCACATTGAGCTTACCGATGCATGCCGGGCAGGAGTAATCAAGCGGGCTCACGACCTAAAGGCTTGTCTGGTTGAATTTCACTCACATCCACTTTCGGACACTGCATATTTCTCGGGCAGCGATCAGTCTGGTTTCGCTGAGTTTGTTCCTCATGTCTGGTGGCGGCTAAAGGGCAAACCCTATTGCGCCGTAGTGATGGGTCGATCGACCTTCGATTCTCTGGCCTGGTTAGACCGACCGACTGATCCGAACGGGGTGCTCAGGCTCGCGGTCGGCGAAGAGATACTTGAGCCGACCGGAAAGACAGTCATGGGTGCGGGGGATTATGTCTATAGAAAGGTTTGATCGAAATATTCGGTTCTTTGGACGCGAAGGACAAGAGAAGCTACGTGGAGCGCATGTGAGTGTGGTTGGAGTCGGAGGAACGGGAACCCACGTTGTTCAGCAGCTCGCGTATCTAGGGGTGGGTAAGCTCAGCCTGATTGACGATGGTCATCTGAAAGTGACTAGTAGGAATCGATACATAGGATCTCAACCCGGCGATATTGCTAAAGGACCTTTAAAGGTTGCAATTGCGGCACGCCTAGTGGAACTCGCGGTGGACGATGTCTCTGTTGATGAATTCCCGTTTTCCGTCATTAGCGGCCCCGGATTCGCGGCTGTCCTCCAAAGCGACTATGTCTTTGGCTGCGTTGATGACGATGCGATAAGGCTAGTGCTTACTCAGCTTTGTGCAGCTTACAGAAAACCAATGTTTGATGTGGCTTCTGATATAGAAGAACTAGAAGGCAAACTCCGATACGGTGGGCGTGTCTGCGCCGCCATCGACGGGGATGCATGCCCGCTCTGTCTTGGGCAAATTGATATGGCCGAAGCGAGCTTAGCGCTTGCAGATGTAGCCGCGCGAGAGCAGCGGAAAAGGATGTATGGAGTTGGACTCGATGACTTGGACCGAGCTGGCCCTTCTGTTGTGAGCCTGAATGGAGTCGTGTCATCGCTGGCGGTCACCGAATTTATGCTTCAGGTGACCGGAATCAGGAGAGCAAGGAGACTCCTGATTTATCGCGGGGATTTGGGGAAGGTCCTTGTTTCGATGGACGAACCCTATGCAGATTGCTTTGTGTGTAAAGGCCTTTGGGGTAGTGGCACCGCGGCTGAGCTGGAAAAAAAGTACTTGAGAAAAGAGGATAAAGGAATAGCGTGATCAACTTTAAGACTAGCCGCAAAACAACAAAGCATAAAAATACCCCAGACAGACTGGGGTAAGCTTTCTTAATATTTACTTAGAACTTTTAGGCTTTGCCTTTTGGGATTCTTGCGTTTCAATCCTGCCTTCGCGATCACGACCGTATGGATCGACGCTTCGCTGCCAATCCTGCCACTCTCTTACTTCGTTGCGAGCTGATTGCAATACGTTCTTTAATTCTTCGCTTACCCTCACGTTTCCTCCCATGCCTATCCATTTTAAGACCTTTTTCTTCTAATTCGCCTGTTAAAAATTCAAGATCTTCTTTTTCGTATTCAATGTACGACCAAAAGGATCCCGAAACTCGGGGATTTGCAGTGCGCTCGTCCCAATCAATCACGGTTCCATCTGTTTTCTTTCTGTCGGGCATAGCAAAAATATGTGGATAAGCTCGAGGCGCGACGCCAAGGAAGGGTAAGAAGGGCACTCGATTTGGTTCAGTCGTTGAATCCAGCTGCAATGCATCTTCATGCAGTTCAACCGCCAAGCTCTTTGCGTAAGGCTCGATGTAAAAAACCTTAGAGATCCCTGCTGCAATGAGATGCCGAGCGCATTCGTGGCACGGAAACGTTGTAACGTACATTTCGCAGCCTCTTACTGACGCACCACGCATTGCCGCGTCGATTAGCGCGCTCATTTCAGCGTGGACCGCCCTGATAAACTCGATGAGCTGCATGTAGCGAGTCTGCTTCAATAGCGGAACTACTTGTTCGATCTGTTTGTCCGTGTTTAACTTCGAAAAAGAGCGGATAAATTTCTTCTTGTCGGAAAGAACGTGCAGGAGCTCACCTAGGCTTGTTCTCTTAAATTGGTCGGAACTGTCAACGCCGTTTTGCCAATCGCGGTAATCCGGCGACTCTCGTTCCCAATAGCTGCCCCCACCGGCCCTGGGTACTTCATTGGTTCCCACTGCCACTACATTCCCCAGAAGATCAACAATCGCTGCACCGACTTGCCTTCCCATTTCTGACGAGCGGAGCGCTGATATGTGTGCTTGCGCCATAGCGACTTCCGCTTTGGTCGGACTAACTACAGGTTTTCCGAATAGAAGATTTAGGAAGCGTGCAATGTCTTCGCCCAGAGCTTGCGTGTTTGAAGCGTCGAGAAAAACGTCTGCCATAGCAAACGCATCACGCAGTCGTTGACCATGCGGTTTTGTTTCATCTGCCTCATCCCGCAGCACTAGTTCCTCCGCTTTGTCCCTGAACTGCTCGGCCTGAGTTTGATACTGCGATTTCTTAATTCTCTCGCTCAGGTTGTGGACCCGTTGCTCTCGGGCGCTGTGCACACCAATGACGATGAGATTAGATCCGTAAATCCTTCGAAGAGCAGTAATCTCTTCAGGACGTTTAAGCGAACGAAAGACATAGGATTGTCGGGGGACTGGAGTATTTTCGGAACTGCGCTTGGGTGTGGAACTAGGGTACTTTTTCCTGAAAGTTCGGATCGTCGAAACGGCTAGAATGGCCAACGCGTCGTCCCGGTTTACGGCGTCCCGAAACTTGTCTCCTGCATCCATTCTGCCCTTTATTCTCTTGTATTCGTCAGTCGGTTCGTTGCGAAGATATGGCGGCGATCCCACTTGCTTCAATAGGGAAATGACTTTGATAACCTCCAAGCGATAATCAAATCTGTCGAGAGCTCCCGCTAGGTGCTCACATACCTTGTCCAAGTCAGCGCCAATGGGTGCTGCAAGCGCGAAGAATATCTCTGGATTCTTGTGTCGTATCAGCTTTATCGGGAACATGTGGGCCACATCTTCTTGCTTAGACGGAATGGCGTCAAGATAGCAGCAGTGTCTCAGAACCAAAACGTACAACTAGCGTGGGCAATAAGTGCCATAATAGGAATTACAGAAGAGCGTGGAGGATACTCGTCATCCAACGTGTGGCACATCTCAAGTTCGGGTTCCAATTCCACCCGCTCGCCGTCGAGGAGGTAAGGCATCATAGATCCGTCTTGACTGGGAACTCCTTCCGCCGACGGTCCTGTTGCCTTCGCTGATTGCTGACGTCAAAGATCGACCGCCCTCCCGCTATACTTCCCACAATGAATCGACGCGCTGCACTCAGGCTCATCGGCTCGGCTGGCACGGTTGCGTAGCTGAACCGTCGGCGGTCGGGTCCCCAGCAGATGCCGGTGCTTCCACCCCGCAAAGCGACGTCGGCTTTGCGGGGACCCCTGGGTTGCGGCTGATGGGGTGCAGGTAGCCGATGGGTGCGTGGGGCGGCTACACTGCCGGCTGCTCGGGGGCCACGTACACCACAATCTTGCGAGGCCAGAAAGGATTGCCTTCCTCGGCAGCTTGCGTCGATGGCGCGGCTTTGTCGTAGTGATAGACGACCCGAGTCACCCGCGCTCTCACATCTCCCAGCACGACCTCGGTCCCGATTTGGGGCACCGGGCTTCCCGGGGTCACCGCCAGGACTTTACCGTCAGCCTCGTTCAGAAACTCGATAGTGCGGCCCCGGAACGGGCTTCGCGCCCGGGCTCCGGTTTTGCTCAAGTCGAATCCGCCGGCCGATCCCACGCCAAATCCTGCACCTGCCGTCCCTTCGCTGGTCATTTGCATGCCGGTTATGATTTCTCGCGCTGTTGAGAGTCGCACTCCATCCTCATGCAGTAGCCTTGCAGCAACACAATTCTCCTCGTGCAGGATTCCGAGCAGTAGATGCTTAGTTTCGACATGCGCGTCCCCCAGCGAATCCGCCTCTTCCTCTGCATAAGCAAGAATGCTCTTCACTTCGGCGCTGACCGGCATGTCGACCGACGTTGAAACCTTCTCCCGAACTGGTGCTCCAAACTCAATCTTCCTGCGGACCGACTCCACGGTCCAGTCACTCGGCATGAAGTATCGGAACAAAAAACGGTCTTCGCGCAGCAAGCCAAGGAGCACGTGCTCAGATTCGATCCGGTCAGCGCCAAACTGGCTGGCTTCGTAACGAGAGAAGAAAATGACGCGACGGGCCTTTTCGGCGAAGCGATCGAACATGCGGATGATTGTAAACAGAACCACCTGCGGTAGCGGGTGGATGCTGTCCCCGGTTGCACAGTAATGATAAGAAACTCAAGGACCAAAAAAGGTACTCGCTAGTTCGGCGCGAGCCTAACGTAAATCGCAATCCGCTGCCGCATCAGCAAGCCGTCTTCCGGGCTTGCTTCATACTTATGAACCACGCGGGTTACGCGCCCTTGAAGCGCCTCCAGGAATATCTCGTCGCCGATTCTGGGCACATCAAACCCGGGGGCGGTTCCCAAAATAGAGTCATCGGCCTCATTGTGAAATTCAATCTGTCTCTGCCCAGCAGCAGCGCGGCCAACGACTACACCTGAGCCAACTCCGGGAGTAGCGAATTCATCAGCGACTCGCCGAGAAGTCACACTATGGAGTTCGGAATCTCTTTGAATCCTCAAGCGCTCGTCCTCCAGAGAAATTCCGTGGCTGCGGAGGACTTTCGCCGCCCGGCACTTCTCTTCTCGCAATACTCCCAGGAACAGGTGCTCAGTCCCGATGTGACGATGGTTCAGTCGCTCGGCCTCCTCCGCCCCATAAGCCAGGATCCGTTTGCACTCATAGCTGAGTGGCAAACCCAGATCCGGGGCCTTCGCACCTTTCATCTCCTGGGCAAGCAGTTCGCTCTTGATCTGCTCCAGCTTTTGCGGGAACTGAAGGTTGATGACCGAGGGAGTTTCCTTGAGGATCCCGAGAAGAAGGTGCTGCGACTCGACATAACTCGAGCCGTCGTCGATTGCCTTCCGGCGGGCAAACAACAAGACCCGCCGCGCCTTCTCCGTGTAGCGTTCAAACATGCGGATGATTGTAGTGCTGTTCCCTCAGGACCGCCGCGCGCCGTCTCCACCCCAGCAGTCGCAACCGCGGCGCCTGCTGGGGACGCCGACTTCGCGCGAGTGTTGCCTTTTCCTCACCCGCGCGCCCCTATCCTCTGTGGTGCGTACCAAAATGACACTGTCATCCCTCGCTCCGCCGCCACGATGCATTTAAGACAAGACATTTAAACGCGGAGCGGGGGATCTCGCGGGTTTTACTTCACCCGATCACGTCCTGAGCGACGCCGAAGGATCTCGGTTCGCCCAGCGGCTACCGCCGCCGGTACTGACCCACTCGCTACTGCGAGCGGTTCTGACTGTGTCGCCGGTGATGCCGCTTCGGCTTTGCCGGCTGCGGGGTCGGTTCTGGCTCCGGCTCCATTGGCGTTTCGAACATCTTCTCTATTAGTCCCTTGGGAATGGATGCATTTACTCGGACGCGCTCGCCTTCTTGTTCTACGCTCAGGCTGTTCAGGGCGGATTCCATATCGGGATCGGGGTGGTCGGGGCGGGTTTGGCTTTCGCTGGTCTTATATAAGGTTAGGAAATTTTGGAGTTGCTCGGCGCGGTCTTTGGCAGAGGCTTCGTCCTTTAGGAAGTCGTCGGCGCGGAGTTGGACGTTGCCGTTGTAGCGGGCGGAGCCTACTACTACGCCTCCGCCGAAGAGTTGGCGGATGAATGGAAGTGGGCTGAGGCCGCCTAGGCTGATCGCCTGCGGTGGGGCTACTTCGGTGATTAGCCACGCGAGGCTGGTGAACGGGACGTGGCGATAGTACTTGCCGAGCAGACGCGGTCCGCTGGAGGCGAAGGCTGAGCGGCGGTATTCGTCGATGATGTGGTCGATTTGTGCCGCGTCTCCCGTGTTCGAGACTGCAACCATGTCCAGGCTGAGTACGGTAACGCGAACGATGCGGTCCTCATATGGGATTAGAAAGATCTCATGGTTGCGGTAGCTCTCGCGCGACTTCGCCATGTGCGCGAGGAAATCGGCGAGCTTGGTGGAGTTGAAGCGTCCGACGATGACCTCGCTGTAGCGAGTTTCATTCTGGGAATTGCGCGGACTGTGGATGGCGAAAGCGATCTCGTCGAGGTCGCGCTCGAACTGGAAGCCGGTTTGTTGCACGAAGCTTTGATACTCGGGCGCCCAGGCTGTGGGTTTTTGCCCGAAATTCGTGAATGTCCGCAGAGGCTTCAGGTTGGCGTAGAGGACTCCGTCGCAGTCGGGAAGCAGTCGCGCCGGCTCGGGCGCAGCGTATTTGCGCAAAAAGACGGCTCCGGTGAGCAGCCCGGCGATCACTAAGACGGTGATCACGATCGCGATAATGCGCTTGCGTTGCGTGCGACTCATGCGCGAGAGGCCGGAATTTGGCCGACGAAGTTACAACGAAGCGCCTGGATGGTGACCGTAAGATGAAGTGGAGTGCGCAAGGCGGCGAGCGGGATTGCGAATAGCTCGACGGTGAATGATACCAAAGTGGAGTTCGTAAGCCTTGGACTGAGGACCGACGCGCGCCCTCGCGCGGGTTTCTGATGTTTGGGTGGAAGCCGCCGCATTCATGCGGCGGCAACACTTCAGTGTTGCAAAAAAAGCGCCACATGCATCCTTGGGCTTTAGCCCTGGGCAGTTTCGCGGGGCCAGCGCTAAAGCGCAAAAATCTTTTCCGTGCGAATTCTTGCAGGGCTTAAAAGCCCTGCCCTGCATAAATGCAGGGACTTCCACCCGAGAAGTCCTCCTCGGCCACAACGATCCTCGCAGCACGTATCGAACACCCGCGCGAGGGCGCGCGGCGGTCCTTAAATCGTCGGGTTCGACCTGGCTCAGTGACGGAAATACCTTCTTCAGAGTTGATGTGAATGACCCCGAAATGCGCGTTAAAGTGCCTCAGATTCGATCAAAATCTGCCTCGTTTCGCGCTCTTGAAGCCGCAAAATCTGCGTCGGAATGTGCGGATTGAGTCGCGCAACGTGCGTCGAAAATCCTGAAATCAGTCGCGGTAAACCTTATTCTTATGTCGCGTAGTCCTTAATTTCGTGCTGCATAAGCCGCGAAATCGATCACGATCATGCGTTATCGCGACTCAAATCCGCGTAGATCCGCCAGGATCTTGTGCTTTGATCGTGCGTAACTGCGCGAATAAGAAGGTTGCGAACGACTCAAAATGTGGACGTGAGTGTGTTTTTGCGCGCCTTGCACGTGTGCTTAACGGATGCTAAACTCGCATAGTTTACCCGCTTAGCGGGCGCGGGTCTGAGTGTCGGTGGACAGTTGGGCGCGTGAGAAAGTTTGCTGGCGTAGCTCAGCTGGTAGAGCATCTGATTTGTAATCAGAGGGTCGGGGGTTCAAATCCCTTCGCCAGCTCCAGTTTGGCGGCGACCGCGGCGCAAGAGAAACACACCTCGAGAGGAACACCTCCAGTAAGTTCCCTTTCAGTTACTAGATGCTAGCTACTGGCTGCTAGCCGGTTGTTGGTTCTTTTGCGTTTCTGGTTTGCATTGGGTTGGTTCGCTTAAGCTGCGGCGTGGATAATTGTCAGATTTTCAGATGCTTAGGGGCGGAGTTCTGGGGCGTTCGGCCGATGTAGCTCAGTTGGTAGAGCACTCCCTTGGTAAGGGAGAGGTCACCAGTTCAATCCTGGTCATCGGCTCCAGTTTTCGTTGCACAGGTGGCCGAGTGGTTAATGGCAGCAGACTGTAAATCTGCCGCTCTTTGGAGCTACGGAGGTTCGAATCCTCCCCTGTGCACCAGTTGTTCTGATTCGTAATTGAAGCAGGCAGGAGTCATTACGCGGCGCTTAATACTGGCTATTGCTGCGTATATCGCACTTGCAGCGCTGGTGTGGACGACGATGGATGCCGGTGCCGTGAGTACTCGGTTGGGGAGAATCCCATTCCGGCTGTTGACGTTAGCGGCCCTTGCCCTGCTTGCTTTGCGCACCGTAATGCACGCGATTCGCGAGCATCAGATGGCGGGCAAAGAAGAAGTTGAGTAAGTCCTTAATTGCAGGGATTTTGGTTGGATTTTGAGGTTTTGGCTAGCCGCTAGGAGCTTAGAAGCTAGCAGCTTGTTTTCGCGGGAGTAACTCAGTGGTAGAGTCACAGCCTTCCAAGCTGTTGGTCGCGGGTTCGATTCCCGTCTCCCGCTCCAGAGATTGATTGGGATATGCAATTCGCTCAGGCACCGATTGAAGTTCAGAATCAGCAGGTTGTAGACGAGCTAAAGCGCGCAATTGAGAACGCTTTGGTGTCGCGTACCGATGACTTTTTGCAGCTGCTAAAGCGCTTTGGATTGCGCGTTCGCGAGTTTGAGAAGGTGCTGAAAGAGCACGCGTTTGAGCAGTTGCCGGGAGCAAAGCAGGCGCGGACGTCTGAAGAGATGTACGTCGAACTAGGAGCTTCGGATCAAGGTTTGATTCGGGAGTTTTACCTGACTCGCATCGAAGAGATTCCGGTCGAGTTGAGAACGAAGTATTTGAGGCTGTTTCGCTATCAGTAGTCAGAGCTAAATAGGTTGCCGATGACATTGCGCTTGGGACAACTAAGCGATAGATAAAAAGCGACTTACATAGGAATTTAAAGTGTCCCACTGTCCCAGTACCCTAGGGGCGCTGGGACAGTGGGACAGCAGCAGATTAAGAGCTAGAAGCTAGCAGCTTAGAAGCTAGGAGCTTATACATGGCGAAAGAGAAATTTGACCGCAGCAAGCCGCACGTGAACGTGGGGACGATTGGACATATTGATCACGGCAAGACGACGTTGACGGCGGCGATCACCAAGGTGCTGTCGAAGCACAATCCGAAGATCCAGTTCCGTTCGTTTGATTCGATCGACAACGCGCCAGAGGAGCGCGAGCGCGGTATCACGATTGCGACTGCGCACGTTGAGTATGAGACGCCGAACCGGCACTATGCCCACGTCGATTGCCCGGGTCACGCCGACTACATCAAGAACATGATCACGGGTGCGGCCCAGATGGATGGCGCGATTCTGGTGGTTGCGGCGACGGATGGTCCGATGCCGCAGACCAAGGAGCACGTGCTGCTCGCTCGCCAAGTCGGAGTGCCCTACATCGTGGTGTTTCTGAACAAGTGCGATGCGGTGGAAGATCCTGAGCTGATTGATCTTGTGGAAGTCGAAGTTCGCGAGCTGCTGAGCAAGTATCAGTTTCCCGGCGACGCGCTGCCCGTCGTGCGCGGATCGGCCCTAGGCGCGCTGAATGGCGAAGCCAAGTGGGAGAAGACGATCGACGAGCTGATGGAGGCAGTCGATAAGAACGTTCCGCTGCCGGCTCGTGATATCGATAAGCCGTTCCTGATGCCGATTGAAGATATCTTCTCGATCTCGGGACGCGGTGCTGTCGTT
>Ga0210406_10000048_pt1 | contig 181583 bp, 172 predicted proteins | sample IncBWC30MmetaG_FD_155454 | JGI IMG/M metagenome (GOLD analysis project Ga0210406, IMG submission 155454) | Forest soil microbial communities from Barre Woods Harvard Forest LTER site, Petersham, Massachusetts, United States - Inc-BW-C-30-M | ecosystem: Environmental > Terrestrial > Soil >... | reverse complement strand
ATAACGACCCCCGAGAGTCGCCAGCTGGTCATGGCTTCCGTCCTCAATAATCCTGCCGTTGTCGAGTACTACGATGCGGTCGGCCATCCGCACGGTTGAAAATCGATGTGAAATAAAAAGCGCTGTTTTACCGGCGGTAAGTTCGGAAAATCGACGAAAGACCTCGAATTCGCTGCGTGCGTCGAGCGCCGCGGTCGGCTCATCAAGAATCAGCACTTGCGCATCGCGAAGATAAGCGCGCGCCAGTGCAACTTTTTGCCACTCGCCGCCGGAAAGGTCCACTCCTTGATCGAAGCGCCGGCCCAACATCTGTTCGTAGTGCCGGGGTAATCGCCCGACTGTGGCGTCCGCCATGCTCTTGCGCGCCGCGTCTTGCAAAAGATCCAAATTGTCCATCTCCTCGACGCGGCCGACCCCAATGTTCTCCCGAGCCGTCATTTCATAACGCATGAAGTCCTGAAAAATCACGCCCATTTCACGGTGGAGATGGTCGAGGTCGTACTCACGGAGATCGATGCCATCGAGCAGCACCTCTCCTTCCGAGGGATCGTACAGCCGGGTAATCAACTTCACGATCGTGGTCTTACCTTGTCCGTTCTCTCCAATCAATGCCACCCGCTCTCCTGGATGCAGGTGGAAATTCAGATGGTTGAGAATCAAACGTGAGCTTCCCGGATAGCGGAAGGATACGTCCCGAAGCTCAAAGCCTCGAACGATAGGTTTGGGTGCTGGCAGCGCGTTCGCTTTGGAGCGGATAGTGGGCTGCATTTCAAAGAATGCGAGCAAATCGGTAAGAAATAATGCCTGATCGGCAATACCCGCGAGGGTCGAGAAAATCTGTTGGATGTTGCTGCTGGCCTGTAGAATAGCTCCCGCGAGAAAGGTTAATGTACCAATACTCAATGCGCCATTGACAGTGCGCCAGATAACCAACACATAGGCTGCGTAGTAGCCCATTGTGCCAACTACGGCTAAGACCGACCCGGCAATCAGCTTTCGTCGAGACAAGGCGACGTTTTCTCTGTAGATTTCATCGGACAGGCGGGTAAAGCGCTCCCGCAGGAAATCCCTCAACCCGAAGAGCTTTAGCTCCTTGGCAGCTTCTTTGCTTCCACCCAGGATTCGCAAGTAGTCCAGTTGCCGACGGATCGGCGTCTGGCGGTAATTCTTCGCGTATCCGAGAAAGGCAAAATGGCTCTCGCCAATGAATGCTGGAACCACTCCGACGATCAAAAGGAGCATCAGCCACGGAGAGAACACCATGATCGAGACTGAGAGGGTTAGTGTGGTGATCGATTGCTGCACCAACCGCCCGATCGCCTGAATCATCCCGAGCCGGTCCGTGGCCTGAACTCGCGCCCGTTCCAAGCGGTCATAGAAGACGGGGTCTTCATAGGCCGTTAGATCCAACCCAGCGGCATGATCCATGACCTTGATGCTGACGTGACGGGTGTACTTGTCTGCCAGCAATGAATCGGAGTAGTCGATGGCGCGATTGACGACGCTGGCGAAAACGGCGAGCGAGAACTCTGTGCCGACCAGCCACCAAAACCCAGTCTGTACCGGCTGATGAGTCGAGACAGCATGGACGATGCCATCAATGATCAGCTTGGTGATCCACAGAAGCACCAACGGCATGAGCGATGCCAACAAGCGGGAAGCCAGACCAAACACCACAACCGCCGGACCTGAATCCCACACAATCTTAAGCACAGCAGGCACGTTGCGTAGCGCCGAGAGACGCTCCCGCCATCCCACCCAGAAGTTTTTCTCTTCTGCCATTATTGGGTGCAACCGCCCTCAAGGTTTTCCGCGGCCATGGACGAAATGGCGGAAAGGGTTTTTGATTCCAAATGGTTCTTACTACGCCCACTCCGAAAGGTGGAAATGTTGCCCCTACCAGATGCCTTTATCGCTGCCGGTGATCTTCTGTCCCAGAGCGGCCGCAGTCGCCAGGCAAGGCAGCAGGCTAAGCCTAGCCGTGCTCCGGAGCTGTCCGTTGAGCATTAGCGTTGTCCACTCTGACGCATAGAGCCGTGCGGAATGCGGCAGAATGGGAATGCGCAGAAACCCTCTGTCAAAGCGGATCTGGTCCGCCCCAAAACGCGCAGCCCCACGGACCGAGGAAGGAAGGGCGATACCTCTTCCGCGATATTTGTGTACGTAGTCCGACACGATAGTGAGAAAGGTCGCAACTCCCTCCCAAATCCCGCTTTCCTGAGCCGAGGATCGGAGATCGTCGTAATCGACGATACCGCTTTCCAGCAGTTCCCTTGTATCCGCGATGTCACAAAGACGCGCATAAAAGTGACGGTACATCCGTTGCAAGGTACAGATCATGAGGCGATCTTCGGCGGCAGGCACGTGAAAGAAACGATCTTCTATCCGGATCAGTCGAGATCGTGCGGTCAGTGAACCGGCGAAGCCGATCAATTCTCCGGTCTGGCCCAAGCGGCCCATGTGTATTTCCACCAGTTCGGGCAGTCCGGGGACGACGAAATTCCATTTGTTTGCCAACCGGTCTCCCCAGCTCCGCGGGGCGGTGTGGGCGCTGAAGGCGCGAGTCATCACCTGGATGACCTTCGCCGGTTCGGCATTGGTATAGAGATCCAAGTCACTACCGAGGTCGGGCCAATGGTCCAACGATTTGATCACGATGACTTCACATCCGTCAGCGGCCAGCTCTTCGCAGATCTGATGTAGGAATGAGATCGCATTATCGATGCGCGCACGTTCGCACGCCACGGCTTCGGTTGCCCATTCATAGCGGTCGGAGTCACGCGCGCCGGCCGCAATTCCGCGGAGAGTCTCCATGGCCCGCATGAGCACATGATTCGAGTCCGCCAATGCCACCAGTTCCTGGAACTGTTTACGATTCAAGCCGGAGAACGTATTCTTCCTCGTCTCAGAAAGCACCAGCCGGGAGAGCGTCCCCATTGTGGTCGAATGAGCAGAAGCGGTAGTCATGAATTACTCCAGTACATGAGATCAAGGCCTCGGCGGCTGGCCGCTTTGGGGCGAGCCGGGTGCAGGTGATGGTGGCACAACCGGCGCGGGTTCCGTGGGCTCAAGTACCGGAGTATTGTCACGGTGCTTGAGCACAATGGGGCCGGGCTCCCGCCGCCTGACTTGCGCTTCTTCCACAATTTTTGCTGCGACTCTCTGGTTGTTGTCATCAGACACTTCAAACAGCTTCATTCCTTCAGCAGACTGGCGAGTCGCCAGGTCAACGCGGGCGCCGGCTTTCTGGGCCTGCCGGGCCTTGTCATAAAACATTTGGGCAGTCTCGGGGTCGCCTGTCATTTCCGCCACGTACCCGATGTTGTTTAGCGAAAAGGCATTGTTTGGATCAAGAGAATAAGCGGCACGGAAGTTCTGATTGGCGTCCTGCCAATCATTGCGATTGATCGCCGACACGCCCCGCAAGTTCAACAGAGCAGCCTGATCCTGGGCCGTTTCGGTTTGAATGCGTTGCTGTAACCGTCTGGCGCTTTCGGCTGCCATATCGCTGACCGACTTGCCACGCCACGCGTGGTCATAGGTCACTACCACTGGTTGGCCAGAATGAGCTTCAGCGGCTTCGGTGTAATACTTCAAGGCGGCCTTCAAGTCGCCTTGCACCTCTTTGGCCACTCCGAGATTATTCAGCGTGAAAGCATTGTGCGGATCCTCAGCCAGCGCAGTTTGAAGAAGTGCCTCCGCTTCCGAACCACGCCGCTGCGACAAAAGATGGACGGCACTGACATTGGCGCGGCTAATCTGCACAGGCTGGTCATGGGTGGCAATGGCTGCCTCCTTGAAAGGTTCGCCCTTTAATTTAGAGGAGCTTGATCGGGCAATGACCGCGTCCGTTGATTGCAGAGAGGCCATATCATAGAAATGCTGTGCGCGATCAACTTGGCCGTTCAGTTCCGAGATGTATCCCAGATTGTTGAGCGTAAAAGGATCATCGGGGTCGTAAAGGTACGCTTTGTAGAACAGCGCGGTGGCTTTTTCGTACTGATGTTTTTGTACCGCCTCAACGCCTTCCTGGTTTAGACGCTGGACGGGTGTTAGCTTGCTTCGCTTAGGAAGGGTAATCCTCAGGTCACCGGCATGCACCCCCTGGGCGAAGATTCCAAGCCCAACAATCAGCAGCAGTGGCAGTTGTAGCCATTGCAACTGCTTGAACACGTTCGCTTTGTCCGTCCGATGCATTCGCTCTCGCGTCTGGCTTAGATGCCATTGCCCATGAGATGTTGCCCAATCCTCATGGTTTCTGAGATGGAATCCAGGCTACCCGTCGCTCCTATGCAGCATCGAAAAGAAACCGCAATAACGGCGAGGTATCTATATGAACCGACTATTGATGTTGCTTCTCATGGCAGGTGTGGCATGTGCGCAAACGGGTTCATCAGCCTTTTCAACAAATACACGCGTTTCTACCGAAGCAAAGCCCACATTTCCGGCGATGACTTCGACTCCGGATGGCGCAAAAGGCCTGCCTGACTTGCTGCCGCGACCCAGCGGTAAGGCGACGCTAATTGGTGGCACGATATTCAAGATCGACCGAGTGCGTGATCAGATGACGCTTAATCTCTTCGGAGGTGGCAAAATGCGCATTCTGTTCGATGCCCGAACCCACATTTATCGCGACGGAGCAGCATCATCCATGGGAGATTTGCAGAATGGTTCGCGTGTGTACGTCGACACGGTACTCGCCGGAGTTGACATTTTTGCTGAAAACATCCGCGTTCGGACTCGCGATGCCACCGGGTTGAGCAGCGGTCAGGTGGTGAGTTACGACGCTGGCACCGGGTACCTGGTTTTGAATGATGCGACCTCTCCGCAGCAGTTGAAAATGCGCATTTTGCCTACTACTGTGGTTTCGCGCGAGGGACAGGTTGCCTCCACCAAGGACTTGCTGGCGGGATCATTGGTCTCAGTGGCATTCCTGCCAAACCCGGCCGGACAACCGACCGCAAGCACGGTTTCGATTCTGGCGGCACCGGGAGGTACCTTCGTTTTCGCCGGCCGCGTGGCGCAACTTGACCTGCATCTGGGCCTCGTTGTCGTGGTTGACCCGCGCGATCAAAAACATTACGAAATCAGCTTCGACCCTCGGGTAGCTAATATCCCCGACAATCTACGAGAAGGATCGACGGTGGAAGCAGTCACCCGCTTTGATGGTGGCCGCTACTTGGCCAACGCGATCAAAGTAGATTCGAACCCTACCCCCTAGGCGGGAACTAGGGCAAATGGTTCAAATAACATGCGCCGTTGGTTGGCTGGATCGGCAGTGTAGGTGGAACCAAACTGGGGACGTTCACGAAGTCAAAGAATTCTGACATATCCATTTGGGCCGCATCCCGTTTGGTGAGGCTAGGAAGATTGAACCGGGTTTCTACCAGTTTTAACCAGGCAGTGTAGTCTGCGACGGTGTGCGAAACGTAATTCTTTTTCGCGAACGGCGAAATGACCATCAGCGGAACCCGGTAACCGGTGTAGACAAAATCACAAGTCGGACCTAATCCCTTGGTGCAGATGTCGCCGGACCGCAGATCGGATGGCTTTATGCCGTCCGGGCTGACCGCGGGCTGCGGTGGAACGTGATCGTAGAAACCACCAAACTCATCGTAGGTAAGGATGAAAGCGGAATCCTGCCATGAGGAGCTCTGCATCAGCGCACTGATCAGGGTCGAGACGTACTGCGCCCCCAATTGCACACTTCCGCCCGGCTTGCCGTCGTCCAGGCCGGGATGCTCGTCGAGTCCGCTATCGAAGCCAGGATCAATGAACACCACTGACGGAAGAGCGCCGCTCTGCAGATCACTGAAATACTGGGAAACCGGAACCATGTTTTGCGGATACTTGGCGGCACTCGCGAAGTAATTCAGTGTGCTGTCATTGATCGGCGGCGTCGCGTGCTCGAGATCGGTAACGTAGATCTTCCACGAAACCCCGGCGCTCTGCAACAGATCGAAGATGGTCGGAACGTTCACTGTCCCAGACGTCAGCGGATAGACATGCCCTGCTGAGGTCGCGGCCAGCATGTACATGCGATTCGGCTGAGTTCTGGACATGGTGGGCGAAAACCAGCGGTCAGAAGTCGCAAAGTTAGAGGCAAGAAAGTAGTAGTAGGGTAAGTCCGCGGCGTCATAATACGCCATGGCGCGCACTCCATTCACGTCGGTGAAAGGAGGCTGATTCGCTCTAGCGTCGTGCGCGGCGGTCCACACAAAGCCATCCGAAGTTGCAACTGCGGAGAGCGGATCGCTCAGATTCCAATCCACGTGGTCCTCATTCCAGGAGGGACTTGGATTTTCGATGCACATCGAAACCATGGAGAATGATTCGACGGCTGGACTATTGCCGTCAATTGTGCAATCACTGGGCGGAGGAAGCGCCGGATCGCAGCCGGGGTCCGTAGGCGCAGGTCCTTTCAGCGGAGCAATTCCCGCCGCGGGATTGAATTGCGGTAATCCATCGAAAGACTGATCCGGAATATTATTGGCGGCCCAGTACTCACGAATGGCCCCAAAGTAATGGTCGAAGCCACGGTTTTCCTGGGCCATGAAAATGATGTGATTGATGTTCTGCACACCGCTTTTGGGGTCGCTTGCCACTAAACCCCGGCACCCGTTGAGAGCAATGATCAGGCCGACAAGCGCCAGGATGGAAGGCACCCGCCCGACCGTCTTCTGATCGCGCATTTTTGTGTCGAGCGGCAACCGCATCCCCGTCTCAGATGAGATAGGTCCGCAAAGCGTTGGCTCAAGGGGGCTTGACGGAATGCCGCGCGAGCTCCGGCGGCCCGAACACATGCACTTCCTATTCATGCCTTAGGGCTTTCCCTGATTGACTCTAGGGGAAGGCCGTATTACCTTTCCGTAAACTCAGCTGGACGTCCGAATCGAGTCCAGCCTTCCGAAAACTCAGGGTTCGCCTTCGCTAGGGGTCGGGTCCCTTTTACAAAGCCACTCGCCAATCCAGAAATTGCGTTTAGTTCAACGCCGGAGGAATTTTTGCATGAGGAGATGTTGCTACCGCCTTGTTTTCTTGAGTTTGGCCTTAACCGCGTCGGCCTTAGCCACCGTAAATGTGACCAGTCCACAGAACGGGTCCACAGTGACGTCACCTGTTCACTACGTGGCAACGGCAAGTACTTCAACATGCTCACGGGGCGTCGCTTCGATGGGAATCTATGTCGATAACGCATTGAAGTACGTGACGCAAGGCGCCAGCTTAAACACTGACCTGTCTCTCAACCCAGGGAACTACAGCACAGTAGTCGAAGAATGGGACTATTGTGGCGGAGCGACATATACAACCATCAAGATCACTGTGAGCGGCCAGAGTGGTGTGTGGGTAACCTCGCCCAAGAACAACAGCACCGTGGGATCGCCAGTGAACTACGTAGCAACTGCGACGACGACTTGTTCGAAGGGCGTAGCTTCCATGGGGGTTTACGTCAGCAACGTGCTCAAGTACGTGACGCAGGGAGCTAGCCTGAACACCAACCTCTCTTTCAATCCAGGAACCTACGACACTGTCGTGGAGGAGTGGGATTATTGTGGCGGAGCCGCCTATACACCGGTCAAGATCACCGTCAGCGGTGGCAGCGGAAACACTCTGTATGCCATTCAAGGCAGCGGCGGCTGGGCGTCCTACGGCGAACTTCCACCGAATTACAACATCTGTACCAATTGCGGTGGGGGTGTGACATGGTCGATGGATCAGCACATAAAGTCGCCATCGCTGAGCGGCAACTCAACAGAATTCAACATCGGTGGGACCACTCCCTATGCTGACGTTTTGTTCACCAACCCTTTGATCGGACAGAACTCAACACAGGGGCTGCCCGATAATGGCCACACTCTACTTCCAACCCTCCACAATTTCACCTATGACGCCTATTTCTACACCGGGCAACTCTCACTGTCACAATCCCTTGAGTTTGACATCAGCATGTACTTCAATGGCATCAAGCTCATTTGGGGAACGCAGTGCAGGGTTGCGGGAGGCAATGAGTGGGATGTCTGGGACACCTTGCACTCGAAGTGGATCCCGACCGGCGCCTCCTGCTATCCGGTGAACAACGGCTGGAACCACGTCACCATCCAGGTGCAGCGAGAATCCAACAACTCGCTGTTGTTCCAGTCGATCACACTGAACGGTAATCAGACCGTACTGAACCGCACCTATTCGCCGGGAACATGCCCCTCGGGTTGGTGGGGAATTACAGTTAACTACCAATTGGATGGCAACCACGACCAAGCGGATTACTCCACCTACTTGGACGATTTCAACTTCACCTACTGGTAGAAGGATCGAAGGGCACATCCGCAACTGGATGTGCCCTTCCCTGTTTCCTCGGCGCATTCTCCAGTGAAAAGTTGCCTACGGCGTGATCTTGAACACCACGCCACAACCCGCACCGGAAAGAGTCTTGCAGGAAAGATCGCCACCGGTTTCCGTAGTGCCGTAGAGAGTCTTGGCGGCTAGATCAAGAAGCAGAATCGCTGAAGGATTAGCCCCGTCAGTGCCGGTGAAAGTGTGGAGAGTCGTCATCTTCCCCGTCGTGCCAAGTTTGAACACTACTCCACAGCAATCAGTACCACTGCCACCTCCCGTGGTTGTGCCGTAGAGAGCGCCATTTGGATCCTGGACTAAACCGTGAGGAAACGCTCCATCCGAGCCTCCCGTGAACGAGTACAGCACCGTTTCGCTCCAGCCGCCGTTGACCGGTGACAGCCTAAAGAGGGTTCCGCAGCCGAGGAGGCAATAGTTGGCATTACTGCTGCCGCCCCATATGGTTGTGCCATATAGATTGCCCTTTGCATCGCGAACCAAATTAGTGGTTGGAGCGTTGCCGTCCGAAGGGCCGCCGGCAAAGCTGTGTAGGACCGTCTCCGTCCAGCCGTTGGATGAGGGAGTTAGTTCAAAGACGTTGCCGTAACCGAAGTCGCCTCCATAGGACGTCGTTCCGTATAGGTTTCCCGCTGAGTCCTCAATCAAGCCGCTGGAAGGGTAGGCCCCTCCCGGACCACCTGTAAAACTGTACAAGACAGTCTCATGGCCACTGGGATCGACTTCGAATACTACCCCCTCATTGCTGGTTCCTCCGGTCACGGTTGCGCCGTAGAGGTTGCCAGTCGCGTCCCGGAGCAGCCACCCCAAAGGAGAGTCTCCGTCAGGTCCGGTGAAACTATAAAGAACGGCCAGGCTTCCATTTCTGTCGATCTTGTACACAATCCCACAACCGGGCGGATTGCCTTGACAGGAGAGATTCCCGCCGCCGGAGGCAGTCCCATATCCATTTCCTTGGGAATCTGCAACCAGTCCGCCCAACGGACCCTCACCGTCCGGGCCACTAAATGTGTGCAGGACCGTGAGCTTGCCGGTCGTACCCAGTTTGAATAGGGTTCCGCAACCCCCCGGGGCATTGCAATTGAGGTTCCCGGCGGCGTAGGTGCTGCTGTAGAGGTTCCCCGTTCTGTCCTTGAACAGTGGCCCATTGGGAGAATCCCCATCCGAAGTGCCGGAGAACTGGTAGAGCTTCGTGTAAGTTTGCGCCTGTGCCAAGGCTGCCATGATCACGACAAGAATGCTTGCAGAAAGATAGTGAACGGTAATTTTCATATTCCTTTACTCTGATTGGGTTTTCGCATCATGCGATGAGGAAGTGACGTGCTAAATGCCGGTGTGCAGCCGAGGTGCATTGATTCTTTACTCCCAGTGTCTCTCTTCTAAAACCTGATCTGAAGCGTGAAGAATGTCGCTGGCAAGGGGAAAGTCGGACAGTCTGGCGACAGGAAATCTTTCTAAAAAACTGCGCATGATCCGGTCGGCGACTCTGTCTACCGGGCCGGGAGTGATCATCGTGATGCCTGCCATCTGGCTCAACTTCGCATATGACACGCGACTGCTGTAGAGAAACTCGAGAGGATACTCCGGCTTTCGTTCGCGTGCTTCGTTGGGGTCGGCATCGAGCCAGTAGGCAATGTCCGCCTGTGGAATCAGGTTCAGCAGCAACCGAACGTAGGCCCTAGTCATGGGACGATCGAGCGGCAGGTTCGCTAATTCGTCATACAGATAGCGGTCGAAGATGATGACATCCGCTTCGACGGTCTCGGTTTTTACAACCAGGTTGCAGAGCGACATGGCATCGAGAAAATACAGGAACCATCGCACTGGCGTCATATACCAGGACCGAACATTCTTGTCGCGACGATTCACCGGATGATCCGGAGAGCCTATGCCCTTTTCACTTCCGAATACCGAATGGCTGGTGAACTCGCGCCAGCGCTTCAGCAGCGCCACATTGTCCCAGAAGGCGAGCAGGCCGACACGGAGGCCGTTTTGGGAAAGCCGATTGGAGAGGATTTTAATCTGGGTACTTTTGCCGCAGCCGTCTATGCCGGAAAAGCTCACCAGTATCGGCATTGCGCGTCTTGGTCGGTGTCGGCTCATAACGGGCACGCGTTCGGGAGATGGATTGCGTCGTTCCCCTAGTGACTGCCCGGCGGCTTACTGGGGCTGGCAGTGGCCAGAGCCGCGACGGTTCCGACGGCAGCCCCCACTCCCAGGATGGCTCCAACTCTGAGAAAGACCGTGCGAACCCGCCTCTGCTTCGCCGGTGCGATGGCCGCTCCCGAGGGATTGGAAGCCGCGACCCCGGTAGTGGGCGGGGTCTCCGCTGCCGCGGTACCAACGGGCTTTTGAGTAGTGATGGGCTGCGCGGATTGAGTCGGCTGCGAAGTGCCTGAGGAAGACGATGAGGCTTGTGCCGGGAAAAATCCCGCTGCGACAACCTTAGCCGCGATCGCAGCGCTCGGACTATCGGGCAGATCTCGGCGTTCTTCGGAGCTTTGGGCTGAGGCCGCGATGGCAACAAGCGCAAGAAACGTAGACAGCACTGAACCTGCGCGCTTACGCTCCAGCTGCCAGATCCTCATGGTTTCCTCAGATTAAAGTCCGGATTTTGTCTGAGTTTCCGGACAAATTGGAATCACAATATTCTCTAGCCTGCGGCCGCGGGAAGGTCATCCCACGATGTGTGTGGTCCACGAAATGCGTCAACTGGAAACTGGTGGAAACTCTCCGCTGCCTCAGTGGCGTCTTCAAAAATCTCGAAAAGGCGGTCGACCTGTGTCAGCGCCAGGACTACCGCAGGCCCGGGCGGGATCGCTGCCAGTTTCAAATCCCCGTTTCGTTTCATGGCTTCTTCCATGCAATTCAAAAGAACCTCAATACCAGCGCTGTCGACTTGTGTCACTTCTGAAAAATCAAATACGAGGCGTGGCCGGTCAGCTTTCAGAAATCCCTGGACTTCGCGAAAAAAAACTTGCGCGGGCCCCAAAACCAGTTTCTCTGGGACTTCCAGGACAATCACGGGCCTTTTCGTATTCGTAATCATTTGTTTAGCCTTGCCTTTCACGGATCATGGATTCCAATCGTTACAGCTGGAGAGCGCATGTAGCCCTCAACCACAAGATTAGAAAGGGCAGCGCGCCAGGTCTATCCGGTGCAATCTGTAGGGAAAGAAGGACATTGCTGTACAACCACCAGGCAGGGGGGTCACATCGCTCGGGAATCTTGGTCGAGCATCCCGTCGGCGCACGCCTCGCGGGCCGCGGGCCATGACGACGGGGGATTCTGCAAAAGCCGCGCGAGCTCCGCTTTGGGGTCGTAGGCCATGTGTCGCAGCAAGTTCATTCCGTAGCGAAACAGCGTAGCCAAATTCGTCCTGTACCAACAGCACTGAGCCATGTTGGGAGACAGTCCGCAAAGGAGTCGGAATTTCCGTATCGCCTCAGGTGAATTGAGCGCAGCCGCAAGCAGGCGATGGTTCCCATCCAATATGGTCAGAGGGCCAGTGTCAGTCACGCCGATCAATAGAACCGCGCCGGCATCGACATCCTGGTTGAGCCAGTCACTCAGGTCCAATATCTTTGTTAAGAATTTTTTGTCGGCGACTTCGTAGCAATGCCCGGACCTGAAAGATCGTAAAACCTGAGTAATGGCAAAATTTCCTCGCGCCAGTTTCCGCCACTGCGCTCGTGGGAAAACACGGATACGTTCCAAATCGGCAGCTTGCAGCTCCACCTCGAACCACTCAGTACCGTCAGGAAGTTCTCTCCACAATGCGCCATGGCGAATGAAAAACAACGCGCGACGCCTGGCATTGTCGATCGCACTGCTGAGGTCAGGAGTGTTTACCAGCGCATCCAGGGTGCCCCGGTAATCTTCGAAGTGCGGGCTCTGGAAGTCACTCTTCAGAAACGCCGAGATGACCTCATTTTCAGACACCCGACGGACGGTGCGCAGCCCGCTGAGCGGTAAGTCTCTCTCATCCTGGTCGCCGGCCAGCGCACTTCGGAGAAAGGGCACCGCAACTACAACGAGCAGCAGGGTCATCATCACAAGCTGCACCAGGATGACCTCTTGCAGCGATCGATGGTAGCGGTAGATGCCGCCAATCAGAACGGCGCTGAAGGCGAGTTGCGCCCAGCTGGTATTGGCGATTCGGTACGACATCTCATAAGCGATCATTACCACGCTCAATGCGTATACGCAGGTGGTCGCGGCGTACAAAGCCAATAGATAGGGAAGACCATACTTGCCGGTTGTGGCGAATTGCGAGCCAAACAAGTCGGTCCATATCCACGCTGGCGCCAGGCGCAAAGCAAGAGACAACACTCCGCCGATGGCAAACACTAACACCAGGGAAATGCCGAGGACACCATGCCCCTTCCGCTCCTGGGGCCGCGTTCCTGCGACGATTGGAAACATTGTGTTCACGATGGCCCAGGAGAAAGCAAAGATGACTCGACCGACCAGCGCAATCGCCGCATAGAGTCCGGCCGGTGCGGGAGGAAAGAAGTGCTTCACCAGCACGATGTCACTGTTGTTGATGACGACCTGGCCAATAAAGAAAACTATGGCCTGCAGAGCTTCGCGAAAGGCGTCAGGGGTGCGCAAATCACCAGCCGCCGTCGACGTGATCTTAGGCACCGCACAGAAATAGGCCAGTGCGAGGGCAGCGGCGTTTGCCGCGATCACTCCAGTGACGCCGTACCCTAACATGATCGCGAAAAGAGAACCGAACAGCCGCCCCAGACCCTCCAGCGCCAAGTTTCCCGCCAGACGGCGGAAACCGTAGGCGCCCTGCAAATAGCCCCTGCGGCTTCCCAAAGGAACGTAAAAAGCCACTCCCACCGTGAGCCACATGATCAGAACCGGGCTGGGAAGGTTGAGGTATTCCGAAATAGAGTTCCGGAAAACGGCCAGAAGCAATCCGATAAGGACACCACTTATCCAGGCACTCTTGTGAAATCGTTGATAGGCGGCGCACTTCAAGGGTGCTGACACTTGTTGAGCCACGACTTTGGCCGAGATGATCTGGAAGGAGAGGGTTACCGCGGAAATCAGAATCAGGAGTGTGTAAACGGCACTCGCGTGGCCGAATGCGGCCGGCCCCAGGAATCGGGCGATGGCGATGTTATAGGCAAAATTGATGGTGGTCGCTAGTCCAGAACCGGCAAGCAACACGAAGCTTCCCGAAAGTACGCGCGCCCGGAGGTTTCTCAATTCGGGATTCGGGTTGGCGTTCACGTCCAGGCTCCGGGCGACATCTGGTGGGGTTGAATGCGGCCGCCAGCTGACCATCTCTCGCGCAAGCCTTTCTGATGCGAAAAGCGACACTAACGCTGCCCGACGGTCATTTTACGGGAACCCATATTGCGGCTGACCACGACAACCCGATGCCATGTTGTGCCCTCTAAATATGAATCCATGGTGCGTTCGTCCCGAACCGTGTGCGTGGCGCTGCTCCTGTTGCTACAGGGATGTACCCATACCAGCCTGCTCAACACCCGATCTACTCCCTCGGCGAAGGCCTACCCCCATATGCTGGCGGTATATGAACCCTGGTTTGGCCACCCCCAGCACATTTCGGTGGGATACTCGTCTCAAGATCCGCTAAAAATACGCGAACAAATTGACCACGCCAAGCAGTTAGGCATTTCCGGATTTGTAGTGGATTGGTATGGAGATCGCGAGCCTTTTCTGGATCGCAGCTATGCCCTGATTCAGTCCATTGCCGCAGAAAAGAAGTTCACGGTAGCGATGATGTACGACGAGTCCGAGGGCGAGGCCGGCGTGGCAACGGACGACGCCCTGGCGGCGCTCGAGAAGTTTGACGAGACGTATCTCATGCCGAATGCGGCAGGCAGTCAGGCTTATCTTACCTACAACGGACGCCCTGTCATCTTTATCTTCCCCAAGGGTGGGCACACCGACTGGAGTCGAGTGCGGACGGCAACCAATAAATGGGACTCGCCTCCCTTGCTAATTTACGAGAGCCGGTCGACCCCGTATGCCGATTCCATGGACGGCTTCTATGCCTGGATCAATCCGGGAGCAAAAGGTTGGGCGGCGGATGGAAGCAACTGGGGGGAAGATTATTTGCGCACTTTCTACCGCCACATGGAGTCCAAGTATCCCGGCAAAATCGCTGTGGGCGCGGCTTGGGCGAGTTTCGACGACAGCAGGGCCTCGTGGAGTCTCAATCGGCACATGTCACCCCGCTGCGGCCAGACCTTCAGTGACACCCTTAGGCTGGCGCAAGAAAACTCTTCGCCGGACCATCCTCTGCCGTTCGTACTGATCGAAACCTGGAATGATTACGAAGAAGGCACGGCCATCGAACCCGGAATCGCGCAATGCAAAACGAGCCCCGTAACACCAGGCTCTTGATCGTCTAGGCGGCGGGAAATACGCGCTCCGCGGCAGCAGCTTGAGATTGACGCCCAGCCAACCCCCGCAAGCCCACTTCCCCCGGTTCATACACTGTGTTGATGAGTGAAAGCGGACGGGCACGAACTTCGTCGTAGATTCGGCCGACGTATTCGCCAAGAAGGCCGAGACAGAAAAGCAGGAGACTTCCCGTCAAGAAAATCGCCGCTGCAATTCCGTATCCCAGAGAACTGGAGGAAATCGATGCAGCCAGGCCCGAAATAACAGCGGAGAAAATCAACAGTGAAGCCAGAACAAAGCTCAGGCGGAGTGGCTTGTAACTGAAGCTGGTAATTGCGTCCATTGCGTACTTAATGCGGCTGAGGAAGGTGAGCTTGCCTTCCCCGCCGACCCGGTCATGCCGGTCGTAGTAAACAATGGCTGTACGGTAGCCCACCCAAGCCCGGAGGCCGGGAAGATAACGGTTGGCTTCGCGCAAAGAATTGATCGAATCAATCGCTTGGCGATCGAGAAGGCCGAAGATCCCTGAATTCAGCGGAATGGGGAAATCTGAGAGCGCACCCAGGACGCGATAGAACAGGGGGAACAAAAAAGCCAGAAGTTTGCGGCGTTCTTCCCTGCTGCGCCGCACCGTGGTCACTACTTGTGCGCCGTTTCTCCAGGCCGCGATCATCTCGGGGATGACAGCGGGCGGATCCTGAAGGTCGCCGTCCATAAGAACGACAGCGTCGCCACGAGCGGTTTGCATGCCCGCCCACAACGCTCCCATGTGTCCCCAGTTGCGCGAGAGCTCCACTACAACGACTTGTGGATACTCCTCCTGAAGAGCGCGTAACCGCTCCAGCGAGGCGTCCTTCGAACCATCGTTGACGTAAACTACTTCCCATCTTTCGTCTACCTCCTGCATGGCATCCACCACCGCCTCATGCAGGAGCGGGATAATTTCTTCTTCGTTGTAAATGGGGACTACTAGCGAGATCATCTGTGGGCTCCCAGTGGCGCGTTCATGCCCATCTCAGATGAGGTTGGAGAGTTCAGGCGTTGTCAGGGAAATCCTGAGTACCAACGTCCAGTTTACTGAGGCGTAGACTGCAGAATTCGAACTTTCCACCGCACTTCGGTCGGAGTTAAGACGGCAAGATATTGCGTGCGAATGTGTTGCGTCGCCTGGAGTTTGTCGTGGTCCAGCAGCTGTAGTTCATATTCGACGCTGTCCAGAAGCTCAATCGATAATCCCTCCGGCGAATAAAAAACCAAGCTAATGTCATGTTTACTATCCTGATAGCGGGTGCGAAGCCCTAGCCTGTATTGCTCCTCGACAGTCTCCGACAGCTTCTCCTTGGCGATTCCCGTAAAGTCTGCATCCAGTCGGGTCACGTTATTTTCGTCCAGCGCACGATTCAGACTCTGCCAGGAGGCAAGATAGTCGCGAACTACAGCCGCTCTGGTCTGTGGCTCCAGCGTCCGTGGTCCAACGGAATCGGCATTTGCAACTTTCACAAGCGGTTGCTCAACTGCCGGCATCGCAAGGCCCCCCAGGGTCAAGCAAGCGAGGATCAACGCTGCTAATCGTGGAGTCGAGGCGTTGATCATCGCGGCCACCGGATCTCATTTCCCATCACGACGCCCGTCGCAACCGAGATTGTGGCGCCATCGTTTGCTGGCAAATCAGTTCGCGCAATCCCTCGCTTGAGAGGAACATCGACCGTCGATTCCGAGCCGTTGTTGCGCTCGATGAAAGTAACAATCGTCCCATCCGGCACCGCATTGCCCTTGCAATCGCGCAGCGGCTCGGTTTCCAGTTCGACTCGTGTGCCGGACCTGCGGGCACTCATCCGCAGATTGCAGGGTTCACCAGACACCTGCTGAACAACACGTTTTTCAGTGATGCCGTCAACGCGAGCCTGAAACTGTGCTGATCCCGCCTTGGGCGCAGAATCAAGCCTCAACCAGGCCACTCCGTTGCGCGCAGTCACTGTTCGCGTTTGAGTTGCACCGCCAGTTTCCGACAGCTCGAACGACACTTCTGTAGGGGCCAACACCAGGTTGCGGAAAGCGTCGAAAACATAAACCACCCCGCTGATGCCGTCATGCAAATCAACTGGCAATCGGGAGGGCTTTGCCAGGAAACTCAGGGTCGAGGGCCGCTCAGAGGAGACGTCGAACTCTGTTGTTTGAGCGGAAGATGGGCCCACGAGAAACGCACTGTAATGGCCAGCATTGTGTAGCTCGCCGGGAGCGATCACAGCGCTCTCCCCGAGTTGCACATCACGCCGTAGCGTCTGCGTGGGGCTGACGATGTACAGCACCGCCTTGCCACTACCAGCAGTTGATATTGAAACTGCGCTGCCGGCTTTGACGTTCTTTGGCAATTCCAATTGCATGTTTTGGGCGGAGGCGACCGTGGCCATCGCGCAAACGACCCACAGTGCCGCGAATGTGCAGCGGAGTGTCATTGGAGGTGGCTGGAGCTATATGTGCTTGCGACTACGCGATACCGGCTGACGCGGCCCGAAAGGTCGGCGGGCAAAGAAGTCGTGAACGGAACCGGGATCTGCGGCAGAAGGGCGCGGTCCGCATACCCGTCCGCTACCCAAACCGGTTGCCCGTTGTTGTCATAAAACGTGGCCAAAACATGAGCAATATTCACAACTTGCCCGCTCTGATTCACCAGCTTGCCAGTCAATGAAGAATCGGGCAATCCGTTCAGCTTCTGATCTTCGATCTCAACCACTGGATCCGCTGAAGCAGCTATGAGGCTTGACGAGGGATTCATGCGGATGTTGTCCACTTCCGCCAAGCGAACGTTCTGGAAATCGATACGGAAGGGCGTTACTTGTTTGGGCAAAAGAACGTGAGACATTTTGTCGAAGGCATCCTCGGTGGCGATCGCCGAGCCGTTTTTCGACAGCAGTGTAGCCTTGACAGTTACAAAAGCGGGAACAACATCTTCATTCAGCAACTCGCCAACCAGAACAACGGCTCCCGCTCGGTCAGTAGGGTGCATATCCACGATACGAACATGGGGAGATTCGACGTCCTGCGCGCCCCAGTCGTCTTCGGGACCACGGTAGACGACGTCCCAGCGCAGGTAGTTAACCGCCAGGACCTGCGGTGGCACTCTTGGTTCCTTAACCAGAGGCCACGCGACCTGCCATTGGTTGTCCGCGTGAATCACCTTCAAATCCCGCACTTCGTGGTAGGTGCCCACCACCTCTGACCAAGTCAGGTCAGCTCGGATCTGTGCAGTATCGGCAGAAGCGTGAAGGGGATGCAAATCAAATCCATCCAGCGACGCGTAACTTCGCAGGCTGGGGTGAGTGCCTGTTAGATCGCGTACAAAGTCTTGTTCAGTGAACTCATTCTTGTTGGCAAGTCCGTTATATGCCGCTGCCCAATCCTTGCGGCTGATTTCCTCCACCAGCGTCTCAACTGCCTCCTGCGGCGACGAAGGACGCCGAACCGCTGAAGGTACACCACTCGCGGAAGCAAAAGCGGAAGTGCTCGGGAATATTGCGCCGACAGCCACCAACGCCACGGTCACAACGGTGATGGCGAACGCAAGAAGGCCTCCGCGGCTCATGAAATCAGCCTCCCCAGTACTAGATCCTGGTCATCTGATGAGGGTTGTGGAACTCGCGACTGCGCCAACTTCCTATCTGGAACAAGGACCAGCAGCATCGCAAGAATGCTGCTTCCAATCGGGAGGATGCCCCACATCAACCCCTGCCAGGCCGGAGGAATCTGGGGCACATTCATGGGCGTCGCAGGTGGCGCGTCCTCCTTGCTCCAGACGGTAATCGTTCTATCCTCCAGGTCATCTACTTTGCGCCAGCCCGCAAACACGAGAAGCGGCTCATAGTAGGGGTCGCGCATGAATACCCATTTCAGACCGTAGCGGTCAGCATGTTGCAGAACGGCCCTGAGAGCGTCAAGGCCGGATTTTCCGAAGTACTTGGAACTGGTGAGGGCGCCGGCGCCGTGCTGGGTTAATTCCGGCAACATGCGACCCGAATTCCACTCTCCGTCTACGCTACCGGCATCCGTGAGCACCGCAAGCCGTGAAATCTTGTTGCCGAATCCGAGCGTGATGTAACGGTATCGATCATGCCCATCTCGATCCAGCCATGCGGCGACAGAATCCACCTTGAACTCCGCCGCATCTGCCGGCTTATAAGTCGCCCATGCCACGGCCAAGGCGCAGCTCAGACCTGCCGCCAACGTTAGTCCCACAGCGGCCTTGAATTGGAAACGATCGATGAGTTCCTCGGCTAGCAACCCGACAAACGGAAGCGCGAGCAGAGTAGCCCAGTAGGAAAAGCGCTCCATGGTCAGTACTTCAAATGCTCGGCCTAGGAGCAATTTAGCGACTGGGGTAGTGCCGCCTAAGCCCAGCAGGAACGCTAACCAGAAGCCAAATAGCAGAGGGCGCAGCCGGGGCGTCGCGGAACCCTTCCACACAATGAATGGAAGCGCCAGGATCAGAGCGCCATAGGGAATGACGAAGTAGTTCAACCCCCACTCGGGGTTCAGAAGGTAGTTCGCGCGGCTCGGATGCGGAATCGGTACCTGGGTAACGGGATAATTAATAAGCGCGACCCAGAATGGCAGCAGTACCACAGCGATCGCGACTCCCACCAGTAGGGCGGCGGCAATGCTCCGAAACCAGAAAGCTGACGCGGACACTCGTTCTCCGTCCTCACGGTCGAAGAAGGCCAGCGCCAGAACCGGTAACGCGAAGAGGAATGATCCGAAGAGCAAGGTCGCATGGTGCGCGGCAGCCGCTGCGACGCTTAAGGCTGCACCCTTCAGGAAAGACCGCCCACTGCCCCGCCGGACCCATTCGTAGAGATAGGGCAGCGCGTTCAAGTACAGCGGCGCCGCGAATGTAGTTGAAAGCTGTCCGGCAGCGTAGACGAGGAAACACTCGGACCCGAGAAGAACGCTGGCGAGCGCAGCGAATGCGGCGGCGCGCCGGTCAACCCACAACCGGGCGAAGCGGAAGACTCCCAGTGCCAGGAGCAAGATGGCAACGAATTGCACGATCATGTACGCCAGGTCGAGTCCGGCAACGTGCGAGATCAAGGCCAGCCATTGTTGGGGCAAGGGTGGGTAGGTGGTCTGCGAAAACCCCGCATACCATTTCGTGTTCCAGGGATCGAACCAGTGCTTTACGTAGTGCGAGGCGAAAAAGATATGGAAATTCGTGTCATAGGACTTCAGCGGCAGCTTCATGAGCAGCAACGGCGCGTGAACCACGAACGCCGCCAAGAAGATCCAACTCATCGGCACAGGGCGCCGAGCGGCCCCGACAGACTCAACCCTTTGCACGGTGTCCTCCCGACGCTTTTCGATTCTGCGCCTTATGTTCGGGTTGCTTGCCGCCTAATGGGAAACCCTGATTTTCAAGCCAACGCCGGAGCCGGGTTCTGAATCGAAGATTCTGCAGTTTGTGGACTCGTTTGGGGGTCTTTTGATTCGTTCGCTTCAACGCGGGATGGTTTATGCCTGGTTATTAGCAGGTGCACTCTCGTGCGTCGCCAGGGCACAGACCTATAAGGTCGGAAATGATTCGTCACAACCGGTGCAAAACAGCCCCGACAAAACTTCTCAACAGACACCACTGGGCTGGGGTTCGAACATCGAGACTGCACGCCTGGCTCGCGCTGCGGAGCAAGCGCTGAAGAGCGGTAATTATTCATCGGCCATGGACTATGCTCAGCGCGCAACCCAGGGCGCTCCAAACGATCCTCATTTGTGGTTTTTACTGGGTTATACGGCGCGCCTGGCCAGGAAATCCCAAATCTCGCTCGATGCTTACAATCGGGGCCTTCGACTGAGTCCTTCCTCTCTGGATGGACTCTCCGGCCTGGCGCAGACATACAACGTTATGGGTCGCCGCGATGAGGCGGAGCGAATCCTGACGCAAGTGCTTTCGGCCGATCCCAGGCGAAGTAATGACGCGGAAGTGCTGGGAGAAATCCTGTTGCGGTCCGGAGAGTACGACAAATCGCTCGCGGTACTCGCACGCGCCGAAGCCATTGGGCCCTCCGCGCGAGTCGAATTGTTGATGGCGCTTTCGCACGAACGGCTGAAACAGTTTGACCAGGCAAATCACTACCTGGAACTGGCGAAGTCCCGTGCGCCCAACAATCCCGAAGTTCAACGTGCGTTGGCAGGTTTCTATCGCGAAACCGGCAACTACCCGGCAGCCATTACTGCACTGAAGGCGATCCGCGGCGCGGGCCCTGAGGTCAAGGCCGAACTGGCCTACACTTATCAGCTTGATGGCCAACTTGAGGAATCCGCAGCGGTTTATTCGCAGGCCGCAAACGCCTTGCCGAACGACGTAAATTTGCAGCTTTCTGCTGCGCAATCGCAGCTGGCGGCAGGTTCTGTAGAACATGCCGAGGACTTTCTCAAACGCGCCGCCTCCCTCGATGCTGAGCATTATCGCCTGCATGCCATTCGCGGCGAGATCGCGCGGACTGAGGAACGCAATGCAGACGCAGTCCGGGAATACAACGAAGCGATCGCCCACCTACCCGACGCTCCGACTGAAGGGCCGCTTTACGGCATTCAACTGCACTTGAATTTGGTGGAACTCTACAAAGGACTGCAGGACGACGCGGCCTTTAACACTCATTTGCAAATTGCGCGGTCGCAGATTAACGGCCTGGATGAGCGCGGCTCCAACCGATCCGAATTCCTTCGTCTGCGGGCGATGATCAAAATGCACTCTGGAGACCTTGCCGGAGCCGGCGATGACGCAAGGGAGGCGCTGGCGCTCAAGCCGAAAGATCCTAACAATCTGCAACTCAGCGGCGACCTGCTGGTAAAGCTGGGACGACCCGAAGAAGCAATCGCGGTCTACCGCAAAATTCTGACGATCGATGCCGACAATCGAATTGCGCTGACTTCCCTGGGCTTTGTCTCACGCGAAGCCGGACACGATAAAGAAGCGGAAAAATACTTCGAGCGTTTAGCCTCGGTTTACCCCAAGTTATACATACCCTATCTCGCGCTGGGCGACATGCATGCCGCACGGCGTGAATTTACAAAGGCCGACGCATCATACAACAAGGCCCACGAGCTTGCCCCCACGAACAGTCTCGTCGTTGCCGGTGGCATGAACGCCGCGATCGAAGCCAAGCGCTTTCCGCTGGCGGCGGAATGGTTGAGCCGGGCGACTCCGGAAATGCAGCAGCAGCCGTTGGTAATGCGGGAGAAAGAGCGATATCTCAGTTGGATCGGAGACTACGAAAAATCGGCGGAAGTGGGACGAGAAGCGATCAAGAAACTTCCCGCTGACCGCGACGTTGTCGTCTATCTGGGATACGATTTGCTTCATCTCGAACGCTACGACGAGCTTCAGGAACTGACGGCGCATTATGACCAACTCCTTCCAAAGGAAGCCGACATCCCACTACTGGCCGGATACGTCCACAAACACTCGGGGCAGCTCGAAGAAGCGCAACGAGATTTTACTCGCGCATTGGAGCGCGATCCCAATGTAGCCACCGCGTATGTCAACCGCGGATACGTGCTGAAGGATCTCCACAAACCGACTGAGGCCACCACAGATTTCCAGGCTGCCTTGCGGCTTGAACCCAAGAACGGAGAAGCCCATCTGGGACTGGCTTATACGAGCCTCGACCTGCATCGTCCGCGAATCGCATTGCGGGAAGTCCAATTGGCAGAGCGGGAAATGGGCGACTCCACACCTATTCATCTTATCCGTGCCACTGCGTATGGGGACGAAGGGTCGTTGACCAAGGCTGCGGCGGAGTACCGCATCGCATTGAAGTCCGCGCCCAACGATGCCGGCTTACATCTGGCGTTGGGCGACACGCTGTATGGCCTCTTCCGCTACACCAACGCGATCTCGGAGTTCCAGACCGCGGAAAAACTGGCTCCCGGCAACAGCCTCGTCTATGCCAAACTGGCGCGATCCTATGCCCAACTCCGCGATCGAGAAAACACGCTGCGAAATGTCCAGTTGGCGGAGAATTATGCGCACCAACAGCACACTGGAGAAAGTACGATTCTGCTTTCGACGGGCGAAGCACTCGCTCTGCTCGGAGACCAGGAAGCCGCCATGCAGCGGTTTGAAGCAGCCTTGGCCGCGCCGGACAGCGATCGAATCGAGGTCCGTCTGGCGATCGCGAAAGAGATGGTCGCGAAAGGTCAACTCGACGATGCCCGACGGCAAATCGCTCTCGGATTGATGGAAGCCCGCACGGGCGAGACAAGCCCGCCCACAGGCCGCGAGTGGATCGAGGCGGCAGACCTGTTCCTCAGTATGCATGACTTTCAATTAGCGGAAAGCTACTACCAGTACGCGCTGGCGACCGGGACGGGTGAAACTGAAGTCCGCATCGGCTTGGCGAACACCTATCTCGCTATTGGAGATACGCCCCGCGCCGAAGCCCAGATCGCTTCGATTGACAAGGCCGACCAGAGTGATCCCACATACCAGTACCTGCTGACGAAAGCTAGTATCTATCGACAGCAACATCACAATACTCAAGCCTTGACGGCTTTTGCGCAGGCGGCTGACGCTGCCGGTGAAGACCCGACCGCCGACCGCGAACTGATGCAGGCGGCCGGTGACGAAGGGTTGAGAATCACTCCTAATTTCAGTTTTCTGTCGGATTTCTCCGTGTCTCCAATTTTCGAGGACACCACGGTGTATCCGCTTGATGCCAAGTTGGATGCGACCTTGCCTGGCCGGAAGAACCTGCTGCCGCCTCCGCGATCCTCGCTACAAACAGAGTGGACCGGCGCTTACCATCTGCACCTCGGGAACTTTCCCGAGGCCAGCGGCTTCTTCCAGGTGCGGAATGCGCAGGGCCAGATATCGGTGCCCAGTGCGGATGCCATCGTCAATCGCGACACGACCGACTATTCATTCAACTTCGGATTGAATCCATCAGTGCACTTCGGGACGAACGTCCTTACCTTCAACGCCGGAATACAGGAGACAGTTCGCCGGGATTCCGAAGATCCGGCGGACATGAATCAGAATCTGTTTCGGCAGTTCTTGTACATGTCGACAAGTTCCTTTTTCAACATGGTGTCGGTCAGCGGCTATGCCATCCGGGAAGCCGGGCCTTTTACGGAAAGGCCTCAACATTCTCGCGATCTGAGTGGCGCGCTGGATTTTCGTGTAGGGAGACCCTGGGGGAAAACCTTCTTCCTGGCCGGCTGGGGAGCGCGCGACGAGCAGTTTAACCCGATCATTCGCGAGTTTTATTACACCTCGGTCTACGCCGGCATCGAACGCCGAATATCGAACCGGTTCACATTTCGCGCCGTAGCTGAAGACCTGCGGGCATGGAGGGTTGAAGGGTTACAGTTTGCCATTGCGCAAGCGCTGCGCCCCGCTGGCAGTGTGCAGTTCACCCCAACCCGTAACTGGAGAATTGAAGGCAACTTTGCCTATTCGCGCAACATGAGTTTTCACGCATACGACGCTGTACAGAGCGGGTTCGCAGTTTCTTATGCACTGCCCATACACAGAGCATTTAAGGACGAAGGCCAGAACGTTGGTTTGGTTTATCCCATCCGCTTCTCTGCAGGAATGCAGCAGGAGAATTTCTTCAATTTTACCGGTGGTAACACCCAACAACTCAGGCCGTACGTCAGCATCACCATATTCTGAAGTCAGGACGCGATGAAGATCTGTTTGGTTACAGCTTTCCCACCCAGTGTCCGCCAGTTGAACGAATACGCGTACTACATTGCGCGGGAACTGCGGCGCGACCCACGAATCGACCTAACAATTTTGGCCGATGAATTGGACAGTTACGAGTTCGCCACAGATGGGGACGGCAAGCCGTTGAGCGCGCCGGGCGAGGAGCTCCCTGGTTTTCACGTAGAGCGCTGCTGGGGCTTCAACGAGCTGGCAACCCCGTATCGCCTCTTGAAGACAATCCGGAGGATAAAACCAGACGTGGTCTGGTTCAATCTGGTTTTCTCGACGTTTGCGACGCCGGACCACCCGGCCGCCGCTTTTGCCGGTTTGTGTGTGCCGGCCTTGGCGCGAGGTCTGGGCTGCTACGCGCACGTCACCTTGCACCATATTCTCGAGCACGTCGATTTTGCCGGTGCCGGGGTGCGGCAGGACAGAATCTTCCGCCTGGGCAGCGAACTGGCGACCCGGGCGCTGCTTAGGGCTAACTCGGTTTCCGTACTGCTTTCCGCTTATCAGCGGACACTGTTTGAAAAATACTCTGCACAGAATATTCTGTTGGGGACGCACGGGGTCTTCGCGTCTCGTCCGAGTCCTCCAGACTTCTCAAAACGGGGAAATCCCGACCACCGCATTCTCGCGATTGGCCATTGGGGGACCTATAAGAGGCTGGAGACGTTGGTGGAGGCTTTTCCCGCTGTGCTCACAAGAGTGCCACACGCCCGATTGGTGATCGCGGGAGCGAACCATCACACCAAGCCCGGCTATTGGGAATCAATCCGCGATTCGCAAAAGGAAAACCCGCGAATCGAGTTCCGCGGATACGTGGAAGAGCAGGAAATCGCCGAGCTATACGGCACGAGCAGTATTGTCGTTATGCCTTACGATTCCGCCACCGGCTCCAGCGGACCTGCGCATCAGGCCTGTGAGTTCGGGGTTCCAATGGTGTGTGCTGACATCCCGGATTTCAGGACCATGGCAACGGATGAGGAGATGGCGATCAGTTTCTACAAGACCGGGGATGCCGCGGATCTCGCTGACAAGTTAGCTGGGGTGCTCGAGTCCCCGGCAGATCAACGTCGCATGGCGGAACAAAATTTCTCCGCGGCGGTGCGTATGACCATGCCGAACGTCGTCCGTCATTATCTTCGCTGGTTCGAACTGGCTGAACGCAAGCGCGCGCTGGGTTCGAGTTCCGAGATCCAGACCTTTCGGCGCTGGTCTCGTGACCGCTTGCGTTTTTCCGGGTCTTCGCGCCTCACAGCCCCTAATGCGCCGGAAGCAGGAGCCATCCATACGAAATTCCGTATTGTCGACGAAACCGAGACCGAGGGGAACGCTTAAAGGCCCGGATCGCAGTGCCAAGAATACGCCCCGCGCCGCACTCCCGACGAATCCATGTTTACCAGGCAATTAGCGATTCTTTGTCGTCGTACTCCTCAATCGTCACTCCGCTCTTCGCGCTGTCTAACTGGTGTTGCACTCCTAAGACGGGGGACCAGTGATATGGAATTGTGGAATAGGACAGCCCACCCAGATACATTGTGTTGCCGTCAATCGTCAAGGTCCCAAACCGCAGGCTGGTATTGGTGTCGCTCGAGGGGTTGAAGATCGTCGGAATTTTCTGGTATCCGCCGGCAGTGACTCGCTGGAAGAAATAAGTGGCGTGATGCCAGGCTCCGGTGGAGAACTGGCAGGGAGACAACCCGACATTTACCCACGTGAGACCTCCATTACCTGGCAGCCAGAACTGCCACTGATTGGTGGCATAGTTACACTGTGATCCGAACATGAATTCATGCACGCCATCGCTCAATTGTACGGCCTGGAAAAAATCGTTCTCGAGCGCCTGGATGCTTCCGTCCTGAGTGGTCGTCGGGAGATAGAACCAGAAGTCCCAAAGAAAGTTGGTGTCGCCCGCGTAGGGATATGGGTTTGGGGAGTCCTTCTTATAAAACAGGCTGTCATCATACTGACACTTGCTAGTTAGCATGAACAGTTGGCCATTTTTTGGATGATCGGGCGAGTTGCCAGTATTCGGATCTGACGGGCTTTGAAAGATTCCAATGCTCCCGTCGTTGCACTGGCCACCCACGCCGGGATTGTTATCAACCACCCACGAGGTGCTTTCCGCGATTCGTGCCACCCGCGTCGCACCGATGGGAGGGTTCGGCGGGGCGAAGGCAGTTACGCCGATTTCATACGTAGCTGTGCTGAGTAGAGAGCCGTCGGAATCCCAGGCCTTTATGTAAATCGAATGGGCGCCGGATGCAACCACGAGCCACGCATCCAAACTCGGGGCAAAGTTCTGATAGGCAATTTGCCCGTCGACATAGACTACATAACCAGTTATATTCGCGTCGCTTTCGGCGGTAGCTTGAAAATGAACCGGCGACGTAAGGTTAGCGGCGCCCCCTCCCGTCAGCACCGGTGATTGCACTGAAACCGAGGTCACGGTCGCATGGGCGGGTGGACTAATCCAAAGATAGGGTGCGATGGACAATAGCAGCAACAAGGCCACCCGAGATCCGGTTCGGTTTCGTCGCTTTGATTGATTTGTAAAGAGTGAGGATGAGAATGCATAGATGTTTCCCACGGGTAGGTTCGCTCCGAACATGCCGGCTCCTGTCGGGATCAAGATTTACCATGCAGCGTGGCATGGTCTACGGGGAGGACTGTAGGGACGCTACAGCTAAGCCTGTAGGCAGGCAATACAGAGAAAACCTTAGATTCCTGTGGAAATCCTCACGTTGGTAACTTCAAAGGCGGGGTTGAGCCCAGATTGGTGTTTCCAGAAGTCGGCAGCAGGGAATCTCAATTCCATGCAGTGGCAAGCAGTCGTTCAGCTAGGCTGTGTCCGCTTGCGCCGCCTGCGACCGGGCGGGGAGGCTCAGCAGTTGCAGTCCGGCCAAGGAGTTTCGGGTCCTGAACCTCAACGAGGAGTTGCTGCCCAAGATGGAACAGTTTGTTCCCATCCACAATCGCATTGGTCACATTCAATCCCTTTCCCAAAGAGGTATGCGCAAGCACAGAGGCATCCTCAATCATGGTACCGTCGTGAACATCGCAGCCGCGTTCCAGAGCGCTGAGACGAGAGACCAGAGTGTTTGCACGAAGTATCACTCCGCGGCCCAGATAGGCGGGTGCGACAACGCGGGCGCGACGATGCACTTGCGCCCCATCGTCAAACCAGACTCCGGGTTTCACCTCGCTTCCTTGAGGTCGGATCGACCCGCGGGACAGAAACGCGTCCACCACCAATCGGCGAAGATCGTTCGCCTCTTCTAGTTTGCAGACGTAGCCCGGGAGAGAATAAGGTGTGCCCGCAGGCAGGCCTAGGTGATCCACGAGCAATGGCAGGCCTAATCGCGGCGTTTTGCGCACTTCACCAGCTTCAATGATCCAGGAATCCAAGGGTTCGCGGTCCTTTGTAAGGACGGTCACGCCCTGCTTCGCGTCGCGATGAAATCGAAGCACGTGGCCCAAGTCGAGGTCGATGTAAGCCCCAAGCCTGCTTAGCAAGACCAGTTCAACACCGTGTTGAACATATTCGCGCAAGACGCACTCAGCCACGGACCACAAATCCGTTCGCAACGCAACCGGCCTGATAGTGGCTGTTTCACTAGTCGACGTCCGCGCCAAATGCGAAAATTCATCTCTGACGACGACGGTTATCAACTTGACGCCGTCGGCTCGGAGTTTCTGAACCGTGCGATCAACTACGGACTGGCCCAGCAGTTCGATGCATGCCATGGGACTTTTTCCTAACATTCCCGGTTCGGTCATGCTTCCGCAGGAATCGCGATGCCCATCATGCTCGAGAGGGCTTGGTCCAACCACAAGGATCGCGCCTGCCAACATCTTTTTTCTCCTCTGACCTTAGAATTTCCGCCTAAGTGTTCGCAGATTTAACATCTCCGCGATTTATCAGGCTAAACGAGGCGGCCGCCGTAGACCATCCCATGTAACCCTTAGTTCATCACACACTTTGCTGTAGCCCACCTGTGCAAGAGTTTGCGCGTGAGCGAGCTCACGGAAGGGGCGCCGTCTGGGTACCATTGAGGATTCGAAACAGCAGCAACCAGCGCTTGGCATTCGTTGTCATCAAGAAGTTCTCTTTGACGTGCTCGCGCCCGTTTTCGCCAAGGCGCTTAGCGAAGTCCGGATGGGTGAGAAGATACCGGATCTGATAGGCGCATCCCTCGACTGAGTGGACCAAAACGCCGGTCAGCTTGTGAATGATCTGGTTGGGGATGCCTCCTACAGCGGAGGCAATTGTCGGTTTTCCCTTCCACAAGGCCTCTGTGACAGTGAGCCCGAAACCCTCCTTGATCGACTTCTGCACAATCAGTGTCGACGCACGCTGCAAAGCATTGATCTCCAGCGCGCACCAGGGAGGCAGGTCAAGAATGATGATGTCGGGATCTTCGCCCGCCGCGGCTTTGACCTCCTGCAGTACCGCCGCACCCTCAGGGTCGTCACTAGCGCCTCCGCCAGCCATCACCAGCTGACAGTCCACGTATTTCTTGGCAAGCTTAAAGGCCTGGATGACTCCGACCGGGTCCTTCGCCCGATCGAAGCGCGAGACCTGAAGGACAATCGGACGCGACCGGTCAACCCGGAACTCGTCGCAGACCGCCTGCACGATGGAGTCGTCGATCTCCTTGTTCTTCTCCGAGAGAGGGTCAATGCAAGGATAAAAAAGATATTGCGGAATCGGAAGCTGGCGGGCAAAGGACTGAGAAGAAAAAATAGCGGCGTCGTACCGCTCGATGTAAGGCCGGAGGAAACCCCAAACCTGCGTGTTGGGGTGGGAGAGATCAATGTGGCAACGCCAGACCCAATGTGAAGTTGAATCCTTGCGGCCGCAAACTAGCGCTGCGGGCTGTGGATCGTGGATCACGACCAGATCCTCGCTGAATTGCATCCGTCGCATGTTCTGCTCGTTGTACATGAGAAAGATTTCTTCGACATGTTTCGCGAGCTGATAATCATTTCCTTGCAGCGCATTGTGAAATGCCTTGGTCACTTCGAAAAAATCGTTCCCTCCAGTGATTACATCCCAGTGCGTCGTTACTTCGAGTTCAGAGAGCATGGGGACGAGACGGTTCAACATCTCTGCCACTCCTCCGCCGACCGCCGTCGAGTTCACCATCTTGATCGTCTTGCCCTTGAGGTCGCGGGCGAGGAAGCGTAAAGCGTCGAGGCTGGCTTGGCCAATGATGTTCTGGTAGTCGTCTAGACGGGCAGGAGGCTGTGGAACGGGCGGAGTGCGGAAGTCCCTGATCGATTGACGTCTCTCTGCGCCAGCCGCGATTGGCACAACCCGGGCTGGCCCGCCGACACCGGAATCTCGGGCTTCGGCGACGGATTCTAGCGGATTCATGGCTTTTTGCGCGCTCATCAGACGGCATGCTCCACAATGCCAATAATCTGCTTGCGGACGTGTTCCATGGTGGCGGTGTAAATGTCGATGCGATTGATTGCGCGGGCCTCATCCGGAAGACTCATCTCTTCCAGAAGCCACTGCGAAAAATCGTTGGACATGAGCTTCAGGCGGAGACGCGCCTCAATAAAGTGGTGATGGATGGAATGAACGCTGACTCGCCGTAAACCATCGGCAAATCCAGGCAATGTTTCGGGAACGAACGACGTGGGCAACACGACGATGTCGGCTGCGCAAAAATAGAACGATTCTTCCGCCCTTCGGGCGGCGGCATCCGGATTATCCCGTACGTATTCCTCCAGGACACTCACCAGAGATTGGCGCAAGTCTTCGAGCGAGGTAAATTCCCGCACATCCACGCTGGCCAGGCGTTCGGCCAAGGCCGGCTCATTGCACGCCGAAAGCGTCCAATGCGCAAAGTCATTGGAAAACCCGCGGCGTATGAAGTGATGTTCCTGAAGGGTCCTGAAGGTATGTTGAAAGACAGAGTTTGCAGGACAACGACGCAAGCCCTCCAACAGTTCGGAGAGGTTCGCTGCCTTCTCCCGCCCGATGCGCAGGAGATGCTCAGAAGTATTGAAATAGAACGGCTTTTTCGATTTTCGTACTTGAGTTTCGACCTCACTCATAGGTCGTCCCTGTGGGGCCGCTTTGCCGCTGTTTTTCCGGTCGCAGCGCGTAACAAGCATCCATCCAACGCATTAGAAAGTCCATTAGCTCATTCGGCGGGCGAAGCCACAGCTGCGCTGATGTTTTTCGCCAGTCGGTCCGCACCAGCACACTCAAACCACGGTCACCGAGCGCCTTGAATGCTCGCTCATCCGGAATATCGTCTCCCAGGTAAGCAATAGGTGCGTTCCTGTCCATTGCCTCCGTGATGGTCTGAACTGCATTCCCCTTATTGAGATCGGGTACCTGCATTTCCACTCCACCATCGAATTCCATAATCGACATCAGTGCTCCTTGAGCAATCGGGAACCAGCCCTGCAAGACCTGATGGCGGATTTCCGACGCTCTCGCTTCCGTCAACCCTCGCCAATGCACCGCGATGCTGCCGGGCTTGTGCTCAGCTAGCGATTGAAATCCTTGAGCGGTCAACCATCGCTCTGCCTCCGTCAACGCACCGCATACTTCCGCGCCTAACGGCGGAATCTCATAGGTCCCATCAGGTGAAAGGTGTTCGAGGCCGTGTACACCCCAAATCTCAGGGTGAGGATGAATTCCAAGAAGAGCTGCTACCTCGGCAGCGCTCCGGCCCGTAACGATGACAACGCGAGTCCGGCCGGACGCCATGATTTCTTGCAAGATCGGGACCACCCCGGGATAAGGCACTGCCTCTTGCCGGTCAACCGAAAATGGGGCCAGGGTTCCATCGTAGTCGAGCAGAAGCGCCGACTGGTCCGCCTCCGCCACCTTGCCAATAAATTGGCCGAGTTCGATTTGGTTTTCCGTGACGGACAACAACGCTCCTTCTCGATGTGTTTATGCCACCGGCGCCAGGGCGTCGGACTTCTCTTTGATCGGATACTCGCCGTCGAGTCGCAACTCGCACAATTCGCCAATCAGGGTCCCGGCCCAACGGTATACGTTATTTTCCCGCACGACTCTACGCATACGACGCATGCGCTCCTGGACTTCTTCTGGAGGCATCTCCAGTGCAATGCGAATTGCCTCAGCTGTCTGGTCAACGTCGTAGGGGTTTATAAGGAGCGCATCTTGCAGCTCCCGGGCAGCGCCGGTGAAACGGCTGAGGATCAGAACTCCACGATCATCCCGCCGGGCGGCGAGGAATTCCTTGGCTACCAGATTCATGCCATCGTGCAGCGAAGTGACCAGACATAAGTCCGCGATCCGGTAATAGTGCTGGATCTCGTCGTGGTTATGGTGCGTTTTCAGCAGGACGATAGGCTTCCAACTGTCGGTATGAAAACGCCAGTTGATGCGATCCGCCTCCGCCTCCATTTCATTGAACAGATCGTGATAGCGCTTGATGTGGGTGCGGCTGGGAGCTCCGATCTGCACAAACGTGAACTGCCCCTGGTAATTGGGATATCTTTCCAGAAAACGTTCGATGGCCGCGAACCGTTCCAGGATGCCCTTGGTATAGTCAACGCGATCGACCCCCAGGCCGATGAAGGTCGCATCGGTGGAAAGGGTCTTGAGCAACGCAGCACGATCGAGTGTCTCTGTAGTCCCGTCATCCTCGGCTGACGGTTCATCCGTGAAATCCACGCTAATCGGAAAGGGTTTGACCGCGGTAAGATGACCCAGGCGTCGCACGGAAAAATGTTCCCAGTCGATTCGCGACTCAAGCGCTCTGTCCACGGTCTGCAAGAAGTTGGTGCAGTGGGACTGAATGTGAAAACCAATCAGGTCCGCGCCGAGTAAGCCGTCGAGCAATTCCCGCTGCCAGGGACAGATGGCAAAGGCCTCGGGGTTAGGCCATGGAATATGCCAGAAAATGGCCACTCGCGCATCTGGCCGTTGCTGCTTAATAAGCCGCGGCAACAGCGCGAAATGGTAATCCTGGAGCAGTACGACCGGGTGAGTGACGTCCTCAATCTCATCGAGCACTGCTTTGGCAAACTTCTGATTCACCGTCTGGTAGCGCTCCCAATCGGAAGCGCGAAAGATCGGACGGGTGTGGGCAATGTGACAGAGTGGCCACAGGCCCTCGTTGGCAAATCCGTAATAGTAGCCTTCTTCCTCATCCTTGGTCAGCCATACTCGACGGAGCGTGTAATGAGGATCATCCGGCGGTACGCGCAACCGGTCATGCTGATCGACCGTCAGCGTGTCAGCATCCCCGCTTCCGTGGGCAATCCAGGTGCCATCACAAGCGCGCAGCACGGGTTCGAGAGCAGTGACTAGTCCACTCGGTGGCACGACAGCTTGCCATGACCTGCCTTGCCTTACGTGCATATAAGGCTCACGATTCGATACCGCAACTAAACGCCCTCCATCCAAGCGCGTGCGCACGTGCACGGCAAGGCGATCGGCTGTCCACTGCGAGACCGATGCGTCCCGCAATCGCGCCTCGTTTTCGGCGGCGGATCGCGCCTGGTTCAGGCTTTCCGCCAGAGTGGCAACCTCTCGGGCAAGCGGGTGGAACAGTTGCAAGTCGGGAGCATTTTGCCGCAAAGAAACTCTGCCGGTACGCAGTGCCCGCATCCATTGAGCGGTTCGCGCGATTGGTCCAGCAATACTCCAGCGCACGATGAGCAACGTGATCACCGTAATAATGAACACGTAAACCAGAGCGCTCAGGAACACGTCCCGCCAAATGCGGCGGGCCTCGGCCGGAATGTAGCCGGTATCATGCACGATCGCCAGGCCGCCGATGACATTATCTTCCTGCTCCGGACGATGAAGGGGCACAACGTAGATGTGGAGATGCGCGGTTCCTAATTTCTGGAAGACTCCGACGCCGTGATTTTCGCGCACGGCCTGCGATAGAATTTGCGGCGCAACCGTCAGAATCGAAGTCAGGTCCGGAGTCGCCAGGATAGGTTTGTTTTGCTGATCGTAGACTGCGATCCCCACCAGGTGCTCTCGATTGGCAAAGCGCTCGACGGTCCGTTGCAATGCCCGCATGGACCCTTTTTCCAGGTCATGTTCTACGTTCCCCGCAAGGCTTTCGCCCAGCACTTCCGCGCGGCGTTCGAGATCCTTGCGCAACCCGCGCCGTTCCGCCAGAACCCGATAATAGGCAAAGGAAAGGGACGCCAGGGTAATCCCCACGATGAGTGCCACAATCAGCCGAGCGCTTAACAATCGCATCTCTCTGCCCTTCTGGCATGGTGGCTGCCTGCCTCCGCTCACTCACAGCGCGGGAGGCGATTGGACGGCGGCGTGGCCGCATTCCTCGAACTTAGCGCCGGCTTCGAACTCGTTCCCTGTTGCGCGGCGCGTATGACCATCCACTGCACATCTTTAGTCGAACAGGGATTCGGTACAACATTAAACGCGCCAAGTGCCATGGCCTCCCGAAAGGCTGAGTCCTGATCCACATCTGAAATCATCACCACAACTGGAACTTTGTACTGGCGCTCGACCACGGAGAGCAGATCCGCATAGCTTTCGTCTCTAAAGCGGTCTTCGCAGAAAATGATGGCGAAATCCCTCTCGGTCAAAAGACCCTCGGCTTCCTCCACCGAGGAACATGCAACTGTCTCGAACATCCAAGCCCGGGTAGCATCTTCAATTACTTGGACTTGGCTGCCCGCCGCCTTTGCACATACGACTAAGACTCGTCTCGTATTGGCGGAATGCGCGTGCATGCGTGTGCTTTCCGAGTTTGATGTTCAATTTGTCGCCTCCGTTTACCGTACTCAGCGAGGAGCAACATCGGAATCCGGTAAAGCCCGTAGAGAGTATCGGGGACTCACCCTACTCAACAGTTGTGACGCCGATGGGTCGCAAATGTACGCGCCTCAAAGGTTTTCTTGGAGAAATTGGTTCAAAAGACTTGCACGATCCCGTTGCGTACAGCATAGACAGTCAAGTCTGCAATCGAATGCAGATCAAGTTTGCGCATGATATTAGTTCGGTGAGTTTCGGTGGTTTTTACGCTCACGTTCAAGGCCAGCGCGACTTCCTTGTTGGTTTTTCCTTCAGCCAGCAACTGCACCACCTCTTTCTCCCGCGGGGTAAGGCGATTCCTGCGAAGCGGCTCTACCAGTTGACGCGGGCTTAAGTATCCCTCGAGTACAAGTTCCGCAACTCTGGAAGTAAAGAAAGTACCGTGACGCTGCAGGGTCTCCACCGCAGAAACCAGGTCGCAGCCCGCATCAGACTTCGATAAGAAACCTCGAGCTCCCACTTCAAGCGCTCCCCGCACTACCTGTTCGGAATCGTGCATGGTCAGCACCAAAACCCCCGTCAGCGGACAACTCGCAAGAATCTGCCGCGCGGCATCAAGGCCATTCAGGGCGGGCATCGCGACGTCGATAAGCACAAGGTCTGGCTTCAGTGCGATACTGCATTCCACCGCTTCGCGCCCGTCTCTGGCTTCGCCGCATACCTCCCACCCCGGATGCCTGTCCAGCAGCGCTCGAATCCCCTGACGCACGATTTCATGGTCGTCGGCAATGAGAATGCGAAATCTGTGCACTGTTTCACGGACTACAGTTGGCATGCCTGAGCTGTTGACGCTCGCTGACTCACGGCTTGCTTCTGGGCTGGAAGGCACCATTACGTCGTAGCTCCTGGCGCAATTGCCGGCTTGGTCTGAGGTTTGAACAGGCTGCTTACAGCACACTGCTTGCCAAACCCCGAGTTCAAGGCAGTTCACCGACTTGCCCGTACAGGGCCCCTGTAATCACCCTCCGAAAAGGGTACTTTTTCCCTATCTTTTGGACGCTCAGGCCCCGGAACGGGTCGCCCGATACGAGTCAATCTACCGCTGCGTACAAGGATTACCTGATTAGCTAGTGACGGGGCGATTTGGTGTTTGTGAATGAGGGTCGCGGCATCGCTGCTCAGGTTGCTCGACTTGCGTCTGACTTCGCGACTACCGCGGCGATTTTGAGTACCAACGGACGCAGATCGAAACGAGCCTTACTTCGGTCTCGGTGCGCGCTCTCAAACCGTGAACCCGCTTTCGACTGACTTCGGCAGGACTCGATGGGAACGTTTCAATTCCCTGTGGAATTCGGCAAGGCTCTCGAGATCGACGAGCGGGTGGCGCGCCAACTCTTGCGTGCCATTGAGGAGGAACCCCGCCTGAGGCTGGTTGGAGGGAATATACCTCCAGTTAGGATGGCCGAAACTTCGACCAATCCGACGTCGAAGGCGAGCTAGCGAGGGACAATGCCGGAAACCGACATGTTTTACGGTCTCTTTTACCCTCGATGCAGTTTGCCTCGCCTTTTTCCCGGCTCACCCGTTTACTTCCGCCAGCCCGGCTGCCGCGTGCGTTGTGCTGTGGAGCGATGCCGGCGGGGTCAAGCTGAGCAAGGATTCCCATTGTTCACGGAATGGCCATCCAGCACCGTTGCCTCGTTTGCGATTGGCTGGTCTTTCAGGCCCTGTCTCAAGCCGGTCTTCCTGAAGATCGGTTAGCAGTTCGCGGATTCGCATCTTGGCTTTGTGAAGTTGCGATTTTGAATTTCCCGTTGAACAACCCAGGAAGGCAGCAATTTCTTTGTGCTCGTAGCCCTCTACTTCGTGCAAAAGGAAGATCGTCCGGTATCCTTCGGGAAGTTCACGGATCGCCTGAATGAGAGCGATGCGGTCGATGGACCCCGCAAGCCGGCGGTCTCTGGTGCCGTATTCGCGCCGGACCGGCTTCGAGTCGATGTCGTTGGTGCGAGTCTCATCCAGGGAAAACTCAGGAAATGACTTCTTGCGAAAGCGCATCAATACTGTATTTACGGTGATGCGATGAAGCCAGGTAGACAGAGCGGAGTCGCCCCGAAAAGTGGACAGCTTGCGGAAGACCTGCAAGAACGCTTCTTGAGTGATGTCCTCCGCCTCAGCTGCATTGTTGGTCATGCGCAGACAGAGTGAATATACGCGTGGTTTGTGAGTATGAAACAACGTGCCAAATGCGTCGGCGTCGCCGCGCTGCGCCCGCGCAATAAGTTCAGAGTCCGATGGGGCTTTGCTGCCAATCACAGATGAGTCGCAATTCACTTTTGTCTCCTTTCGGGATCCATGGTCGCTTTCGCGTCCGGTTGAAAAGATAGAGTCGACAGTGAAAATGTTCCATCCGGTACCAGCTGTACCGGTTTGTCTATGTTCCTGTATGAAATTCCTTTCAAACAGAGCAGGCTGCGGTGGACAGGGCGATGTCGTACAGTGAATTCTCGGCAAGAGTAAAGAATCGATGGGATTGGCGCTTTTCGATTGCTCGCTTAAGCTCCAGAGCGATCAACGGGATTTCTCCTCATTTAGCCTACCTATCGAGCAGGAGCCGGACTTACCGGTTCCTGCTTCTCGCCTCAAACATTGCTGCGCGAATGAGCGGACGAAGACATCGCTGGCATGAAATTTGAAAAAACAGGGCTTTTGGCAGCCGCTGTGGATGAGTCGTTGGCGCTCTAATCGGGGAGACTTCTTAGCTGGGATACAGAATCAGACCGATGGCGCGAGCAGCGCGCACGAGCTATTCATGAAGTAGCCCCAAACGCGAAGGGTATCGGATGGCAGGCATCGGTTACCTCCCTTTTTAACCTCCGGTGCCTGCCTCCGGCCCGAAGTTTCGTTCTCCCGCCCAGATTGCGGAAGTCGTTTTACCAAACCTACAGGGTTCACTGTATTTTGCGTCGTCAGGCAAACCCTCTAGGATGGTGTTTCTTGTGGTCACCGTCCTCCGCTTGGTAGCTGGCACTTGCAAATGATCCGGATGGATGAGTGGCATCAAGCCCGTTGGGGGAAACACCATGAAACGAAACCCGCTTCGCGCAACACCCGACCGTCCAGAGAACGGTAACGATCACAGTCATCAGATCTCCGGCAACACAGCAACTATCGCTGGCGCCGCCCCTGCCGCTGTTGAGCTCAATGTGATATTGCAGAGTCTCCAGACCATGCGCAATGGAGATTTTTCCGTACGTCTTCCTGGAACCTGGACCGGATTGTCTGGAAAAATCGCAGACACATTCAACGAGATTGTCGCCGCCAACCAACAGATGGCTCAGGAACTGAAGCGCGTCGGGCAAGTGGTTGGCAAAGAAGGAAAGACTCGGGAGCGTACTCGTTTTCATGAGTCCCGTGGTGCATGGGGCGAGATGGAAGTTTCGGTCAATACATTAGTCGAGGACTTGCTGCGGCCGACGACTGCGGTGACGCGCGCAATTGCCGCCGTCGCGCAAGGAAACCTGACTCAGACCGTAAGGCTGGACGTGGACGGGCGGCCACTTGAAGGAGAGTTCCTCCGTTCGGCGAACATCGTCAATACGATGATTCAGCAGTTGAGCGTCTTCACGGCTGAGGTGACACGCGTGGCCCGCGAGGTCGGCACCGATGGCAAGCTGGGCGGCCAGGCAAAGGTACCCGGTGTCGCCGGTACCTGGAAGGATCTGACAGACTCCGTCAACCTGATGGCGAGCAACCTGACGGGGCAGGTTCGTAACATCGCTGAGGTCGCGACTGCCGTGGCCAGTGGCGACCTTTCCCGCAAGATCACGGTGGACGTGCGCGGCGAAATTCTGCAGCTCAAAGAAGCCATCAACACCATGGTGGATCAGTTGCGGTCATTCGCGTCTGAAGTCACCCGCGTGGCCCGCGAAGTCGGCACCGACGGCAAACTCGGCGGACAGGCGGTCGTGCCTGGCGTGGCCGGGACCTGGAAAGATCTGACCGACTCGGTGAATGCAATGGCCGGTAACCTCACGGCCCAGGTACGAAACATCGCCGAGGTGACCACCGCGGTTGCACGCGGCGACTTGTCACGCAAGATCACAGTCGACGTGAAGGGTGAAATCCTCGAACTCAAAGACACCATCAACACGATGGTAGACCAACTCAACGCCTTCGCCGGGGAAGTGACCCGTGTGGCCCGCGAAGTCGGCACGGAAGGAAAGCTGGGCGGCCAGGCTCAGGTATTTGGCGTCGGCGGAACTTGGAAGGATCTCACCGACAACGTGAACTTCATGGCGAGCAACCTGACTGGGCAGGTGCGTAACATCGCAGAAGTCGCGACCGCTATTGCCACCGGCGATTTGTCGAAAAAAATCACGGTCGATGTGCGCGGCGAGATTTTGCAGCTTAAAGAAACGCTGAACACGATGGTGGATCAGCTCAACCGTTTCGCCGGCGAAGTGACCCGCGTCGCGCGTGAAGTGGGAACGGAAGGCCGGCTGGGTGGACAAGCGAACGTCCCTGGAGTGGCTGGCACCTGGAAAGATCTCACCGACTCGGTTAACTCGATGGCAGGCAACCTGACGGCTCAAGTGCGAAACATCGCAGAAGTCACGACAGCCGTCGCCCGCGGCGACTTGTCACGCAAGATCACTGTCGACGTGAAAGGTGAAATTCTCGAACTCAAGAACACCATCAATACGATGGTGGACCAGTTGAATGCGTTCGCGGGCGAAGTCACTCGTGTTGCGCGCGAAGTCGGCACGGAAGGCAAACTCGGTGGCCAGGCGCAGGTGCCAGGCGTGGCCGGCACATGGAAAGATCTCACCGACAACGTGAACTTTATGGCCGGAAACCTCACCGCGCAGGTGCGTAACATTGCCGAGGTAGCTACGGCCGTCGCCCGCGGCGACCTGTCGCGCAAAATCACCGTTGACGTGAGGGGCGAAATCCTCGAGCTCAAGGACACGCTCAACACCATGGTGGATCAGTTGCGCTCGTTCGCGTCAGAAGTGACACGCGTGGCCCGCGAAGTCGGCACCGACGGCAAACTCGGCGGTCAGGCGCAGGTGCCGGGCGTCGGCGGCACGTGGAAAGACCTCACGGACTCGGTCAATTCAATGGCCAGCAACCTGACGAACCAGGTCCGCAATATTGCCGAAGTATCAACCGCCATTGCTAATGGCGACTTGTCGAAGAAAATCACCGTAAACGTCAGCGGTGAAATTCTGCTGCTGAAAGAGACCATCAATACCATGGTGGATCAGCTCAACGCGTTCGCCGGTGAAGTAACCCGCGTAGCCCGAGAAGTGGGCACCGAAGGCCGGCTAGGCGGACAAGCCAACGTCCCCGGCGTCGCGGGTACCTGGAAAGATCTCACGGACTCGGTCAACTCAATGGCTGGAAACCTCACTGCCCAAGTCCGCAACATTGCCGAGGTTACGACAGCTGTGGCCAGCGGCGACCTGTCACGCAAGATCACCGTCGACGTGAAAGGTGAAATTCTTGAGCTCAAGAACACTATCAACACCATGGTGGACCAACTCAACGCCTTCGCCGGCGAAGTCACCCGTGTGGCTCGTGAAGTCGGCACCGACGGAAAGCTTGGCGGACAGGCTCAGGTACCTGGAGTCGCCGGCACCTGGAAAGATCTGACCGACAACGTGAACTTCATGGCCAGCAACCTGACCGGTCAGGTGCGAAACATTGCCGAAGTCGCGACCGCCATCGCAAATGGCGATCTCTCCAAGAAAATAACTGTGGACGTTCGCGGCGAGATCTTGCAACTGAAAGAAACGCTCAACACCATGGTCGAACAGCTTCGGTCGTTTGCCGCCGAAGTGACACGTGTGGCCCGCGAAGTGGGCAGCGAAGGCCGTTTGGGTGGACAGGCGAACGTGCCCGGCGTGGCAGGTACATGGAAAGATCTCACGGACTCGGTCAACGCCATGGCTGGAAACCTGACGGCGCAGGTGCGTAACATTGCCGAAGTCACCACCGCCGTGGCCCGCGGTGACTTGTCACGCAAGATCACAGTGGACGTGAAAGGCGAAATTCTCGAGCTGAAAAACACCATCAACACCATGGTGGACCAGCTCAATGCATTCGCTGCCGAAGTCACGCGCGTCGCTCGCGAGGTGGGAACCGAAGGCAAACTGGGTGGCCAGGCACAGGTGCCAGGCGTAGCCGGGACGTGGAAAGATCTCACGGATAACGTGAACGTGATGGCGGTCAACCTGACGGAGCAAGTGCGCGGCATTGTCAAAGTCGTAACCGCTGTGGCGAACGGAGTTCTCACGCAGAAGTTGACAGTCAACGCCAAGGGCGAAGTCGCCGCCCTGGCTGAAACCATCAACAACATGACGGACACGTTGGCCACGTTTGCCGACCAGGTGACTACGGTAGCTCGCGAAGTTGGAGTAGAAGGCCGTCTCGGCGGCCAAGCCAACGTGCCCGGAGCCGCCGGCACATGGAAGGACCTTACCGGCAACGTGAATCTGTTGGCCGACAACCTGACGAATCAGGTGCGCGCCATCGCCGAAGTCGCCACCGCGGTCACGAAGGGTGACTTAACCCGTTCCATTCAGGTGGAAGCTAGGGGTGAAGTCGCGGAACTGAAAGACAACATCAACACCATGATTAACAACCTTCGTGGAACGACGGAGCGCAACACCGAGCAGGACTGGCTCAAGACCAATCTTGCCCGCTTCACGGGCATGCTCCAGGGCCAGCGCGATCTGGCAACGGTGGGACGACTGCTGCTTTCAGAACTCACGCCGTTGATTAATGCCCAGCAAGGCGTGATCTACCAGATGGAGGACGAAGAATCGAAACAGATGGTTCTGCTCTCAGCGTTCGCCGGAGACGGCGAAGATGGACATCTGCGGAGACTGAAACTGGGAGAGGGCCTGATTGGACAGTGTGCCGCCGAGAAGCGAAGGATGCTGATTACCGATCTCCCACCGGATCGCATCACCGTTCGCTCCGGTTTGTTCGATGCCACACCGCGGAACGTAATCGTCCTCCCGGTCCTATTCGAAGACCGGGTTAAGGCGGTCATCGAACTGGCTTCATTGAGCGCATTCACTGCTTCCCATTTGGCATTTCTGGAGCAGTTGACGGCCAGCATTGGCATCGTGCTGAACAGTATTGAGGCCACAATGCAAACCGAAGGACTGCTAAAGCAGTCTCAGCAGCTAGCCGCGGAATTGCAGGCGCAACAAAAGGAATTGCAGCAGACCAACGAACAGTTGGCACAAAAGGCCCAGCAGCTGGCCGAGCAGAACGTCGAAGTCGAGCGCAAGAATCAGGAAATCGAACAGGCTCGACGCGCTCTGGAAGAGAAGGCCAAAGAACTCGCTCTTACCTCGAAGTACAAGTCCGAGTTCCTGGCCAACATGTCCCACGAACTGCGAACGCCTTTGAATAGCATCCTGGTCCTGGGCCAGCAACTCGCCGACAACGCGGATAGTAACCTGACCTCCAAGCAGGTTGAGTTCGCCCGCACCATCCACGGCGCCGGCACAGACTTGTTAAACCTGATCAGCGATATTCTTGATCTGTCGAAGATCGAGTCGGGCACGGTTTCGGTGGAGGCTGAAGAAGTCTTCTTCGCGAGCATGCTGGACGCGGTGGCGCGGCCATTCCGGCACGAAGCGGAGAACCGGCGGCTCAGCTTCGAAGTACAAACCGATCAGCGCCTCGGCCGCAGCCTGGTCACCGATTCCAAGCGTCTTCAACAGGTGCTCAAGAACTTGCTTTCCAACGCGTTCAAGTTCACCGAGAAGGGAGGGGTTCGGCTGACTGTGTCGACCGCAGCTGTCGGCTGGAGCGAAGATCATCCCATTCTTAGCAAGGCGGCTTCGGTCATAGCTTTTGAGGTGTCCGATACCGGCATCGGCATTCCTTCGGAGAAGCAGCGCATTATCTTTGAGGCGTTCCAACAGGCGGATGCCGGTACCAGCCGCAAATACGGCGGGACCGGACTGGGCTTGGCGATCAGCCGCGAATTGGCGAACCTCCTGGGCGGGGAAATCCAGCTGTCGAGCGCCCCGAACAAGGGAAGCACATTCACGCTTTACCTGCCACAAACATACGTCGGCCCATCGGGGGCGGGAGCCGATCGAGGAGAGAAGAGCACGTCAGCGACGAAGTTGCCTCTGCAGCTGTCAAGCGTAAATGTCAAGGAGGTCCCGGTTGAACAGATTGACGACGACCGCAAGGATCTGCAAATGGATGACGCCGTTCTGCTGGTTGTAGAAGATGACCCGCACTATGCGCGGGTTCTCCGTGATCTGGCTCGCGACAAGGGCTTTAAAGTCCTGGTTGCGATGCGCGGGTCGGAGGCCCTCGGGCTGGCTCGTGAGTTCCATCCCTCGGCGGTGTCTCTCGACGTTTTCTTGCCCGACATGCTGGGCTGGACTGTGCTGAACCATCTGAAGCAGGACCCAGGCACCCGGCACATCCCAGTGCAAATGTTGACCCTCGATGAAGACCGGCAGCACGGGTTGGCGCGTGGTGCGTTTGCTTTCGTGACAAAACCTGCGAGTGCCGAAGGCATTCAGGCCGCTCTCGGCCGAATCAAAGACTATGCAACATCCCGCCGCAAGCAACTCTTGGTTGTGGAAGACAATCCGGCAGAACAATTGAGCATCAGAGAGCTGCTCGGCCACGATGACATCAATGTCAGCGTCGCCGCAAGCGGGAAAGAAGCGCTTGAAACCCTTGAGCAGCAGCCATTCGATTGTGTGGTGCTCGACTTAAGCCTTCCCGATATGTCCGGATTTGAAATCCTGGAGCATTTCCGCGACAAACCCTCGCTTTCCGATTTGCCAGTTGTGGTTTTCACCGGAAAAGAACTGACACCGGAAGAGGACGCGCGCTTACACACGCTGGCGCGAAGTGTAATTGTCAAAGGCGTCGAATCTCCGGAACGGCTGCTAGACGAAACCGCGCTCTTCCTCCATCGTGTAGTGGCTGATCTTCCAGCAGAAAAGCAGCGAATGCTCGACCGCTTGCACCGTTCCGATGATGCGCTGCAAGGACGAAAAGTGCTAGTCGTAGACGACGATGTGCGGAATATCTTTGCCTTGAGCAGCGTCCTTGAACGTCGCGGAATGACGGTGTTGACAGCCGGCACGGGGCGGGAAGCCATCGAAACGCTGGAATCCACTCCGGGCCTCGCCATTGTCCTTATGGATATCATGATGCCGGAAATGGATGGCTACGAGACCATGCAAGTGATCCGTCAGAATCCCTCGTTCCGGCGTCTTCCGATCATTGCGTTGACCGCCAAAGCGATGAAGGGAGACCGCGAGAAGTGTCTGGAGGCGGGCGCGTCCGAATATTTGGCGAAACCGGTAAACACTGAACAGTTGCTCTCAGCGCTCCGCATGTGGCTCCATAGATAACGGCAGGAAGCGAGAAGACAATGGCTAAAGAGGACAAGGTCAACATTCTCATGGTGGACGATCAGCCCGCCAAACTGCTGAGCTATGAAGTCATTCTTGGAGAACTGGACGAGAACCTGGTCAAAGTTACTTCCGGAAAAGAGGCTTTGGAATATCTCCTGAAAAACGATACCGCGGTCGTACTCATGGATGTAAGTATGCCCGAGCTAGACGGATTTGAGCTTGCGGAAATGATTCGACAACACCCGCGCTTTCAGAAGACCGCGATCATTTTTATTTCGGCCGTCCATTTGACGGATTTGGACCGGCTCAAGGGATACCAGCGCGGCGCCGTGGACTATATTTCCGTACCGGTTGTTCCCGAGCTGTTGCGGGCGAAGGTCAGTGTGTTTGCTGAGTTGCACCGCAGAGCCGGGCAACTACAGAGTCTGAACACCGAGTTGCGACGGCTCTCCGTCCGCTTGATAACCATGCAGGACGAAGAAAGGCGGCGCATTGCGCGTGAGCTTCATGATGGCCTGGGCCAGGAACTGGTGGCGGCGAAAATGCTTCTTCACCGGGCTCTTCAACAGAATTCCGACGGACCTGGAAAAGAGGCGGCTGGCGATGCAGCCGGTATCATTGACCGCAGTATTCAGCAGGTCCGGAGCATGTCCCATCTTCTGCATCCGCCCTTGCTTGATGAAGTAGGGCTGGTGTCGGCGCTACGCTGGTATTTGGAGGGCTTCACTCAGCGCAGCGGCATCGAGACGATCCTGGAGGTGGACCCATTGGACTTTTCGCGTCTCACGCCGGAGCTCGAAACCGCGATTTTTCGAATCATTCAGGAATCGCTAAGCAATGTCCTGCGGCACTCGAAGGCGCAAAAAACGTGGGTCAACTTGAGTTTGAAAAATGGACAGGTGACAGCGAAGGTGCGCGACGACGGCCGTGGTATCGAGAAGCAGGTGGCCGCCCAGCAGCCGGGCAGTGTTGGTGTCGGCATCAGCGGGATGAGCCAAAGAGCCAGAGAGTTCGGTGGAGAGCTGCGGTTGGTATTGGCTCAGCCCGGCACGCTGGTGGAGGTGGTACTGCCCTGCAAAACACCGGCACCAAGAGACGCATGCGCCGCAGTCTAGCGGACCCGCCGCTCCGTACCAGCTTGCGCCGCTCTTCCCCCGTCTAAACAACCGGTCTGCGGCCCTGGATCACTTGAATGGCCAGCACAACCAGAGCCAGAACCAGCAGCAAGTGAATAAAGCCGCCCAAGGTGTAAGAACTTACTATGCCGAGCAACCACAGGATGAGTAGGATGACGAAAACTGTCCAGAGCATGGTTCATGTTCCTTTCATTGTGGAATTCCGCGCAAGGGTTGCCGCAAACGTTAGCTCGCTCGAGCCATGGGTTTGTCGGTCTTCTGCCAATCTGCTGCAGCCTCGCCGGTAGAAGCAATGTCAGTTGCGCCGGTGCGATTCAGGATATCTTTCGCCTTCTTGGTCCAGGTCGAATCGTCGCAATGAACAGACAGTAAGATTCCGCCTTGCTTGATGCGGCCTTCGTAACGTTTGGCCTCGTACTCGGGAATACCCATTCCGATAAGCGCTCCCCCAATGCCGCCAATGGCCCCACCAACACCCACGCCGGTCAATGCGGCAAGGACGGGCCCAGCGGCTATGAGCGGCCCGACTCCGGGCATTGCGAGGGCGCCGATTCCAGCCAGCCAGCCTAACGTTCCCCCAACCACGGCGCCGGTGGTTGCTCCGGTTGCCGTTCCCTCGGGAGCTTTGGTGTTCTTCTCGACTGCAAAGTCTTTCGTGCCCTTGTTCTCCGGTAGCAGAGCGGAAATGTCGGTGTTGCGAAAGCCCTCCGCTCGCAAAAGGTCAACGGCATACTCAATCTCGGCTTGAGTTCGATAAATTCCGAATGCTGCGGTGTTTTTTCCGGCCATGACAACGCTCCTAAATTGAGTAAAAAATGATGATGCGGCAGAATGGCTGCCATGCAAGCTAGGGTAGGGCAGCGAGAACGCGCGATCCATCCAGTACAACGCGTAGTTTGTTGAATACTCCGCTGTAGCTCATGCACGCCAGTCTGAATCCCCATCTGAATCCCCAAGCGGGAATTGCGCTTCTGAATCACAATTCAAACTGTTCGCTCCATACCCTAATTGGACTGTCCCTTCGTAGGGCATTCGCAGTAGCAATCCCTGAGGCAAACCGGCTTCTGGAGCCGGGCATCGAACCCGGCGACATCGCTGAACTGGATTTCTTGAGGTCCGGGGAGGCAGGAAACTGGAGGAGATCGACCTATGAAGCGCATTCTTTTTGTTATCTTTCTCGGCTCTTGTCTGGCTGCGCCTTCCTGGACAATGGCCCAAACCTCGCCAGATTCGTACAACCATGCCGAGGTAGGCGTTTTTGCCGACTACTTCCGGCTTAGCCGCACCGATCCAAATATCAACTTCGTGGGCGTTGGGGGTCGTCTCGGGTTCAACGTGCATCCCAACATCCAACTCGAGGCTGAGATGTCCTACGACTTCCGGCGCAATTTCACAACTACGTTTTCGAACGGTATCACCGCCCAGTTCGTGAGGACGGATTTGCGGCCGTTGACCGCGCTGTTTGGACCCAAGTTTCAAGCCGGCACATCCGGCCCAGTTCGAATATTCGCGACGGGTAAGGTTGGGTTTGTGAACTTCGACACCTCCAATCAAGCCGCGCCGGCAGGGTTCACCAGTTCGCTGGGCGCAGTTACCACCGGCAACACCCGATTTGCGCTCTACCCTGGAGGCGGCGTAGAAGGATTCTGGGGACCATTCGGCCTGCGTCTGGAGGCCGGGGACGAGATCTACTTCGATGACGGCGCAAGGAACAACCTGAAGGTCACCTTTGGCCCGACATTCCGCTTCTAAAGTCGGATTGGGGACCGACTCCCCAATCCGCTTTTCCTCAAGTCATCACTCCAGATGTCGGGGAAAGATCCGGTAGTCGCTGTCCCCAGGCAGTTTTCACGCTTCTAAGGCAGGCATGCGACGAATTTTCTCAAATGAGTCTACGCACCCCGAGGACTTGATGAAATCCGACCTGCTGAGCGAAGTCCTTCTAGTGGGGGGCGGCGTTGCGGTTGCGGTCTCGTCCTTGATGGTCATGGTTGCCACTGTTGCGAGTTGGTTCTTGCAATCGTAGTGACCACCCCGGGGCACGGAGCGGAGGCGCGGTCTGCGCCGAGATCCAAAACAAGCTCTCGCTTCACAACCTATCCTGCGAGTGGATTTCCAAGAAATTAAAATAGCGGGCAATTGCATCCGGGGAAGAGCGATGTCAGATTGCCCGCGTTAGTTCGCGTTAGGGTTGATTCACAGTACCCGCACTCGCCGAGCAGGGCAATACGGTTAGTTCTGTAGCAACCGCTGGAATTCCTTGTACGCGCGCTAGTCCAGCGGCAAGAGGCGCCTGCGATATGCAACCGCCCGCCGCGCCCCTCCATCCAAACCTCACGAATTCGTGGAGATTTGGAACGTGACGTCACTTCGAACATCCCTTCTGTTAGCGGTCTCATTGAGTTCAACCTTCTTCATTGCCAGTTGTGGCGGGGGTTCGATGACTCCCGCGCCGAACCCAACAATGGCGCAGCTCATAGTTCAGCCGGCCGGCAGCGGCGGTGGCACTGTAAGCAGTACGCCAGCGGGGATTAATTGCCAGCCCACGTGTGGAGCAAGTTTTAAGGTCGGGACCCAGGTCGTGCTTTCTGCAACTCCCACCGGAAACTCGACGTTCGTGGGATGGGGAGGCGCGTGCAGCGGTACTGGCACCTGTGCGATAACCTTGTCAGCGAACACGATGGCCACCGCCACGTTTAGCTCATTATCCGTATTGTCGGTGACTACCACGGGTCTGGGAACCGTTACCAGTAGTCCAGCTGGAATCAATTGCGGGCTGTATCCGCCAGACGATCAAACTTGCTCGGCAGGTTTCAAGCCTGGAACACAAGTAGTGCTTACCGCTACCCCAGGCGCGGACTGGACTCTTACTGGATGGTCGGGAGGCGGGTGCAGCGGAAACCATTCCACTTGCACGATCACGGTCAGTCAAAACACACAAATCAGCGCCACCTTCAGCCCAATACCGTTGCCTATGTTGAGCGTAGCCCTCAGTGGAACCGGTCAGGGCACGATTACCAGCAATCCCTCCGGAATCAATTGCGGGAAAAACTGCACCGCGGGTTTCAAGTCCGGAACCGAAGTCGTGCTTACCGAGACGCCAGCCACGAATTCGACTTTTGCTGGCTGGTCCGGCGGGGGCTGTAGTGGAAACGCTACGACGTGCACAGTGACCCTTACTGCGAACACGCAGATCAACGCCTCCTTCAATACGGGGATTCAACCTGTGTTGACCGTAACTCTCAGTGGAACAGGCCAAGGCACAGTCACCAGCAGTCCTTCCGGGATTAATTGCGGGACAATCTGCATGGCGCCATTCGCCCTCGGGACACAAGTCCTGCTCACCGAGACTCCGGGCACAAACTCAATCTTTACGGGGTGGTCGGGCGGGGTATGCAGCGGAAATGCTCCCACTTGCACGGTCACTATGAGCAGCAGCAAGCAAGTCACCGCAACGTTCGGCATTCAAGGCACGATTAGCGTGCTTAACCACATCGTCTTCCTGGCCCAAGAGAATCGGTCGTTCGACCACTACTTTGGCCAGATGCGTCAATACTGGGCGCAAAACGGTTATCCTGATCAGTCATTCGACGGACTGCCGCAGTTTAACCCCTTGTCCGGCCAACCACCGTTGTATGGACCTCCACCATCAATTCCTGGTTGTGATCCGAGCCAGCCGCCACCCGAAACCTGCAAGTTCGACCCACAGAATCTGGTAACCTCTTTTGCCCTGATCACCCAGTGCGTTGAAAACCCGAGCCCCTCGTGGAATGAAGGCCACAACGATTGGGATTTCTACGACCCCACAGGCATGAAGCCGGCCACGCTGAATGGCTTTGTGTGGACCGCCGGTTACGATGCCCGGGCTGATGGCTTTTTCGATGTCGACGGACTTCGCGCCATGGGTTATTACAGTGGGAGCGATCTCAATTACTACTATTTCATGGCATCGAACTTTGCCACCTCCGACCGGTGGTTTAATGCGGCCATGACGCGGACGCATCCAAACCGCGAATACCTGGTTGCGGGTACTTCCCAGGGCTATGCGTACCCCGTAGGCACCGATGGCAACGACAAAGCATTGTTGACGGCAACCACCATTTTTCAGGAGTTGCAATCTGCGGGAATCAGCTGGAAGATCTATGTGGATCCGACGGGTACCAGCTGCACCGGCCCACCATACGATCCCGCCTGCCTGTTGGGGTACACCTATATACAGTTTTTCCAGTGGGGACAAACCATCCCTACGACGTACCCCAACAACATCGGAACCATCGGGCCGCCAGGGACTTGCGGCAGCTCACCCTGTGATTACGAGAATGATCTGGCAAATGGCACGTTGCCCCAGGTCGTTCAGATCGAACCAGCGACAGACGCGGGCTTCGATGAGCATCCCTCGGTATCCGATTCGGAACCAAATGACATTCAACGTGGGGCCAACTACGTGTCCTCGATCATTAACGACCTCATGAACAGTTCGTCATGGCCGAGTTCTGCGTTCATTCTTACATTTGACGAGGGCGGCGGGTTCTACGACCACGTCTCCCCACAACCGGCCGTAAGTCCAGATGGGATCAAGCCTGTCGATCTGCTGCCGGGAGACATATGCACGCAAAGCACTGGGCCCACCTGCGACTTCGTCTACACCGGCTATCGCATTCCACTGGTCGTGATCTCGCCGTACAGCAATAAGAACTACGTTTCGCACACCGTGGCTGACCTGACGGCGATCTTGAAGCTTATTGAGACGCGGTTCAATTTGCCGTCGTTGACGAAACGTGACGCGGCGCAGATGGACATGACTGAGTTCTTCAACTTCAACAACCCGGTCTGGCTGACACCTCCGACGCCCCCGGCGCAAAATACAAACGGCGCTTGCTACTTGAATAAGTTGCCTTAGAGGCGATACGCCGGTCAAGGCTGTGGCAGGTGGGCAGAAGTAACCCACCTGCCGCTTTTTTTGGGCATGTCGTCGCTAGAGGTTTTTCCACCCCCACAAACGAAAAAGAAAAAGATGGATCAAAGATGGAAAGATGTATGAAAGATGAGCTGCGGCGATTCCGCATTCGTGGCAAGAGGGCTCTCGTGAATCAACCGAGGGAATTCTCAAACCACAGAAGAGTTGCGAGACCTAGGCGACAGGTTCACAAAGAGTCCGATAGCGGCAAGATGATCGAACTTGTTCGACAACTCAGTCCAGGCCTGACGAAGGAACAGCTTCGAAAAGGCTCAGGAACGAGGCCGAGCACGCGTGTCCTGGGGGAAATGATGGTTGCGTCTAAAAAAGAAGTGCGATGCCTTGAACTTTGAGCCTCTTTGAGTTGGCATCAAACACGCCCGCAATCCGTACTGGTCTGCCTTCGTAGAGCCGGGCGGTCTGCCAGTCATCGATAAGGAGATTCACATCGGAGCTAATTTTCAGCCAATACTGTCCTTGAATATTCACAACCACGCCGGTAACAGTCTGCGTGGATTGACCGCGCTCAGCATCGGGACCGGGAGCCCATTCTTGTCTGTCATGGTCGTTATCTGGCGGCGTCACCGGCAACGGTACAGGCTCTTGCAGGTGCGACCACGCAATCAACTCGCACCCCACAGCTTCTGCGGTCACATCCGGACATGGTTGGGGGTCGAGTGGAGTCTGCGACAATGAGAGTCTCGCTTCGGCTAAGCACAAAATGGAAACCATCAGCCCTGTCGTAAGTCGCGTCATGAAATTCCTCGCAAAGTACCTAGGCAGTCCTGCGCCCGCTTCGGCGAACATCTTCTTGGAAGCCCCGAACTCTCCCGGCAATGGTTTCGCGAGTCTTCTTGCCACTAGCCGGGGCAATAAGCAGACCGAAACCGGCTCCCACTCCCACGCCGATCAGAAAACTAGTAGTGCCCGAAAAAGCGCGGTGATCCTCTCCACATGCCGTTTGGTAGAGGTCTTCGATACGATCTGCAACAGCTTCGTAGCCTCGCGAGGCTCGATCGACGGCATCGTTCACTTGATCCGACATGCGGCTATAGATCCGGCGCCGCTGGCGTGGCTCTGTCATCAAGAATCCGACTCCAAACAAAAATCGAAGGATCTGGTTCATCGTAATTCTCTCCTTGGGCATCCCATATCGACATCGACCAACCCAAGCCACCGCGAGTCTGTTGATTTAGAAAGTATTCCCACGCACAACCGATCTCAATCCGGTACTCCAAGTACGCATATACAGAAAAGTCCTTAGAGCTAAAATCGCACGAGTCGGCCTTGATAGTCTGTCCGTCGTCATAACACTCTTGGCGAACTGGGAATCTCAAATACAGCTACTTTCCGGCGGGCGTAGGGATTCCGCGGGATTCCAGTCCTTAAAGCCAGGGGCGTACTCTTGCGCCAGTCGGACAGCAGTGCGCCGAGCGTCCCGACGGATGCAGCCGCCGAAGTGGCCGAAATCGGCGCTTGACCTATCTTGCTGCGGCCGTCAGAGCGCAGGAAAAGCAGCTTCAGACGATTTCATGATCGGAGGAAACGAATTATGAGAAAAATGCTTATGTTGCTGTCGCTCGGATTGCTGGGTGCGTCTATGGCTTTGGCTCAAGACGCTCCGACTGCGGATCAGCAGGCCACTCCGGGTGCCAACAGCTCCAATAGTTCCGCAAGCACCGGCACCGTCCAGGGCTGTCTGAGTGGCTCGGAGGGGAACTACATGTTGACTCAGGATGGCACTGGAACCACCTTTAAACTGATGGGCGACGAAACCCAACTGAAGAAGCACGTCGGCCACGAAGTCTCGGTCACCGGCCAATCCTCAGGGGATGCGGCATCTACGACAACCTCGAACCAGGGACAAGGAGACACTTCCGCCGGCAGCGCCGCGGACACAAGAACAACCATTCAAGTGACTAATGTGAAGATGGTCTCCAAGCAGTGCATGGGGACCGGGGCCACATCTCACTAGGGTTGCGAGCGCGCTTGTAGTTTTGTGCGCTGCGTAGCCTGCTAACCGGCGGCCGCGTGGCGCACAATGGTTTTGTCCCTAAACTATTTCCCCGCCCTTGGACCCCACCCAGCACTGACCCGGCCGGGTCATCATTGCACTTTTGGAGGAGGTTCAGCCAGTGCGCAGTGCGCCGGGAGGAAACTCAAGTCTCAACACCAGGATTTATGCACCCCAGGGATTTATGCAGCCGGATCTTCTCCGGAAGGTGAAAGGTCCGAGGCTATCTGCACCTGGATGATGTTGTTCTTGACCGCGTAAACAACCAGGTCGCGAATCGAATGGAACCCTAGTTTGCGCATGATATTGCTGCGATGGGTCTCAGCGGTTTTGGTGCTTAAATTGAGTACGGCAGCCACCTCTTTGGCGCTCTTGCCTTCGGCGAGGAGCTGAACGACTTCACGCTCGCGAGGGGTTAGCCGTGGTAACCGGGGCGGCATATTCCCGGAGTTTTTTCCCCGGTCCAGAAATCCGGCCAGTACCATCTCTCTGACTTTAGGGGTGAAAAAGGTGCCATTGCGCTGGAGGGCTTCGACCGCAGTGACCAGGTCACGAGCCGCATCGGACTTCAGCACGAACCCACGCGCCCCTGCCTCCAGGGCTTCACGAACCACCTGATCGGAATCCGTAATCGTCAGAACAACGATCTTGCAGAATGGATCCTGTTGCACCAGTTGACGAGTAACAGCCAAGCCGTTGAGACCCGGCATGCCAATATCCACAATCGCTATGTCGGGTTTCAACTCTCTCGCCATCGCGACCGCAGTGCGCCCGTCGGTCGCCTCTCCACACACTTCCCAACCTTCATGCGATTGCAGCAGCGTGAAAAGCCCGCGGCGTACTAACTCATGGTCATCAGCGATCAAAATCCGCAGCTTCATCTTCTCCGCCTAACTGGCATTGGCGCCATTCTTGTTGGGCAGCGTAAAACTCCTATGCTGACTCACCGCCTCCACCGCTGCCAGCAAATCACGGGGGGCATCCGTCTTCACCACGTAGCCTCTCGCGCCGCAGAGCAGCGCCTCCCGCATCATTTGCGGAGAATCATGCTGAGTCACCATCAGGATCTCGCAATCGGGTGTTTTCTCGCGGATCAGGCGGCAGGCTTCCAGTCCATGCATTCTCGGCATACTGACGTCAAGCACGACCACGTCAGGATTCAATCGATCCGCCATGTCGACAGCTTCCACGCCATCTGCCGCTTCAGCGATGACCTCCCAACCCTGGTGCTCAGCTAGGAGGGTCCTCAGACCGTGCCGTACCACCGGATGATCATCCGCTATCAAAATACGCACGGTCATAGAGTTGCTGCCCAGGGAGGGCTGAAAGGTAGGATTTATCCCCACCCGCAGATTCTAGTGCACAATCAATCCCGATAAGAATACAGAGTTTCCTGTATTTTCAATAACACTTCGGCTATTCTCTTAATCCTGCAGTGGAGTGTCTTCCTGCAGTGGAACGTCGGGATTTACGACTCAAGTTTACTCTCGGAATTATCCTCCCCAGAATCATCGGTTTCTGGAGTAGGGGAGCCTACGGTATCTATGGTATTGCACGAAGCCCTCGCTTCATCTAACTTGACTTTCGTGGATATGATCCTTGTGCAGTGAACGCCACGTTCTTGGGAGCGGCCATGGGTTAGTGTCAGCGACGCCGACGTTAGACCCTCACGGCCGCTCCGGTTCACACCCCGTATCGCGACATGAATTACGAGTTCTACTTCCTAAAAGATACAGCCAGCAAAGACCCGGAGCTACTACGGGTAATTGCCTCGAATTTTGACAACGCCGCCACCCTTGTTGCCCGGCAATACGGATGGAACGCATCTGCCGAAAACCGGCGGCGCGTGACGGAATTCATCGAATCAATCGATATTCGACCCGTGGAAATTCAGAACATCTTCGAAAGAAACCACTCTTCTGTTGCCGGTTAAGCTGCAAGTCCAGGCAGACGTTACTTCCCTCACATTCACAGCCATATTTTCTTAGCTGGCGAGCTGCTGCGGGAAGCCTGTGGCCTCTACGGCAGGCAGACCTGTGGCTTCCATGGCAGGCAGAATTGACAAGCAGGTTCGCAGGGCTTCAAGTGAAAAGAGTGCATTGTCAAGCGCGTGCCGTTCCCGGACATCGTTGACGGTAACAGTCAGGACGCGTCTTCGAGCCTGAATTGCAGCTTGAGCCTCGGTAATTCTTCTGGCAATTTTTGGCTTGTCGTGTTCAAACAAAGCCGCAACGTAGAGGGCTTTCCATCCACACAAGTCCCTGAGCGTTAAATGTTGATCCATATCTTCCCACCGATTGCCGCGCATGAAATTTCTTTTCAGAGGATACTCATATCAATACAAATTACGAATGCAATGGACAATCAGGTAAATGCTCTATTTACCGGATAGTTAACTGTTTCAATCCCTCGGAGCGAACCGGATGGTAGGTCTAGGTTATATCCTTCCCTTTCAGGACTTGGTCTACAGATCGAAAATCCGGTAAACGGTCGACGGTTGCTGCGCCTGGAGCAGCGTAATGGCGACATTATGCACCGGTACTCCCCCGGCAGTTTTCCCTTCCGGCTGTCCGTTATGAGCGTGTCCGTGGAACACCAGATCCGCGCCGTGACGGTCGACGACTTCTGCCAGGCGGGAGGTGCCAAGAAAGGGGAAAATCTCCGGCGCTTCACCCATGACCGTACCGGCGATAGGTGAATAGTGAAGAACAACGACGCGCTTCGGCGTCCGCAGGTGCGACATGGCGCGCTCCAACTTCAGGGCCTCATCAATGGAAGCCTTCACGAACTGCTTGATTTCCGGCTCTCCGAACGCCGTGAGCACACCTCGTCCAAAGCCTCCAACGAAGCCTTTGGTCCCAGCGAACCCCACCCCATCTCGCTCATAGGCGGTCCCGTCCAACACCTTAACTCCGGCTGTGGTCATCATCACCGCCAGCTCGGCCTGTTTGCCGCTTTCGTAGTCATGATTGCCCAACACCGCGATGGTAGGAACTCGCGAGCGCACCACAACATTCAGCAACTGCGCCATCTCTGCAGGCTCGCCATAGTTTGTAAGATCTCCTGCCAACACCAGAACGTCCGCTTCATCGCGGACCCGGCTGAGTTGATCGTGTAAAACATTCTGACGGGCTGGGGTGAAATGCAAGTCGGCAGTCGCGGCGATTCTCATCCGGGTCCCAGACCTACGACGCCAACTCGGCAGGGCCACCGGGAAACGGCGGAATCCCTTGCAGGCGGCGAGCGCGATGTTCAGAAGCGAGGTCATCCAGACCCCATTCGTTCACGTCAATCGCAAACATTTTGGGATCGACCAGACTGCCGCGAAATCTGGCCCCGGGATCAGGCCGGCAAACAGTTTCCTGGAAGCGCGCCAGTAACGTTTGCCACACCGTCTGAGGAACGTAGCCGCTCTGGGCCGGATAGCAATAGTGAAACAACACCAGGGTCCACAGTAGCATCTCCCAATTTTCGCCCGCTAAGCCCAAGATCCGGCTCCAGTCCAGTTTGCCCTGCGTCGCATAGATCACATGCGCAATGTCGACACCATCGAAGCGCTCACGGCGGGTGACAAACAGCTTGGAGACGATCAACTCTTCCGGCGCCAGTACTCTGGTCTGTACGCCATACACCACGGCCGGCTTTGAACGCTCGATCCAGGATGGCTCTACCGTAAATACGGCGTTGCTCATCCCGGTGATCAGATCGACGAAGAAATCGTCGCGGTGTGCCTTAAACAGCCAAACCGGGTCGCAAACTTCGCATTCGAAGCCCCGGTCACGAAGGTATCCCAGGGCTTTTACCGCGGTTTCGGCGGTCAGGAAGAGATCGAGGTCTTTGGTATCGCGATAGATCCCCGTATGCTCGCGGAGAGCGAATGCTCCGGACACCGCATAGCGAATCTTCTCCCTTTCGAACAAAGTCAGCAGTTCTTGAAAGAGGGATCGCTGTTGTTCGGGGATTTCGCTCAGGGATGATGAGGTTTCGGGCAAGTCGACCGGTTCCTGCCCCGTGTGTTTAGACATGGCACAATTGGATGTGCGCATGGTATTAGCCGTTGCCGAAGCCACACCCACACTCGCCTAATTCGCACAGTTCTCACAGGATTCTCACAACTTTAGGGGCCTTATATACAGCGATCACCCGATGGACACTGTAGCCAGCTGGCTTCTAATGGAGACTCTCACCAGGGTAATAACCTTTTCGCGTCCGAACCGTTAACTGCCGGTACCCTGGGGACTGAGCTGCTACTTGAATGGCCCGATACGCGCCATCCTGCCGGGGGTTCGTGGATTTATAGCCGATGGTGTAGCGGCTGCGAATGTCGTGGCCTATAGTTCGACTGATATCGTCCAATTCCCCCAGGCTCCGGGGAAAGAATGCGGCCCCCCCCGAAGACTCCGCCAGAGTGGCGAGTACCTCCCGGTCTTTGGGTTCGAGCCCGTCCCCCAGCAGTCCAATTACGTAGAGGGTTGGGCCATTCTGCTGCTGGAGTCGCAACCTGGCCTCCTGAAGGGTCTCACGGCTGGCATTGTCCCGGCCGTCAGTAATCACCAGGAGCACTTTGTTATCAAGGTGAGGGTTGTTTTTCAGATGAGCGGAGGAGGCCACGATCGTGTCATAAAGAGCGGTGCTGCCCTGCATCGAGACCTTATGAAGAGCTTCGCGCAACAAGCTGACGTCAGAGGTGAAGTCCTGGTCGAGATAGCCATCCTGGCTAAAGTTGACTACAAAGATCTCGTCCCCGGGATTGCTTTCATGAATCAAGTTCAGCACCGCTTCATTGACTTTGTCCCGCTTTTCGCGCATCGATCCCGAGTTGTCGATCACGATTCCCATTGCCACCGGCACATCCTCGCGGTGAAATGAGGTGACGGTTTGTCGCGTTCCGTTCTCGAATACCGAGAAGGTATTGCGGTCGAGATTTGGTACCAGGTGCCGCTGTTCGTCGACAACGGTGGCGTGCAGAATCACTTCCTCGACTCGCTTCTTGAACACGAACATGCCGCTGTCCGAATCAGACGGCGATTGGGTTCCACCGGCGGCGGGTGGATTGGCAGCATTGGTCGGTTCGGACGGGGGGGGCCCTGCCGGCGCAGCGGACGGCCCGGCAACTGGAGCGGCGGGAGATTGTGTTTGCGTACCAGGTGCTGCGAGAGTTGTTGCGCCTGGGGGCGCTGTTTGAGGTTGTGTCTGGGGCGCAGGTGTTGGCGCAGGCACCGATGCTGCTGGCGCAGTCGGAGAGTTTGTTTGACCCCACGACGCGGGGCACAAGCAACACGCGATCAAAGTAACCGGGATGAAATGTCGCGGGCTGGAAGCGGTATCGACGGTCGTTTTCTTTTGCTGGTACTCGTAGTTCAGTTTCATCGCTTGGCAGCACCGATGCAACCAAGCAGCAACGAATGGCGACGGATCGATCATCGAAGCACATCCATTCCCGTGAGCGCCACTACCAGCATCAAAAGCAGGGGTACGAAGATGATCACGCCACTACCCAGAACCAAGATCTCGCCTAGTGGCCCAGATTTCATCCCATTGCAGCGGTTCATGGAAATCGCCCTCCGTTGTGGCACAGTCACAAGATGCCGCGGGCAAAGGGCGGGTTGGCCGGAGGGCCAGACCTCAAGTCTGGCCCACCCTGGGTCTACAGCAGACACACCAGAGACGTATCCTCGGCTAAAATCCGTGAGCAAGGAATTCGCCCTATTCCGGTCGAGTCTATGAACAGGAAATGCATTCTCGTATTGTCGTTGTTCATGGTTGCGATTGTGACGCCCAGTCGTGCTGCCGCCACACGGCATTACTACATCGCCGCCGAGGATGTGACCTGGGACTACGCCCCAAGCGGGCAGGATCTTCTGCACGGCCAACCGATCCCCCTGCCTTGGGCCACGCGGCTTCGATGGCCAAAGACTCGGTACATTGAATACACGGATGCAACATTCTCTATTCGCAAGTCACAGCCAGAGTGGCTCGGAATCCTCGGACCCGTCATTCGCGCAGAAGTGGGAGATACGATCATGGTCGATTTCCTAAACCGCAGCCGTGCGGTCCACAGCATTCATCCCCACGGTCTGCGCTACGACAAGGCCAGTGAGGGCGCGCTGTATCTGCCTTACGGAGCTGGCGCGCGCGTGGCACCGGGTCAACACTTCGCGTATCGATGGTTCGCCGATGAGGGCAGCGGGCCTGGATCAGACGGTTCGACGTCGGTGGTGTGGTGGTACCACCCGCACGCCTCGGAAGCCAGCGAAACCAATGCCGGCCTTCTCGGGCCAATCATCATCACTGCCAAGGGAAAAGCCAATCCCGACGGATCACCGAAGGGGGTTGATCGGGAGTTCGTGGCCATGTTCATGATCTTCGACGAGATGAGTGGCAAGAATGGGGGTCTTTTTCACGCCATTAATGGATATATCTTCGGCAATCTTCCCGGCCTGGTGATGAAGAAAGGTGAAAAGGTGCGCTGGTATTTGCTGGCGATGGGTAATGAAAGAGACCTTCACACACCGCACTGGCATGGAAAAACCGTTCAATACGGAAAAAGGAATACCGATGTCATAGAACTGCTTCCCGGCAGCATGGTGACAGTTGACATGCTGGCGGACAACCTGGGCACCTGGCTGTTCCATTGTCAGGTATCAGACCATATGGAATCGGGAATGATGGCTGTGTACACCATTTACGAGCCGCAGCGTGAACCTTGTCCTCTCCAATTTGTGACTGGGGACTTCTGGAGTACACCCGGAAAATTCTCTGTGACTGTCAAGAACGTGGGCGCAAGGCCTGTTAGTAAACTGGAGGTCGGGTACGACCACCTCATGGCCCCTCAATACCGACGGCGGCCGTTTAACAATCAATGGTCATGGACTGGCCCCATCGAACCCGGCCAACAAAAGAGTTTCGAGATGCCAGGCTATCTGCCTGGAGTGGCGGAAGGCATTCTCGGGTGGGCATTGTTCCCAAAATCTGTGACGTTTCAAGATAGCATCTGGCGCTCGACTCAGGACGGCCAATGTTTCCACGTCTTCTGGCATGACCACGACAACGAGCGCCCTCAGCCGATAGTGCTACCGCCCTTGCAGATGGAAACCCGCGAAGATTAACCGCCCCAACGATCACACATGGTTGAAGCCGGAGCAGCCCACCGACATCCCTCATACGGCTTTTACGGTAGTGCGAATTTTCCAGTCTCAACCCAACAAGTTCCCAGCAACTCGACGCATCAACTGCCTTCCTATCATCAAATAAGGTAGTGGCACGGCTCGTGCTACAGCAATAGGCAGTAATGAGGTGAACAAAGTCATGCTGAGTCTTCACAGTGAAAGGCTTGGGAATGTTGCGGTGGTTGAGTGCAATGGCAGAATCGTACAAAGCGACTCCGCTTTCGCATTACGAGACGCAGTAATGTCCCAGGAGGACGCTAATATCATTCTCCTGGATCTTTCCGGCGTGTCCGCCATAGAGGGCGGTGGCCTCGGCATGCTGATGTTTCTGGAGCGATGGGCCTACGATCACGACATTCGGTTCAAATTATTCAATCCTAAGAAAGCCGTGCGGGAGAGGCTCGATCTGGCCAACTCTCTTCCAGACTTTGAAATTGTCACGCCCGACGAAATGCGGGCGCTTTTGCGCGGCGTCGACATGCGATCCGCTGCCTAACCTGCCTGCGAGCCGAGCCTCTATCGTGGCGTTCTCTGGATTAGAGCAGCGCCGCGTGGAAAAGCAACTCTTCAAAGTAGAGATTATCCGCAGAAAGCGCTGGTGCCGCGATAGGTTTAACCCGTGGTGAAGGGTGGGGAACTTCGCCGCTCCTTGAACTCCCCCTCGACAAGCCGCTCCAGGGTCTTGGCTCTCAAGCGCTTGGTATGTTCGCGAAGTGCAGTTTGCAACTCACCGAGGATGGTATCCAAATCCGGCTCCGGCGCCATTATCGCGTGTGCGCACAGACCTCGAATTCGGTCTTCCAGGCGCCGAGCACGCATGCGGAAAGTGTGCCATAGACGAATCGGCAACTGACATAGGGTTTATATGGTAGGAAAGACACAACCGGATTGTTTACCCCTCGTTACAGGGGATGAGGGACCATAACCGTGGCGGGGACGCGACCGGAGCTTGGCTTGCCGCCCCTGGTGCGAACCTCGGGCGGCCTTTTCTGCGTGACCATATTACCGACGCGGGCATCAACCGTTTGCGATTTCAAGGTTTGGCTTCCGAGAAACCGTACTTCTGCGGCGGCTTCCATGCCGGTCTGCATCCAAGCGCCATCCACATCGGCAAAATCAAGCCTGAGGTTCACCCTCTTCAGCAGCCAGGAAGGACTCCTCGCCATTTGACCTTCGATACGGCGAACCAAAAACGAGCGCTGGTCAACCCAGGCTTTTCCACGGATCAGCTCGATTTCCTTCCGTTTTGGCTCCAGACTCAGCAAATAGCACGAGTTGCCGTCAACCGTTGCTTCTCCCAGATAACCGAAAGAATAATTGTCGTTGTTGATAGCGGAACTGGATCGCGATCCCGCCACCATCTGGGATTCGCGTTGTAATATCCTCCGCACCACATCCTCACCTCGGCCGCTTCCCGCCCGCTTTTGAATGGCATAGGTCTTGTGATCCGGGGGCAAATAATCGATCTGGGCCCATACTTCGGAACTGGGCTCCGACCCCTTCTCGCCGAACAGTTGGTAGTCTCGAACCACCTGATAAGAAACTGAAGGCTTGGAATCAGATTGAGCTGCTTGCATTTGCTCAACGATGGAGGCAAGTGGTGGATTGAATGGAGCGTTGCTCGCCTTCGGCAATTCTTGGGCGCACGCCAGCACGCAGGGGAGCATCCCGATCAGCCCGCCTCTGACGAATGACATCGTATTCAGCATCATCCGCTCCCGTTGGGTTCGTTGCATTCGACATGCCAGTTCCTCAGTGTTGTCCGCGGGGAAGATGTCCACACCCAACCGGCCCACTAAGATGCAAAATTTACGAATGAGGGTCGAATTTGTCCTACGGTCGATCCCGTAAGGTGTCAAAAGTTTGTCGCGACAATCCAAACGGGAATATCTCGTGACAGCTTCACATTCCGACAAGAAGCTTTCATGGCCCGCTGCAGCTTCGGGCATGCGAGCATTCCCTGGAGTTTTCGGCGCGCTGCCAGGCGATATAGTTGTTGACCTTCTGTGGGGTTCTTGAAAGAATACGCATCGCTCGGATACGACGGGTTCAAGCCACCACAGCCTCAATCCGTGGGCAACGCAACGTTGGGGGGAAAAGATGCACACGCTGACGCGGTCCGTCATTTCGTTTTGCCTGGTGTTATTCGCTGGAATCGGAGTTTTAGCGCAAACGACCAAGGATGGGGTCGTCACCATCAACGGCGGCAGCCGGGCGATCTTTCTTAGACCGCCTTCACGAATTCTTGCTCCGTCTGCTCCGTTGCCGGCTGGGGTTGTAACCATCTACAGCAACCTGGGCACGGGCGATCAAACCTACAACCCGAATGCCGGCGTAGGCATTGTGGGCAAGGACGCGGGTCAACCGCTCCCGCAATGGGTGGGCATTGCATTCACTCCCACTGCGGATCACATGGTGCAGGCCATCCGCGTGGGAGCTACTTATGTCAGTGGCAGCAACGAAATGGCGTTGCTGCTGGATGCCGACGAAAACGGTGTTCCGGGCGCGATGTTGCATGCCTGGAAGCTTTCTGACCTGCCGAACTTCGGGTCTTGCTGCGTTCTTCAAACTCGCAAATACCTGGCAGGAATCCCGTTGAAAGCTGGCACTCAGTATTGGGTCGTTCTGCGAACCATGCCGCAGGGCACGGACACTTACGGAGTCTGGGACGACAATTTCAAAGAGATCCAAGGCACTTGGGCCAACAATACCGGACAAGGCTGGCACGCCAGCTACCAAGTACTCCCAGCAGTTGGAGTGTATGGACAATAGGTGAGTGGGCTGGACACAATCATTGAATCAGCACGTGGCGCCTTCTGACTGACAGTGGCCGCTGGTCAAGGAGCTGACTGCTCCAATATGTGGCGCGTGGAACATCCGCAATTACTAAGACTCCATTACTAAAACTCCAGGGTAACGAATTTGGCTTCGGCGCTTCCGACGTTGGTGATGGTATGAGTCAGGTTGCCTTCGACCCATTTGATTTCGCCAGACTTCATCTCCACATTTGATGGGCCCTTGCCGACTACGTCGCTGCGGAAAGTCAGGTCGGTGATGGCGACGACGAGGTGGGGATGAGTGTGGCGATGCCTAGGCTCAGAGCCGGCAACCTGGAGTTCGGTCTCCGATACGCGCACGCCGTCTTTGACGAAGAGGATCTGTTGCGTTCCGCCATGGAGGACCTGGAGGCTACGGTCGTTGTCCCACTTGGGAGGCGGCGACGTGCGGGCCTGGTCGTCCTGAAGGAGTTCAATGGTTACATTGCGGAAGGGCGCGGCTCCGAGGTTGCGGGCGACGTGGGCAAAGCCACCATCGGTGGCACGGACCTCGCCGTCCTGCAATTTCAGTGTAACTGGAGTCTTGCCGTCGACTTCGTTCGACACTTCACTGGCTCCTAGCGTGACAAAGATATAGTCGTGGCGATGGCGATGCATCAAAGTCGCGGCGTGAGGAGCAACCTCCACCTGGAATACGCGCACGTATTGATTTTGCAGAATCAGGTGGTGGGAAGGTTCCGAGGTAATCTCAACTTCCGCACCCGCGGCAGAAACGGCAACCGCAAGCAGGAAAGCGACAGGAACAAGGGCCAGTGGCTTCATGAACAAAATTCTAACAGGGATGGAACGATGATCCAGCCCCCCGCGCTACAGTGAAAAATAGGTTTTCTTGTGCAGCCAGCTATTTTCGTCGCCGATCACGACGTGATCGGGCCACTGGGGCGCTGTAGTAACGAGCAGACGCAAAGCCCGGGCGCCGGTCGGAACCTGGAAAGAAAACTCGGTGGCGTAGGACTGCCCTGGAATCAGGGGCGAAGCCAGAGACATCCCGCTGGCGGATTCGGGCGAATAGATGGCGCCGCGAGAGTCGATCAGTTGCACAGTGCGCGGGGAGGGCGTGAGAGGTGCATCTTTGGGGCGGTGAGCAGAGATGGTGGTTTCGTCAAAGCGAGTGCGCAGAGTTACAACGTAGTGGATCGAGGTCAACGAAGGTTCGGTTTTCACCTGCAGGACGGAGTAGGCGAGATGGCAGTCGATCTCGCAGAAATACTTCTCCTGGCCCTGGGCCAGCAGGTGGTCGCGGCTGCCGAGTGAGAAGCCGAAAAGCAGGCCGAAATAAACTAACGCACCGCAAGCCACAAGGAGCATCGTCAACTGAGCAATCTGGCGTTTGCGGACAAATGCGGCCATCGCGAGCGCAAACAGCGAAAGCAGCGAGCCGGCGCACGCCGCCAGGAAACCTACAGCCGCGACGGGAGCGGGGAAATTCATATTGCTATTGACTCCGATGTCCCACATATTCTCTTCTCCTGTTGGTCAGAACGATCCACGAGATTGTCGCGGCTCACCGATAGTGTTCCAGGTAAAACAGGGCCCCAAACGCGATGGCCAAAGTCACGGCCGCAAATGCTGCCGGTCGAGTGCTTCGCAAAGGCCGCCTCCAATCTGCGGTTGCGAGATAAAGCAGGATCGTAGGCGCCAACGCCACGATGGACAACTGGAAGATATGCCCCGCCGCGCCTTCGTCCGGTTGCGGCGGCTGAGCGTATCCGCTCAGCACCGCCAGCAATGCTGTAAGCGACAGGACGATCAGGGCTTTGCTGCTAACGCGGTTGATTTGTTTCCCATGCATGGCGTCGCACCTTATCGTTTTCCCGATCCTGGTCCGTTTCGTGTAATGTACTTTGTACTACAAAGCACCAACTCAAAAAAATATTAGGACTGCTCTCGTGTCTGCGCGATGAAACGTTCCATTTGCTCGAGATAAACATCCAAAGCCTTCCGGCCGGCCGGGGTGAGGCGGTATTCAGTGCGGGGGATGCGTCCCTGAAAAAACTTGTTGCAGCGGAGATATCCGGCTACCTCCAACTTCTGGGCGTGCACGCTGAGGTTGCCGTCGGAAGTTTTCAGCACCCGCTTTAAATCGTTGAAACTCAGCGAGTCATTGATGGCGAGCGCGCTGACGATGCCGAGGCGTAGACGCTCATGAATCAGGCGGTCAAGTTCGGGCAATTCGCGGGGAGGGCGAACTGCGCGGCTGGAAGAAACGGCGCGCGAGGCCTGGGCCGACGTTGATCGCAGAGTTCTAGCCACCGTACCTCCTGGCGATGTTGAGCCCGAAGCCGAGATGCAATCCACCGAAACCGAGGGCCATCCAGAGATTTCCCGGGGCCGGAAACGTCAGAGCGGCGATTCCCAGCAGCATGAAGCCTGTGCCCATGACGGGAACGACTGCTACCGAGAGAGCGCCAGCCGAAACCACGCCCGCGCCGTAGAGCAGAAGCCAGATCCCGGGCAGCACGCGAGCCATACCGGATTCAAAAAGGACAGCGGTCAGAACTGCAGCCGCCACGACGGTGGGCAAGAAGCTGAGGGCAAATTTGCGGCCGGGGCCGCTGGTGAGCGGAACGCCGGCGCGCTGCGCCTTGTTTTGAGTGGCAGCGATCCCGATGGAAGAGGCGAAGACCGCCTCGACGAGCCAGACCGTAAGCCACATGGCTTGAGAACTTTGACGGGCTGCGAGCCAGGCGGCCGGGAGAGCGCTTGCGCCCATGGCTACCTGCCCCCATCCGGGAATCGCGGTGAAAGCCGAGGAGCGCTCCAAAGTCTCGCGAATGAAACGCAGATCCTCAAGAGCCCGGGCCGGAGCTGGCGAATGGGCACGCGGACGACGGACGCGATGGGTTCGCTCAAACATGACAAACAGCCTAGCAGAGATCAATTACTATTGTCAAGTACTTTGTTATACAAAGTAACATTAGAATCACCACTGTGAATGATCTGGGAAAGCTACTGATACTGTTCGGCGGAATGATTGTACTGGTGGGATTGGGCCTGGTGTTGGCGGGACGCGCAAACCTTCCACTCGGACGGTTGCCCGGGGACTTTGTTTATCGGGGGAAGAACACGACATTTTATTTTCCGCTGGGGACATCAATTGCGATCAGCGTGATTTTGTCGGTTTTGATGTATGCAGTGGGGAGGATGAGGAGATAACTGCTCGGCAAAGGCTATTGGCTATCCCTTCGGCAGCATTCTTGTTCTAAGCCCCAGCTCTTCGCTTGCGGCTGTCCTCCTGTAAACTTTCCCTCAGTGTCTGCCTTCGACCAACTCGGGTTCACCTTCACGACTGCCGCCCGTCGCACCTGGTCGGTGCGCGATCTCGTGGCCGCCGTGCGTACCAGCATCGAGCGCGAATACACCGACATCTGGGTTGAAGGCGAGATTTCGAACTTCAAGGCACACGATTCCGGGCATCTTTATTTCACGCTGAAAGACGCGAGCGCACAGATGCGGGTGGTGATGTTCCGCTCGTCCGCCAAGCTCTTACGCTTCCGCCCTGAGAACGGCATGGTGGTGGTGGCGCGGGGGCGGGTGACGGTCTACGAAGACCGCGGCGAGTTGCAGATTTCGGCGGAGTATCTCGAGCCGAAAGGTGCAGGCGCGCTGCAAGTGGCATTCGAGCAGCTCAAAGCCAAGCTCGAAGCCGAAGGGTTATTCGACGCAGCCCGCAGGAAGCCGATTCCGACGCTGCCGCAGCGGATTGGGATTGTGAGTTCGTCACAGGGGGCGGCGCTGCGCGACATCCTTAATATCCTGCGGAGGCGGCATCACGGGGTGAACATCCTTATATTTCCGGCGCAGGTGCAGGGGGAGGCGGCGGCGCTTGAAGTCACGGCGGGAGTGCGGCACTTTAATAAGACACGCTCGGTGGATGTGATCATCGTGGCGCGTGGCGGAGGATCGGCGGAAGATCTGGCAGCGTTCAACCATGAGGGCCTGGCGCGGGCGGTTGCGGCGTCCGAAATTCCAGTGATTTCGGCGATCGGGCATGAGACGGATTTCACCATCGTCGATTTTGTGGCTGACCTGCGGTCGGCTACGCCTTCGGCGGCGGCGGAGTTGGTGATTCGTTCGCGACAGGAAATTGCGGAGCAGATGGAGGGTCTCGAGCAGCGGCTGGGGAAAGCCGTCCGCTACCAATTGCTGATGGTACGCCAGAACCTCACTGAACTGGCGCAGCATGGGACGTTTGGCCGCATCATAGATTTGGTTCATCGCCGGCAGCAGCGCCTTGACGAACTTGGCCACCGCCTGGCCCAGGCGCAGCGGGAGATTATCGAGAAGCAGCGGCGGCGGTTTGAAGGCCTATCGGCGACCGTGCGCCACTATGACGTGAGACGAGTGCTGGCGGGAATGAGGAAAGACCTGGCGGCGCACCACACCGGGCTGCTGGGGGCATTCCGCAACTTCCTGCTGGAACGCAAAGTTCGAGTTGAACGCATTGAAACAGCATTGCAAGCGCTTTCGCCACTGGCAATTCTGGAGCGCGGTTATGCGCTGGTATTTGATGGGTCGGGAGCGTTGCTGAAAGATGCGCGCAAAGTGAAAGCTGGGGACAAGATATCGGCGAAGCTGGCGAAGGGAACCTTAACAGCGCGGTTGGAAGGGAAGAAGATGTAGAGTTCTCCGCTTTCAAAAAACTTCCGGGCCCTGTACTAGGGCCCGGGTCGATTTCATACGGCCTATTGCACCACGATCCTAATCGTTTGGTCGCCAAAGCTGCCGGTGCTATCCCAGGCGCGCACCATGACACTGTGGGTTCCGGGATTGATCGCAAGGTTCGCATTGATGGAGTTCACGTTGTTTTGCGTGAACGAATCCACGCCGTCAACGTAAATGACCCAACCAGTAATGGTATGTGCAGACACCGCCGTGGCTTGAATATTCACCGGAGAATCAACGGCAGCGCCGTTCAGGGGAACGCCTATATTGACAGCGACCGTCTGCACCTGCAAAGACAGAGTCTGGCTTCCAAATGCGCCGGAAGAATCCCACGCTCGGACCAGAACCGTGTGCGCTTCCTTGGAGGCGGTTATGTTCGCGTTGATGGAAGTGACGGCGCCGGCGTGGTATACGGCGACCTCGTCGAGGTAGATAACCCATCCGGTGATGTTATGTCCTGGGCTGGGCACCGCCGACGCCTGGATATTGATTGGAGAAAGGACATTCGCTCCCGTTAATGGCACCGAGACTGCGATTGCTGGCTGGGCGGCGACCATCAGGCTGAGAGTCTGGTCCCCGTGCGCACCGGACTTGTCCCAAGCTCGTACCAGAACGGTATGCGGGCCCAGCGACATGGTGACATCAGCATTGATCGTGGTTTGCGGACCGCCGTTGTACGCACCAACTCCATCCACATAAATCCACCAGCCGCTAATGGTGCTACCCGGCGAGGGCGACGCGGAGGCGATCACGTTCACAGGGGAACCGGCGGTCGTGTTGGTCACAGGCGTGTAGATGACCACCATTGGTTTCGGCGCCGTCACCGTCACCGAGATAGTTTGATCTCCGTAGGCTCCTGACGTGTCCCAAGCGCGGGCCATGACGGTGTGCGTTCCCTTGCTGATGGTGAGGCTGGGATCAATCGAGCTGACTGCACCCGTGTGATAAACGGGTGTGCCGTCGACGTAAACGTACCAACCACTGATGGTGTGGCCCGAGCCTGGAATCGCCGAGGCCTCAAGCACGAAGGGGGAACTGACCGACGCTCCGTTGGTCGGCGAACTGATGAATACCTGAGGCTTATTGGTTTCCGCCACAAAAAAGTCTGACATGTCGGCAACCGTTGCAGCCGCGCCTGGGTAAGTGGTGATTTGTAGGGCGTCGAGCATGGTGCGCAGCGTGTTCTCATGCTTGTATAAAACGTTGGACACGGTGTGCGGTATCACCTTGGGCCCAATCACGCCGGTGTAGACGGCCGCGCCGCAACCCTTATCTGTGCCTCCCGCACACTCGTCGAAAGTGACAAGAATGATACCGTCCCCGCCGGGCTGGAAATCGCGCGTATTGAGGATTGGTCCCAAGGTACTGCTGAGGAACGCGTCGGCAGCAACCAGTTTCTGATCCACGGTGCAGTCATTCATCCCCACCGGACAGTCGTGGGCATCGTGATTTCCATCGGGCACAATGATCACGTAGCGAGGCAGCGCCCCATTGGCCAGATCGATGGAGAGCTGGGAGAGGTCCACGATGTTATTGGCGCTTCCATCCACATTGCTAAGAATGTCGCTGTACCAGGTGGCTCCGTTATGGCGACGATAATAATATGTGCCGTTGGCATTGTCGGGAGTAGTCACAGTTCCGCCAGCCAAGGCATAGGACTGGGCGTAAACCTTCCACGAGATGCCGCGGTTGTTCAACTCGCGGAAAATATTGTCGTCTGTAATGGGATCGCTTTGATCGGTGTTGGGGTAATAGCAGTCGTTTCCGTTGCAGTTGAAATCATGCGTACCCGGAGGCAGTGCACAATTTGCGGCTGACTCGCAGCTGCCCGATGCGAGCCAAAGGTAGTCGAGCAACGAACCACCGTTGTCAGACTTGAAGTTCGCTGCGTAGCCATTGGCGTCGCCTTGGGCCACCAGCCAGGGCATATCGGCCATCACTTCGCTGAAGCTGCTGTTCTCGTCGACAACTAGTATGACGTGCTGCGACGAAGGAACTTGAGCAAATCCTGCCGCCGTGACGATTAAAATCATGACGACCGCAGACACACTTCTCCCTAGCGCTCGAAAAACCATAAAATTCCCCTTTCGCGAATTACAGCTAGAGCCCGACCTGGATGCCAGTCCGGTGCACCACTCCCCCCGTCTGACTGAAATACTGCTTTGGAGTGACGGCGGCATCGTACTACGGAAATAAGAAAAGTAAATTGCAAACTGGTTAAAACGTGACGGAAACTTAATCAGAAGTGCATCTCAGTTCAGAGCACCGCAAACCGATTCACGCGCTGACTGACAGCTCTCTCCGTCTTTCCCCACGGGATGCGAGTGGGCTTCAAGTGATCTGGAGCGGAGGCCGGTTCCAAGCCGCTAGAAAACGGCCTTGCATTCCGGGTTGCTGTAGTCGAGATCCGCCTTCGGTGAACATGCCGGAGGTATAACTTGCCTCGCCGCTCTCGCCTGCTTATACTTTTGAGGCTATCCGCACCAATCCAGGACAATTGTCCGGAGCCGGCCAGCCCAGCACCGGAATGCAGCAATCGGAGACGCCATGACCGCCACCAGCTTAGATACCGCCGCACTGGAACGTGAATTTAACCCAATGGAGGCGCAATCGGCGCGCTTCGATCTGGCCGCGCAGAAGCTCAATCTGGATGAAGGAATCTGGAAGGTGCTGCGGTATCCCAATCGCGAGATCATCGTGCATATCCCGGTCGCCATGGATAATGGCCGCCTCGAAGTCTTCACTGGATTCCGCGTCCAGCACTCCATTGCGCGCGGCCCGGCCAAAGGCGGCGTTCGTTATGCCCCGGACGTTACCCTTGACGAAGTTCGCGCCCTCGCGAGTTGGATGACCTGGAAGTGCGCAGTGGTAAACATCCCGTTTGGCGGCGCCAAGGGTGGGATCATTTGCGATCCCCACAAAATGTCCCAGTCTGAACTGGAGCGCATGACGCGCCGCTACACTGCGGAATTGTTTGAGTTCATCGGTCCGGAAAAAGATGTCCCCGCCCCAGACGTCAACACCAACGAACAGACCATGGCGTGGATGATGGACACATATTCCATGCACATGCGGCAGACGGTGACGGCGGTCGTGACCGGCAAGCCCATCAACATGGGCGGATCGCGGGGACGCCGCGAGGCCACCGGACGCGGCATCATGATCGCTTGTGACGAAGCCATCAAGAAGCTGCGGTTGAAAAAAGAGACAACGCGGGTCATCGTGCAAGGCTTCGGCAACGTGGGTTCCAATGCTGCCCTGCTGATGGCGGAAGCAGGCTACAAGATTATCGGCATTCTCGAAGTGGATGGCGGGCTATACAACAAGAACGGACTCGACGTGAAGGCTCTCGGCGAACATCGGCAAAAGAACCGTACGATCACGGGGTTTCCCGGGGCCGACAAAGTCGATCCCGCAGAGTTGCTGGTAACGGAGTGCGACATTCTGATTCCCGCCGCCACGGAAAACCAGATCACCAGCCGCAACGCCGAGCGGGTGAAATGCAAGATTTTGGCCGAAGGCGCCAATGGTCCCACCACCGCCTCCGCAGACGAGGTGCTCGCAGACAAGGGGATTTTCGTGATCCCCGATATTCTGTGCAACGCCGGGGGTGTGACCACTTCTTACTTCGAATGGGTGCAAGACCGCCAGGGCTATTTCTGGAAGGAATCGTTCGTCAACGAACAACTCGAGACCATCATGGTCGAGGCCTTCAACGATGTGGTTCGATTCGCCGAGGCCCACCACGTCAACAATCGCATCGCAGCTTACATGCTGGCGATTGATCGCGTGGCGGTAACTATCCGGCAGCGTGGGATTTATGCGTAGAGCGAGTCTCATCGCCCTGGCCTTGTCGCTGATGATGGGTCAATGGACAACAGTGTCCGGAGTGGCGCAGGATAGCCCCTCGCAGAATCAGGCCGTGTCCAAAGACAAGGCCACTCCAGCCACGCCGTCAGCCTCTGACATCGCAGCCGCCAAAGCCAGTCACAAGGTTTGGGTCAACCTGGAAACCGGCATCTATCACAAAGGTGGGCGTTGGTACGGCAAGACGAAGAGCGGCAAGTTCATGACTGTGGACGACGCCAAGAAGGCCGGGTATAAAGCGGCCAAGCGGGATTAAGGCTTCACACTTCAAATTCTCCGACTTCGCGGTTTCGCGGAACAAGAATGACTTTCACGCCTGTATACAATGCCCCGAAAAAAAGAGTAAAGAAGATCGCTCTTGAGGAGCATTTCGTTACTCCAGCGCTTGCGGTATATGCAAGCGAGCTGGGGAAAAGCATAGCGCCCGAACCGATGCAGTATATGAAGGAACGCCTCGTCGATTTTGACAGCCTTAGGCTGGAAGAGATGGACAAGTATGGAATCGATATCTCGGTCCTGAGCGTCACCACGCCGGGTGTACAGGTTGAGCCTGATCGCAATGTGGCGGTTCGCAAGGCAAAAGAGGCCAATGACATTCTTGCGAAGGTTATCCAGCGACATCCGACACGCTATGCAGGATTCGCTCATCTCCCGCTGCAGGACCCGCTGGCAGCTGCGAACGAACTGGAGCGGACAATCCGGGAACTAGATTTTAAAGGTGCGCTGATCAACGGACATACCAACGGGGAGTATCTGGACGATGAGAAGTTCTCGCCGGTTTGGGAGCGCGCGGAGACTCTCGGCGTACCAATTTATCTCCATCCGGCGAACTCGCCTGATGTGCCCCAGGTTTTGCAAGGCTATCCGGAACTCCTGGGTGCGATGTGGGGTTGGCAGGCCGAAACAGCAAGCCACGTTATGAGGATTATTTTTGGTGGGGTTTTCGACCGTTTTCCGAAGACCACGATCATCCTGGGACACATGGGCGAGGGCCTGGCTTTTTGGCTGTGGCGGCTGGATAGTCGCTATGTGATCATGCATCACACGAAGCCGCTCAAGAAACTGCCTTCTCAATATATCCGCGACAACATCGTCATTACGACCACCGGAGTGGATGCGTATCCACCGCTTCTGTGTTCAATTTTAGCGCTGGGCCCCGATCGAATTCTGTTCTCCATCGATTACCCATACGAATCCACACAGGAGGCGGTTGAGTTCATCGACAATGCGCCGCTGAGTGAAATTGACCGCGAAAAGATCTGCCATCTCAACGCTGAGCGTGTGTTGAACCTGCCGGCAAGTCATTAACTAACTTGCGTTTTGGATAGCCGCCGTTGCCGCATCCCAATGGCGTATTGGGTAGCCTTCCAGCCTTGCCTGAACCTTCGTGCTTTTTCTTCGATTTACTGCGTTGCTTTCACTCTTCCCAGTGGAGGATAATCTAGACGCGGTGGTTCCGCGTCCCGGTGAATCTTCCCAATTCCATCACGCTCACCCGCATCGTAAGTATCCCGCTGCTGATCTGGATCCTTTCCACCAACCGCTTTCAAAGCGCGGGCGGAGAAAAGGAACTGCTGGCATCGGCGCTATTTATTGCGGCGTCCATCACCGACGGCATCGACGGCTACCTGGCCCGCAAGCGCGGACAAATCACCACCATGGGAATGTTGCTGGATCCGCTGGCGGACAAACTGCTGATCGCAGCCGCATTCGTCACCCTGGTGCAGTTCAATCCCAGCCTGGTTCCGGCATGGATTGCGGTAGTTATCATCGGCCGGGAATTTCTGGTGAGCGGACTGCGCTCGATCGCGGCGTCCGAAGGCTTCACCATTGAAGCCAGCGATCTCGGCAAGTTCAAGATGCTGGTGCAGAGCATTTCCGTGGTGGCCGTCATACTCGATCATCGGTGGAAAGAGTGGCCAGTGTATGGCCCTTATATTTTCCCGGTCCACTGGATCGCGCGGCTGGCCATCGGGTTCATGGTCCTGCTGTCGCTACTTTCCGCCGGTGACTATTTCATCGCTTTCTGGTCCAAGATTGACCGCCAAGTGGTGAAGAGCCGCCGCCGCGCTTTCGTGTTGAGCCGACGAAGGAAGCGCGATGTCGCCGCCACCTGAGCGTCCCTTTCGTGAGCAGAACGAATTCGTGCCGCTGAATTCATCTGGCGCCGATTCCCCGCAGGCAGAATTCACTGATGAGGAGCGCCGCATTCTGCTGAAGCTGGCTCATGAGTCGATTGAGTCAGCTCTGGAAGAACGCGAGATTTCGCTTGATCCCCCTTCCCCGCATCTCGCCGAGCCACGCGGCGTTTTCACAACGATTTATTTCCGTTCGCAATTGCATGGCTGCGTGGGATTCGTGTTCCCGGTGGCGTCGCTCTATCGGACAGTCGCCGAAACGGCCCGGGCCGCGGCCTTCGAGGATACGCGGTTTGTACCGGTGACCCGTGAGGAGGCTCCCGAGTTGCAGCTGTCGCTGAGCATCTTATCGGGATTGCAGCCCATCCAAGCCGAAGAAGTGGAGATCGGCCGTCATGGGCTGGTCATTAGCGAGCGCGGGCATCGTGGTCTGCTACTTCCTCAAGTGCCAGTCGAACATGGCTGGGACCGGGTTACATTTATCGAGCAGACCTGCCGCAAAGCCGGCCTGCCTGCGGACGCATGGCAGAGAGGCGCGACCATTGAAGCGTTTACCGCGGAAGTATTTACAGATGTGAAATCGAAATGACGATTTCGAGCTTCAGGCTGATTTCTTCAAATTGGAAATACCGGATCGAAGCGACCAAATGAAAAGGAGAAGCTTTTTCAGCTTCTCCTTTTAACTTGCAGCGGGCGAAGAAAAAACTCTGACAAACCTAGGGTTGCGGATCCAGTTCTACACCATCGCCCAGGTGCAGATCTTCCATAGCGAATACGACCATGCCGGTGGAAGTGGTGGGCGTCGTTTCCAAGATCAGGATTTCACCCACGGCACGGCGCGGGAACGAAGCCACGCGAATGACAGAACCGGTGCTGTAGGTAAGCATGTTGGGCTCGATGGAAGGCGGCTTGGCTTGCGTGTCTTCCGCTGTGGACGCCTTGAACGAGAGCGAATCGACCGGGTTGTGCAGGTCGGCTTCGTAGGAGCGCACGGCGCGGAAATAATCCCCGACCTTTACTCCCTGGTTGGTGCCGAGGTTCATATAGACCTTCATCCCGGTGCCCAACTCAGCGTCGAAGTCCTTCGCCAGCACGATACGGCCGCTGGCCTTCCCATTGGGCGGGGCGAAACGGTCAAAGCGCAACGGAGGATGATGCGGGAGGTCGGGTCTTTCGACATACGTGGTAACAATGTCACCCGGAACCACCGGGCCGCAACTGAAGTCGATGTGGGCAATGGCGGACTTGCTGCGCGTATCCACTACGCGGGCCGTAGCCAGTTCGGCGTAGGGTTGTCCCATGGCTTTGAGCATGGCATCTTGCCCCGTAAATTCCTCACGGCGATTGGGGTCGCGTAGCTCACGGACGATACGGTAGGTCTTACCCAGTTCATAGCCGTGCCCGGCAAGGAAAATCAGGTCGCCAGTGGCATATTGAGCGGTGTTGGGCGTATCCAAACCGCCGGCCACGTAGCTGGCATTCGGCAACCGCTGCTTGTCTACAAAGCCTGCACATTGCAGGTCCGTGTAGTTCGGATTCACAATACTCTCGATGGGGAAATTGACGTTGGTGGAAACCGTCCCGTCCGGGGTGGGTTGACCCGCGGCGACGCCGGTTTGTGCGACAGCCGTCCCCATAGCCAGCGACAACGCTAGCAACAATCCTGTTTTCTTCATGTTACCTCCGAAGCAGAACCACTTCGGGTCCGGCCTCATCTCGGTTAAGTTGCAGAAAAATAAAAGACTTCCAGGCCGGACAGTAACAACTAGGGTCAGGATGGTCAAGGTTACGCTGGTGCCAGACCGGTTAGGTCAAAAAGTTTCTCTCCGCAAAAAACCTCAATCCCCTGTTGCAATCTGGAGTTACGCGCCTGTAATATCGCGCCACTCTATAAAACATAAAGATGACAGCAGCCCCCAATCAGTTCGTTGCCCGCTTCCGGCCGTTGCGCTTGCCCAGGGTATGCGTCGCGGTCACTGGATCCGACCCCGCCGAAATTGTGGAAAAAGCGGAAGCCCTGGTTCGAGACAACACTTTCCTTGAGTTCCGGTTGGATTACCTGGCCCGTCCGGTGCTGGCGCTTGGACGGATCAAGCAATTCACCGAATACCACCCCCATGTGTCCACCATAGCCACCTGCCGGCGCGTGGCCAATGGAGGGAAGTTTCGGGGTTCAGTGGCTGCGCAACTGGATGTCCTGACCAAAGCCGCGGCGGCCGGTTGTCAACTGGTGGACATGGAGTTGCAAAGCGCCGTCCATTGCAAGCGGACACAACTGGAACGGCTGCGAACCCGGGCGGCGCTGATCCTTTCCTACCACGACTTCCGGGGAACCAAGAAACTGGAAGAAACTCTGGAAAAGATGGTGGCCCTGCCCGCCGACTTCTACAAGATTGTCACCACCGCTACCACCCTGCAGGACAACGTGGTGATGATGAAGTTCCTGGAGAAGAACAGCGATCGATATTCGCTAATCGGTTTGTGCATGGGCGAACAAGGAATCATCAGCCGTGTTCTGGGGGTGCGCGCAGGCAGCGCCTTCACCTTTGCCGCGGTCAGCGAGGACGAAAAAACCGCGCCCGGACAGGTCACCGCACAGGAACTGCGCAGCACTTATCGCATTGAACAGGTGGATCCGGCGACACGAGTCTATGCCGTGGCCGGCGATCCGGTGTTGCATTCTTTGTCCCCGGCGATCATGAATGCTGCCCTGCGGCGGGAAACGGTAAATGGCGTATACGTGGCCCTGCACGCCAAGACCTTGAAAGATCTGCTTAGCTGCGTGCGTGACATCCCGATTCACGGCCTTTCGATCACCATGCCATACAAAGAGGCCATCGTCTCGCACCTCGACAACACCGACGCGCACACCACCAAGATCGGTGCCTGCAATACCCTGGTGCGAGCGCAGGATGGGAAGTTATATGGCTTCAATACCGACGCCGCGGGAGTAGTGCGTCCGTTGCAGCAACGGATTTCACTGGAGCAGGCCAAGATATTGGTTCTGGGCGCGGGAGGCGCAGCCCGGGCGGCGGTTTATGGGCTGAAAGAACGCGGCGCTGAAGTCTACATTTTGAATCGCACGCTGGGCCCAGCACAAAAATTGGCGCACTCGGCGCGAGCACGGTTGGTCAAGCGCGCCGATCTCAAGAAGCTGACGTTTGACGTAATTATCAATGCCACATCAGTAGGCATGGGCAACACCCGCGAATCTCCTCTCAATGAAAATGAGATCAAGACACGCTACGTTTTCGACATGGTCTATGATCCGCCGGAGACGCGCCTGATGAAAATGGCGAAGGCAGCCGGGGCGGAAGTGATCCCGGGCATCGAAATGTTCGTGCAGCAGGCCGCCCGCCAGTTCGAGATCTGGACCGGAAAACCAGCGCCGTTGGATGAGATGTTGCGGGTGGTGAACCGGGTGATCGAAGAACGCGCCGCCGGCAACTCGGCTGCCAGCGACGCAAAGAAGAAATAGCTAATCCTCCCGATCTTGCAAGGTAATTGTTATTTCGTTCGAGCACCTTCTCGGTCTCCAGCGGCTTCCCATGGATCATGTGTCCGAGCGTCTGCCCTTCCAGTAGTTCCATGGATATGAAGGCCCGCCCGTCGGCTTCGTCGGATGGTTCAGGGAGGACGCGGCTTTGGCCTCGCGTTGAAAACGGTTGAGCGCTTGCGGATCGTTGGCGAGTTCCTCGGGCAGGAACTTCAAGGCGACAAAGCGGCCGAGTTTCACATCCTCAGCCTTGTAGACCACGCCCATTCCGCCCCCGCCCACCTTGGCGATGATGCGGTAGTGCGAGATGGTTTGGCCGATCAAAGGCAGGTAACCTCTCGGCTGGCATGTTACGGACAGGATGAGCGCAAGTCAACGCTACACAATAGGTTCCGTAAGTCTCGAAGGGTGAGAATCCGCCGTCTTCGCCACCGATCGCAGCCCTGCTCTTACAAATTGTTACAAAAGTGTTGCAATTTGCGGCGGTTTGGAAGTAACATGTTACTCGGACGCGGTAGCAGAGTAAGCGTTCGACCCAGTCGTGGTACCGCCCTTTCTTCCAAAGGTTCATTAGCCGTAACTAACTGTCTCGTCCTGGGTGGAATACCTTGCCCCGGACTAGGTACGGAGACCCTAATATGGCGTGGTACGCATATTGCCTCACCGAGCAAGAAACCCTCAATGGAACACGCGCGCGGCGCCCCTTCCTGTTGGAAGGCATTCAAGGAGTGAACGCAGCCCCGGTTTTGAGCTATCCTAGCGGCGACTTTGCCGTGGTGGTGAGCGAATACGACCGCGCCACCCAGAAAATTGAGGATAAGGCGGTGCTGGAGCATGCCCACGTGGTCAGTGTGTGTTTCCGCACGGGGACGGTGCTTCCATTCCGTTTCGGCACGATCTTCGACACCGATGAGGCGTTGCGGCAGGCAGTGCGCGCCAATCGGCGGGCTTTTGGCCAGAGCGTCGAGCGGTTGCGGGGCAAGTCGGAAATGCACCTGAAGTTGCTGGTGCGGGACGGCAATTTGCGGGATGCGCTGGCGGAGTTGCCATTGCCGCAATCGGTCGGCGGCGAGTATCTGCTAAGGTTGCGGGAAAAGGCGTCCAAGGACCGCGAGCGCCAGACCAAGGCGCGGGCCTTGTCGGTACAGGTGCACAAGATGTTTAATCCGCTGGAGGAAGAAATTAGTTGTAAGAGAGTAAACACCAACGGAATGCTGATCGACATTGCCCACCTGATCGATTCGAAGTCGGTGGAGAAGTACCAGAACCGCTACAGCAGCGCCGCCAAGCAACTTAAGAATTGTGAGTTGTCAGTGAGCGGGCCCTGGCCTCCGTATCATTTCCTGCCGGGTAAACTGCGCACGGTTGCGGGGAATTCCTAAGCAACGCCGAGAAAAAGAGAACAGTGCCCTGCAGCGTATGTGCAGGAATGTGCAGACCCAGCCGTTCTTGCCGTTGACTTCGCTTCAATCGCCTGCTTGTTATTCCAGCCTAACTATCGTCCTTACAGTCTTTTGCGAAGAGCGTCGTTTGTGGAGGCAGAGGCGGTTTCATTTGGTGCGGCAAATGCTTCTCTCGATGGCAATGGAAGAGGCCGCCACGAATTGACCTTCACTCTCTGTTTTCGACCTTCTTTGAGCCGAGCCGTGTACCGGACCGGTCCCTTGCATCGCCTTTCCTGACTCCTACCTGACCTGCCTCTTTTGAGAATGTGGCCCCAGAAATGGGGCCGCTTTTTCTTGCATGAGAATTCAGCGAACGCTCCCACGATTGATGCCGGTGGGCGAAGACAGCCGAATCCCTTGCCAGACATCTAACATCCAGTTACAGTCACAAATCGACATGCGCCTGCACATTGCTGCTGTAACCCTCTTGGCTTTGATTGCTTTATCCCCTCGGGCGAGTGCGGGGGATGAATCCAACGTTCAACTGAAGAACGAGCTGCTGGCAATTCGCGACGCGGCGCTGGCTGATGACTATGCCTATCAGCAGGTGGCACACTTGACGGACAACATTGGGCCGCGTCCTTCGGGTTCGCCGCAAGCGGAAGCGGCGGTCGAATATGTGTCCGGCGAGCTGCGCCGGCTCGGGCTTGAGGCCCGGGTGGAAGAAGTCCGCGTGCGACGATGGATGCGTGGCATTGAAACTGCCGAATTGACGGAGTATCCAGGACAGGCTCCCGGAACGACCCAAAAGATTGTGGTGACCGCGCTGGGCGGAAATACGGCTACGCCTGCAAGTGGAATCACCGCGGAAGTCGTGGTGGCCAGAGACTTTGCCGAGCTGAAGGCGTTGGGGCGTGAGAGAGTGGCGGGGAGAATCGTGGCCTTCAACTTCCCCTTTGACAAGCAGAAGGCGGCCAACGGGCTGGCAGGCGAGGCCTATGGCGAGGCGGTCGAGTATCGCGCAGTCGGTCCCAAGACTGCCGCAGAAATGGGTGCCGTGGCTTGTGTAGTGCGGTCGGTGGGAGGAGCAGATTACCGGCTGCCGCATACGGGGTTCAGTGTGCCGGCAGGGATCCCCGCTGGCGCGGTCACCAGCGAAGACGCTGACTTGCTGGCCCGACTCAGCACCCAGGGAAAGGTGAGGATGCATCTTACCCTTACTTCGGAGAATGGGCCGGAGGTCGTGAGTCACAACGTCATTGGCGATCTCAAAGGTTCCCAGCTTCCGGAACAGATCGTAATCGTATCCGGACACCTGGACTCGTGGGATTTGGGCACTGGGGCCATCGACGATGCGGCTGGAGTCGCCGTGGCGATGGAAACAGCGCAATTGCTTCAGGCTTTGCATTTGCATCCCAAACGGACGATTCGCGTGATCGCATGGATGGATGAAGAGAACGGTGGACGTGGCCACGACGCCTACGCGGAAGCGCATGCGTCTGAAATCGGGAACCATATGGCAGCCATGGAAAGCGATCTGGGAGCGTCACATCCCTTGGGGTTTTGGGCGAAGGTTAAACCTGAGGCGCTGCCGCTGCTCCAGCCGGTGCAGGAGGTGTTACAGGACTTCGGGGCGAACCTGATCAATCGGGTTGAGTTCAGCCCAGGAGCGGACATCGCGCCCCTGGCCCAATCTGGGGTTCCCGTACTCGGCATCATGCAAGATGGACGCACCTACTTCAACTACCATCACTCAGCCGCGGACACGCTGGACAAAATCATCCCGCGAGAACTGCGAGAGAATGCGGCCGCAATGGCGGTCATGGGATATGCGCTGGCGAACCTAGTGAGACCATTGCCACGGTGAGGCGATTTCCCCTTCTGAAATGCTTCCGCCGAAATGGGAATCCCAGAGGGCAGTTGACGCATCTTAATTTGGACGCTTATGATTTGCGTTTACCCTGGTCGTCTCAGGACGATCTGGGAAGGGGCAGACTACTGGTGAAGTCATTATCCATGGAAAAAAAGAAGCTGGACGCATTTAAGAAGAGACTGGAGACGCGACAGCAAGAGTTGCGGCGCATGGTCACACGCACCGAGCAAGATGGGCGCACGGTGGATGAAGACTCGGCGCAGGATATTGCCGACCGTGCCGCCAGTTCCTATACCAAGGAATTTCTTTTCCATCAGAGCAACAACGACCGGCAGTTGCTGCAGATGGTGGAGAACGCATTGTCGCGCATCCGCGAAGGCACATTCGGGGAATGCATCTCCTGCGGCAAGGACATTAACGCCAAGCGGCTCGACGCCGTACCTTGGACGCGGCATTGCATCGAATGCCAGGAAAAGCTGGAGCAGGGACAGTTGGAGGAAGCTTCGAAATAGGTCGAAGACCGAAGACAAAATCGATCTCAAGGCCGCCCGGTTTGAGGCGGTCTTTTTGTTTCTGCGGCATTTTTGCACTCAACGGGATCAATGCGGTTTGAACTGCTTCGCGAAATCGGCGACATGTTGAAAACGCCGGAATCGGGGTAGTGGCTCAATTTGAATTGTAGGTGTGTAGCGTACAGATCACCACAGACGGCCACAAAGCATATCTAGAAGCTGTCGAAGGTGCATTCGGTGCAGATGTGGACTACGCGCAATTGCAGAAGATTTGCGGTACCAGTATCGAGAATCACTCCCGGTACTCCCCCGCAAAGTGCATCGGCTGTGATATGAAAACGGTCAGTGGAAACCCAGACCCTAGGCACGTTTCGACCAGTTTCGTGGAGCGACAGAACCTTTCCATGAGAATGAGCATTCGCCGTTTCACGCGGCTCACAAATGCGTTCTCCAAGAAGGTAGAGAACCATGCAGCAGCCGTGGCCCTGTGGTTTATGTACTACAATTTTTGCCGCGTCCACCAGACTCTAAGGGTTACGCCAGCCATGGAAGCTGGATTAACCGATCATGTCTGGACAATTGCTGAACTGCTCGCTATCTAGTTAGGAGATTCAGAATGCGCAACTCCGTAAATGTGCTGGTAATAGCCCTTGCCTGTTCCGCAGTATTTGCTGAGCCTGGCGTTGATAAATCCCTGAGCCACGCTGATATCTGTCAGCGGTATGCAGCTTCCGTTGTCCGAATAAATACAAGCAGAGGCAGTGGTACTGGATTCATTGTCTCTACCGATGGGTACATCCTTACCGCCGCTCATGTCGTTATTGATACCCAGAAGACCGGACAAATTGATGGAGCCATTACGGTCACACTTCCCAACGGCTCGATACATACTGCCAACGAAGTTCTCCCGCTCACCCCCGAACTTGTAGGGAGGGACTTTGCACTTCTTAAGGTAGGAGGTACAAATCCAAAATTGCCAAACATCAATTTGGCTCCAATCACTCTCGCGGACATCGATCTTGGTTCCGATGTGACCATTATCGGTTTTCCGCTTAGCGCGGTGGATATCAAATCGGATTCCAACATCGAAAAGAAATTCTGCCTTTCTGGAACTATTGCTAACTTCGGGGAGGCAGACGTAGCTATCACTACGACCAATCCCGATGCGACCAAAAGCACCACTACAGTCAAGGTCGATGTGATTTATTTCCAAGGGCCATCCGTTAAAGGCTTGTCTGGTTCCCCAATTATCTCCAACAAAAGCGGGCACGTCATCGCCATTCTGACCAGCAAGCTGACTGGAATAAGTCAATCTCTTGCCGCGACCAGAGATACTCTTATCAGTGGCTCCAACGGCGAGTTCGTCATGGGAAACGTTGCTATTGGACAAACTTTGTTGGGTATCATTAACACTCTTGACCTGCAGTTGGCTAACGGTTTGGGAGCTGGAACCGGGATTGAAGATGCCAGATTGGCGATGGAGTACATGGTGCGGCAAGAGAACCAGAAGAAGAACAAGCTGAAGCTTGTGAATCCATTTCATCCACCGAAACCAAATTGAGCCACTACCGGTTCGGCCCTGCTTTGACGCCTCCGAATTTCGCCTGTTAGACTGAGAGATTGTCAGGCTGCTGGCTCGAGCAGCCGAAGGGGAGTTCGTGCGCGCACAGACCCGTCATAACCTGAAAACCGATCAGTTCACCAGGACCACAATTGACATGGCGGAGAAGACCGCCCATTGGTCGGCTGAGCATCAGAGCCGGCTGATCGTCGTCGGCGTGATTGCGCTGGTAGTCGCGGGCCTTGCGGGAGGCACGTGGTATTACTTCAACCAACAGGACCAAAAAGCCAGCGTCGAGTTTGGCGCAGCAATCCGCACTCTTGATACAGCGGTACGGCCGCCCAATATGCCGGCGCAGCCGGACAATCCGAGTTTTGCCAGTTCGAGTGAGCGGGCCACCGCGGCCCACAAGCAGTTCCAGGAAATCGCTGACAAGTATTCACACACTCACGCGGCTGATTTCTCACATTATTTCCTGGGTCTGACCTCGGCCCAGTTAGGCGACAATGCAGCCGCGGAACGTGAACTGCAGCAGGTCGCGTCATTCCACAATGCGGATCTGGCAGCCTTGGCGAAGTTCGCGCTGGCATCGGTGTATCGCAACACCAACCGGAACCCAAAGGCCATTGAGATCTATAAACAGCTGGCAGCCAAGCCAGCGTCAACGGTAAGCAAACCGAGCGCACAGATCGAGTTGGCCGCCACTTTACAGGCCAGCAACCAGCCGCTCGAAGCAAAACTGATTTACGAGCAGTTGAAGAAAGAAAACCCGTCCAGCGAGATTTCGCAGCTGGCCTCGGCGAAGCTCCAGGAAATGAAGTGACCGGAAGCCCTCGACTCACGGCCCTTCAGCTTTCATCTACCCGCTGATTCCGCCCTCAGGTTAGCCCAACGTTCATCGAATTACGCGCCGGTAAACAGCCGGTTCCATTCTTCCGTCGGCGTGGGCGGGCATGAGGCCACTTTCACATTCGTGGTGACGTGCTCGTGCTGTGCCATCCCTACCAGAGCCGTAATGACTCCGGGGGCGGAACGTGAAAATTGGATGGCGTTCCCGGCATCGTTGCCCATACCCAAAACCTGGCGCACAGTGTCGGGCACGCCCTGAGTGAGGCGTCCCTGAAACAGCGTAGCGCTTCCGACGACTGCGATCCCCAGCTTTGACGCTGCTGCGAGCAATGACATCTTCTGCCTCTCCACGCGCTGGTTGGCGAGACCGAAGGCCTCGGGCATTGCGAGATTGAAGGGCAACTGGACGAAGCGGAAATGATGTTGCTCTCCGCCCACCGCGCGCGCCACAGTCTCTACCTCCTCAAGGCTGACGTAGTCACGCACTCCTTCGGCGAGACGGAAGGCGCTCCAGGTGGCTATGCCATAGTATGCAATGTTCCCCGACCCGACCTGTTTTTCCAGCATCGTGAATGCGTCCCGCAGCCGCTGCTGAAAAACCTCGCGTCGGACCTCCGCCAGTTGCGTCTCTGGGTTATGGATGTAGAAGATGTCGATGGTTTCAATATCCAGATTGCGGCGCGAGCGCTCAATTTGATTTTCCAGATACGCAGGGGTCATACAGTGCATGCCTCCGGCCAACTGCGTATTATCGATCACTCCAGATTCGATGTATTCGCGCAGGAAGTACGCGCGCGGATCGGCAGGCAGGTTGCCATCGAACGAGAGATATCCGGCCTTGGTGCAGACGATGACTTCGCTTCGTCTTACTTCCCCGGAATCGATGACTTGGCGCAGGGCCGCGCCGACATTGCGTTCGGAGCGCTGATGACGATAGTTGATGGCAGTATCGAGAACGTTGATGCCGGAGCGTAGAGCGGTCGCGATGGCGCCAGTGTATTCGCGGTCGGTGGCGTCATCAGGCTCGCCGAGATAGGTGCCGGCGCCGATGGAGGACATCCACAGTTCGGCTGGGCCGGGTGCGTGCTCAGGATGGCGGAAGTGGCCGGCATCGCGTAATTGCGGGAAGCGTTCACGATAGTTTGCGGTGCCTTGGGGAGTAGCTCGTCCAGGGAGCATGGGGACAGTGTAGCAGCGTATTTTCTGTCGCATGGTCATGATATAATGACCATGGTTATGCGGAGGAGTCATGAAGACGATGCCCGCCGGTCAATTTAAGGCCCGCTGCCTCAAAGTGATGGACGACGTACAGTCCACACGCGAACCTGTGGTGATCACGAAGAACGGCCGGCCGGTGGCCAAATTGGTGCCGGCGACGGTGGCGTCTGACGATTTTCTGGGGAAACTGTCTGCATCCATGCGGATTGTCGGGGATATTACCCAACCCATCGAAGATCCCGAAGCCTGGGATGCGCTGCGGTGATTCTGCTGGACACCCATGTGCTAGTGTGGGCGGCGATCGAGCCAAAACGACTCTCGCGAGCCGCGAATTCCGCGCTACGCCGAGCCAAAGTGAGCGACGGGTTAGCCATCGCTGCGATCAGTTTATGGGAGACGGCATCGCTGTTCGCTCGGCGTCGGGTCGAGTCCTACTTTACGGTGGAAGCATCAGTGCGACAAGTGTTGGAGACCGTCGGCGTGGTTGTGAAGCCGCTAACGGTTGAGATTGCCGTGCTGACAACACAGTTTGCAGAGGACTACCCGCGTGACCCGGCTGATCGGATTATTGGCGCCACCGCGCGCGCAGAAGGGATGATACTAGTCACACAGGACGAAAAAATTCGAGATTGTCCGCTATTGAGAACTATCTGGTAACGGTCGCCTATCGGTCGAATCTCCGGATCACGACCCAGATCACAATCCCGACCACCAGTATCATGACGTACAAGGCGTAAAATGGGGCGAACATGGCGGAATTCTATGCCTTAACGGCCCCTTTCACATTGCCCCCAGCCACTTGACCGGCAAATGTGCGGCGAGGGCGTTGGCGAGGCGTTCATCAGCGGTGACCAGATTGGTCTTGGTCCGCACGGCAAGGGCGACGTATAAACAGTCGTAGAATGTGCGACCGTGGACTAGCGCAATTTGCAAAGCTTCGGCTAGAACGTCGAAAGAGGGGTACGTCGGAATTTTTAGATCCTTGAGAAGGGCCAGTCCGGAAAACGAGCGTTCGGCGGTGATCCTCTCAACCCGAACTGCCTTCCACATGATGTTTCCAAATTCCGGCCAGAAAATGTCCGGTACCATGAATTCAACGTCGTTGCGCAAATAATCTCCTAGCAGTCGCCGTGCCGCCGGGACCAGCGTTTCGTCTTTTTCAGGCAAATACCATTTGGCTGCTACGCTGGCATCCACCACGAACGCAGTCACCTCTCGCGATCCTCGCGGAGCATTTCCTCAGTCGAAGGAAATGGGCCCGGTCCGAGGGGAGGAGAAGTACGCGCTCGGTCAAGTTGTCTCACGATACTCCGCCGTCTTTTCAACTCCCGCTCGCTCGGGAACCTCTCTTCGAGCATGGTCAAGATCTCTGCCGCAATCGACTTGCGCTGCTTGCGGGCGTGAGACCGCAGCGATTCATAGAGTTCATCGGGAATATTTTCGACATATAGAGTCGGCATAGGAACTCCTATGGAAATCATAGCATAGCATAGGCTGACAATTGTGCCGGTTTTCTTGACACTCCGCGCTGGCGGCCATTATTCTTAAGTGTAGCTCCCGAGAGAAGTTACGCCTGTGAGCGTGCTCCGCGACGTGAGCGATATTCGGTGGGGGCGCGGAGGTCGGCAATGTTCATCGAAATCCGTGAATTAGAACTGCATCCGCTAGATTTTCGGGAGGAACTTGCTCCAGGCGTGGTCGATCTAGGGCCGGATTTCCGACAACTGAATCCCCTGCGGGCTGGTGGACGGGCGCAGTTGGTCGAGGAGCGTCAGGGGAAACATCAGACAATCAAGGACATACGGCTGGATGGCGAGCTAGCCGTGCGGCTGGAAACAGATTGCGCGCGCTGCCTGGAGCCAGTCATTACGGATGTGAAACACGGTTTTGATCTTCTGTATCGGCCGCTGGGGGCCGACGCCGGGCGGCAAGAACTTTCGGTGACCAGCGCTGAGGCCGAAATCAGTTATTATCAAGGGGACGGGCTACAGCTTGAGGATGTGCTGCGGGAGCAGGTTTTGCTGGCGGTCCCTTTAAGAGCCATTTGCCGGGAGGACTGCAAGGGATTGTGTCCGCAGTGCGGGGCGAACCTTAATGAAAAGCGGTGCTCATGCGCGGAACCCGTGGAAGATCCGCGGTGGACGGGATTGAAGGATCTGCGGGGTAAGTTAGAGCACTGAGCCCATCGGTGCTTACGCGCCTAAGGACGGCTCGGAATAACAAGATATTGAGAGAGGAAATCAATGCCAAATCCAAAACGGCGACATTCGAAAGCACGGACTGGGAATCGTCGCGCCCATGATTCTCTGAAGAGCCGTTCGCTTTCAGAATGCCCCAATTGCCACGAGCGCAAGTTGCCGCATCGTGCCTGCGCCAAGTGTGGTTACTACAAAGGCCGCGAAGTTCTCGACGTCAAGGAAGCCAGCTAGCATCGCAATTCCATGCCAAGCGTCATAGCCCTGGACGCAATGGGTTCGGACCGCAGGCCCAAGCCTGAGATCGAAGGCGCGATCCAGGCGGCGCGGCATTATGGCGTGCGTGTTCTGCTGGTTGGCCCGGAAGAAATCCTGCGCAAGGAACTGGCGCGCCACCCCAACGCCGGCGAAATCCCCATTGAGATTGTTCACGCCAGCGAAGTCATCACTATGGAAGATAAAGCGGTGCAGGCGGTGCGCGCCAAACGCGACTCGTCGATCCGTGTAGGGCTGCGGTTGGTGCGTGATAGGCGGGCGGCCGGGTTCGTGACCGCCGGCAACACCGGCGCCGCCATGGCTACGGCCAAAATGGTGCTCGGTGCGATTCCGGGCGTGGACCGGCCGGCGCTGGCGGCGGTTTTTCCCACGATACAGGGGACCGCCGCAGCGCTACTGGATGTTGGCGCCAATGTCGATTGCACGGCGCAAAATCTGGAACAATTCGCGGTCATGGGGGAAATCTACTATCGCACGATGTTTGGGACACAGCGGCCGAAAGTTGGTTTGCTGTCGATTGGAGAAGAAGAGAGCAAAGGCAACGATCTGACCAAGGAAGCGATGCAACTGCTGAAGCGGCTACGCTTGAATTTTGTTGGCAACGTGGAAGGGCGCGACTTATACAACGGGGAAGTGCACGTAATTGTGGCCGACGGGTTTGTGGGCAACGTGGCGCTGAAAATCTCCGAGGGTGTCGCCAGCCTGGTGCGCTACACGCTGAAAGAATCGCTGAAGGCCACGATCACGCGCCAGGTGGGTTATTTGCTTTCGCGCAGCGCGTTCGCCGACTTTAAGAAACGCCTGGACCATACCGAGTACGGTGGCGCGCCGCTGCTCGGAGTAAAGGGCGTTTGTCTTATTACGCATGGATCTTCGAATGCAAATGCGATCAAGAATGCGATTCGCGTGGCAGCGGAGTTTGCCGAGCACCAGATCAATGGGGAGATAGAAAAGGAGCTGGCGGCGATACGGCCAGCGGTGGCGGCGCACGTTTAGCGTAGCAGGCTGAGCCGATGGCAGGACACGCAGGTCTATGACGCCCACGCAGAAACTCGTTCTCAAGCTCCTCTTTTCTGGAATGTCGATTGCGTGGTTGCTCCCAGCCGGTCTTGGTTGGAAGCATCGCAACGTCAGCCCGCTGTGGGCCTGGATAAGAATCGTATCGGGTGCAGCAATCTTTTGTTGGTTTAATCTTTGTGTGTGGCGACCCAACATCCCGTACGTGAACTACTTGGGCGCCGCTGGGGCGCTTGTATATTGCTTCAAATTTTTCGTGAAGCGTCAGACTCCACCGTCGGACATTAGCGGGATGGTGTGAGAGGGTTTCATCGTTGATCTCCATGTCGATCTCATCTACCAACATTGCATTTCTTTTCCCGGGGCAAGGATCGCAGGCGGTCGGCATGGGGAAGGAGCTGGCCGAAAAGTATCCTGCTGCGCGAGACACGTTTGCGGAGGCCGATGAAGCCCTGGGCTACAAGCTGTCTCAGCTTTGCTTTGAAGGTCCGGAAGAGCAGCTGAAGCTGACGGAAATTACCCAGCCGGCCATTCTGACGGCGTCAGTGGCGGCGTTTCGTGTGCTGGCCGAGAAAGGACTGCGGCCGGGATTCGTGGCGGGGCACAGCCTCGGTGAGTACTCTGCGCATGTGGCGGCGGGGACCCTGAGTTTTCAAGATGCCGTACGCACGGTCCGCAGTCGCGGCAAGTACATGCAGGAAGCGGTTCCGGTTGGTGTGGGCGCGATGGCGGCGATTCTGGGGATCGACTTGGAGAAGGTCACTGCGGTGTGCAACGACGCTGCCGAGGGTGAAGTTTGCGAACCGGCGAATATTAATTCAGCGGAACAGATTGTGATTTCGGGGAATAAGTCCGCCGTCGAGCGTGCGGCCAAGCTGGCCAGCGAACGCGGCGCCAAGCGCGCGGTATTGCTCCAGGTCAGCGCTCCTTTCCATTGTTCGTTGATGAAGCCGGCGCAGGACCGTCTGGCAGCGGATTTGGCGGCGCTGACGTTTGAAAAGCCGGCGGTACCGGTGGTTTGCAACGTGGATGCAGAATTCATTATCGACGGCGAACGTGGCCGTGATGCGCTGGTGCGGCAGGTTACAGGAGCAGTCAAGTGGGAGCAGTCGATGCGCCTGCTGATTGCACAAGGCGTGCAGACTTTCGTCGAGGTCGGGCCGGGAAAAGTGCTGTGTGGCTTGATGCGGCAGATTGACCGGTCGAAGACGGCGTTGAATGTGGGGGATGAGGCTTCGTTGGCGAAAGCGGTAGAGGGGATGGGAGCGGGAGCTAGCGACTGAGACTGCGATGCGTTTTTTGCCTTTGCGGCGGAAACAACCGAGGGCCTTTTCGTCATTCACATCTCTGGATCCTGCGGCTTTTGATGATTACGCCGATCCGTCACGGGGTAATTTCAAACACGACTCCTGCGTTGTATTCGCCACCGCCGCCGGCAGTCCCGTAAAGGTTGCCTGCGGCGTCCAGTATCAGGCCTCCACGGGGACCGGCTCCTTCCCCACCGTTCTCGCTGAAGCTGTAGACCACGGTCTCCACGCCAGCGGCATTTACCTCAAAAACAGCTCCTTGGCCGAAAGCACCACCAAAAACGCTGTTGCCATAGACATCGCCCGACACATCTACGGCCACTCCACCCACGGGAGTGTCTCCATCGGGTGGACCGGTAAAACTATGAAGAACAGAAAATGATCCTGTTGTCGGATTAAATTTGAATACCGTACCGCAACCAAGTTGAGGGCCGCTGGGGCAATTAAGATCACCGCCCAGGGGGGCCGTACCGTACAGATTTCCCACACTGTCCCAGACCAGACCAGCATCTGGTCCCGAGCCGTCGGTGCCACCGGTAAAACTGTATAAAACGGTCTCCTTTCCCGATGTGTCCACCCTAAATATCGTGCCAGCGCCGTGTGCACCACCCGAACTCGTGGTTCCGTACACACTCCCTGCCGCATCGAGGATCAGACCCCCATCCGGTGCCATTCCGTCGGTGCCACCGGCAAAGTTGTAGAGAATCGTTTCATTACCAGCCGCGTCCATCCTGAACACCGTTCCACATTTGCAGGAGAAGCTCTCGCCTCCCGAACTCGTGGTCCCGTAGAAAGTGTTGGCTGCGTCAACTGTCAGGCCTGCATACGGAAATTTACCATCGCCTATTGCGGCAAAACTGTGCAGAACGGTTTCCTTGGCGGTTCGGTGATCGAGTTTATAAATGGTGCCGTACCCCTCGGTGCCTCCCTCCAGTGTGGTGCCATATCCGTTGCCCGCTGTGTCAGCAACCAAGCCCGCGCGGGGCATCCTCCCGTCTGGCTTCGCTTCAAACCGGTATAAAACCGCCCCTTCGCCAGCGGCGGCAATCCTAAAAACAGTCCCTTCAGCTATACCACCTTCGCTGGTTGTGCCGTAGAGATTCCCTTTTGCGTCCCGCGCGAGCTTTCCGTACGGAAAGCTGCCGTCCTTGCCGCCCCGAAGCGAATAAAGCAAAGTATAGGTCTGGCTCTGGGCCGTTGGGCTCGCGAGCATCACCGTAATAAGCAGGATCGCTAACCCGGCGACCGTCGGCGCCCGCAGACAAGTTCTTGAGATCCAGCTCGATGTTTGTCCTGAGTGTGCCATGAAATGACCTTCTTGTTAACTGGCAAAGATTGAAAGCCTCCGCAATGCGAATCCACGAGTCGCGACGGGATCGCAGTTCCCGGGAGAGATGAAACTCGGCCTGACCGCGAGCGGGGGCGATGCGGCCAAGGTCGAACGCAACGATTGTCCCCCGTGTTGGATCGGCGGTCAACTGTTTGTAGGATAGATAGCCTGTTCCCGACGAGCAGGCTCGTCGGCTCCTACTCCGTGACCCAGGTCCACCAGTTGCCGCATTCGATTTCGCTGGGCGAAAATGATAGCGTCTTGTCGGACTTCTGCACCCAGACATAGGCGTGCTGAGCTCTCCCATTCACGGTGACTTGCACGATCACTCCGCTGCCGGCGCCAGGACTGAGCGAGCAATCTACGGTGTGCGATTTGATGGCGCCCCACTCCCCGCCCGGGCCCCAGTCACGGTAGAAATCGTTGAAGGGATAGGTTGCGTATTTTTCCTGATGCTGCTTCCAGGCGGGATCGTGGAACCAGACACCGTAGGCGGATTCGTAGTCCTGCTTCTGAAGCGCAGCGAAAAACTTGCTGGCGGCGGCTCGTTCGGGGTAGTTGCGGAAGTGGTATGCGAACCAGCCGCCGAACAGAACAGCCACGATGAGAACTGCGATCACGGTGCGAAGGCGGCGACCGCGGGCGGCGTCGTAGGGTCTGGCGTCGAGCAGGGTCATGCTGCTGTAAGCATAGCTGAAGCCGGAGGAATTCGTAATTTAGTAATTGGGAAATTAGGTAATTGCGCAATTGGGTTTTCAATTACACAATTACACAATTCTACAAAGTTCGCTTGAACAGTGGCGTGGCGATGGCCAGGGTCACGAACGCAAAGATGGAAAGATAAATCATGTCGGGGACGATGGCGCTTAGGCCGGTTTCTTTCAGCAGCAGCGATTTGAAGCCGTGGATCGCATAGGTGAAGGGGTCGGCTTTGGCGATACCGCGCAGCCACCAGGGGAATGCCTGGATGGGATAGATGGAACCGCTAGGGAAGAAAAGCAGCGTGTTAAGGATGCCGAAAATTGCGCGCGGCACCAGCGGGTCTTCGACGCGCACCATCATTAAGAACATCATGGTGTTGAAGGCCAGTGAGGTGAGCACGATCATGATAAGCAGGCCAATCACGGTGGCGGGATTGGCTAAGGTGCCGACACCTGACAGCAGCGATCCGATGATCGTGATGACTATTCCAGTCATGACGGCTTTGATGGCGCCGGCTCCGTTGAGGCCGAATACTAGTTCTGTCTTGGTGATGGGCGTGACCAGATAGCCTTCGTGGACGCCGCGGGCCTTATCGTCGATGTAGAGCATGCCGCCGCCGATCATCACCGAAACGAACATGGCGAGAGCGATGGATCCGGGCAGGAGATATTTCATGTATTCGACGTAGGGATAAAGCTCCACAATTTGCAGCACCGTTTGTTGCAGGATGCGGGGAGTGACCGTGGGCTGGTTGAGCGCCTCCGTGATGCCGTTGAGTTCATCTTCGAGCGCGGAACTCATGAAGTTGTCGGTGTTGTCGACGACCAGGGCGATGCGCGGCTGATCCTGTTCGTAGACGCGGCGCGAATATTGGGGAGGGATGATGACGGCGCCGTCGATCTTGCCGTTGCGCACGTCGTTCATGGCGGTCTTCGGGTCGTGGTAGTAGACCGGCTCGAAGGTGCGCATGTTGGAGCGCACGGAGTCGAAGGCCTCGCGAATCTTGAGCGCCTGCGTGCCGCCATCCTGATCGACCAGGCCGAGACGGGCATCGCGAATCTTGCCGCCGAAGGCATTGCCCAGGACGATGAGCTGGACCAGAGGAAAAATCATGGACGCCATCATCAGCGCCGGGGAGCGGAAAAATTTCCGCATTTCGCGTTCGACGATTGCCATTATGTGGTTCACGGCTGCAATCCTGGTCTGGCGGGCATGACGAAGGCGAAGGCTTTCACCAGTTCGTCGCGCAACTGCCGCCCGGTGTAGTGGACGAAGACGTCGTCCAGTGTGGTGTTTTGCACGGAGAGCGACTTGACGCCGACTCCGGCCTTGACCGCGATTTCCACGAGTTCGGTGGTGGTTTGTGAGCCGCTTCCCGTCAGGATTCGATACATGCCAGCGCCTTCGTGCTGCACGGAAGTGACGTCTCTCAACTTTTGCAGTTGCTGGTCCCAATCGGCGGGGGCGTTCAGGAACTGGGCTTCGATTACGTTTGAACCGGGGACGCTGGCTTTCAGTGCGGGCGGAGTGTCGAGGGCGACGAGCTTGCCGTGGTCGACGATGGCGATACGGTCGCAGAGTCGGTCGGCTTCGTCCATGTAGTGAGTAGTGATCAGAATGGTGAGCTGGCGCTGGCTCTTGATGTTGGTCAGCATTTCCCAGACGGCGACGCGGGAAACGGGATCGAGTCCGGTGGTGGGCTCGTCAAGAAAGAATATTCGCGGACTGTGGACCAGGCCGCGAGCTATTTCGAGACGACGCCGCATGCCACCAGACAGAGTCTTTGTCTGGGCGGAACGCCACTTGGTGAGATCAACCAGTTGCAGAAGTTCGTCGATGGCGGCTTTGCGCTTTTTCGCGGGGACATCATAAAGCTTGGCGTAGATGTTTAGGTTCTCTTCGATGGTGAGGTCGAGGTCGCTGGTCAGCGCCTGCGGAATTACGCCCATTAAGCGTCGGGCGGCGTCCGGCTCTTTTTGCACATCGTGACCGAGGATTCGTGCGTAGCCGGAAGTAATCGGGATCAGCGTGGTCATCATGCGAATCAGGGTTGATTTGCCAGCACCGTTGGGGCCGAGCAGGCCGAAGATCTCACCTTCCTGCACGCTGAAATTGACGTCGTCCACGGCGGTGAAGTCGCCGTATTTCTTGACAATGTGATCGACTTCAATCGCGTTCACGGCGGGCGCAGTGTCGTGCCCGTTCGACGGTGTGGTGGCGGGTTCGCTGCCGGGGTTGAGATCGGAAATCATGGACGGCGCTCCGCCGAAATATCCGCCTGAGCCGTTCCTTTGAGCTGCTGCGGGGAAACTAAGACTTCCGCGGTCATGCCGGGAACGTATGCGCCTTTCGGATTATCGAGGCGAACTTTGAGCACAATGGTGCGTATGTCGCGCTTGCGGCGGCTGACGTCGCGCTGGGTGGCAAAGTCGGCTTCGGCGGATTTGAAAAACACTTTGCCTGAGGTGACGGTGCCGCCGGGCAGGCGAATTCGGAGACTGTCGCCGAGGCCAATGTGATCGGATTCGGTCTCGGGGATAGCGGCACGGACCCAGGTGTCGCTGAGATCGACGATGGTGACGATGGGTTGGCCAATGTTCAGGACTTCTCCCTCACGGGCTGCACGGACAGACACGGTGCCGGTGATGGGGGCGTAAATCTTGGTGTAGCCGAGGCGGACTTCGGCTTGTTTGAGCATCTCTTCGGCGTTGGCCAACTGGGCGCGAGTGGACTCGACCGTACTCTGGGCAGCGTGGGCCTGATGAGTGTTGGCGATGGCGGTATTAAGATCGGCTTCGGCGGCGCCTACCTGCTGCTGCAGGGACTGGACCAGAGCTTTTTGCGCGGCCAGGTTGGATTCGGCCTGGACCTTATCTTGCTCGGAAGCGACGCCCTGGTTTGCTAGTTCGATCATGCGTCGGCTGTCGCTTTGCGTACGCACCAGCGTGGCTTCCGCCTGAAGCAACTGAGCCCGCGCCGATTCCAAGCGGGCTTGCGCGTTGCTGACTCCGCTTGATGTCGAACCTTGCGTGGCTTCGAGAGTGGAATGGGTCTCAGCTACCTTGGACTTCATGCTGTCGATGGTGGCAGCAGCGGCGCTGGCCTCGGCTTCGAGTTCGGAGGGATCCAGCACGGCCATGAGATCCCCCTGTTTGACTGTAGTGCCTTCGTCCACCAGAAGCTTGGCCAGTCGGCCGGAGACCTGTGGGCTGACGATCACCTGGTTTGAGTCCACGGTGCCTATCAGGATCAAATCCTTGTTGGAGGGCGTGGAGACAAAGTAATAGGTCAGGGCAGCACTGAATATGACGCCGAGAATAATAAGAAATTTATTGCGAACACTCATTACTGAACTCTCCGCTTCTCAGATCTATTCCTGGATACGACTCCCAACAGGGAAAGGTTACAGGTGGAAGGTTGGCAAGTCGCGGCGTTTTCGGTGAACGAGGGCGCAGGGCCGGCGAATGGCGAACCGGCAATGGCGGTCGAGTATCCGGTTAACGTGGTCATTTGCGTATGCCCTTGCGTGGCGCGGGTGGCTGCCGCAGCAGAGCGGCGGAGATAAAATCCAGCACTGCGGCGCGTCGGATTGCTATTTGCTTTGGCTCCAGAGGGTCCATGCCGGTCATGGAACGCATGGCAGGCGCATTGATGAAGTAAAAAACGATGACGGAGATCATGGACGGAACGACCTGCGTCGGATCGACGGAGCGGAAGTCGCCTGCAGCCATGCCTTCGATGAGAATTTGCGAAAGTTGGCCGGCCAGCGGACGAAAGTATTGCTTCACGATGCGGTCAAGCTGGCTGGAGCCATTGCGCCCTGCGCTCATCATCTCTCCCTGCACGATGCGAGGGTAAAGGGGATGGCTGGCCACGTAATCGAAATGGGCGCGGACGTAGGCGAGAAGTTTTTCCCGGGGAGGGACATTGAGCGCGAACGCGGTCTTGACGGCGACGGTGAGGCCTCCAAAGACCTGGTCAAGGACGGCGGAGTAGATGGCTTCTTTGTCCTTGAAATAGTAGTAGAGCAGAGCTTTGTTGACGCGGGCGCGGCGGGCGATGGCATCGATGCGGGCTCCGGCTATGCCTTCGCGAGAGAATTCGCGCACCGCGGCCTGAAGGATGGCGCCGCGACTTTGCTCGGGACGGCCGCGGGAGCCGAGACGGGTTTTGGCAGTTGGCATATTAATTAACCAGTTAGTTAGATTATAAGAGCTAATCCTCTCGCAAAGCAAAGGAAATCTTGGCCACAGAGCAGGCAAAGGCGAGCACGGAAGGACAATGGAAATCGCGAGAGAAGCCGGGACTAGCGGCTGTACTGGTTCTGCTTCTTCTCCAGGTGGCGTTCCATGCCCAACTGAATCAGCCGCTCAATGAGCTCGGGATAGGACACGCCACTGGCCGCCCACAGCTTGGGATACATGCTGATGGAGGTGAATCCGGGCATGGTATTGATTTCGTTCAAGTAGATTTTGCGGGTTTTAGGTTCCATCAGGAAATCGACGCGGGCCAGGCCAGAGCAGTCCACGGCCTTGAAAGCGGCGATGGCCAGTTGCTGCACTTTCTTGGTCTCGGCCTTCGAGAGCTTCGCGGGAATGATAAGCTGCGATCCTTCGTCGAGATACTTGGCGTTGTAGTCGTAGAACTCCTGGCCGGGAACGATTTCACCGGGTAGAGAGGCTTCCGGCTCGTCGTTGCCAAGGACGGAGCATTCGATCTCACGGGCTTTGTGTTTCCGGCCGCCTACGCCCTGCTCAATAACGATCTTGCGGTCGAAACGGGCGGCTTCGTCGATGGCAGGGCCGAGTTCTTTGCGATCATGGGCTTTGGAGATCCCCACCGATGACCCCAGATTCGCTGGCTTCACGAACACGGGATATTTGACCTTGCTCTCGACCTGTTTCTGGACTTTCTTCGGTTCAGCCTCCCATTCACCGCGCAAAACGGTCACATGCTTCACGATGGGCAGGCCGGCCGCTCGGAATAGTGCTTTCATGATGTCTTTATCCATGCCGGCAGCAGAGCCCAGGACTCCGGCTCCGACGTAAGGGAGGTCCGCGAGTTCCAGCAGCCCCTGAATGGTTCCGTCTTCGCCGAACGTGCCGTGCAGAACAGGGAAAATAATGTCGACATTTATGGCCCGGTCGGCCGCCCGCCGTACCATCGCGTTGTGGGTCTGGAAAGCTGCCATCGAACTGCCGGGGTTTTGCGGTTCTGGCGGTACTACTACGGACTCGCCGCTGGCTAAAACCGCTGCGGCTGGTGTGGCTTGAGGGTTGCCGGCGCGGAGATGACGATCCTCAGAGTCAGCAGCTTTACCGTTTAGAAGGCGTTCGGCGTCTGCCGCCGTGACCCAGTGTCCCTGCTTGGTGATGCCGATGGGCACAACTTCGTACTTGTCCTTATCGATGGCCTTGAAAACGGAGGCGGCCGAGAGCAGCGAAACCTCATGCTCGCCGCTTCGCCCGCCAAACAGGATTCCGACACGGAGTTTCTTCATGATTTCCGAAATGGCTGAGGTCTCTGCTCATTCTTCCATATCCGAAGGCTTTGCGGGTTGACAAGAGTTGCACCCGGAGTTAGCCTTCGTGGTCGGGTGGTTCCGGTCACTAAACCTTTATATCCAGAGGTGATCATGAAAAACGCTGTTTTGTGTTTGGTGGTGCTCGCTGGCTTGGTGCCGGCGGCTCCCGCCCAGACTGCCGCGCCCGCGACGGGACGCAAGAAGCGAGTGGCCGTTTTCGACTTCGACTATGCGACGGTGCATGCTGGCATCGCGGCGCTGTTCGGCCAGGATGTCGACGTGGGCAAAGGTATTTCCGATCTGCTGGTGACCGACCTGGTGAAGGATGGCGGCTACTCGGTAATCGAGCGCAAGGCGCTGGACAAGATCCTGAAAGAGCAGAATTTTTCCAATAGCGACCGAGCGGACCCGAATTCGGCCGCCAAGATCGGGAAACTACTGGGTGTGGACGCCATCATCGTGGGCAGCATCACGCAGTTCGGCAACGAGACCAAGAACACCAATATCGGCGGGGGAGGCGGGGGTTTTGGCGGATTCGGGTTGGGTGGCGTCGGACACAAGAAATCTAAAGCTATTGTGGCTGTGACCGCGCGCCTGGTAGACATCGATACGGCTGAGATCTTGGGCGTGGCCGAAGGCAAAGGAGAATCGTCGCGGGAGAGCACTTCGCTGCTCGGTGGCGGAGGCAATTGGCACGGTTTTGGCGGCGGCGCAGCCGACTTCGGCAGCAGCGACTTCCAGAGCACGATCATCGGCGAGGCGGTGAAGGCAGCGGTCGACAGCTTGAGCAAAGAAGTTATCGCTGACAAGGACAAGCTCGTGGCCCGGACAATTGTGGTCGAAGGCCTGGTGGCAGCGGTGGACAGTGGGCAGATCGTTCTCAACGTCGGCGCCAAGAACGGAGTCAAAGTCGGCGATCAGCTCAATGTGGAACGCGTGACCAAGGAGATCAAGGATCCCTCCACGGGAAAAGTCATTCGCCGGTTGGCAACGTCGGTGGGAGTGGTGAAGGTCACCGATGTGGACGACATCTCCTCAGTTTGCACCACCGTATCGGGAGCAGGATTTAAGGTCGGTGATGCTGTCAAAACGGTTACGCAGTAGTTGGAACAACTTTCTGAAGCGGATTTCCCTGCACGGGCGGGGATGTCCGCGCCTAAATCTCTCTTGCTAGAGTATCTTCTTGCCAAATGCTGACAGGGTCAGTTCCACTGCCAAGTCGGCGGTGCGGTTGTGTTCGTCGATCACCGGATTGACTTCCACGATTTCGAAGCTCAACATACGGCCGTGGTCGGCGATGATCTCCATGGCCAGGTGAGCTTCGCGATAAGTGGCGCCACCGCGAACTGGAGTTCCCACTCCAGGCGCGTCTTCGGGATCGATCCAGTCCATGTCGAGCGAGACGTGGTAGCCAGCGGTGCCGCGTCCGGCCATGCGCAAGGCTTCCTCAATGACCGTGCGCATGCCACGCTCGTCAATATCGCGCATGGTAAAGACCTCGATGCCAGCGCGGCGCACATTTTCCTTTTCAATGGCATCAATGTCGCGCACCCCCACGAGCACGCAGTTTTCCGGCTTCACCTTGGGTGAGAAACCGAAAATGTTGGCCAGTTCAGGTGGGCCAAGGCCCATGATGGCGGCGAGCGGCATGCCGTGCACGTTGCCGCTTGGAGAACTGTCGGGAGTGTTGATGTCGGTGTGGGCGTCGATCCAGATAAGGCCGATTTTCTGGTTTTGCTTGCGATAGAATTCCGCCACACCGGCGACGCTGCCGACAGCCATGGAATGATCGCCACCGAGTGAAAGCGGGACCTTGCCGGCCTCGAGGGTTTTCAGAATCAGCTCGGCGTGCTTGGTGCAGGTTGCCGTAATTTCCTTCAGGTACTTGGCGTGAGGATCGCCTTCTTTCTTCTGCTCAGGAATGGCAACGGCTACGTTGCCACCATCTTCGACAACATGGCCCAGAGCTTCGAGGCGAGCTTCTAGACCAGCCACACGAACCGCAGACGGTCCCATGTCGACGCCGCGCCGGGACTGGCCGAGGTCAAGTGGAACGCCGATGACGCGGATCTTCTTGGGGGCGATGCTGGAAGTGGATTCAGTAATAGTTGTCATATTTTCCAAGGCTTGACCATAGAGGACGCAGGAAGTGGTTTGATGGCCGTTGCGCTTACCTGTGCCCTCTGTGGTCAGCAGTTACGGATAAAGTCTGTGCAGCATGCGTGGGAACGGAATGGTCTCTCGCACGTGCTCCAGGCCGCAGATCCAGGCCACTGCACGCTCAATCCCCATACCAAAACCGGAGTGCGGCACGCTGCCATACTTGCGCAAATCCAGGTACCACTTGAAGGCGTCTTCTGGCAGACCATGTTCGTGAATCCGCTTCACGAGCAGATCATACGACGCCATGCGCTGCGAGCCACCGATGATTTCTCCATAGCCCTCGGGTGCGAGCACGTCCACGCACAGCGCCAGTTCCGGCCGCTGCGGATCCGGCTCCATATAGAACGCCTTGACTTTCGCCGGATACCGATGAACCATAACGGGACGGTCGAATTGTGAAGAAATGTAGGTTTCGTCGGGTGAGCCTAAATCACCGCCCCATTCGAACTTGTTTTCCAGAGCACCCTTGGCGTGGGCTTCCTGAAGCATCTTCACCGCTTCATCGTATGTGATACGCGGAAACGGGGCCTCTATCTTCTCAAGCTTGGAGACGTCGCGCCCCATGATGGCCAAATCAGCCCGGCGCTTCTCCAGGCAACGCTTGACCAGAAAACTGAGCAGCCGCTCAGCCAGATCCATGATGTCGTTAAGTTCGCCGTAGGCGACTTCGGGCTCGACCATCCAAAATTCAGTGAGGTGACGGCGGGTCTTGGATTTCTCCGCACGGAAAGTGGGGCCGAAGGAATACACCTTGCCCAGCGCCGCTGCGGTGGCTTCGATATAGAGCTGACCGGATTGAGTGAGAAAGGCTTCTTCCTCGAAATAATCTACCGGAAACAACGTGCTGGTGCCTTCGCAGGCGGCCGGGGTCAGGATGGGCGGATCGGTGAGGGTGAAGCCCTGATCGTCGAAAAAGTCGCGGGCAGCTTTGACGATTTCAGCACGCACTCGCAGGATGGCTGCCTGCCGCGGAGTCCGCACCCAGAGATGGCGGTGCTCCATCAGAAAATCGACGCCGTGCTCTTTCAGCGAAATGGGATAGGGATCGGTTTCCGAAACTCGCTGGACCACCTGGACATTCAAGACGTCGAGTTCAAATCCTCCGGGTGCGCGCTTGTCGGCGCGGGGCTTGCCTTCGACAATGACGCTCGATTCCTGCGTCAAGCCCTTCACAGCCTCGAAGACTTCGGGCGGAACCGCGTTCTTCGGAACGACTCCCTGAATGACGCCGGAGCCATCGCGAAATTGCGGGAACAGCAATTTGCCGCTTTCGCGCAGGTTGTAGAGCCAGCCGCGAATGGTAACCGCCTGGCCTTCATGCTTGCCGATTTCAGCGATAGTGGTTATGGGAAATGCCATAGGTTTCAAATCATTAACGCCAAAGCCGAAAAAGCGAATTTCTTCGAGGTCAAACCTCCTCCAGCTTCTTGAATGCTCCCTCTATTTTCTCGATCGGGCTGACCTTCTCTTCGCCCTCGATTTCAAGCAGCAGCGGAGGGGTGTGGGGCGCGGTGCGCAGCACCTCCATGGCTTCCTTCCAGTCAATTGAACCGTCACCCGGCCACAGATGCGAGTCTCGGTCGCGGGCGTTGTCATGGACATGGGTCGAGCGAATGTAGTTCTTCAATGTTTCGAAGGCCTGGGGCACATCACTCATGAGATGAGCGTGGCCGCAGTCAAAGCAGATGCCCACATCTTCGAAGTGCGAGGCGCGGATGAACTCCACCAGCTTTTCCGGCGTGCTGAGTTCGTTGGGAATGTTCTCGATAAGGATGCTTACGCCCAGCGGTTTCGCAAATGCCCGCAAATGCTCGACCGACGTCATGGCAGCATCGAATTTGCGGTCCTCAAACGACTCCCCGGCAATTCCGATGTGCTGCACCAGAAAGCGAAAGGGGATCTGTTCAGCCAACTCCAGAGCCCGCTTGATTTCGTCCATGGCCTCAACCCGGGCGGCGCGGTCGATGGAAGCGACATTGATGGGAGGGGATCCGGTGCGACCCCACTCGTAGTCGGAATAGAGAGGTGCGTGAACAGAATTCAGCGGAATGGCGGCATTGCGAAACCAATCTGCGATTTCGCGCACGTGCTGCTTGCGGTTGGCGTAATCAAGATGCTGGCGCGCGGCAAAGATTTCGATCGCCTGTGCTCCGCCACGGACCAGGCCGTCAAGCAGGCCCGGGTGCAGCCGTTCCTTGACGTGAACGAAAGTAGAAATTGCTCTCACCATTTAATATCCAACCGGCCTTCCGTTGTGCCTGCCATCGCTGGCGCCCAGGCGTTCGCCGCTCGCAAGATCAATGGCAATGCACTCCCCGTCGCTCCAATAGGGTGTCCATTCTCCCGCTATGGTCTCGCCAATTTCGATCTTGTGCCCCATTTGCTTCAGTGACTTTATCGCGTCTGGAGCAAACCACTGCTCCACGCTCACCTGATCTGGCAGCCACTGATGGTGGAAACGCGGAGCGTCCACCGCCTCCTGAATGTTCATGCCATAATCCACAACCGCCATGATGATATTGGCCACGGTTGTAATAATTCGCCCTCCGCCGGGCGAGCCCAGTACCAGAAATAATTTTCCGTCCTTCAGGACCATGGTCGGAGTCATCGAAGAGAGTGGGCGCTTGCCGGGGCCGATGGCATTCGCCGGCCCCTGGACCAGCCCGTAAAGATTCGGCGCACCCGGCTTGGCCGCAAAATCGTCCATCTCGTCGTTTAACAGGAAGCCCAGGCTTCCAGCAGTGACCCGCGAGCCGAAACCGTCATTCAATGTTGTGCTGACGGAGACGGCATTGCCGGCTACGTCAACGACCGAGTAGTGGGTGGTGTGGCCGGGTTCGCTCACAGCATGGGGCTGAGGATTCTGACGGGCATACTGCTCGAGCTCGCTGAAAATCGCGGGACGTTTCAGATCCACGCTCGCAGTGGCGTGCGCGGGGTCGATGGACGCTCGCCAGGCTACGCCGTACTTCTTATCGATGAGCTGCGCCACCGGAATGCGTGAAAAGTCCGGATCTCCCATGAATTCCGCTTTGTCGAAGTACGCCCGGCGGAAAGCCTCCGCAGTCAGATGGATGGACTGCGAAGAGCGATTCCCCAACTTCGTCAGGTCGTAGCCTTCCAGAATGTTGAGGATCTCAAGCAGCGTAGTACCGCCGGCCGAGGGAGGGGGCGCACTAATGATGTCGTATCCGCGATAACTGCCACGGACCGGCTCGCGTTCCTTCACCTCATAGTTCCCGAGGTCGGCAGCAGTGATGAGCCCTCCGCCGTTTTGTATGAAGGCGGCTAGTTCGCGTGCCATGGCGCCATGATAGAAGTCGTCAGGATTGTCGGCGATGCGCTCCAAGGTGCGTGTCAACTCGGGCTGACGAAAAATCTCGCCCTGCTCGTAGTATTTGCCGTCACGCTGAAAAATACGATGAGAATCGGGGAACGCTGCCAGAGTCTTTTCTTCACGGATGTCGCGCGCGTCTTCCCAGGTCAGCACAAACCCTTCGCGGGCGAGCTTAATGGCAGGCGCGATCACCTGTTTGAGCGTCAGCTTGCCATACCGTTTCTGGGCGTAAGCCAGGCCGGCCACTGATCCCGGTACGGCAATTGCCTTGAAGCCCACCACGCTGGCGTCCTTGATGACTTTACCCTGCCCGTCCAGATACATGTTGGCGGTAGCCATAGCCGGCGCCTTCTCGCGGAAGTCAATGAAGTGTGTGGTGCCGTCAGCCATGCGGATCAGCATGAACCCGCCGCCTCCGAGATTGCCGGCCTGAGGGTGGACCACAGCCAGGGCGAAGCCGGTGGCTACGGCCGCGTCCACGGCGTTCCCTCCCGCTTGCATAACCTCTGCGCCGGTCTTTGATGCCAGCTCTTGAACGCTGGCCACGATCGCGTGGCGCGCGTGCACGGGATAGACTGACGAACCCTGTAGCCCCTGAACACAGCTCAGCAGCGCCGCCAAGATCAGCAAAATCAGTCGCTTGCGCGCGTTTGGCATGGAAATCGGAGCCGTGTGAAGCCTCTTGAGGCTAGCCTAGCCAGCAAGGGGGAGTCAAATCGGCGGGAGGCTTGCTTAGAAGAGTCCAGCGTTGAAAGCGCTGGGCACGCCGGAATTCTCTCTCCTCCGCCTCCTTTCCCGGTGCTCTCGACGATCAGATGATTTCATCGATTAGAAGTTCTTATTTCGTTTTCGAGCGGGCTTTGCTCTTTGCTTTGCCGGCCACCATCTCGTACGACTGGCGGATCAGATCTCGCAGTTCCGAGCCGGGCAGCAAGCTCAGGCGTTCCAGCAATACCCACTTGTAGCGTCCGACGTAAGGAGCCGGGTGGATTCCATCCTGCTCACACAACTCGGCAAACTTCTCCGGATTGCATTTGAAACAGAGTGACTGTGGCACCGACCCCAGACTCATGACGGTGAATATCTTGCCCCTCACTTTGAAGCAGAGGTCTTCACCCCATTGCAGGTTTTCCGTGGCCTGGGGAAAAGAGAGACAATATCTGCGAATTGAATCGACGGTCATAAGAAGCCGGAATCCGGTCCGAATTCAGAAGAATCCAAGTTTAGAGGAGGTTGAAATGCAAACCAAGCAGCTTGGCAACTCCAATTTGCAGATTACCGCCGTGGGCTATGGAGCCTGGGCGATTGGCGGCTCGGGATGGCAGTTTGCCTGGGGAGAGCAGAATGACGAAGACTCGATTGCGGCAATCCACCGGGCGCTGGCCATGGGCGTCAACTGGATTGATACCGCCGCGATTTACGGCGTGGGGCATTCGGAAGAAGTCGTCGGCCGCGCCTTGAAAAGCTGGTCGGGCGCGAAGCCTTATGTTTTCACCAAGTGCGGACTGATTGCCGACGCGAAGGGGAACGTGAGCAAGAATCTGGATGGTGCGTCGATTCGGCGGGAACTGGAAAACAGCCTACGGCGGCTAGAAGTGGACGTGATTGATCTGTATCAGATTCACTGGCCTCCGGAACCTGACTCGGAGAAATTGGAGGAAGGCTGGTCAACGCTCGCCGATCTGAAGCGTGAAGGCAAGGTGCGCTGGATTGGCGTATCGAATTTCAATGTAAAACAATTGCGGCGAGCGAAGTCAATCGCGCCGGTTACTTCCCTCCAGCCGCCTTACTCGCTGATTCACCGCGAAATAGAAGAGGATATTTTGCCTTACTGCCTGCGGGAAGGCATTGGCGAGATCGTGTATTCTCCCATGGCTTCGGGCCTGCTGACTGGAGCGATGACGGCGGAACGCGCCGCTAAACTGCCGAAAGATGACTGGCGAAAGAGTGATCCGGAGTTCAACGGGTCGAGACTTTCGCGCAACCTTGCGCTGGTCGAACGCTTGCGGGAGATTGCGAAGAGACATGGGCGATCACCCGGTGAAGTGGCGATTGCGTGGACGCTGCGGAATGCGGCAGTGACGGGGGCGATTGTCGGAGCAAGGAACGCCCGCCAGGCCGAGGGAGTGATGCGCGCGGGTGAGCTACGGCTGAGCGATAAAGAAGTGAATGAGATTGAGGAGTGGTTTGAGGAGAGCGCCGCTTGAGATAGCCGAGGTCTTCAGACTTCCGCGCGCGGTCAAAAGGCTCGTCCACAGAGGGCACAGGGGATCACAGAGAGAACGTTAGCCTTATTAGAGCGTAGCCTTCTGCCACTGGAAAGCTCGAAACTCGGCTAGTCTGGCGAAGTCTCGTTCGTTGGTTGTGAGTACCCGGATGCCTAGCCGTCCTGCGCTCATTGCGATCAATGCGTCATTTGTTAATCGTCCGCGGCCGATCTGTTCATACTGGTAGCGATCCGCCAGCCTAGCGAGTACGGTGCCAGCTTGAGTCCAGTCGTTGAGATTGGGGACCAGGATTCGCTTGGCCCGGTCAAAATCCTTCTCCAGACGTTCCACGACCCGGTGGTCGCGGTCGCCGGCGCCCGCATAGAGTTCTTCCAGGACTACGGCGCTAAGCCACAGAGGGGCATCGTCATTATTTAAGCGCCGTAATGAAAGGATCGCATCGTGGCCGCGACGCAGGGCGGCAGTGTAGATAGACGAGTCGAACAGGACCGGTTGCATCTACTTGCTCAGCGCGTCGTAGACGTCTTTGATTTCGATTCCACTCTTGAGGAAGCGCTCGGTGGCGGCAACGGTCAAGCGGTTGCTTTCGTGCTCGGTTATAGCGAGGTCCAGCGCCCGCTCAATGGTTTCCGTCTCGGTTCGGGTCCGCAAGGCTTTTTGGGCACGCTTGATCTTTACTGAGTCCAGTTGAAAGTGCTTGTGCGAACGGTTCCTGGCGGATGTCATGATGGTGTCATCGTTCCCGCGTGAGCATAGCATTAGATGTACATAATTACAATGAATATGTACATCGACGGCAACGCACAACCCGATCAGCGCGAAGCGTAGTGTAGAAGTTTTGGGACTTCGCCGTTGCCGCATCTGATTGTGTAGACACCCCTTCGCAAGAGTGTTCCAAAATGTGCTCCCTGACCTAATATTGGCCGTAAATCGCTCGTCTGCACTTCCAGTTCGAATGTGTCTGGCGCTGATTCTTTGATCGGCGAAAGAACAGCGATATCGAATCCGGCGGGCCCGTGGTCACACCATTCCATGGGATGCAATGCGTGCCGCAGTTCGGTAAAAATTAGAGCGTCGTGCACCAACGTACCATCACCGAAGCCGAGGCAAACGTCAGACCTATTCTTGATGCGCGCCGCCTTGAGCTCATTTCTCACGGCGAACACCACCGCTCGGTCTCTGTTTGTAAGCTCATCGGTGTTTGTCTCACCAGCGGCGGTGGCGATGCTGGTTAGGAGCAGGACTACGATCCGCCTTCCGTAGGCAGTCAAGACTGTTGTCCTCCGCAAGAGCTCTAGCCTGATTTTGCACGTAAGGGATTCTGGAAGCAAGCTGGAGTGCCCGTGTTTGTCCCTGCAAGAATGCCGCCGATTTTCTGGGTTAGGCGGTCACCTCCAGATTCTTTATCAGCGTAGCTTTGCTGTAAGCCACGCGGAAGCCCAGCCGTTCGGCGTTGCGCATGGAGGTTGTCCCACCTTGCGTGACGATGACGGCATATTCACAGCCGGCTTTCTGTGCCGTCTCCATGCGGCGGAGTAGCAGAGCGGTTTGTAGCCCTCGACGGCGGAAGTCGGGCAGGGTTCCGGCACCGAACAGCGCTAAGATGCGACGTTCAGGGACGATCAGGCCGGCTGCGCAGGCTACCGGTTTGCCTTCGACTTCGGCGACGAAGAGAATCGCTCCTTCTGCCTGGTAAATCGGGGCGATCATTTCGGCAAAACCTGCGGGTTCATCGCCGTTGGGAAAGAAGCTGCGAACTACTATGTCGGAGAAAGCCTGGGCTTCTTCGGCATGGCCCTGGCGGATGGTCACTCCAGCCGGCGAGGCGGCGGCTTCCTTTCGGTCGTTGTCGTTCTGATCATTGTCGTTCAACCTCCGGAACAGAACATTATTCAGTTCGGCCATCGCGTAGCTGCGCTGCTTGAGCATTTCGAGTAGCGATGGATCGGTGAGCGGGCAGACATCGATTTGCGAAAGGGCGGCGTGGGAGCGGTAGAACTGCTCCATGCGATCGAGGTCGGCGGCCGTGGCTGTACCGTCGAAGCCCATACCCACGGTGCGACCGATGGGGGAATTGAGTCCGGCGAAAATCATGTGGCCGCCGCAGATGGATTCGACGGCGGCGCCGATCTCGGGCTTGAGTTTTTGATAAAGGTTAGCGTAGTGCACTTGCGGCATCTCTTCGGCTGATTCCAGCCGGCGGGCGAGTGCCTGGTCCACGAAGTCCATGAGAATGTCCTCTCCAGATTTTGTTGTTGCGTGTGGGGAACAGGGCGCACACTTCGGCGCCGAGTTTAGAAACAACAAGGACAGCGAGCTAGCGGACGGCAGTCATAGGCAGCGGTTCAAAGGTATCGTTTTCATTGGGGGAAGTCAAAGACTCTTAACGCAGAGCTCGCAGAGAAAAGCCGCAGAGTGCGCTGAGAAGAAGAAAGCTAAACCTGTTCTCTGGCTTCGCCCAGCGTCACTTGGACGTCCATTTTTTTCTTGCTACGGAAAATGGTGACGCGCACTACGTCGCCGGCGCGGTGCTTGTTCATCATTTGCGCGAGGTCCTGCTGGTCTTCGATCTTCTCGCCGTCAATGGCGACAATGAGGTCGCCGCCCACCATGATCGGCACGTTGCCAAGATAGGCGCGCTCGTTCCCTCCGTGCAAACCGGCGCGGTCCGCAGACCCTCCAGCGACGACTTGAACGATCAGCAGGCCGTAGTCGGCCGGCAGATTCATCTGCTCGGCAAGATCGGAGTTGATGGGAATGGTACGCACGCCGAGCGCGGGCCGGCGGACGCGGCCCAGAGTGACGAGATCGTTGAGTACGGCCTTGGCAGTATTAATCGGAATAGCAAAGCCGATGCCGGCGCTTTGTCCGGAGTTGGAGGCGATGAGCGTGTTGATGCCGATGACTTCTCCATGCAGGTTGAGCAGCGGGCCGCCGGAGTTGCCCGGATTGATGGCGGCATCGGTTTGAATGGCTTCGTCGATGGCGGTGCCGTCGGGCTCCTGCACTGAGCGGATGGAACTGACGATTCCGCGGGTCAGCGTCCCTGCGAGACCGAATGGGTTGCCAATGGCGTATACCTTTTGGCCGACTTGCAGATGCGTGGAGTCGCCGAGGGTCATGGGTTGCAGGTCGGGAGCTTTTATTTGCAGCACAGCGAGGTCGTGGGAGCGGTCGGTGCCCACAATCGTGGCTTTGTAGGACTTGCGGTTGTGCAGCACGACTTCGACCTGCCGGGCTTCAGCAATGACGTGATAGTTGGTGAGCACGTGTCCAGCTTTGTCGATGATAAAGCCGGAGCCTTGGCCTTCCTCCGGAACCAGGCCATAGAAGAAGTCGAAAGTCACGGCGCGTGACTTTACATTGACGACAGAGGCGATGTTCTTGCGATAGACCTCGATGTTGTTCTGCTCTTCAGCATCGAGCGAGTTTTCGTTATTGCTGGCGGCTTCGGTAATCTCGACTTTCGCCGGACGGCCGAGATAGCTGGCCAGGGTCCGGCCGGCGGGGCGATAGGTGGTGAAATAGAAGAATGTACCGGCGAAGCAGATTGCAAAGATGACGGGGCGCAACAGTTTCATAAAGTCAAAAGAACCTTAGCCACGGATTTGCACGGCTCTTCACTGATTGTAAATTCTTTTGGCGCCGAGAGCACTTGGCGCTTGTCAAGGGCTAAAGCCAGCATCTACTTGGCGGGCCTGTCGGCACGAGCAAAACTCGCGCCCTTCCCGAATCAACCGGATTGGGCGCGGAGCCTTGGGAAAAGTTCGTTGACCTTTGCCCTGGTTTCATCGAGCGAGCCGGAATTGTCAATGACGTAATCGGCGGCTTTGATCTTTTCTTCGTCGGAGAGTTGGGCCGCCATGCGGCGGTTCACCTCGCGACGCGCGGTTTCAAGATCGACATTTGTTTTCTCCGCCCAGCGTTCGATGCGCTGTTCGGGGCGGCAAGTTACTACCAACAGCCGATCGAACTGCTTGGCGGCTCCGGCTTCGAGGATCAGCGCGGCCTCGACTATGGCGATGGCTTTGGAATCACCACGGCCCACGGCCGCCATCCATTCGTCCTGTCGCTTAATTACGGCAGGATGAACGATTTTGTTCAATTCCTGAATGCGGGAGGGCTTGTCGCCGCTGCCAAAGGCGGCTTCGGCCAACCGGACACGGTTTACGGTGCCGTCGGTGTTCAAGATCCCGCGGCCGAAGGCGCGAACTACTTCTTCGTAGACGGCTTCGCCCGGTTGCATGAGCTGGTGAGAAATCGCGTCGGCCTGGATGAGAAACGCGCCAAGCTCGACCAACATTTCGCCGACCGCCGATTTGCCGGCTGCAATGCCGCCGGTTAAGCCGAGTTTTAGCACGCGGGCTCCGTATCGAAATCAAAAGCTTGAAACGCAGAATACGCAAAAGATGCGCAAAGAACGCAGAGAAAAATCAAGTTCTCGAACCACAACGGACACGAACGCGCACAAAGGTTAGCGCACCTGGGGCGTGGGCACTCCACGTCGCAGTTTTGCGGCTCGGACGGTGTTCGACATCAGCATGGCGATGGTCAGCGGGCCGACGCCGCCAGGCACGGGCGTAATGGCTCCCGCGACTTCCACCACGTCGGGATGAACGTCGCCGACCAGCACTGAGCCCTTAGTGCGAAAAGTCTCTTCCCGCTTCGCGTTACCACGGAACAGGCGCTCGAACTCGGCGCGATCGGTCACCCTATTGATGCCGACGTCAATAACGACGGCTCCTGGTTTCACGAAATCGCGGGTGATCATTCCGGCGCGACCGATCGCGGCAACCAGAATATCGGCACGGCGGCAGACACCGGGAAGATCGTGAGTTTTCGAGTGGCAAACGGTGACTGTGGCATTGGCGTTGATTAGCAGCATGGCAACCGGCTTGCCTACAATGTCACTGCGTCCGACTACAACGGCTTCACAGCCGGTAATCGGGATGTGGCTTCGCTTCAGGATTTCCATGACGCCGGCTGGCGTACAGGGTACGAGGCCCGGCCTTTGAGTGGAAAGAAAGCCAACATTCATGGGGTGGAAACCGTCTACATCTTTGGCAGGATCGACTGCCATCAATACTTTTTTAGAATCGACGTGAGACGGCAAAGGAAGCTGGACGAGGATGCCATCGATTTCATCGCGGCGGTTCAGGTCGCCGATGAGATTGAGCAGTTGGGCGGTAGTGGCTGTATCTGCCGGCGTGTGCTGTTCACCATAGATGCCGACTTCCTCGGAACTCCTGACTTTGCCGCGGACGTAGATTTCCGACGCTGGATTGTGTCCGACCAGAACGACGGCGAGGCCAGGGCGGATTCCAGCGGCGGTCAGCGCTTTCACTTGCGCGGCGACTTCGGCGCGAATGGCGGTTGCGATTTTAGCGCCGTCGAGAATAGTTGCAGCCATAGGATTCTGTGGTAAATTGCCGTCGAAAAAATTGTATTACGAACGCTCCCGGTAAAATGGGAACTCTTCCGTGCCCGCTTGCTGCACGTTGGCCTCTGCAAACTGTCGGACCCGGTCCAACGCAACCTGCAACTCTTGCAGCGACTTCTGTTTCTGGGCTTCGTCCGCCTTCGGCGGCACTGGGATGCACCGGCCCACCCGCATCAGTCCCCGTGAAAAAGGTTTTGGGATCATTAGTTTGTCCCAGGTATTGAGCACCCAGGCATCGGTCAGGGCGATGTGGAAAACCGCCATGGGAACGGAAGTCGATGCTGCCAAGGACACCGGGCCAGGCTTTACGACGAATCGGGGCCCGCGGGGACCATCGAGAGTGAAGGCTGCTATCCAACCTTGCTCCAGTGCGCGGCGCATTCCGAGGAGGGCGCGGACAGCGAAGCGGCTGCTGGAGCCACGAACCTTGACGAACCCGAATCGCTGCATGATGCGCCCGGTGTATTCGCCGTCGAAACTGTCGCTGCTCATGACGCGAATTTTGAGGCCGCGCCACAGATACATCGCAGGAATCATGCAGGTGTGCCAGAAGGAATAAACGAACGGCCGGGCTTCAAGCGAGCCCGGTGAGCCTTCTTCCCAGGAGATGGCAATCTTTACGGTGGATCCGATGATGCTGATCACGAGAAACCCAGTCCATTCGATCAGCCATAGAAGGAATCGTTGCCAGCGGGTGAATTGCCGGAATGAGGCTGCGTCATCGAGCACCGGAGTTGTAGCAGCTGCGCTCACCATCGATATTGTACGTTCTGGAAGGAAACTTCATAGCGTGTGTAAGTAGGCGAGCAGATCGCTGATCTGCTGCTGATTCAGCACTTGTCCGTAGGCGGGCATTTTATCGCGGCCGAAGCGAATTACATCCGTCACGCGGTCATCGTTGGCAGGCATGCCGCTCTTAGGTAAATACTGCCGCTTAAAGATGTCTTTCATGCTGGGACCCTGGCGGCCGCGAGACGAATACGGAGCGTGGCAACGGTCGCAATAATTGTCGTAGATGCGGCGGCCGGCCGCCTGTTGCGGGCTGAGGCCGAGTTCGGCGTCACTCTTGCGGCGTTGGATATCGCAGCTGCTAAAGGCGATAGCAACGGCGGCAATGGACAAAACCCATTTCAGATTGAAGGTTGTAGATTTCAGAATATGAACCTTTTCGCGGAAGTACAATATTAGAGCAAAACCTATGCCGGTCGCGGTCAAACGAGTTTACGAAAAAGTAGCCCTCGCGGATGGGAAGCGGGTGCTGGTGGATCGCCTGTGGCCACGCGGCCTGAATAAGGAACGGGCCGCGCTGGATGCGTGGTTGCGGGATTTGGCTCCGTCGGATGCCCTGCGTAAGTGGTTCCACGCAAGTCCTGACGCTTGGGCGGTCTTTCGCAGAAAGTACCTCAAAGAGCTGGCGCGGCCCGAGGCGGTAGAGGAGTTGACTGAACTTTACCGGCTGGCCCACGGGCGAAAGCGATTGACCTTGCTGTTTGCCTCCCGAAACGCTGATCGGAACAATGCGGTTGTCCTCAAAGATCTGCTGAACGGAATGCGGAAGCCGCCGACCGGCACCGGGCCGGCGGGTGCGAGAACAGCCAGCGTGCGCCAGGCCAAGAGAATGCCGAGAAGATAGCGCGCAGAACCCTTCAAGACCCAGCCAAGGTTTAGAATCAGCCACATGCGTCCCGTCTTCGAGTGGAGCATCGGAACACGCTCTCTTCAGTTGGGAAAGAGAACGTTGATCATGGGAGTGGTCAACGTAACCCCCGACTCGTTTTCAGACGGCGGATTGTGTCTCGATTGCGATCGAGCGGTGGAACATGCGCTGCGACTGTTGCACGACGGCGCAGACATGATTGACATAGGCGGCGAGTCGACGCGGCCGGGCGCGGCAGTGCAAATTGCCACGGATGAAGCACCGCCGACATCGTCCGCGCCAGTCCGGTCTGTTAGCCAAAAAGAGGAACTAGAGCGGGTGATTCCCGTGATAGCGGCGCTGAAGCAGAAGCGTCCTGAAACCGTCGTCTCAATAGACACCTACAAAGCTGAGGTGGCACGCGCGGCGGTTCAGGCCGGTGCTGAGATTGTCAATGACGTCAGCGGATTCCGCTGGGACCCTCAGATGATCAAGACGCTAGCGGCGCTGAAGTGCGGAGCAGTGATGATGCACATGCGCGGGAGGCCGGAAGAATGGCGTAGCCTGCCTCCGGTAGCGGACGTTGTGATGTTGGTGAAACGCGAATTGCGGGAGTGGGTTGATTTTGCGGTGACCAAGGGCGTGAAGCGGGAAACCATCGTGCTGGATCCCGGCTTCGGATTTGGCAAGAACCTTGAACAGAACTACCCCTTGCTCAAACGCTTTGATGAACTGCACGGGCTTCGCTATCCCTTGCTGGCGGGGGTGTCTCGAAAATCATTTATCGGGCGGGCATTGGCAAGAAACGGTAAAGATGCTTCGCTTGAAGACCGGCTGCTGGGGACGATCGCCACGGAAACCTGTTTGATTTCGAAGGGCGCGCACATCATTCGCACTCACGATGTACGTGCGTGCGCCGACGCGGTGAGGATCGCAGATATCGTGGTAAGTTGAGCGCTAGCTTCCGAGATCTTCCACCACCAGAAAAGGTACGTTGGTCTGGATTTTCTGCGCAAAGGGGTGCGTGGAATCTTTCTGCAAGGAAAACGAAAGCACGCCGTTTTGCACGCTGGCGTCGGTGGCGTTCGGATAGCGGACGGTCGCGTCCGGCTTGTAGAGAGTGACTTCTGCCATTTTGCTTTGCCTCCTGAGAGTTGCTCTTTAGGAACGATCTAACCACAAAGGACACTAAGGCGCACAAAGGAATTCATTCGGACCTTCGTTTGCATCGCGGGTCACGCGCAATGGGGTCGATCTCCGCTGCTATAATCAAGAATTGCGCTTATGAAAAGCAAGCGACTGATCCGCTCGACCACGGTGCTGTGCGTCCGCCGGAACGGCAGTGTGGTACTGGCCGGGGATGGACAGGTGACTCTAGGCGAAGCGGTGATCAAGCACACGGCGAAAAAAATCCGGCGGTTGTATCAAGACAAGATTCTGGCGGGCTTTGCCGGTTCGACAGCGGATGCCTTTACCCTATTCAGCCGCTTCGAAGCGAAGCTGGAGCAGTATCACGGGAATTTGGGACGCGGCGCGGTGGAATTAGCCAAGGATTGGCGGACCGACAAGTTCCTGCGCCATCTGGAAGCGTTGCTGCTGGTTTCCGACAAAGAGCAGACTTTCTTGTTGAGCGGCCAAGGCGACGTGATCGAGCCTGACGGGGGAATTGCGGCGATCGGCAGCGGCGGGCCTTATGCGCAGGCTGCCGCGCAGGCGCTGGCCGAGCAAACGCAGCTTTCGGCGCGGCAAATTGCCGAAGAAGCCATGAAGATCGCGGGCAAGATGTGCATCTATACGAATGACAAGGTAACGATCGAGGAGTTGTAGGAATCCTGTGGTTAGTCGCTCGTCGTTGGTCGTTGGCTGAACCCTCAGCCCGCATTTGCCAACAACGAACGACCAAGGACCAACGACTATGGCAATTTACTTACCTGGAACTGTCGACGAAGAGCAGGTTTCGCTGGACGAGCTTACGCCTCGTGAGATTGTCGCTGAGCTGGACAAACATGTCGTCGGGCAGAAAGACGCCAAGCGAGCAGTGGCGATTGCGTTGCGCAACCGCATGCGGCGGCAGAAGCTGACGCCCGAACTGTCCGAAGAAGTCATTCCCAAGAACATCATCATGATCGGCCCAACCGGCGTCGGCAAGACGGAAATCGCCCGGCGGCTGGCAAAACTCGCGAATTCGCCATTTCTAAAAGTGGAGGCTTCGAAGTTCACCGAGGTGGGGTATGTGGGGCGCGACGTGGAATCGATGATTCGTGATCTGGTGGAGATTGCGATCGAGATGGTGCGCGAAGAGAAGCTGGAGGATGTCACTGACAAAGCGGAACTCAACGCCGAAGAGCGGCTGTTGGACATCCTGCTGCCGCCGATTGCGCCGCCCCGGACTGAGGCTTCCCCGGCGGGATTTGTGCTGGAAGGGTCGACTTCGACGGGAGATTCGCAATCGCGCACCCGCGAAAAACTGCGCCAGCAATTGCGTGAGGGGAAACTGGATGAGCGCATGGTCGAGATTGACGTGCGGGAGCGCAATTTCCCTTCGTTCGAGATCATTTCCAATCAGGGCGTGGAGGAGATGGACGTCAACATTAAAGACATGTTGCCAAACATCTTTGGCCAGCGCACCAAGAAGCGGAAGATGAAAGTGAACGAAGCGTTGGAATACCTGATCCAGGAAGAAGAGCAGCGGCTGATTGATATGGACCAGGTTACGCGGACGGCGATTGATCGCGTGGAAGACGCAGGCATCATTTTCCTGGACGAGATCGACAAGATTGCGGGACGCGAAAGCGGCCATGGGCCGGACGTTTCACGCGAAGGAGTGCAACGAGACATACTGCCGATTGTAGAAGGAACGACGGTCAACACTCGCTACGGCATGGTCCGGACCGACCATATTCTCTTTGTAGCCGCAGGGGCGTTCCATGTTTCGAAGCCGAGCGATCTGATCCCGGAACTGCAAGGCCGGTTTCCAATTCGCGTGGAGTTGCAGTCGCTCACGATGGCCGATTTCATTCGTATCCTGACCGAGCCGAAATCGTCGCTGGTGAAGCAGTACACGGCGCTGCTTGAGACTGAAGGAGTGAAACTGGAATTCACTCCAGATTCACTGGAAGAGATTGCCCGTTTTGCCTTCCGTGTGAATGAGGGCACAGAGAATATCGGTGCCCGCCGGCTGCACACAATTATGGAACGGGTACTCGACCAGATCAGCTTCGATGCGCCCGACAAGAAAGGCGAGCACGTCAAGATCGACGCGGACTATGTGCGCCACATGCTGGCGGACATTGTGAAGGATCAGGATTTGAGCCGGTACATCCTGTAGATCTCCTGGCTCTGGAATCTAGTGCTGAGACTCGCGCGCCATCCTCGCTGGCTGGTTATCGTCGCCGCTGCGGGCCTCACCGCCTGCGGTGTTCCAGGCATTCCCAAACCACCATCGCTGAATTTGCCCCAACCCGTTACGGATTTGCGTGCGGTCCGTAAGGGCGACCGTGTTTATTTGGCATGGACGACCCCTGCGAGAACCACGGATTCGCTGCCGATCCGGCAACCGGGACCGACAAAAGTATGTCGGAGCACCAATGCCGCGATGACCGACTGCGTTGCTCCGGTGGGAGAGGTGGCCGCGCCGCAACCCCCCAAGAAAGACGAAGCGGCGGCCAAGCAAAGTTATGCCGATTCGCTCCCCGCGTCACTACTCAGCGACAGCCTATCCTCAAATTTGTTCTATGCCGTTTCCGTACTGAACGAAAATCGGCGCAGCGCCGGGCTGTCGAACGTTGTTGCCGTGCCAGGGATCAAGGCTCCGGCGCCGCCGTCTGATTTCCAGGCACTGATCACGGCGGACGGCGTTGTGGTGAGTTGGAAGGAGGAACCCGCCGCGGCACCGAAGCGCTTCTACCGCGTGTATCGCCGCACCGAAGGAGCGGCTACGGACGTCGTGGCGGGTGAAGTTCCCTGGGGCATCCGGCAATTCGTAGACCATAGTTTCGATTGGGAGAAGACATATTCTTATCGTGCAAACGTGGTTACAGTTGTTCCGGCGAATGGGAGACCGGGCGTCGAATTCGAGAGCGAGGACACGCCTGCGGTGAAAGTCTTTGCTCATGACGTGTTCCCGCCGGCAGTGCCTTCGGGGTTGCAGGCGGTGTTTTCAGGAGTTGGCCAGCAGCCATTCATCGACCTGGTTTGGGGGCCGGATACGGACGCGGATTTGGCAGGCTATGACGTTTATCGGCGGGAAGAGGGGGCCGAGACGCGGAAGATTAATTCCGTGGTGGTGACCGCTCCGGCGTTTCGCGATACGAATGTCGCTAGTGGGCACAAGTATTTTTATTCGGTGTCGGCAGTCGATATGCGGGGGAATGAGAGCGGGCGGTCCGAGGAGACGAACGAGGCTGTGCCTTAAGCAGGGCTTGTTTATTACAGCGCTCCGGGGCTGGATTTGGCCCGCACTTGAACGCGAGTTCCATCGGGCAGGCTGCCGTCGAGTAGTTCTATTTTGCCGGAGCGGACTATGCCGTTGAATTCTTGTCTTTCGGGGGCGGAAGTCGGACTGGCGAGGACGCCCGCGCCTACATTCTTGCGGCCCATGCCTTTGTCCATGGCGGCGTTGGCTAGTTTGTCGGCTTCCTGATTATGACCGCGGAGCACGTGGCCGATGGAAAACCAGTCGAGTTGCGCGATTAGTTCCTTGGCGCGGGCGTGAAGGTCTTTCAGCGCCGCATTCTTGACTTTGTAGATACCCTTGATCTGGCGGACCAGCAGTTCCGAGTCGCTTACCACCTTCAGCGCTTTATGGCCATTCTTGACGGCATATTCGAGCGCAGCGATCAGTCCTTGATACTCAGCGAAGTTGTTGGTCTGGTGGCCGAGATATTCGCTTAGCGCGGCAATTTTCCTGCCGGCCTCATCCTGGATGACAACGCCGTAGCCGGCAGGGCCTGGATTGCCACGCGCACCGCCGTCGCTGAAGGCAGTGAGGTGCTGCTCGGGAGGGCCGCCCCCGCGTGGGCTAAACAGATTGTTGGCTGCGGGCTGTGAGGGCATGGAGAGAGTTTACATCGAGAGCAAAACTCAGTTCTCGATTCCGGGTTTCAAATAGTGGTCGAACCACGCCACCACTCGCTCCATGACGTCGCGTTGATGGTCGGGCTGAACGAAGGCATGGCCTTCGCCAGGATAGATCACCAACTGGGTCGGGACGCCGATAGTTTTCAATGCATGCCAGAATTCGCGGGATTGCGGGGCTGGGCATTCGCCATCGTACTGGCCGACCAGAAGCAAGGTGGGCGTTTTGGCATTCTTAATGAACGTGATGGGCGCTGTTCGGGCGTAGACGGCGGGATCGTCGTAGACTGACGCGCCGAAATAGGGAATCATCCATTCATCGATGTCATTCTGGCCGTAGTAGCTTTGCCAGTTGGCGAGTCCGGCGCCGGAAACCGCAGCGCGAAAGCGCTGGGTCTGCGTGACTGCCCACATGGTCATGTATCCGCCGTAGCTCCAGCCGGTGATGCCGACGCGATCGTTGTCGACGGGGAGAGTTTTCACGACTTCATCCACACCGGCGAGGATGTCACGGAAATCGCCGTAACCGAAGTCTTTGATGTTTGCCTCGGTGAACTTCTCACCTCCTCCCAAGCTGCCGCGAGGAGTGGGATTGAGCACGAAATAACCGTGGGCGGAAAGTTCCAGAGTGTTGAAAAAGGTGTCGGGCCAGCCGGTATGCACCGCGGTTGCAGGTCCGCCGTGGACCACTACCACCATGGGGTAGCGGCGGCTGGGATCGTAGTCCTTGGGATAGACCAGCCAGCCCTGGATCTTCATGCCGTCGCTCGGCCAATGCAGACTCTTGATGTCACCCCAGGGAGTGGTAAGCACAGGATTGCTGTGCGTAATCTGTTTCCACTGGCCTACCGGGCCAGTCCAAATCTCCGGCGGCTGTTTCCAGGAGTGACGAATCACAGCTGAATTCTTTCCGTCGGACGTCAGGGAAACTGCGATACCGGAACGGAATTCGTCGGTGGCGATGACTCCAGCCCAGGTCCACAGTGTAGAGATCTTGCCGCTGGCCACATTGACGGTGGAGATTCCAGCTTCGCCGTCGATGTTTTCGGTGAATAGAATCTCTCCGGGCGCGCGCCAGTACAGATTCGTAGGCGAGGCGGCAATCCCGGGGGTAATGTTGCGGGCAGGTCCTCCGTTTGAAGGTGCGACAAAGATATCGCCGCCAACGAATCCCTCATCGCTCATCAGGCCGGAAATAAAAGCGATACTCTTGCCGTCGGGTGACCACCGCGGGCAGGCGATTTGAAAATGCGGCTTGTAGACCGGCTTCAGGACAGGAGCAGCGATGCTTACCGTGTAGAGTTGAGCCACATACCAGTTGGCATCGCCGGCGCCGTGCGCAGCGAGAATGGCGAAGCCTTTGCTGTCCGGAGACCAGTCAAACTCGTAAACGTACATATCAGCGGGCGAAAGCTGCGTGACGCTGCCGGAAGCCAGGTCAATTACGGTGAGACGCTGCTCGAAGACTTTGTCGGCGATCACGCCGGTTTCAGGGACCATGGCCAGCAGCGGATCCGCTCTGCGAGGCGCATTTTCGGTGAACAGAAAGGCGATCGACTTGCCGTCCGGTGACCAGGCAGGATCGGCAAGGGCCCCGCTAAGCGTGGTGAGCTTGCGGGCGACTCCGTTGATTGGAGCAACATAGAGTTGCGCTTGGCCGTCGCCTCCCGCGTCAGAGATGAAGGCAACTTGCTTGCTGTCCGGCGACCAAGCTATGTGGTCTTCACTCCCGGCGTCTCCCCCTGCAGCCGCGGAGACGCGGCTCGGTTTAGAGTTGGGTGAGTCTGGGTCTCCGATGTAGATCGCCGAACCGCCAATCAATTCGCCGACGGCATTCTCCGCGGGAGCCACCCAGGCCACTCGTGCGCCGTTGGGTGAGATCGCGACCTCCTGAAACGTGTGGACGCGTGTGGCGGCCTGAGCAAAGCCTGCAAGGATGAGGGAGCAAGCCAGCACTGAAAGAGAGCGTAAATGAAGGCGTTTGGGCATTCGCGTGGTCCTCGAGTTCGTTCCGTTCACCTTCCCATGGCCAGACGAGTGGCCAGGCGCGGCGGCAGGTTGGCGGCAAGGATGCGATCCTGCGCCGACTGGAGACTGTAAGGCACCCGGCAAAAAGTCAAAACGCCGGAGTCGGAATCAAACACTGCAAAACCCGCGCGCCAATCGCCGTCGCGCGGCTGTCCCACCGAGCCGGGGTTCACCAGATAGCGCAATTCCTTCTTGATGGGAAACTCGCTGATCTCGCTTTGTCCGACGGTTTGGTAGGCCGGACGAAACGCCTCAAGCTGGACGTTGTTAGTTTCAAACAGTCCCTGTAGATGAGTGTGTCCGAAGAAGGTGACACGAGCCGGGGTCATCAGCAGAGGCTCAACCGCGTCGCGAACCGTAACCACATAATCGTCTTCGTCAATCGGCGAGCCATGCACCAATTGGACACCGGGATAGCCTTCGAGATCCACCGGTCCGTGCGGCATTGCACGCAGCCACGCGAGGTTTTCCGGGGTCAGCTGGTCACGGGTCCACTCCGCCGCCAGGGCCGCAACTGGATTGAAATCCTTGAGGTCCATAAGGCCGCACACGGCTTTGTCGTGATTCCCGCGGACAAATATTGTCCCTAATGCACGGGAACGGTCCATCACCTCGTTGGGACTTGCGCCGTAGCCGACAAGATCCCCCAGGTTCACCACCAAGTCGTGAGCGGGAGCCGCGGCCAGACAGGCTTCCAGAGCTTCGAGATTGCTATGAATATCGCTGATTAGAAGAATGCGCACTCGTCACCGGGCGAATTGGCGATTATAGACCTCTGGCAGGTTTTGCACAGCAGGGGTACGCTGGTGGTGGCCTATTTTGTGATTAGCGACGCCCTTGCCAATCGAAGAACGCTTTTCTTCGACGACGGAGTTCCTTGTCGCTCGGGGGAAACTGTTTATCGAGTTCCGCTTGGTCGATAGTAGCCCAGGCTCCCGCGAGGTAAAGCGCAATCCAGAGGCCAGCAAGTATAAAGACCGCAAGCACAGCATTCAGCCCAGGCCAAAGGCGCTCTGTGCCTAGAATTATTACAACAGTGCCGAGGGTTGCGAGAGATGCCGCGCCAATCCGCACACTATTCTTCTTGCCTATCATCCCGGAGGCTCCAGTGGTCCGCGGGCAAGTAATCCAACTGACTCGGCAAGACTATGACACACGCACCAAAGAAGTTCAAAACAGGTCGCTAGAGCGCTTGGGCCAGGCTCCATTCAGCACCGGACACCGGGCCCAGTGGCCGGGAGCGACCTCCAGGAGCGGCGGCAAAGCTTGTGCACATTCGGGAATACGCAGTTCGCAACGCGGCTCGAAAGGACAGCCCGGAGCGACTGCATGCATGGGAGGAACCGCACCGTCGATAGTCCGCAAAGGTTGCGTGCGATCGGTTTTCAGGCTGGGCACGGCATCGAGCAGGCCGCGAGTGTAGGGATGCGCTGCGGCGCGAAAGATGTCGGCCTTTGTGCCCAGTTCGATGAGGCTGCCGACATACATGACGGCCACGCGGTCGGCAACCTGGGAGACGACCGCAAGATCGTGCGAGATAAAGAGCATGGCAAGGCCGAATTTCTGGCGCAACTGCGAGAGAAGTTCCAAGATTTGCGCCTGGATGGTGACATCGAGAGCGGTGGTGGGCTCATCGGCGATCAGCAATTGCGGACGGTTGACGATGGCCATGGCAATCATGATGCGCTGGCGCATGCCGCCGGAAAGTTGATACGGATAGTCACGAGCGCGCCGGGCTGCGTCGGGGATGGCGACATCGTTCATGGCCTCGACTGCGCGGTTCCATGCGTCGCGCTTGGTCATCGGGATGTGTGCGCGGACGGCCTCGGCAATCTGATCGCCGACACGCATGAGAGGATTGAGCGCGGTCATGGGTTCCTGGAAGATCATGGCCATGTGGGATCCGCGAAGGCCGCGCATTTGTTCGTCTGCAAGTTGCAGCACATCGGGTGAAGACCCGTTAGCTGAAACCAGTATCTCTCCGGTTGCTCGCGCCGCGGGCGGAAGCAACCGCATCAACGCCAGAGCTGTGAGAGACTTGCCGGAGCCGGATTCTCCGACCAGGCCGAGAACTTCGCTCGGAGCGAGGGTAAAGCTGAGATCGCGAACGGCGGTCAGGGACGTTTGATCCTGACCGGAGAATGAGATGTTCAGATTGCGGACATCGAGCAGCGGCGCCACCAGGTTATGGTATCAGCGCTACGTCGCTGCGACGGTTCATTGGCCCAGAATCAAGGGCAGGCCGTTCTTGCTGTTCCCGATCACGACCACCTTGCTGTTCGGGCTTTTGGCCAGATTTTCCGTGGCCTCGATGCCTTTCCACTCCAGGAGTTGCGGGCTGATCCCCTGAGCGACGATCTGCTGGAAGTCGCGGATGCCCTGCGCCTCGATCCGTTTGCGCTGCGCTTCCTGAGTTTCTTTCTGCAACTTAAAGTTCATGGCCAGCGCGTCTTGTTCGGCTTGCTGCTTGGCTTCAATCGACGACTTCAAAGTCAGAGGTAGCTGAATATCACGCAGCAGAATGCTTTCCACGAGAATCCCGCGGCCTCCCAGAATACCCGCCATCTGATCGTGGATTTGCTTGGCCACCATTTCTCGCTCGCCGGTATATAACGCGTTGGCCGTGTGGGAAGCAGTAGCTTCGCGGATGGCTGCCCGGAGATTGGGCTCGATCAGCACAGTCTCATAGCCAGGGCCAATTTTCTGGAATACATCCGAAGCCTTCTCCGGATCCAGATGGTAGATCAGCGATGTATCAAGGTTCATCACCAGGCCTTCACTGGAAGGAACGCTGGCGGATTCTTTGATCTCTTGAGTACGGATGGTCAACTCGTTGTTGGTCTTAAAGGGGCTGATCAAGTGAATGCCTTCGGGCAGGACCTCGCCGGTCACGCGGCCAAACAGGGTAAGCACTCCGACATGCCCGGATTCGACACGGGTCACCGACGCGAAGAGCAGAATGATCAGGAAGAATGCCGCGATTGACAATGCGATCACGCGCAGAAACGGGTTTGGGTTGACGTTGATGATCCTTCCGCCGGCGTTGAAAGTAGCCATCGATGCACCCCCATCTCAGTGTAGTCAACCCGCTCGAGTCTCAGAAGTGACTCGGCTGGGACACCCGGCGAAGCGGTTGTCGGCCGCTATTGCCGGGAAAGATGAAAAAAACTGCACATTGACAGGGTGTAGAGGGCATTGTATCTTCGCTACGCGCTTGCTACTACCGCGCATCGTTGCACCCGCGAATGCCCTCCCCATTCCGCCCAGCAACGGCTCGGCGGCGTTACTCCCAGTCTAAGGACACGACCCTAATGAATCGACGATCCGCGGGACTCTTCACTCCCACAAGTACTTTTCTTTCCCTGAATTGGCTTCTAATCCTGGCGGTTTCTGTGGCGCTTGCGATTCCGGCCAGCGCGCAGTTCACACTGACAAAAATCAGCACCGACACATTCACCGACTTTGACGCCCAGCATGCGACCGAAGTCGAGCCAGATACGTTTGCCTTTGGTAACACCATCGTGAGCGCATTTCAGGTGGCCCGCATTGTCGACGGTGGAGGAGCCGATGTCGGCTTTTCAACATCTACAGACGGCGGAAAGACATGGACCAGCGGCCTCCTTCCGGGTCTGACTGTCAATTATCAAGGCGGAACGTTTTCCGCGGCCAGCGATGCCTCGGTAGGCTATGATGCCGCGCACGGGGTATGGCTGATCTGCACGCTTCCAATCGGGAATAACGATCTGGTGGCAGTGAGCCGCTCGACCGACGGAATCCACTGGGGCACGCCCGTCATGGTGACCAGCAACATCGATTCCGACAAGAACTGGATCGTCTGTGACAACACCAGTACCAGCAAGTTCTATGGGCATTGCTACGTGGAGTGGGACAGCCCGGCCGACGGCGATCTGGTATTCATGAGCACCTCTACCGACGGCGGACAGACCTGGGGATCGGCAAAGACGACGGGAGACAGTCTCTCTGGCATCGGCGGCCAGCCCCTGGTGCAGCCCAACGGCAATGTGGTGGTACCGATTGTGAGTCTGTTCACGGGCGGCATGGCAGCTTTCAGTTCGAATAATGGCGGGGCTAGCTGGAGCAGTTCGGTCAACATCGCCGGGGTTGAGGAGCATCAGGACGCGGGCGGCATACGGAGTGCAGGTTTGCCGACGGCGGACATCGACGCAGCCGGAAACATTTATGTGATTTGGTCCGACTGCCGCTTCCGCGCCGGCTGCAACTCGAACGACCTGGTGATGAGCACGTCCAGCAACGGAACCACGTGGACGAATCCGGCGCGGCTTCCCATCATTCCCAAGGCCGGTGCGGTGGACCTGTTTATTCCCGGGCTGGGCGTGGATCACGCTACTTCCGGAGCATCCGCACACTTGGCCGTCACCACCTACGGTTACTCAAACACCAATTGCTCGATGGCGACCTGCCAGCTCTACGTTGGGTTCACGACATCCCAGGACGGCGGGAAGACCTGGACCGCGGCAAAGGTCTTGGCGGGCCCCATGAAGCTGGCCTGGCTGCCCAATTCGCAGAACGGATTGATGGTGGCGGACTATCTGAGTGTGTCCTATGCCAATGGCCAGCCCTTCGGCGTATTCGCCGTGGCAAAAGCACCATCGGGTGGAAAATATGATGAGGCCATGTACACCACCACCACGCCACTGCTTGCCGCGGCCAACGAACCGACCTATAGCTCGAGTGCCGACAAGCCCATACCTGGGGTAAAGGGCGACAAGGGACCTCGGAAGTTCTACGACGATGATGGCGAGTACCCCATCCCGCCCAAGAAAATGGCGCGGAAGGCCAGCCGCAAGTAGGCTGGAGTTCGTCAGCTGTGTTAGGGACAGACGGCCGTCACCCATCGTGACGGCCGTTTTCTTTCGATGGCGGAGTCGCCGCGTGCAGAGGGCGAGCGTTACATGCCCGCTTCAGAATCACTTCACTACCCTTGAGAGCGGCCCAGACATTTATCCCGTCGAAGGCCATACTTTCGTTTCCTCCGAGAGTTCAGTTCAATTTGCAGCGAAATTTGACCACCCCAGCGGCCAGCGGTTACGATGCTGTTGGGTTGAACCGCCGGGTTGAGGTTTACTCAGGACCCTTCTTTACACCGATTCGTGCTGGCCATTACACTACTTCTTCCCTTTTGTTTGCCTTCAGGAAGGTGGGACGTTCATGGCCGTTGCCGCAAAAAAAGAGGTTGTCGAGAAAGTCAAGCAGATTGTCAGCGAGCAACTGGGCGTTGATGAAGCGGAAGTGACCCCCAGCGCATCTTTTACTGATGATCTGGGAGCTGATTCTCTCGATCAGGTGGAACTGGTAATGGCCCTCGAGGAAGCCTTTAACATGGAGGTCGGTGACGAAGACCTGGAAAAAATGCTCACCGTGCAAAGCGCCATCGATTACGTCGACAAGCACGCGAGGGCCAAGTAATACTGAGCCCGGTTCGCTCGCGAAGTCCGGACATCTGGGAACCAAATCCGAATCACTCAGCACAAGGAGAACTCATGGCAGCCGTTGATGAGAAGGTGAAACAGATCATTGTGGAGCAACTGGGCGTGGAGGAAGGCGAAGTCACCGCGACTGCATCATTCGTGGACGACTTGGGCGCCGATTCGCTCGATACCGTGGAACTGGTCATGGCGTTTGAGGAAGCTTTCGAGTTGGAAATTCCCGACGAAGACGCAGAGAAAATCCGTACCGTGCAGGATGCGGTGGATTACATCTCGAAACACGCGAAAGGCGGGAAGTAGTTGGCACGACGCGTCGTAGTTACCGGGGTGGGCCTGATCTCGGCCGTGGGCAACACCACGGAAGAGACCTGGGCAAACCTGCTTGCCGGCAAATCCGGTATCGGTTCCATTACCTCATTCGACGCCTCGCAACATGCCTGCCAAATCGCCGGTGAAGTCAAGAATTTCGATCCGTTGAAGTTTATCGAGAAAAAAGACGTCAAGAAGATGGGCCGCTTCATCCAGTTATCCATGGCGGCCGCGGAAGATGCCATGAGATCCTCCGGTCTACACGTAACTCCCGAAACTTCCACCCGGGTTGGGGTTCACATTGGATCGGGCATCGGTGGGCTGGATGTCACGGAGCGGGAACATTCGAACCTGCTGAGTGGCGGTCCTCGCAAAATCTCCCCGTTTTACATACCGGCAACCATCATCAACTTGGCGGCCGGGCAGGTCAGCATCCGCTACAACGCCAGAGGGCCCAACGAAGCCACCTGCACAGCCTGCACCAGCAGTGCGCACTCCGTCGGAGACTCCTACAAAATAATCGCTCGCTGCGATGCCGATGCCATGATCGCGGGGGGCACGGAAGCCGCTATCACACCGCTCTCGGTGGGCGGATTCGCGGCCATGCGCGCGCTCTCTACGCGCAACGATGCGCCCGAGAAGGCCAGCCGGCCCTGGGACTCAGGGCGTGACGGCTTCATCATCGGCGAAGGCGCCGGGATTCTGATTCTGGAGGAACTCGAATTCGCCCGCCGGCGCGGCGCGAAGATTCTGGCTGAAATTGTTGGCTACGGCATGAGCGCCGATGCCCACCACATCACCGCGCCCGCCGAAGACGGCGACGGCGCTTACCGCGTAATGCAGAACACGTTGCAGGACGCGAAAGTGCAACCTGGGCAGGTGGGCTATGTGAACGCCCACGGCACTTCCACGCCGCTCGGAGATCGTATTGAAACCACTGCTATCAAGCGCGCATTCGGCGACCATGCCTACAAACTCGCCGTCAGTTCTACCAAGTCGATGACCGGGCACCTGCTCGGTGGCGCCGGGGGGCTGGAAGCGGGCATCACGGTATTGGCTCTTCGCGACCAGATATTGCCCCCGACCATCAACCTGGAAAATCCGGATCCGGAATGTGATCTGGACTACGTACCCAACCACGCCCGCAAGGCAGCGCTCGAATATGCCATGTCCAATTCCTTCGGGTTTGGCGGGACCAATGGCGCATTGTTGTTCCGCCGCTGGGCCGAATAGTACCCCCCCCTCGATTCCAACGTCTCTGCCGCTACTGTAAAGCCCGATTCACCAAAAGCCGATGGGTTTGGCAAGTACCGAATGCTGCGCACCGGGACATTGCTGGTAATAAGACCTTGGTACTCAAGGATTGTCCTTCTAACCCTTTGCCAAGCCTGCACATGCAGGCCACAATAGGTTTACCCGGCTAGAATTCAAGACTGCTATGGAAAAAGCCATTGGAACGGCCGTTGCCATCCCGCCTGCCGGCAAGAAAGCCGCGGCTCGGGCGGCGCTGGTTGATCTCAAGGAACCGGTCAGAACTGTGCTGGCTGACTGTTTCCGCCAGTTTGGGATTGAGACCGTGGTGGTGCCAGGAAACGCCTCCGAACGCCTGAAGAAGGAAAAGTTTGAGGCTTGCGTTTTGAATCTGGGACCGGCCGCCCAGCCTATGATGGAAGCGGCCCGAACTTCACTCTCCAACAGCCGCATGGTCATCTACGGTCTGGGCGGCAACGCCCAGGATGCCATGCGCTTTTCCAAGTACGGCATCAACGCGGTTTTTCAGGAGCCTCTGGAGCGCCACGCGGCGCTAAAACTGGTACGGGCGACCCAGATGCTGGTGCTGCACGAACTGCGCCGCTATGTCCGCATTCCAGTTATCACCGAAATCAGCATAGTCCTGGGGAGCGACAATCGCCGCCTCACCGCAACCAGCGTGGAACTCAGTTCCGGCGGCATGTCTTTGCGTAGCGCCGAGGACATCGCAGCCGGACAGTCGGTCGAAATCTCTTTTGCCCTGCTCACTCTGCCTCGGGTGTGGGTGCGCGGCACGGTTAGCTGGCGCAATGCGCCGGGAAAGACTCTCGGTGTCCGCTTTGATCCGCAGGACGAACGCCGCCAGAAAATCAAACAGTGGGTTGACTCCTACGTGGACGGTCCGTAGCCGCATCTTGCCCCTGGTTTCACAGGCTCTGGAGCCACCGTGTAAAATCGAGAGATAACATGGCTGGCGCTGCCCAACTCGTGCAAATCGATGTCGGCCTTCCGATCCGTCAGCCTAAGCCGGATTGGCTCCGCGCCAAGGCCCCGGTTGGCGACAACTTCCACAACCTCAAGAAGCTGGCCCGCGGCCTGGGTCTGCACACCGTCTGCGAGTCCGCCCAATGCCCCAACATCGGCGAGTGCTGGAACCACCGCACTGCCACGTTCATGCTCCTGGGAGACATCTGTACCCGCCGCTGCGGCTTCTGCGCCGTGCCCAAGGGCAAGCCTGGGCCCATCGACTGGCAGGAGCCGGCGCGAGTGGCTGAGGCCGTTGCCACGCTTGGGCTGCGGCATGCCGTCGTAACCAGTGTCAATCGCGATGACGATAACGTGGGCGGCGCGCGGGTCTTTGCCGAAACTATCCGCCAGATTCGCAAGTTGACTCCCGGCTGCCGGGTCGAGGTTCTGATCCCCGACTTTCAGGGCCTGGATGAAGCTCTCCAGATCGTGCTCGACGCTCAGCCCGATATCCTCAACCACAACACCGAGACCGTGCCACGCCTGTATCGCGTGGTCCGCTCCGGCGCGCGCTACGAGCGCACGTTGCGGTTGCTCGAGAACGCCAAGAAGCTCTCGCCCGGGATGGTGACCAAGTCCGGGGTGATGGTCGGACTGGGAGAAACCGCCACCGAGTTGATCGAAGTCTTCCGCGACCTGGGTTCGCGCGGCGTGGACATTCTCACCGTCGGCCAGTATCTGCGGCCCTCGCGCGACCACTTGCCCATTGCCCGGTTCTACACTCCCGACGAATTCCGCACCTTGAAAGATGCCGCCCTCGAATACGGCTTCCGCCATGTGGAGTCCGGCCCGCTGGTGCGGTCGAGCTACCACGCGCATGAACACGCGGATGCGGCTGCGAGAGTCTAGTCGATATACGCTCTTCCCGTGTGTGGCTTTAGTTATGAATCTAGGGCGAATGGATCGCGGCTTGCGTGTGGTGCTGGGTGTCGGGCTCGCAATCGCTGGAATCCTTGTCAATGGTCATCCTTACGTTGGGCGGTCGCTCGGCATCGCCGGGGCTCTGGTGATTCTTAGCGGTGGGTGCGGCACATGACTTGCGTATCGTGTGCTCGGGCTGAGCACGAAAAAGCAGTGAAGTTCAGGCAAGGGATCGAGAAGTTTTGCGCTACAGGGAACTCCGTATTTTCAGGAAAACCACAGAGGAATTCACTTGACGAGACAAGGGGAGAGACCTGACACGGCCCTCAACTCTTTACCTCACCGGGATTATCGGGATCGCGGCTCCCAGGCGATAGTCTCAGCTGCAACCGTATGAGCCGATAGCGTATTGGGTGCGTGCCGCGACCTAACCCGGAATTAGACGGTCCCGGGTTCGAGCAGCGTCAAGCATTTTGGCATGGGGCGTGCAAGGCTGCTGAACGGCGCTTAGCCAGAACCTGGAGCCAAAATCATGACCTACGTGATGACCAAACCTTGCCCGGTCTGCAAACAGCAGCTAACCAAACGACGGCCTACCGATACCGTCCCCTGCACCTGTGGCAAACATACCTGGCAGGGCTGACTGCGAGGGTGCGTGCTCGCAAGTTGTCAGAGAAGGCCCAGCGAGCATCAGAGGGCAAGACGTGCGTCGCCTCTTAATCCGCGCGGGGTACCCGCTGAGTATTTGCTAACCGGCTGATAGTCTCCTGCCACAAGTGCCGCCCATATGAACTCAACTTTCACAACGTTTTGGCAAGCCGCTGAGGCTATGATCGACAAGTTCATTGCTCGACTTCCTTCCTTGATCGTGGCCATCATCGTCTTTCTGCTGTTCTACGTGTTGAGTGCCGTCGTCAGCCGGGTGATACATCGTACGACTCGCAAGTACCGCCCTAACCTGGGTGTGGTTTTCGCCCGCCTTACGGGAGCGGCAACTATTCTGCTTGGCTTCCTGGTCGCTTTTTCCATCGTCGCTCCTTCTTTTCAGGCCGGCGATTTGATAAAGATACTAGGCATCAGCGGCGTTGCCATTGGATTCGCTTTTCAGAACATATTGCAGAATTTCCTTGCAGGCCTGTTGTTGCTCTGGGCCGAGCCATTTCGTGTGGGGGACGAGATCAAGTTGGATCCCTACGAAGGCACGGTGGAAGAGATTCAGGCCCGAGCCACGATCATTGAGACCTACGATGGAAGACGGGTAGTGATCCCGAATGCGGATTTATTCACTCACTCAGTTACCGTCAACACGGCGCTCGACGTTCGTCGCTGGGAATACGACCTGACCGTAAGAGACAATCGAGGTTTAGCTGACCTCAAGGGTTTCATTTGCAAGATCGTGAGCAGAGTTCCGGGAGTTTTGCCGGATCCCGGTCCTGAGGTTCTGCTGATGGGATTGGGCGAGCCTGACTCGAATGTGGTTAAGCTTCGAGTCTTGTGGTGGGCGAAGACTCCTCGCCAACATGAAATGCTTGCTTCATACGACAGCGTCCTGACCGCCATCGGACAGAGCCTTAGCCGTTCCACGGTTGACCGGGATCGCGCCGCTTAACTGTGCCTGCCGCCAGCCCTTGACCTGTACCCGGCTTTCGCACGGTCACTGCAAGAAAGCCTCATTAGGATGATTGTTGCAGGAACGGAGCGCTCCGTATACTGGCGTACATGCGTTCCGCTCGGCTGATTTGCGCGTTTGTGTTTGCCGCGGTGCTGCTGTTCCTTGCCGGTCTCCATGCGTATTGGGCGCTGGGTGGCACATGGGGCCTGTCCAGCGCGGTACCGACGATCAACGGGCGCTGCACCATCAATGCAACATCGCTGGCTACTTCAGTAGTGGCGTTCCTACTGGTACTCGGCGCGCTCACGATTTGCGGACGAGTTGGCCTGTTTGCAACCGGATCATGGTCAGGGTATTTCGGTTTCGCCAGCTGGGGCCTGTGCGCTCTGTTTTTGTTGCGGGTCGTGGGCGACTTCGTGACGTTCGGGCTGTTCAAGACCGTGCATGGCACCCCTTTCGCCTATTGGGATACGCATCTTTACTCGCCCTTGTGTCTCATCCTGGCAGTGTTGGCTGGAGTGGTCGCGTCCGGCCCATAACTTGGGCTTGGCGTGAACCTCGAATTCAAGGCCGCCAGCGCTCGTAAAATACAAGAAAAAGGCGGAGCTCGAAGGCCCCGCCTCTCGAACGCTATTTGCTTCCCTTATTGGAGAAGTAATGTACCGGTGCTGGGATTGGTATCCACGGTACGCATGAGCACGGTCTGCGCAACCCCGGCGGCGTTGAAATTTCCGAGCGTCAGATACGCGCCGTTGGCGGAAGTGCCCATAGCTCCGTTAAAGCCGGAAACCGAATAACCCCAAACTGTGCCCACTGTGGGTCCGTGCGAGCCCCCATTGCTGACAGTAAGGAACTTTACGTGCCCCAACCCATCGAAGGAAACCGTGCCATACGAGACCTTGGAGAAGGCTTGACTAGAACAGTGTTGGGTTGAAGGGCACGTGGAGACGCTCACCCAGGTGCTGCCACTGTAGTATCCAAATTCGTTGTTCACATCCTGAAGCTGGAACGCATAAACGCCTTTCAGGCTGGCAACCGAGGTCGCCGAAGAAGCAGTTACAAGAACCATCGCCATCACGATTAAGAACAATGCAGTTTTTTTCATGATTTCTCCCTGTGGTAGGTCACAACCCTCGTTCTGTCTGCCCTCCGGTACCCGGCATTCAGATGACTTGTTTTTCGCCTGTCCCAGATTGACACCCACATCCCAGATCAACAATGGCCCCTTGGTAATTGACGCCATCCCTTGTAACCGGCTAGAGGTGACTGATGTTACGAGAAGGGTTGCAAACAAGGGGCGGACGAGGGAAAGGCGCGAATTTGGCGGAGAAAACCTGTCCGAGCGGAGCGTGTTCGGTCAGAATATCTTGACGTGGATGGTCAGATATTTCTTGGGATTCTCTCGCATGGCCTTGATCAAGCTGCGAGTTTCCGTCAGAAGGTTGTTGGTGTTGTCATAGAGCGAGGGATCGTGCAGCAACTTGCCGACTGAGCCTTCGGTGGAGTTGAGCTGCGCGGTCAGTTCGGAAACATTGTCCATGGTGATCTTCAGCTTCTTGGCGAATGCTTCGTCGCGGGCCATGACACCGATGGCTCCTTTGCCCGCGTTAATGTCGTCAGTCAAAGTCTTTACGTTGGCAATAGTTTTGTTCGCATTGTCGTAGAGCGTGGAATCGCTCAGGAACTTGCCGGCTGTGCCCTTGCCGGCCCTGAGATCGTCAATGATGTGGTTCAGCTTGTCGACGGTGTCATTGGCACTCTTATAGAGTTGGTCGTCCACCAGCAACTTGCCCAAGCTGCCCTTGCCATTGGCCACCTGGGCAACCAAGTTCTGGAATTGAGCGACGGTCGCGTTCAACTGGTTGTAAAGTGCGGGATCGTATATCACTTTGCCGATCGATCCCTGGCCGCTTTCCACGTAGGCGACAATGCGGTCCACGCGTTTGAGCAGTGAGTCCATGTTCTGGAGCGTACTTTGGCTCGCGCGGACCACGTCTTCAATCTGCGGCGACTCGCGGGTGGTCATCACGTCGCCTTCTTGGGCCTCCAGTCCCTTAGCTTGGGCGCTATTGATGTCGATATAGGTTTCGCCCAGCACGCCGGCGGTGGAGAGCGTGGTAACGGAGTCTTTGCGAATGTTTTTGTGATATTTGGGAATGACCTTCATGGTCACTTGAACCGGCGCGAGTTGGCGGGAGGGGTCGGATACGACCATGATCCTGGTGACATTGCCGATGTCCACGCCTTGCAGACGCACCGGTGCGCCCTCACGCAGACCGCCAGCATTGTCGAAGTAAGAGACCAGGGTCATCTTCCTGGTGAAGATGCCGCCAGTACCGCTCATTAGCAGGATGAGAACAGTCAGCACGAGGCTGGCTACCAGCACCGTGATTCCGACTTTCAGTTGAGACCACTTCAACTGCTTCTGGCTAGGCACTGGTTCTCCGTAAGAACGTCATCGCAATGTTGTTACGCGTGGTCCACTGCTCCCGACAATGCCCTGCATCATAGCAGAGGAGCGGGTCATCTTTCACGCGCTGGCCGCAGTGTTCTCGAAAACAGCAAGGCTGCAAGATAGGCCGCCGCCCCGCAGGCCAGGGTGGCACTTAAACCGAACTGTATCGCGATGATCATCGCCAGCACCGAACCCAACACGCTGGCGCCCGCGTTCATTGCCCAAGCCCACTCCACGGTATTGTCCTTGGTTTCGCCTCTCCGAGAGCCGGCCAGCGCGCGCAAGCCGCTGGGAAACGGCATGCCCATGCCAAATCCCAAGGGAGCCATCAAAGCTGCACTCACGGCCAGCTTGGCCACGAAAGGCATACCGACGAGCGCATTCAAGATCACCGGCAATATGAACACGTAAAGCAGAATAGTGGAGGCAATCAGAACCAGCGGGAACAGGATCCGCCCGGCGGTATCGACCCAGCGGCGGGAAGCCAGGCTGCCTGCGCCACTCGAGAGTAGCAGCAGAAATACCACCACGGTCAATGCATAAGTGGGATGCCCGAGAAATAGCACGAAGCGCTGAATGAAGGCAATCTCCACCAGAATGTAACCGACCCCTATCGTTACAAAATAGAACAGAGGAATAGGGCTCTGGCGAGTTCGCCCGGCGCGGATGGCTAGAGGAACTATGAGGAACGTGAGCACCGCAGCGATGGAAATCACCAGCACCATCCCCAACACCATCACTCCCAGGTTCACCTTCCAGTCGATCCCGTGATTCAGCCCCGAGGTTCCGCCGAGAAGTTGTCCCAACTTCAGAGTGAAGAAAAAGAACGGGGCGTCGTCGCGAACCGGCACGACGTTGTAAGGGTATTGCTGGGCGAAAGCGTAAGGATCGTTGCCGGCGATCAAAGCAGAGAAAGCCGTCGGTTCGAATTTCGAAGGCATGTAGATCGGCGCCAGGGTGGGGTAAACGTCCATGTGGGCGCGGACTGCTGCTTCTTCCTCCTGAGTGAAGCCGCTTTTCTTGGCCAGCACCGCCACCGGGATGCCGTCTTCATCAAGCTGGCCTTGCGAAACCACGATGAAATTCCGAGTAGAGTCGCGGACTCCGAGTTCGTGCAACGCTTGCATGGCCACCGAGACCACCCGCAGCGCCTCGCGCGGCTGATGGAATTCCCACCGCGTGATGGCAAGCAGGCCATCCGGTTTCAAGCGCTCGAAGTATTCGCGGAAGGCCTCCACCGTATAAAGGCTGTTTTCGCTGAGGGCAAATGCACCGGCGCCGGTCGAGGCCCAGGTATCTACTAGCGTCATCTGCACTACGTCGAAATTCTGCTTGGAATTCCGGATAAACGACCGGCCGTCGGCTACATGGATGTGCACCTCGGGCTGCTCATAAAGGTGGTAGGCGTAGTCCGCATAGCGGCCGCGCATGATGGTGTTGGCGATGATGGAATTGATTTCGATTCCCGTGACGCTGGGACTGCCGTTGGCGATGGCCCGCAGTACGTCCACTCCGCCGCCTGACCCAATGATGGCGTAGTCTCCGCGCGGTCGAAGGACATTGGCGATCGCGGGAGGCGCAGACATCAGATTCTTTTCCCACTCCGTCCCCTTCCACTGACCGGGAGCGGCGTTCATGATGTAGGTGGAGGCATCGGCGTCAATGACGATGGTTTTGGCGTCGCCCTGGCGATCCACTTCCACCCGGGAAATCGCGTTCCAGCGCGAGAATTCAACCCACGCGGGATCACGCAACGCGCCTTTGGCATAGACGATGTCAATCAGCCTTGAGGAATGATTGGCTGCAATTAAAAGTAAGAGCGCCGCAGTCAGCGCCAGGGTGAGTCCTCTCAGGCCCGGTGTGGCTGCCCACACCGCCCCCGCGCCTGCGGCCAACACACCCGCGCACAAAATAGTGTTAGGGCCGCCCAGCCAGTTCAGCAGGGGAACCACCAGCAGGCAAGCCAGTGCGCCTCCGGCAAGATCCGCCGCGTAAAGGCGCGGAATGTGATCTGTCTCGCGCGCAAAGAGAACCGAGAATTCTACGCCGGTGATGAAAAATGGGACCGCCGAGAACAGGTAGATTGCCGTGAGGCGTGCGAAGTTGCCGGCCGAAAGATCGAGCGAAACCCTGATGTGCAGGCAGAGTTCCAGCACCGCTGGAACCGCCAGAGCGTTGGCCACGCACAGCGCGGAAAGTAATGTGCGGGTCTCGAAGCCAGACAGCCATTGCTTTCGTACATAGGCAAACACACCGCCGGAGCCCAGCCCGAGCAGCGCAATTGAAATGGCCAGAAAGGCAAAGTGGTAGAAAAGCACCACGGAAAACAACCGGGTCAGGGCCAGTTCGAGCAGCAATGCACCGCAACTGCCGGCCGCTACCCCGATCAAGATGGCGCGCGGAAGTTGCTTTGCCGGTGCATCGATCACCGGAGGTGCAAGAATTTCGCTGGTGAGAGACATTCGTGGGTTCGCCGGAGAATGCGACAGTCTAACAGAAGCAGACGCCAGCAGTTGTGCGCGGATCCGTTACACGCACGCCGACTCCGCAGCACTTTAATCTTCCAGAATCACCTGCGCGATGGCGTGCTCCGCGGTGTGGGTCAGTGACAATGCCACGTGCTTTACCCCGAGCTTGCCGGCGAACTCCGCTGCCTTGCCGTGGAAGCTGATCGTAGGCCGCCCCCCCGGCATCCGGCTGACTTCGACATCCCGCCAAGTGACACCGTGATTCCATCCCGTGCCGATGGCCTTCATGGCCGCTTCTTTGGCGGCAAAGCGAGCCGCGTAGCGTTCCGCACGATTGGCTTTCGAATCGCAGTAGCGCACCTCGCCCTCGGTGAAAATGCGACGCAGGAATCTGTCGCCAAAGCGGGCGATGGAGGCCGCGATGCGGGGCACTTCGGTAATGTCAATTCCACTGCCGACGATCATGGAGCGAACTGCCTGAGATTCCGCGTCACAACCTCATCCTGCTCGGGAAATACCGTGCGCAGGTCCAGCAATACACGGCCTTGTTCCACTCGGGCAACAATCGGTGGAACTGAAGCCCGCAGGCGCGCAGCCAACTCGTCCGCGCTTAGACCCCCAACACTTATAGCCAGCATGCGAGTGGGTAGGACGGCGGAGGGCGCCGCGCCGCCACCAATCACCGAGTCGCCGTCCACTATTTCAACTGCCAGCCTCGACGATGAGATCTTGCCGGCGACCGCCTCGGCACGCCGTCCGACTTCTGCTTTTGACAAACGCATCATGCGGATGACGGGAATGGCGTCATGTTCGGCTTTTACGTAAGCGATCAAAGTGGCTTCGAGGGCGGCGTAGGTCAGCTTGTCCACCCGTAGGGCGCGAAACAACGAGTTCGACCGCATACGTGCGATCAAGGCATTGCGCCCGCTCAGTAAGCCTGCTTGCGGGCCGCCAAGGAGTTTGTCGCCGCTATAGGTGACGACATCGACCCCCGTGCGCAGGCTGTCGAGCACACTGGGCTCGCCAGTGATCCCGAGAGAATCCAGATTGATCAGTGCACCACTTCCCAGGTCTTCCATCAGTGGGATGTTGCGACTGCGCGAGAGTTCAACCAATTCGTCCAGCCGAGGCTGCTCTGTGAATCCGGTAATCTCGAAATTCGAGCGATGCACACGCAGCAATAGACGAGTTTTATCGGTGATGGCCCGCTCGTAATCGCCAATGCGAGTACGGTTTGTGGTCCCCACCTCCCGCAGAACCGCATTCGATTTCACCATCACGTCTGGGATGCGGAATGAACCGCCGATTTCCACTAGCTCCCCGCGCGAAACAATGACTTCGCCACCATCTCCCAGAGTGTTCAGAGCCAGCAGGACAGCAGCGGCGTTGTTGTTGACCACGATGGTAGAGGTTTCCCCCGAGGTATCGCCCAGCAGCTTGCGGAACAGGCGATCCACGTGGACATCGCGCTTGCCGCGTTCCCCGGCATCGATATCGAATTCAAGATTGGAGTAACCGGCGGCGGTCTCGCGAATAAGTTCCAGTGCCGAGGCCGCCAGCGGCGCGCGCCCCAGATTGGTATGCAGGATCACCCCGGTGGCGTTGATGACTGTCCGCAGCGAGTAGCTCAACGCTTGGTGTACCTGGCGTTCCACTGCCTGGTCGAGACCGGAAAGCGCCAATTCGATTCCGTTCTGGTCGAGCCTGCCGGCGGCAACTTCGTTGCGCAAGGATGCCAGTACGGCACGTGCGGCATCGGTCACGGCGATCAATCCTTCTTGCGAAGCCAGAGACTCCAGCCTGGACCTGCGGACAACTTCATCCACCGATGGAAGCTTGCGGTACAAGCCGGCCTTGGTTTCGGTTTTCACCCGGCAAAGATTATGACACTCACTGAGCGGGTTGCCAAAACTCTATCCAACTTCAACCAGTCCGTAACTCTTCTGCCAGCGGGTGCGCATGTGGCGGAGTGCCTCCTTGATTTCTTTCTGTGAAATCTCGGAGTTCGGACCCTCAAGCACCGCCGCCGCCTCGCGTTTGGCGATTTCGAGTAATTGCCGGTCGCGAATCAAGTTTGCCACCTGGAAACTGGGCAGCCCCGCCTGGCGCGTACCAAAAAATTCTCCCGGCCCGCGCAGCTCAAGGTCGAGCTCGGCGATCTGAAATCCGTCACTGGTTCGAACCATGGCATCCAGACGGCGTTCGCCGTCTTCGGAAACCTTCCCCCCGGTCATCAGCACGCAATACGACTTGGCGGCGCCGCGTCCGATGCGCCCGCGTAGCTGGTGCAACTGAGCCAGTCCGAAGCGCTCGGCGTGTTCGATCACCATCATGGTCGCGTTGGCGACGTCAACGCCAACTTCAATCACCGTGGTCGAGACCAGAATATCCAGCCCACCCTTTTGGAAGAGGCGCATGACCTGTTCTTTCAGATCCGCTTCCATGCGGCCATGCAACAGGCCAACGCGCAGGTCGGCAAATAAACGGCTCAGTTCCTTATACATTTTGACTGCCGCCTTGAGTTCGGTTTCCTCATTTTCTTCAATGACTGGATAGACGACGTAAATCTGATGTCCTGCCACTGCTTGCTTGCGCACGAAGTCCCAGACTTCGGGAGAACGATCGTCCGCGACTAGCCGTGTCACAATCGGAGTGCGTCCCGGGGGCATTTCATCGATCACACTGACGTCGAGATCGCCGTACAGAGTAAGCGCCAGGGTGCGTGGGATGGGCGTCGCCGTCATCACTAGAACGTCCGGTTCCGCATCGGTGCCGTTGGTCTGCACGGGCGGGACTCCCGCGCTTCCCTCTCCGGATTTCTTCATTAGTTTGAACCGCTGTAACACTCCAAACCGATGTTGTTCATCAACAATGACGAGCCCAAGCTTGGCGAATTCGACTGTCTGCTCAATCAGTGCATGGGTACCAATCACAAGTTGCGCACTCCCTCGTCCGATGTGGCGGCGTATCTCGCGCTTGCGGTCGTCTTCGAGCGAGCCGGTAAGCAATACGATCCGGTAGCCTGCAGGCTCCAGAATGCGGCGCGCGGAGAAGTAATGCTGCTGTGCCAGAATCTCGGTCGGCGCCATCAGTGCGACCTGGTAACCGTTCTCCATCGCGATGATGGCCGCCTCGAAGGCCACGATGGTCTTTCCCGAGCCTACATCACCCTGTAGCAGGCGCCGCATGGGGGATGCTTTCTCCATGTCGGAAGCGATGTCTTTAAGCACCCTTTTCTGCGCCGCCGTGGGATGGAAAGGAAGAATCTTCTTGATGGCGGAACGCACGCGATCATCCAGCTGAAACCGTATGCCAGTTTGCGCCTTCTGTTCGCGGCGTTTCAGCTCGAGACCCAGCTCAACAAAAAACAGTTCCTCAAAAATCAGCCGGACGTGAGCCGGGGTGCGAGACGACTGCAAATCTTCTAAGTTTTCCCCAGCCTCCGGCCAGTGTACTCTGCGTAGCGCTTCCCGCGGAGAGATCAAACTCAGCCGCCTTTGCACCGCTGCTGGAATCGCATCCGGGATATCAGGAGGCAGGTTTTGCAGTGCGGTATGGATTGCGCGACGAAACCATCGGGAAGTCAGCCGTCCTTGTCCAATGGCTTCGTAGATGGGAACGATTCGGCCGATTTCCAGGGACGCGGCCAGTTTTTTCCCCGTGGAATCGGGGGAGCCGTTCTCCGAAGGTTCTTCTAGAATTTCGAATTGAGGCTGGACGATTTGCAATTCTCCGCTGCGATTGTCGGCTTCCACTTTTCCGTAGAGAGCCACCACCTGCCCCGGCTTGAATTTGTCGCGAAGATAGGTCGCATTGAACCAAATGCACTTCAGCCGCGTGCGTCCCTGTCCTGCAGTCATTTGGAAGATCGGCATACGACGGGTGCTGAAGAGGCCGGAATTGCGCACCTCGGCAATGACGGTCGCCATCTCTCCCGCGCGCAGTTCGGGGATGGTACGCGGGTTCAGCCGGTCTTCATAACGAAATGGCAGATAATGCAGCAGGTCGTCGACAGTGTGGATACCCTTGCCTGCCAGCAAGTCAGCCAGGCGTGGGCCGATGCCTTTCACATATTGCACGGAAGTGGAAGGATCGAGCATCTGAAAGATGGTAGCAGGAGGCGCGGCACCCGCCACGCGGCCATCTGGTTGGCGAGGGCTGCAAAGGCCATGTCAAAGTCGGCAAGCAACTTCCTACACGCTCTACTGGCTGTGTTGGTGGGCAACGCAGCGTATTTTCTGCTGGAGAAACACCTGCCAGCCGCGGCCCAGCACCGCGCCTATAGGACCGACCTCGGAACCGTGGTCGATTTCTGGTTCTGCCTGGCGGTGTTTGGCCTGATCAAGACCGTTTCTGGCCGGCGATCCAAGCGCCCTAAAAGCTAGCCAGCATTCCGTGCGAGTTGAGGTTACTTTCGGAACCTCGGTAAGGGGCCCGGAACCCGATAGAATTCCGCCAGCACCATGCAAAAGATCGCCATTCTCTACGACGCCAGCCAGGCGGTGCTCTCCACCTTTGACCTGGACGAAGTCCTGCAGCAGATCCTGGTGATTGCCCGAGATTACTTTCACTTGCAGAATGTCGCTATCCTATTGCTGGACAAGGAGAGCGGGGAATTGTATGTGCGCCGCCAGGTGGGCTGGGATGAGGGTCAAGACCAAGTCCGGTTGAAGGTCGGAAAGGGAATCACAGGAGCGGCCGCGCAACAAAAGCGTCCGGTTTATGCACCCGACGTCACCAAAGACTCGCGTTACATCGTGGCAGCTAAGACTACGAAGTCGGAATTGGCTGTCCCGCTTATGGTGCGGGACCAAGTGGTAGGTGTGCTGGACTGTCAAAGCGCTAACCTCAACCACTTTGATTCCGAAACTGCCGACATGCTGACGCTGTTTTCTACCCAGGCGTCAATGGCCCTGCAGAACGCGCGCCTGTACTCCCTGGAGCGGCGGCGTGCCTCACAACTGGAAGCCATCAACGCCATTGCACAGCAGACCACAGCGGTTTTGGATCTTAAGGAGCTGCTCTCCAAAGTTTGCCTGTTGATTCAGAACGCCTTTCATGTGTCGCATGTTTCCGTGTTGCTGAAGGACGAGAACGATCTGGTGTTGCGCGCCAGTCACGGCAAGCTGACGCCCCGGGTCTCGGAAGGCGGCCGCTTGCCATCTGGGGCTGGCCCATGGGGACGAGCACTTGAAGCCGGCAAGACCCTGGTGGAGAACAATGCCAAGGCCATGTCCGACACAGGTCTCTATGTGGAAACCGAGTCGCGAATGTCCATCCCTTTGGTGTCCTTCGGGCAAACCCTGGGCGTACTGGTGCTCGATAGCGAACACATCGGTGCGTTTCAGAGCAATGATACCCAGCCGCTTGAATCCGTGGCCGACATCTGTGCCAACGCTATTCAGAATGCTCATTACGTAGACCGGGTCAAGCAATTGGCTTATTTGGATGGACTCACCGGAATCTTTAACCGTCGATACTTCGAGTTGCGCATGGCGGAGGAAATCGAGCGTGCCCGCCGCTACGATTCCGGCATGGGCGTGATCATGATCGACATCGATCAGTTCAAACGTCTCAACGATGAGTTCGGACACTTGCTAGGCGATGAAGTACTGCGCCAGGTGTCATCCATTCTTCATCAGCAACTGCGCAAGATTGATGTAGTCTGCCGCTATGGCGGAGAGGAATTTGCCATCCTCCTGTCGCAAACCAGCCCCCAGCACTCTCTGGCGGTGGCCGAAAAGCTGCGTCGTATGGTCGAAACCTGGCAATTCCCGGGCGTTCCTCGCCCAGTTACCATCAGCGCGGGCAGCGCAAACTACCCTGATCATGGAACTACGCGAGATGAACTGGTGAAGGCGGCGGATGCCGGCCTTTATGCAGCGAAGCAGTCAGGACGAAACCGAGTGTGCCTCGCACCCGACCCGCAGCGCGGCTTGGCGCAGGCAGGCGGGAAGTAGTGTTCAGGTTGTTGTGAAAGTTCGGGTTCCTCTAGAAGAGGTTGCTCGGGTCCCGGTACTCTCTTCGAAATTCTCTTTCGATTTCCCGCTGGTGATCTCGCAACGACCGTTCCATGTCTCGCAGCTGCCGCTTGAGCTCCAGTCCCTGCCGGGCCATCTCGCGGGCTTGCCGCTCTACTTCAGGCGTGATCTGTTCCATCTCGCGGTTGACCGCCTGTTCCATCTCAGGTTGAAGTTGAGCCATTTCCGATTCCAACTGGCTTAGCTGTTCGCTCGTCTCGGCATCAATCTCCGGCGACATCAGGCTCTCGCGTTCCAGCTCTGACTGCTTGCGGTCGGGCAACGTGATGGTGATATTGACTTCCTTCTTGTCACGGACCACACCAATATTCGCGGTGTTGTCCTTGCGCGACCGCAACGCATGACTAAAGTCGCTGCTATCGTGAATTGCCTCGCCATTGATCTTAACGATCACATCTCCGGCGCGGAATCCGGCTTTGTCCGCGCGGCTCCCCTTTTCGACCGAGCGCACCAGCACGCCCTGACCGTTCTTGGTCCCAAAAAAATCTCCGAGCTGCGGCGTCAAGTTCTCCACCATGAGCCCACTGCGTGCGGAAGAATGCACCACTACAATGGACACAGGAATATCAACATCCCCGAAGTCCGGCATTGGAGGAATGGGGGGAATCGGCGGCATAGCGAAGTGGAAATCCTTGCCCTTCGGCCCGTAGGAGTAGCCATAGGCGTAGCTGTTCTTCCGTTCCGCTAACTGCACTTTGAGGGTCATGGCCTGACCATCGCGGCTCAGACCAAGAGTTACCACCCGGCCAGGCGGCGTTTCCCGGATCATGCGCCGCAGTTGCTCCACGCTTTCCACCTGAGCGCCGTTCACCGTGAGGATCACATCATGCTCCTTGAGGCCTGCTTTGCCCGCGGGAGCATCCTGGTCAACCATGGTGACTTCCACGCCTTGCTCTTCCTTCAGCTTCAGCGCGCCCAGACGGTCAGGCGTGATATCTCGCGTGTCAACCCCGAGATAGGAACTGCCGCCAACGTCTTCGCTTGAGATTCCGAAGATCTCGTTTCTTGAATCAAGCGCGACATTCTCCGCCTGCGCCGCTACTGATACCAGCGGCAGAGTCAGCAGCGTGATGAAAATGGCTCTTCGCATACTTACCTCCGTATTCCCTATCAGTGACCACTGCGGCGAAACGAAATGTCGCCCGTAGTTGTCCGTACTTTCAGAACCGGGCCGCCTCCGTTCAAATCGCCCTCGGCACTCACGGTCTTGGGGCCATAATCCCCACCTTCGGTCGTGACCCGGATCTCGGAAAACTCTGACTGGATGCGGTGTCCGTTAGCGACCTCGATGGATGCGCGAATACTGAGCTTCACATTGGCAGCCACATAGACCGCAATGTCGCCGGCTGAAGTCTCAAGAACGGAATCGCCGGCCGGTCCGCCAAGAGAAATGAATTTGGCTTCAATGCCGCCAGCCCCGGTCTCTGCGTGCGCCGAAGGCACGCCCAACAATTCAATGCTGCCGCCGCCGGTTTCCGCTCTCACCGGGCCTTTGGCAGATCCCAGCCGGATACTGCCGCCGCCGGTTTCGATCTCAGCCGGCCCGCCAATTTCACCCAGGTCAATGCTGCCGCCGCCAGTCGTGGCCGTGACTTTCCCCGCGCAACGATCCACTTGAATACTTCCACCGCCGGTTTCCAGTTCTGCGCCCTGCATACCTGAAACCACAATCACGCTGCCCCCGCCGCTTTCGGCAACAATTTTTCCCTTGGCCGACATGATCTTGATGGTGCCGCCGCCAGTGTGCAGGCTGACATCGGAGGCAACATTACCCACATCAATGTTGCCACCACCGGTTTCGGCGTTAATGATCCCCGCGATGTCATCAAAGCGGATATTGCCGCCACCGCTTTGCGCATCCACGCGGCCCGAAACTCCGGTAGTGGTTACATTGCCGCCGTCGGTCTCAACTTTGATTTCGTCCATTTCACGAGGTACGGTAACGGCGAATTCCGCGGAAAACCTGTGCGGTCTGCCACCCTCCCAATCGCCAACGATCCACGCGGTGTCCCCGCGTACGTAGGCGGTGATCTTGTAGGAATCAAATTCCCGCCGCGCCTTGGTTTCTGACGAAGTATAAGAATGACTGCGAATGGCGTAACTGACTCCCTGCTGCGAACCGCCTTCCACCTTCACCGTTCCCACGTCCACCTTGACCCTGAGGTTCCGTACCCCGGTCAGAGAGCCTGTGATCTCCTGGGTCCAGTTGCCGCCATCACCGAAAACGCGGCTCTGTTGTGCCACAGCTGCCGGCAGAACCAGGAGCAGAACCGCTACAAGTTTGGAAGAACTTCTCACCATTCCACCTTCACTTTTCATTTTCACTAATCAAATTCCGGCATCTGGGCCAGCATATTGCGAGCCTGCGTCTTGATGTACTGGTTCTGGTCGTTCTCCGCCAGCCTTTGCAGGACGGCTCGCACGCTGCCATCGGCCCGCACCGGTTCCAGCAAGTGCAACGCTTCGGTCCGCACACCAGGGTTGGAGTCGTTCATCAAGCCTTCGAGTACGGCGTCGCGTACCCTCGGATCGCTCTTTACGTAGTTTCCCAGGCCGCCCAGCGCTTTCAGCCGCACTCCCGGGTTTGAATCGTAACGCAGGGCATAGATCAGAGCCTCGCGAACATGAGTATCATTGGGTTGCTGGGTCAGCAGATCCACCGAATCCATACGCACGCCGGAGTTGTAATTGTTGCGGGCTGCGAACAGCAATAATTGCTGGATTCGCTGATCGTTCAGCGATCCTTGCGCCTGCTGAGTTGAAACGGTGTCATATTTTATGCTGATCTGGTTTGACCCCGGCTCTTGCGAAATGGAACGAATGCCGGCAACTGACGACTCAGCGGGTTGAACCAGCGGACTGACAGAAATGCCGGCGCCGACTCCGCTGCCGTTCACAATCTTATATGTGGCGCCAATACCGCTGGCAAAGCCGATAATAAAGATCGCAGCGGAAAGAGCGGGCGAGAAACGCATCTGCCGCAGCCACATGGCCGGATCGAAGACCAGGCGCTGCCAGAAGCCGCCCTGGCTGGTAGTCTCCAGCGCTTCCTGCAATCGCATGCGCGAGGACGCCACCAGGTTGGGGCTGGGCTCTTCCACCTGCAACTCAGAGAGCATGGCGTGAAACTTGCGTGTCGTCTTCAGTTCAGCAGCGCAGTCCGTGCAACGCGCCAGATGCTGCTCCAGCTCATAGCGGGCATCGTCCGGCAGTTCATTGTAGACGTACAGCAGAACGTTTTCTTTGACCCAATCACATTTCATAATTGCACTCTCATCTCATGTCCGCCAGCGCGCCCCGTAGCTTCTGGGTCGCGCGGAACAAAGTGTTCTTGGCAGTCTCTTCGGTGGTATTCAGAACCTCGCCCACCGTCCGCAACTTAAGTCCGTGATAATGCTTCAACTCGAAAACCATGCGCTCACGCGGCGTCAATCTGTCGAGCGCCCGGCTGATTCGGCCACCTAACTCGCGGCTCATCAGATCACGCTCGGGGTTGGCTCCGGCGCGCACATCGGGCACCTGCTCGAGCACATCGTACTGCTCTCCTGAAGCATCCGTTGCCACCGGTGCGTCTTCCTTCCGAACTTGCCTTCGCCGCAGGTGATCGAGGCAGAGGTTGGTCACAATCCTGTAGATCCAGGTGTAAAAAGAGCACTCGAACCGGAAGTTGGCCACGCTCTTGTAGGCTTTCAGAAATGCTTCCTGGTAAATGTCCTGGGCCTCGTGCTCGTTCCCGGTCAGGTGAATCGCCAGCCTCAGCACCGCTTGGTCGTAGTGCCGCACCAGCTCCTCGAAGGCTGCGCGATTGCCGCGCTGCGCCTCGCGGACCAGCATTGTGTCGTCGATGCGGCCTAGACTATGCCCAGCCATGTGGCCCCGTCGCTTGGGGTCCTGGGTACTGCCAGCCTCGCCCCGTGAATCCCGTTCCTGTGGGGAACAACTGCCAATCGTAAATGGTACCGCCAGTGCATCGGCCAGCATATTTTCTCTGTCCTCGAATGCACCGGGCGCCTTTGCCGTCCCTTCCCGGTTGCATAGCTATGGACGTGTCAGGATGAGAACCGTGAGCAGGATTATAGGGGAAGGGCTGGATTATCGCTTACGCACAACGTTGTCAGCAAAGGTGTTAGCTTGTTTTTGTGGCGCTCAATGCCAAAAGTAATGCGGTTCGCCTGTTCAGGCGAACCGCATTGTTTGTCTGGAGCTCAGATGCTACTCTCCGGCTTCCTTCTCAATCACCACTTTCAAGTGCGCGGTCACTTCCTTGTGCAGCTTGATGGGGATAGTAAACTCGCCCAGCGTTCGCAGGGGCTCGTGCAGTTGAATCTTACGCCGATCCACGTTGAAACTCTTCTTCTCCAGAGCCTCCGCGACATCCCCAGAGGTAACCGAACCAAAAAGCTGGTCGTTCTCCCCGGACTTGCGCTGAAACGAAACCGATAGCCCATCGAACTGTTTGGACAACTCCTCGGCTTGGGTCTTTTCCTTGGCAGAGCGACGCACCGAAGCCGCCTTCATCTGCTCAATGACCGCCTTGTTTCCCTTGGAGGCCTCAATGGCGAGTTTGCGCGGCAGCAGGTAGTTGCGCCCGTAGCCTTCGGCGACTTTTACCACGTCTCCGCGCGAACCCAGCGAGACTACATCTTCTTTCAGTATGACTTCCATAATTATGACTCCCGTTCTTTATTAACTTCGGCCACGGATTTTCACGGATTCACACGGATAAATTTCTTGCATTTGATCCGTGAAGATCCGTGGCGTTTTTCTTACGATGCCCGGCCGGCAAAGGGCAGCAGCGCGATATTGCGGGCCTGCTTGATCGCCGAGGAAAGCCGCCGCTGGTGCGGTGTGCACACACCCGTCAGCCGCCGCGGCGTGATCTTTCCGCTCTCCGCCACGAATTGCGCCAGGAGCCGCACGTCTTTGTAATTGATGGCCTCAATCTTCTCCACGCAAAACTTGCAGACTTTCTTGCGCCGGAAAAATTTGCGGCCTCCGGGGCCGCCTTCGCCGCGTCCACCGGGGCGCGGGGGACGGCGCTCACCGCGATCAGGCCGGTCGCCGCCGGAAGGTCGATCGCCACCCGAGGGGCGCTCGCCGCCGGAGTGTGAAGATGCAGTGGATGTAGTCGGTCTAGTTTCGTCAGCCATGATGCTCCTTAAAATCTGTCGTTGGTCGTGGGTCGTCCGTCTTGGCGATCAACGGTTGTGCTATGCCGTAGCCGCCGGCGCTTCTCCAGCCGGCTCCGCGGGCGCTGGCGCGGCTGCCGGGGTTGCCGAAACCTTACGCCGCGAATCGCGGATTGCCTTGATCTTATCCAGCCGCTTCTGTTCTTCATCAATGCGAACCGTCAGGAACTTGATCACCGGCTCCGTCACACGGAGACGGCGTTCCAGTTCATGAATCAGGCCGCCACCGCCTTCGACGGTGAGAAGAATGTACATGCCGTCACGAAATCGGCGGACCGAGTAAGCGAGATGGCGCTTGCCCATCTTTTCCACGTTTTTCATCACACCACCCGAGGTGGTCACGGCGGTTTCGAGCGTCGAAATCAGTTTGTCCTGCTCCTCTTCCGGCATGTCCGGACGGACGATAAACATGAGTTCATAAGTACGATTCATTCAATTTCTCCAAATCTGGCCACCATAATCTGTGGCTACTCTTTATCTTCTTTTCGGTTGTACCGGTTCATTGCCGCGGCCGGTCCGTCCCTTAAAATCGCTCTTACCGCTTCGGCTGCGAGGTCGAGCATCGGATCCACCAACTTGAGCTGCGCCTTGCGGAAGGGCGAGAGCAAATACGCCATCCCGTCTTCCACCTTGCGGTCCGGCGCAACCCCCATCCGAATGCGCAGGAAATCCTGCGTGCCCAATGCCCCGATCACCGACTCAATCCCGTTGTGCCCCGCCGAGCTGCGGTTCCGGTGAATGCGAACCGTACCCAGCGGAAAATCCAACTCGTCCTGAATTACCACCAAGTCGGTCTCCGGCTTGGCGTCGTGCTCCGCCATCAGTTCGCGGACCGAGAGACCGCTCAAATTCATGAAAGTCTCTGGCTTGGCCAGCAGAACCGTCTCCGAACCGATCACCGCTTTCGCCGTCAGCGCACGGCACTGGCGGTTTCTCACTTCCACCTTCGCCTGCTCGGCAATGCGGTCAACGACGAGAAAGCCCAGGTTATGCGGCGTGAACTGATACTCGATACCCGGATTGCCGAGACCAACGATCAGCTTCACGCATCCAGCTCTTAAGCTTCTAGCCTTTGGCTCCCGCTTACAACTAACGAACCATCCTGTGATTCGTGCCCGGAAACGACCAAGGACGAACGACCAACGGCTATTATTTCTTCTCTTTCTTCTCTGCCTTCTTCTCGGCTTTCTCGGCCGGAGCAGCGCCTTCGGCGCCTTCTTCCCCTTCGGTCTCCTGCTTGCCCTTCTTGATGACCTCGGGCTCGGCCGGGGCGGCGGCGGCATCGGCTGCGACCGCGTCCGGGGTCGCCACTACTTCTTCCTTCACGGTGGTGATGTGCGCCACCGGCAGGTTGGCATCGGAAAGAAACTTCAACTTGGGGTTGTGCGGCAGGTCCGAAACCCGCAGCACTTTCCCGAATACAAGCTCGCTGACGTCGGCTTCAATCGAGGTTGGAATATCCCCGGGCAGGCACTCGATTTCCACTTCGCGAGTCACTTGTTCCAGAATGCCGCCTTGCGTCTTTACGCCCTCAGGCTCGCCCTTCAGCACAATGGGGACGCGGACTTGTAAAACCTTGTCCATGGCGATGCGCTTAAGGTCGATATGCAGTAACGATCCCTTGATGGGTTCGTATTGCCAGTCCACGATCATGGCCTGAGTCCGCTCGCTGCCGTCGAGAGCCAGTTCGAAAATGGTGTTGTGGCCGGAAGCCGAACGCAGGATGCGCGAAATCTGCCGCGGATCGAGTGTGACCGACAGCGCCTGCTTTCCCGCGCCATATAGAATTCCGGGGACCTTTCCTTCGCGGCGGACGCGGCGCGCGTCGTTCTTGGTGCCTGCACTCCGCGGTTGTGCTTCCAGAACAGTCGTTTCAGTTGCTGTCGCCATAATTTTGATTCCTGTCTACAAAAATAACTTGCTTACCGAAGTCTCTTCGTGAATCGATTGAATGGCGCGTCCGATCAAACCCGCAACCGAGCGAACCACAATCTTCGGTTCCTTCTTCGCCTCTTCCGAGAGCGGGATGGTATCGGTGACCACCACTTCCTTAATGCACGACTGCCGAATGATCTCCACGGCCGTGCCGGAAAGCACGGGGTGCGAGCAGCAGGCATAGACCGCAGTGGCGCCGTTCTCCATCAGGGCAGCCGCGGTTTTGACCAGCGTGCCCGCGGTATCGATCAAGTCGTCGATCACCAGACAAGTGCGGCCTTGCACATCTCCGATCACGTGCATGACTTCCGCGACGTTGGCTTCCACACGGCGTTTATCGACAATGGCCAGCGCACAGTCCATTTTCTTGGCGAAAAACCTTGCCCGCTCCACGCCGCCCGCATCCGGGGAAACCACAGTCAAGTTGGGCAAGGTCAACTTCCTGAAGTAATCCACCAGCACCGGCGAAGCGAACAGCGGATCCACCGGAATATTAAAAAATCCCTGAATCTGAGCCGCATGCGGATCGATAATCAGCGCGCGATCAGCGCCCGCGGTGGTTAGCAAATCCGCCACGAGCTTGGCTGAGATCGGCGCCCGCGGCTTGTCCTTGCGGTCCTGTCGCGAGTAACCGTAATAGGGCACCACTGCGGTGATGCGTCGCGCGGAAGCTCGCTTCAGCGCATCGATCATCAGCAACAGTTCCATCAAGTGCTCGTCGACTGGGCGCGACGTCGGCTGAATCACGAACACATCCGCGCCCCGCACATTTTCCTGGATCTGGACATAAGCCTCGCCATCTTTGAACCGCGTGACTTGCGCCAGATTGCGAGTCAGCCCCAGAAACTCGCAAACATCATCCGCCAGCCGCTCATTGGCAGTGCCGCTGAAAATCTTGAACTTGTCGTCTACGCGGCCGCGTTGCGGCGGTTTGCGCTCCGGTTTCTCGTCGGCGGTCATCTGCGGTTTCTTTTCCGTTGCTGTCGCAAGAGTGGCCATGGTTTTCAGCCTTTAGCTGTTGGCATTTAGCCTTCAGCTCAACCCGACTGCTTCATTTTACGGTCAGCCAAAAGCCAAGAGCTAATGGCCAAGAGCTGTTTTTCTGGCTGGGCCGCTAGGATTCGAACCTAGACAAAGTGCTCCAAAGGCACTTGACCTACCATTAGTCGACGGCCCAGTAACTTGTTTTCAGATTGAATGATTTCAGATTTTAGATTGAAAAGCTAACTGCGTCACAGAAATCTGCAATCTCTAAATCTTCAATCGAAAATTCGGCTCCAATACTGCCGTCGCGTCAGGGTGGTGGTTGCCAGCGCCTTCACACCCATTTTCTGCAACTTGGCTGCGGCCTTCCGCGCCGCCGCACGAGTCGCAAACAAACCGTAAATGGCCGATCCGGAACCCGAAAGCGAGGCATAAAACGCGCCTGCGCGCTCAAGCACACGCTTGACCTCAAGCAACTCGGGATATTGCGGAAAGACGACTCCTTCAAAGTCGTTTTCTATCCCGGTACGGACGAGGTCGAGAAGCGGGGTCTCGGCCCGGCCCCTGCCTCTGGCAGAGACACCGGATAAACCCTTCCCAGGCTTGGCTTTGTTCTTGGTTTTGTCTGGGACGCTCAGCCACGCCGAAAGCACGCGACCGAACTCACTCATTCTATCGGACGGTTCGGCAACCGTCAATTCGCCGGCTTGCGACGCATCCCAATCCGCAAACGCCTTCGGAGTCGATACCCCAACGTCGGGAGTCACCACCACGCATGCCGCCGCCGGCAAATCCGGCAGAGGATACACTTCCTCTCCGCGCCCGACGCCGAGGACGGTCCCGCCTACGAGAAATAGTGGCAGGTCGGACCCGACTTCCGCCGCAATCCGCAGTTTCTCTGGCCCCGGCAATTCTTTCTTCAGCGCCCGTTCCAAAGCCAGGAGCGCAGCCACTGCATTTCCCGACGCTCCACCCAGGCCGCCTTGCACCGGCAGGCGCTTTTCGATCTCAATGACCACCCGCCCCCGCGCCTTTAAGGCCGCCATCGCTCGCTCGACGATCCGATAGCAGGTATTCGACTGATCTTTAGGAACGCGCGGATCATCCGAGCGAATCTCAATACCCGAGCCGCGCTTTACCTGCAATCGAATCACATCATTTAGGGCGATTGTCTGATACACCGTCAACAGCTCATGAAAGCCGTCGGCGCGCGGTGCACCAATGCGCAGCCCAAGGTTGATCTTGGCGAAGGATCGGACAGTGACGGACATGAACTGTTGATTCTAACCACAGAGGGCACAGAGGAGCACAGAGGAATTTGATTGGTAGGGTTTGATCCGCGAAAATCCGCGTTAATCTGCGGCGAAAGGTTTAGCTTCTGCGCTTGTAATAAATCGCGAATTCGAACCCGGGATTCGCCGGAAACAGTTCCGCCACTTTTCTCAACCGTTCCGCCATCGGCGACGGCGCCAGCAGCGGATAATCCCGTTCCCGCAGATCGTGATAATCCACGTCGATGTACAGCGACAGCAGATAGATCGAAATCGCATCCGCGAAAGTCGCCGCGAAGTATTCGTTCTTATGTTTCTCCGCATCGGGCGCGTGCGAGGTGGCCAGCTTGCGCGACTCCCAGGCATCGAGCGACGTCTCGCCTTTCGCGTTAGCCTCTACCTGCTTCCACACCAGCTCCGCGAACGCCTGCGATACGCCTGCCCGCTCCACCACCGCGTGTCCCACGTTGATGTAGAACTCGAAAGCGACGGAAAATTTGTCATCCATCAGCCGGGTAGAAATGAACACACACTGCGAATCGCCAAGCTGGAGATTGCGGTGGCACACGGCATTGTCGCTGAGCGCCACATCGTAGCGGTCGGCGATGACCGTTTCATCACCCTGATTGACCGTGAGCGGAACGAAATAATATGCCTTGTGATGCAGCGCGCCTGCGGCGGAGTCGGGCACGGCGGCCACCATGCGCTCGAGATCAGGCGACGGAACGGTAACTTCGCCGGCCACCGCATAGCAGATGCCATTGGGCGTCTGCGCCACCGGAGTCTGGCGGACCACCTCGGCTGGAGAACGCGTAATGGCGGGCGCGGCTTGCGACATGAAGTGTATTCTATCGCACCCGGCAGTTTCGCCCGGCGGTACAATCGGAACATGCCCCCAGCCCGCCAGCTACGCTGGTATGTCATCCCTCTGCGGGTGCTGCTGGTGACGTTCCTGCTGACGCTCTTGGCGTTCGCGGTCGGCCTGCTGCTTGGCATTCTGGGGATCGTTATCAGTGCGCGCCTGCGTGGACTCCATCCCAACATGGCCTTGGCATATCGTCACATCGCCTTGCCGATTGCGCTGGCCGCGGGTGTCGTGGCGCTGATTGCTATTACCTCCCTCGAAATCCGCAACTACCGCCAGGCGCGCACCTTGGCCCAGATCGCGCGCGCCAGCCGCTAGCCCTGTGTCCTCTGTGCGCTCTGTGGTTAAATCAAATCATGCGGCCTCGCGTGGCCATCCCCGTGCCTCACTCTGGCGACCCCGAATATGCCAGCCGGTCTTTGCCGCAATACGAACACGCGGTTGAGAGGGCCGGTGGAGAGCCGGTCTCCATCCCGCTGGACAAGACTCCTAGCGAAGTTATGAAGCTGATCGAGCAGTGCGACGCGGTGCTGCTGCCGGGAAGCCGCGCCGACGTCGATCCCGCCAAGTACGACGCCGCCCGCCAGCCCCACACTGCCGCTTCTGATCCCGGCCGCGACACCGTGGACGAACTCCTCCTCCAGGACGCGTACAACATGAGGAAACCGGTGCTGGGAATATGTTACGGCTTGCAAATGCTGAATGTTTACCGCAGCGGAACGCTGATCCAGCACATAGAGTCGGCGATCAACCACGAAGCTGGAAGGAAGGTTGCAGTAGCGCACACGGTGGAAATAGATCCCGCTTCCAAGCTCGCTGGAATCCTGGGTGAGTCACGTAACGTTCCAGTGAATTCGAGTCATCACCAGTCCGCCGATGTGATCGGAGACGGCCTCCGCGTGGTGGCTCGCTCTCCCGAAGACGGCATCATCGAAGCGGTTGAAGGCACCTCGCCCGATCATTTTGTGCTGGCGGTGCAATGGCACCCGGAGCGATCCGTCGACGAAGACGCGCCCTCAGGGGCGATTTTTCGGGCGTTGGTCGAGGCGGCGCAGGCTAGAAAATCCGCACAGTCATAACTGAGCTGTTTTCTCCGCGATCAACTTCCGAATCTTCTCCACGAACTCCGTCGCCGGCATGTCTGCCGTCTTCTCGCTGCCTCGCGTGCGAACATTCACCTTGCCGGCTTCGGATTCTTTGTCCCCGACCACCAGCAGGAACGGCACTTTCTGCATCGCGTGTTCACGGATCTTGGCATTCATCTTTTCGTTGCGACCGTCCACGTGAACCCGTACGCCAGCTTCCTTGAGTTGGGCTGCAACTTTTTCGGCGTACTCGACGTGCCGTTCGGCGATAGGAATCATCACTGCCTGCACCGGCGAGAGCCAGACCGGAAATGCCCCGGCATAATGCTCGATGAGTACTCCGAAGAATCGCTCCACCGATCCATACAGCGCGCGATGCACCATCACTGGCTGCTTGCGCGTGCCGTCCTCCGCCACATATTCCAGGCCGAAACGCGCAGGCAGATTGAAGTCGAACTGGATGGTCGAAAGCTGCCACAAGCGTCCGATCGCGTCCACCAGCTTGATATCGATCTTCGGCCCGTAAAACGCGCCTTCGCCGGGAACGGTCTTGTACTCGATCTTCCGGCGCTTGAGTACATTCTCGAGCGACGCTGTTGCGTGGTTCCACGGCTCCTCATTGCCGACAAAATTCTGCCGGTCATTCGGGTTCCAGGTGGAAAGTTCCGTCTGAAATTCATTAAAGCCAAAGTCTTTGAGCACATCCAGGGCAAAATCAAGGCAGGCCTCAATTTCGCTTTCCACTTGCTCGGGGGTACAGAAGATGTGGGCATCGTCCTGGGTGAAGCCACGCACCCGAAGCAGCCCGTGCATTACTCCCGACCGTTCGTAGCGATACACCGTCCCCAACTCGCCCAACCGCACCGGCAAATCGCGATAGGACTTCAGTGAATCCTTGTAAATGAGAATATGCCCTGGGCAATTCATCGGCTTGAGCCGGTATTCCGCGTCGTCCAGTTCCATGACATCGAACATGTTCTGGGCGTAGTGGCCTTCGTGGCCCGAGGTTTGCCAAAGCTGTCGGCGCATCACGTGCGGCGTGTACACGAGCGAGTAGCCGCGCTTGAGGTACTCGTTGCGCATCCAGTCTTCCATCTCTTTGCGGATAATTCCGCCCTTGGGATGCCAGAAGATCAGCCCGGGCCCGGCCAGCTCCTGTATTGAAAACAGATCGAGTTGCTGCCCGAGCACGCGATGGTCGCGCTTCTTGGCCTCTTCCTGCTTGTGGATGAAGTCTTCGAGGTCCTTTTTCGAGAAAAACGACGTCCCGTAAATGCGTTGCAGTTGCGGATTTTTCTCGTCACCCAGCCAATATGCGCCGGCAATGTTCAACAACTTGAACGCCTTGATCCGGCCAGTCGAAGGAATGTGCGGCCCCCGGCAAAAATCAGTGAACTTGCCGGTGCGATAGATAGAAATCTTTTCATCGGGCTTGGTGAATTGCTCGATGAAGTGGCACTTCATGAAATCGCCTTCATCCTTGAATGCAGCCAGGCCCTGATCACGTGGCAAAAATTCGCGCGCATAGGGAATGTTCTGCTGCACTAGTTCCTGCATCTTCTTCTCGATCTTTTCCAGATCGTCGGGCGTGAACGGCGTGGGCCGGTAGAAGTCGTAGAAGAACCCGCTCTCTGTCGGCGGACCGTGGCCCAATTTGGTCTCAGGGAACAACTCGAGTACTGCCGCCGCGAGCAAGTGCGCGGACGAATGCCGGAACACCTCCAGCGCCTCAGGATCTTTCTCCGTGAGGATGCGGAGGGGGGTGTCTTTTTCCAGCGGCCGGGTCAAGTCTATGAGGTCGCCATTGGTCTTTGCCACCAGCGCAGCGTCGGCCAAGCGCTGACCGATAGATTTTGCGACATCGAGCGCAGTGCTGCCCTTAGGTAGTTCCTTCACGCTTCCGTCGGGAAGCTGGATATGAATGTTGTCTGCCATAGGCTTAGGATTTAAGTATAAAACACAGGGAGGGGCAGCCCCTTTGCGATCTTTGCGACTCCTTCGCGTCCTTTGCGGTTAAAGCTTTTACCGCAAAGAGCGCAAAGGTTTTTCGCAAAGTTCGCAAAGGACACTCGTTTAAGGCTAGAACTACCAACCCGACTTCTGCCCCTTGTTCTGTTCGTCCAGCCATTTTTGCAATGGGGCGAAGTAATCGAGAATGGCACTGGCGTCCATCTGCCGCTGTCCGGTGAGAGCTTCCAGCGCGTCCGGCCAGGGGCGGCTCTGGCCCATCTCCAGCATCTTGTTCAGCTTTTCTCCCGCCGGCTTGGAGTTGTAGAAGGTGCAACGATGCAGCGGTCCGTTGTAACCGGCTTCCTTGCACATGGCGCGATAGAACTGGAATTGCAGAATGCGCGCCAGAAAGTACCGCATGTAAGGTACATTCCCGGCGACATGATATTTGGCGCCGGGATCGAAATCTGCCTCGCTACGCGCCACCGGCGGCGCCACACCCTGATACTTCAGGCGCAAGTCCCACCAAGCCTGGTTGTAATTAGCCGGTGTGATTTCTCCCGAAAACACCTTCCAGCGCCACTGATCGATCAGCAGACCAAATGGCAGAAACGCCACTTTGTCGAGCGCTTGTTTCAACAGCAGTGGAATGTCGGCATCGGCGGATGGAACCCTGTCCAGCAGCCCGATCTGCTGTAGATACTCCGGTGTGACCGCAAGCGCGATGGTGTCGCCGATAGCTTCGTGGAAGCCATCATTCGCCCCGCCCTCGAAGAGAAAGGGTTGGCCTTTGTAGGCTCGCTGATAAAAATTGTGGCCTAGCTCGTGGTGAATGGTGATGAAATCCTCGTCGCGGATCTGGATGCACATTTTGACTCGCAGATCGTCCTGGTTATCGATGTCCCAAGCGCTGGCATGGCAGACCACATCGCGGTCGCGTGGCTTGGTAAACAGCGACCGCTCCCAGAAGGTCGGCGGCAGCGGTGCGAAACCCAGGGACTTGTAGAAGTTCTCGCCATAACCCACCATGCCTTTGGCGTCCAGATTCTTGGCCTTCAACAACTCGGTAAGATTGTAGCCGCGGCTGGTTTCCGGCAGGCCCAGCAAAGGAAAGACGTTGCCCCACTCCTGCGCCCAGGGATTGCCCAGCAGGTCCGCGGGAATCGGCCCGTTCGCCGGCACCACATTGGTACCATAACGCTGCACCAGCCGCGCACGGACAAAGGTATGCAGCGACAGATATAGCGGCCGCACCTGCAGCCACAGCCGTTCCAGTTCGGCGTTGAATTCTTCCGGCGTCATGTCGTACCCGGCCCGCCACAGCGCACCCACGTCTTTGAAGCCCATCTCACGTGCGCCTTGATTAGAGAGCTCGATGAAGCGGGCATAACGCTGACGCATGGGCGCTCCCACCTTGTGCCATCCCGCCCAAACGTCCTGTAGTTCCCTGGGGTCGCGGCTGCTACTCATGATGCGTTCGATCGCCGTGATGTCGAGACAATCGTCGGGCTTGCGGCAGTACTTGCCCTTGCCATAATCGCCATCGAGCGAAGTCCCGATTTCAATCATCTCCCGCCGCAGTTTTGGATCCTTCGGTGCCGGTGCCGTCAATCCCAATTTCAGCAGCAAGAACTTTCTGGCCACGGCGGGCGGCAAGGGCAGCCCCTCGAATCTCTTCGCTTGCTCCACCAACTCGGTGACGGCGGCTGTGATCTGCTCATTGGCGTCGGCAGCGATCGCCTCGGAATCGTCGGTAATAAAGTTTTCCTGAACCCATCCTGCCCGCGCAGCTCTCGTATTGAGACCGTTCAGGCGGGCCTCCGCCTGGCTGATGAACTGTTCCGCTTCTGCCACCGTGGGCTTTGGGGCGTTCTGGGCTTCCATCAACATGGAGAAACACAACATCAGCATCAGGCAGCGGAATTTCATGAAACCCTCCGGTCGAAGATTATGAACGAGATGACGAAAATTGTCGCGCGGATCACCCGCCTATCCTACCTGCGGCTGGCCGATGGCTATCGTCACTCGCCGATATGCCCTTGTCTTCGCGCCTCTTCCGCAATACAATCCGCATCGTCTTCTCGGAGGTATCTTATGGCCGCTGCACCCAACTTGCCTGGCCCTGGTCCCGTTTCCGCACCGGAGCTGGCGCCGCTTGCCGAAGGGGCGCGCATCGTTGACACTTTCATTGCTCCCAGCAAGACCTTCACCGATCTGCGCCGCAGCGCAAGCTGGTGGGCGCCGTTTCTTCTACTATGTATCGTCTCTGTGGGCTTCTTCTACGTAGTAGGTCAGAAGATCGGCTATCGGAAGGTGGTCGAGAATCAGATTCAGGCATCTCCCAAGACTACGCGCCAAATGGAGCAACTCCCCCCTGACCAGCGCAGTCAGGCCATCAGTCGGCAAGCCACCGGCCTCAGCTACTTTCTATACGCATACCCGGGTGTGATCTTGCTGTGGAACCTGATCATCGCGGCTGTACTGTTCGCGACCTTTAAGTTCGCGGCCGGCGCGGCGGTGAAGTTCAAGACTTCCTACGCCATTGTGATGTACGCCAGCCTGCCGTTTCTGCTCAAGAGCATTTTGGCATCGGTCTCGCTCATGGCTGGAGCGGACCCCGACTCCTTCGCATTGCAGAATCCGGCCGCCACTAACCCTGGTTACTTTCTTTCCCCGGGGAATTCGCCATTTCTCTACAGCCTGGCCACCGCGCTCGACGTTTTTATGATCTGGACGCTCGTCTTGACCGCTATCGGTTTCACCTGTGTCAGCAAGGTGAAGCGTTCGACCGCGCTGACAATCGTGTTCGGCTGGTACATTGTCTTTACCCTCGGGTCCGCTGGATTCGCGGCGCTTTTGGCATAGAAGCGATGCAATAAAAACTGGAGGCACTATGAAACGACTGCTTTTCGCCTGCATATTTCTCGCTTGGGCTGGAACAATGTTCGCCCAGACCAAAAACCCTGTCACCGACGTCGTTAAAGCAGCGCTGGCGCGTCGCCAGAAGGATATTGTCGCGGCCATTGAAGAAATGCCCGCCGACAAGTTCGGATACAAACCTACGGCTGACCAGATGACCTTCGGCCACCTGGCAGTGCACATTGTCGAAGCCAACAATTATTTTTGCTCGACCGCGGCCGGCGTTGCTGAACCCAAGTCGGAATTAAAAGACACCGACGGCAAAGACAAACTGCTGGCAGCGGTTAAGGATTCGTTCGCTTTCTGCGGGACGGCATTCGACAAAGTGGACGATTCGAAGCTGGGAGATCCGGTGAAGGACTTTGGCGGACATGAGCAGCCGCGGGCGTGGGCGCTAGTCGGTTTTGCGAGTTCCTGCGCGGATCACTACGGCACCGCCGCCATGTATCTGCGGATGAACGGCCTGGTGCCCCCGACCGCGAAGCCGAAGAAATAGGTCTTGGTAGCGCCGGCATCTTGCCCTCGTGAAGCGGAGGCCGGGACGGCGGCGCTACATTGACGCCACAACTATTCGATCTGCACCAGGCTACTCGCCGCAGCAGAAGTCTGGGGTGCCCGCCACGAATCGAAGATCGACACCTGGTGCACGCACGAAACGGTGCAGTGGGGAGCGCAGGATTTCTCCGTCAAGTATTCGCGTCGCAGGTCACGTGTCGTGTACTTTTCCAGCGGAACCGCAGGATAGCCGCGCTGCTGCGAGCAGTAGTGCACCAGTCCATCCTCGCAGATGTACAGATAACGCGAGCCAGCGCGGCACCGCCACTGGTTGGGTCGCCCCTGAGCAATGTTGTCCTGGAATGCGTTGATGCGGGTGAAGCTGCTCTTCTCGAGCGACTTCATCTCATGATACACACGCCGCTCTTCCTGGCCCAAGGGCTGCAACTGGCCCGTTCCGTCATGAATGATTCCCACGGTTGAGCTGAATCCCAGTTCCAGCGCGCGTTTGCCAATGGTTAGCGCATCCTGCGGATTGCACACTCCGCCGCCCACGACCGAGTTGATGTTCACGTGAAAGTCGGCATGTTCGGCCAGATTCTCGAGCTTCTTGTCCAAAACTTTCAGGCTTTTTTTGGACACGTCATCGGGAGTCACGTTGTCGATCGAAATCTGCAGCCACTCCAGTCCAGCCTGATTCAGCCGCTGAATGCGTTCCGGAACCAAGAAATATCCGTTGGTGATCAATCCGGCGATCGTTCCTTGCTCGCGAATGCGGCGGATAATGTCGTCCAGTTCGGGATGCAACAGCGGTTCGCCGCCGCTGATGGTGATCACTGCTGTGCCCAGCGCGCCCAATTTATCAACCCGGCGGAACATTTCTTCCGTCGCCACCGGCTTTGAGAAATCGTCGAACTCATTACAATAAGTGCAGGAAAGATTGCAGCGGCGAACCGGAATGATATGCGCCAGCAGCGGATGGTCAGTCGAAGCCAGTGCCTTGGCCATCATCTTCGCCCCCCGGACATTCCGGTAGAGCGCCTTCACGCGGCGGCGCAGAATTGTGCTGGTGGACGGCATAAAGCGATGTTTTTATTAGAGCACAGACGACGAGCAAGTGCACCGTTCTGACAGTATTCGGCATGCTTGACCGGCCGAATGGTAGCGGAGGGGGCGATCCTACGACCGCGCCGCGACTGAATCAAAGAGGTTCAAGAATTGCAGTTTTCTTTCCGCCGGCAAAAACGACGCTTCAAACGAATTCCGCGCCATCTCACGCAAGTGCTCATCGGTGAAACCGAACGCGTCCTGTGCCAGTTGATATTCCCCGGCTAGCGTGGTGCCAAACATGGCTGGATCATCGCTATTCAGCGTCACCATAATTCCCTGATCAAAATATCGCCGCACTGGATGCTCCGCGAGCGTCGAACATACTCCTGTGCGCAGATTACTGGTGACGCAGATCTCCACTGGAATCTGGCGTCGCGATAGCTCCTCCACCAGTTCCGGATCATGCCAGGCAGTCAGTCCGTGCCCAATCCGTTCGGCGCGAATGTTGAGTGCACCCCAAACAGATTCCGGCCCCGCCGACTCACCAGCATGGGCCGTCAACCGCAAACCATTTTCCGCGGCGTAGCCGTAAACTTCGCGGAACAACTCCGGCCCAGCCTTGGCTTCGTCGCCGCCAATGCCGAATCCCACAACTCCCCGGGCTTTGTAGCGAACTGCCAACTCGGCTACGCTCTTAGCTTTCTCCGATCCGAACTGACGAACCGCGTCAAAAATCCACAGCAACGAGATCCCGAAGTCGCGTTCGCCGCGTTCGCGCCCACGCTCCAACCCTTCGAAAATCGCCTCAAAATCCTGCTGGCGCCACAAGTTCACGCCCACCGAAACATATACTTCGGCGTGCAGCACATTTTCTGATTTAAGCTTTTGCATTAAACCGTAAACGACGAGTTCATAGTCCGCGGCAGTTTGCAGGTCTTCAGTGACCGCTTTAAACGCCATCAAAAACCCGGCGAAGTCTTTGTATTGATAGAGCTGTTCAACCTCAGCGAGCGTGCTCTCTTTGCCGTGACTTTTTCGTAACTCAACCAATGTTGCCGGATCGATGGTGCCCTCGAGGTGCAGATGCAGCTCCGCTTTCGGCAAAGACATTATGAATGCACTGGGACGCGGGGCTTCGAGCGGCAGCACGGCTAACTCTTCCCAGCAAACTCGCTGTGGTGGCGGCTGTAGAGGTAGTAGATGGTCAGACCGATTATGAGCCAGGCAAAAAATCGCAGCCAGGTCAGAATGGGCAACCCCGACATCAGCAGTATGCAAAAAAAAACGCTCAGCACGGGAGCCGCAATTCCACCGGGAGCGCGGAAACCGCGGCGCCGGTCAGGTTCGCGATAACGCAGAATGATGACGCCAATCGAGACCAGCACGAAGGCAAATAGCGTGCCGATATTGGACAGATCGGATAATGTACCGATATCCAGAAACCCTGCCGGCAGTCCCACCAGGAAGCCGGCGATCCAGGTCGCTGTTGCCGGGGTGCGATAACGCGGATGGACCCTCCCGAACAACTTGGGCAGCAACCCATCGCGCGACATGGAGAACCAAACCCGTGCCTGCCCCAGTTGAAATACGAGCAACGACGAAATCATTCCCATCATCGCGCCAAACAAAACGCCCAAGTGTATCCAGCTCAGTCCCCGCGATCCCGTATTTGCGGCCAGCATCTTCATGCTGTTCACGACCGGCGCTGCGTCGTCGCGCACCGCCTGCCATGGAACCAGCCCGGTAAGGACGACTGCCACCCCGATATACAGCACCGTGCACACCACCAGCGTGGCGATGATGCCTATTGGCAGGTCGCGCTGCGGATTACGGGCCTCTTCTGCCGCGGTCGACACCGAATCGAATCCGATGTAGGTAAAGAAAATAATTGAGCCGCCGGTGAGGATGCCCGACCAGCCTTCGGGCGCGAATGGATGCCAGCGATTGGGACTAACGTACTGCGCACCTACAATCACGAAAGCCAAAATCGCGGCGATCTTTAAGATTACCATCACGTTGTTAGCTTCTGCGGATTCGCGGATGCCGCGCACCAGCACCACGGTCAGGAACATCACAATCAGGAATGCCGGAAAATTAAAGCCAAAGTGCAAACCAGGAGGGTACAGCATTTCGCCCTTCAGGTTGGTGAGTCCTCCCGGCAGATATGCAGGAGATATCCACCGCAAAGCAGGATGCCAGCCGAACCAGTCGAGCATTCCCACCAGATGAGCGGCGAACCCGACGCTGACCGCCATGTTGCTGACCGCGTATTCGAGAATCAGGTCCCAGCCAATGATCCAGGCCACCAGCTCGCCCATCGTGGCATAGGAATATGTGTAAGCGCTGCCGGCAATTGGAATCATCGAAGCCAACTCGGCGTAACACAGACCCGTAAACGCGCAGACGATGGCTACTAGAACGAGCGATAGCGCCAGTGCAGGGCCGGCGCCCGGCCTCCCCTGAGTGGCGTGATGTTTGATCAGAAAATCCAGCAGCGGCGCGTTCAAAATCGACGAGGTATCGAACTGCTGCCCGCCGATTGCGGTGCCAATAACAGTAAAAATACCAGAGCCAATGACTGCTCCGATCCCAAGCGCAGTGAGCGAAACGGGCCCCAGGGTTTTCTTCAAACGGCGCTCGGGTTCTTCCGAATCCGAGATCAGCTTGTCAATCGACTTGCAGCAGAAAAGCTGCACCTCCGAGGTGCGGATGATCACCGTGGTTCGTTCGCTGGATGGTGGTTGCGCCAAAGAGCCTCGTGTGTCGATGCACATATGCACTTGGCACCGCCATTGATTCGGTCCCAAGCCAAGTGCTACGCGCTAATTGCCGCCTTACCGCTTCGCCTGACCGCGTACGAGTTTCTTTACTTTGCTTTTCTTGGAACCGCGTGCGTACTCACGTGGCTTGAGCGGCTTTTCCGTCTTCTGCTTTTTGCGCGACGCGCGTTTTGCCTTCTTGCGTTCTTCTTTGGTTAACTTTGATGTATTTGCCATGAGTCCTTCTGATTTGTAATTTGGTAATTGTCTAATTGGGAAATTGAATCACGCGTGAGATCAAATCACCCAATTACAAAATTACTCAATCGCCTCAGCCCCGCTCCAACTGGGCATACTTCTCCACCAGTTTCTTCAAACCGAAGCGAGGGAATTGTACCGTAATTTTAGCTTCGTCACCTTCTCCTTCTCGCTGATACACCGTGCCTTCCCCGTACTTGGGATGCCGCACTTTCTGCCCTGGCCGAAAGCCCTTCCGACCCTTAGGCTCTTCAACCGGCAACTTAGCGACGCTGAACTTCTTTCCCCGCGACGCGAAGAACTCGGCAATATTCTCGATGGAATTGTAGTTGCGTCCGGAATACGCAGCTGGGGAGGGCTTCCGCTGATTGCCAGCCGCCCAGTTCGCGCTCTGATCTTCGTCTTCGTATGCGTAGTGGGTATGCTCTGAATCATGGATTGCGGGGCCTCGCCCCGCAGTGCGGGCAAGAGCGCCCGTCCCCGCGCGAGCTCTGCGCGAAGTGCCTAACTCCTCCACCAACTGCTGCGGAATCTCCTCGAGAAATCGCGAGGGGACGCTGGCCTCCGGCAAATCCGTCCCATAGCGGCGGCGATAGACTGCCCGGCTAAGAATCAAAGTATCCATGGCTCGCGTCATGCCTACGTAGCATAGCCGCCGCTCTTCCTCGATGTCATCCGGCTGCAAGAAAGTCCGCGAGTGTGGGAATAAGCCCTCTTCGAGGCCGCAGAGAAAGACCAATGGAAACTCGAGACCCTTGGCCGCGTGCAGGGTCATCAACGTGATCTGAGCACGTTCATCGTACGCATCTGCGTCGCTCACCAACGCAGCATGATCCAGAAACTGATCGAGCGTTTCCCCGCGGTCACGCGAGTCCATGGCGGCATTCACCAGTTCGCGCAGGTTTTCAATTCGCGAATACGCCTCGGGTGTGTCTTCTTCCTCAAGTTGCTTGATGTAGCCGGTGCGGTCGATGAGGAATTTTAGAAGTTCTGCCGTGTTGGCAGCGCTGCCGGGAGTGCGAAAGGGTTCCGGGGAGATCGCATCGTTCACGGGTCGGGACTCCCCCTCGACCGCCGGCGAGTCGGCAGGGTCGGCAGGGTCGGCATCGGAATGAAAGTCGAAGCTCAGGTTGTCCGGGTCGAAATCAGTGTCTTCATCTTGCTCAGCTTGCGTGGGGACGGCCGCCTGAGCCTGCCCTGAGCGAAGCCGAAGGGACTGTCCAGCGGAGCGAAGCTCCGCGGCTTCCGCAGTCGTTTCCAACCTTTCCGCATAGCTCCCCGCCAGCATCGACCGCCCGTCTTCAATCAAGCTGCGGAAGCTATTGAGCGCCGCCACCGCCCGCTGCGGCAAAAGCTGCCGCCGGATCGCCTCCCCGATTGCGCCCCACAACGAAACGCCAGTTTCAAGGGCGATCTGCTCCACGGTTTCCATGGTGGTCCTGCCGATCCCGCGCACCGGCGTGTTGATCACACGCAGCAGCGCAATCGAGTCGTCGACGTTATGGATAACCTTCAAATACGAAATCATGTCCTTGATTTCGGCCCGCTCATAAAACGAAAACCCGCCTACCACGTGATACTTCAACTGATAACGCCGCATGGCCTCTTCAAACAGCCGCGACTGCGAGTTGGTGCGATAAAGCACGGCCGCACGGCCGCTTTCGCCACGTTCCACCGCCACGCGCAGATACTTGGCAAGGTAGTCGGCCGCGAAAAGAGCTTCATTCTCGCCATCCGGCGCTTCGTAGTAACCGATCTTGGTGCCGCCTTGGCGCGCGGTCCACAGGTTCTTGCCCTTACGCCGGATGTTATTGGCGACCACTGCCGACGCCGCCTGCAAAATATTCTGCGTGGAGCGATAGTTCTCTTCCAGCCGAACAATCTTGGCCTCGGGGAAATCCACTTCAAACTCCAGAATGTTGCGAATGTCCGCGCCCCGCCAGGAGTAGATCGACTGATCTTCATCGCCTACCGCGCAGACGTTGTGGCGGTCGCCAGCCAGCAGCCGCATCAGCTCGTATTGCGGACGATTCGTGTCCTGATATTCATCCACCAGGATGTATTGAAACCGCCGGTTGTAGTATTCGCGTACAGTGGGGGCAGCTTTCAGCAGGCGCACGGCTTCGAGCAGCAGATCGTCGAAATCGAGAGCGTTGGCCTTGGCCAGATCTTTTTTGTACTCAGCGTAAATATGCGCAACGCGCTCAGTCTTGGGATCGGCCGACTGCAGAAAAGCCTCTTGCGGATCGAGCATGTGATTCTTGGCCCAGGAAATGTGACCGAGCGCGGAGCGCGGCGTTGTCTGTTTGTCGTCGATGCCCAGGCGCTTCATGATCGACTTGACCAGTTGTTGTTGGTCGCTTTCGTCGTAGATCACGAAGCTCTTTGTAAGGCCAATCGGCGGAGCGCCCGGCGTCGAAGAAGGAATCCGCAGCGCCTCAATGTCGCGCCGCAATAAGCGCACGCAGAAAGAATGGAAAGTCGAAATCACCGGCTTGGCAATTGACAACCCGCCCACCAGTTTGTCTACGCGCTCGACCATCTCGGACGCGGCCTTGTTCGTAAAGGTCATCGCCAGAATGGATTCCGGCATCGCCCCCATGTGTTCGATCAGATGGGCGATGCGGTAGGTGATGACGCGGGTCTTGCCGCTGCCAGCGCCCGCCAGGATGAGCACTGGCCCATCGGTGGTTTCCACTGCCTCGCGCTGCTGCGGGTTGAGTTGGGAGAGAAAAGTCATCCCGTTTTCACTGCCCTCGCCGCCCTGCACTTCTCGCACGGACACCAGTCCCGCAAGAACTGCCAGGAATAAAGCCCCAGTTCATGGCCGTCGTTCCAATGAAACTTAATAGCGTACTTGCCCACCGCGTCGGCCGATTCCGGCCTGGCCGCTGCCTTGAACATGGGCAGCGCCCCAGGCGCCGTTTTCGGAGGCTCACCCGGTTGGCGACCCGCCTTGCCTCGTTCCTCGTCACATAGAGCGCAGGGACAGGCGTCCCTCAGATATGGAAATGTGTAGTGCGACTGGTGGCCGTCTTTCCATTCGATGTCCACGCCCGTGCCGGCGGTCAGGTTCACTTTCACGGATTTGGGGTCGGTGGAAGGCATCCGTTCAAGTATCGCATCTCCGACGGGCATTCGCGCCGTACCCAACTTGTAACCGTCGTCACCGCTTGTTGCGTGGTATTAACCCATAGGCCCCCCGCCTGAGTCATAATTGTTTCCATGGCCAGTTCCGCTGACATTGCGGCGCAGATGCCGCCCCAAGTTCGCTCCACCGCGGATGGTTACCGCCTGGGCGATCCCATCGCGGACCAGCACGGAACATTGACATCTTCCGACGGCACCTGTTTGTTTTATCGCTACTGGCCCGCCCAGGCGTGGAACGGCCACGTGGCGATCGTACTGCATGGCATTGGCTATCACAGCGGGCCCTACAAGGTCATCGCCGACGCGTTCAATCCGCTTGGCATTGCAGTTTACGGCCTTGATGCCCGCGGCCACGGCCTTTCTTGTGGCCCCCGGGGCTACACTGGCAGCGCTGTCGAGGTGGCGCAGGACGTTGCTGCGATCGTGGACTTGGTCAAACTGCAGCAACCGCACGCCAAGGTCTTTCTGCTGGGCGACAGTATGGGCTGCAACTATGCCTTAGACTACGCCAAGCAGAGCGCTCAACTTTCCGGTCTGGTTTTGCTGGCCCCAGCTTTCTACGTGGACAGCAGCCAGTTGCTGAACCTCGAGAGTGCGCTACTCATGCCGTACTTCCTGCTCGGACATCGCCAGCCAGTGATCGACTTGATCGGGAACCGTCTCGATGAAAGCTCTCGCGACCCGAAATGGGTGGCTGCCCGCCGCGCCGATCCGCTGGCCTACAAGAAAGCCAACTTCGGATACCTGCTCGACATTCAGCGGCTCATATTCGGATGGAAGCGCAAGATCGCGCCACAGGTTCGCGTGCCGATTCTGATGATAAAGGGTGGAAAAGACCGCGTGGTCAGCCACCGCGATTGTGAAACCTTTCAGAAACTCTCTGCTTCCCCCGACAAACGCTTCGAGGTCTATCCAGACGTGCCTCACACCACGCTTTGGGACCCGCAGACGCCGGAGATATTGGACGCAGCAGGTAGCTGGATTCTCCAGCACTAACCTGGGTAGTGGGCTCAACTTGAAATCAACCGTATTGAGTGGTCGCTTAAAGGGTTGCCTGCCTCGGGTTCCACCTCACCCTCCTCAGTGATAGCAAGAGGTAGTCAGTTGCCGCATCAGCTAAGTTAGAAAATTGCCTGACGCAAGTACACCCTTCCCGTTTCGAGTACCAACCAACCTCGTATCGATCACCTTCTTCGGTGATGAATGACGATGGCGTGTAGCGCTTGTCATATGACTCTTGGAGCAATTCCTTGGCTTGGTCGGGATTAGAGCGGAAGTAGGCCGCAATCTGGGTAGGCTGAAGGTCTGCAAGGTTCATTGCGGAGGGAAGTCGGACGCGCTGGATCGTGAATTCTTCCGGGAAGTCGTCGCTGGCAGACATATGGGCTAAGAGTTAAGAGTGATGTTATTACTCGCCCACCGTCCGGGCGGGCCCAGTTGCCGAAACCACCTCAACTCCGGTAAAATCTATACTTTGCACTCGGATTTCTGATCCTACCCGGAGCAGGCATGGCACAAGTTTGTGATATCTGCGGCAAGAAGCCGCTGTTCGGAAATGCAATCAGCCACGCCCACAACGTGTCCCGACGGCGCTGGAACGTCAACCTGCGTCCCGTACACGCCAAAGTGAATGGCGCCACCAAGCGTATCCGCGCCTGCACATCCTGCATCCGCAGCGGCAAAGTCGTAAAGGCTTAAGAGCGTTTAAACCACTACGGACACGAAGGTGCACAAAGGAATCCCTCTCATCGCGGGCGCTACTTTGTGTCCTTTTGTGGTTAAACGCCTCTACTCCACGCCCAGCAATTCGATATCAAAAATCAGCGTCGAGTTCGGCGGAATCACCGGTGGATGTCCATTCGGCCCGTAGGCAAGATCCGGCGGAATCCGCAATTGCCGCTTGCCGCCAATCTTCATTCCCGGAACGCCTTCGCCCCAGCCTTTAATGACCTGGTCCAAACCGAAAGAAATCGGCTCTCCGCGGTCCACCGAGCTGTCGAATTTCTTGCCGGTGGTCAGCCATCCCGTGTAGTGGACTTTGACCGTCTGGTGGGGCTGAGCGGTGGCGCCAGTGCCGACTTTGATGTCCCAATACTGCAGGCCGTCGGGCATTTTCGTACCGTCGCCCGTAACTTTGGTCGGCGCGCTGGTGTCCGTTTTCTTGGAAGTGCCCTGCGCCCACACAAAGGCGGCGGTCAGCGTGAGAAATGCGATAAGAAACGTAAGTTTCAACATTTGCTGTTCTCCCGATTTTGATTGCATTTCGAGCTTTTCAATTGCACCTGAGCTTTGGATTCTAAATCGCCGGCGGGAAATAGCCAATCGTCGATCCGTTAGGCCAGCGCGATCACGTCAATTTCGACCAGCACATCTTTCGGCAGGCGGGTAACTTCAACCGTCGATCGAGCCGGCGGGGCTTGCGGTACGTATCGCCCGTACACCTCGTTCATCGCCGCAAAGTCTCCCATATTCTTCAGAAACACGGTCGAGCGAACGATTTTATCGAGGCTCGTCCCGGCCGCTTTCAGAATCGCAGTCAGGTTCTTGAACACCCGGTCAGTCTGGGTCGCAGCATCGCCGCCCACCACCTGCTGCGTCGCTGGGTCAATCGCCACCTGCCCGGAGACAAACACAAATCCATTCGCCCGAATGGCTTGTGAATAGGGCCCAATCGCCTGAGGAGCATCTTTAGTAGAAATCACATCTCGCATGAATCCTCCGAAAATCTTAATCGCCGCTGATTAACGCGGTCTCACACGCTCATCACTTTGGATGTTGCCAAGGACCAACGACGAACGACCAACGACCGCACCTAGATCTTCTGCAACCGCTGCACATCATGCACGCCGGGAATCTTGCGGACACCAGTAATAATGTTTTCGAGGTGTTTGAGATCGATGATGTCGAGAATAACATCGATGTTGCCTTGACCGTTGGAAGTGCGCGCTTCCACATTGCGGATGTTCGTTTTGGTGTCGCTGATGACGGCAGTGATTTGTTTCAACATGCCGAAGCGGTCGTCACAAAATACCGTGATCTTGACGGGATACGAACCCGCGGCTGCTTCGTCTCCCGCCCATTCCACGTCGATGCGGCGTTCCGGTTCGTACATCAGATTGACGACGTTGGGACAGCTCTGGGCGTGCACGGCGACGCCTTTGCCCCGCGTGACATAGCCGACGATGTCCTCCCCACGAATCGGGTTACAACAGCGGGCGCGATACACCAGCAAATCGCCCTGGCCCTTTACGCGGATGGCGTTGTTGTTGCTGTCACCTCCGAAGACGCGGCGGACCACACTGGCCAAGCCGCTGGATTTGTCGCCATCGCCGGTCTCCGCTGGCTCGCCGGCCGCGGGCGCTAGCCGCGCCAGTATCTGCCGCGCCGAGTATTTTCCGTACCCGATTCCGGCCATCAGATCATCGGGCTGGCCAAGTCCATAATCGGAAGCAATCTTCTGCAGTTCTTCGTCCCTGATGTCCTTCAGCGGCACGCGATATTTGCGCGCCTCTTTTTCGATCAACTTCCTCCCAATTTCAACCGCGCGTTCGCGCTGATGAATATTGAGCCAGTGCTTGATCTTGTGCCGCGCCCGCGAGGACTTGACCACCCCCAACCAGTCGCGGCTGGGCTTATGTCCAGTTGCGGTGAGAATTTCGACGATGTCCCCGCTGTGCAGCCGGTGCCGCAGCGGTACCATGCGACCATTCACCTTGGCGCCCACACAACTGTGCCCCACGTCGGTGTGGATGGAATAGGCGAAATCGATGGGCGTCGATTCTCGCGGCAGGACCACGACTTTACCCTTGGGGGTGAAGGTATAGACTTCTTCGGGGTACAGGTCGATCTTCAGGGTGGAGAGAAATTCAGTGGGATCAGAGACGTCCCGCTGCCACTCAACCACTTGCCGCAACCAGGCCAGGCGCTGCTCATCCTGCGCCGACACCGGACCGTCCTTGTACTTCCAGTGGGCGGCGATGCCTTCCTCGGCCATGCGGTGCATCTCTTCGGTGCGAATCTGAAGTTCAAAAGGCGTGCCGTCCTCGGTGATCACCGAAGTGTGCAGCGATTGATAGAAATTTGGGCGGGGCATGGCGATGAAATCCTTGATGCGCCCCGGCACCGGCCGCCACACGTTGTGCACGATGCCCAACACTGCGTAGCAATCCTGCACCGACTGCGCAATGACCCGCATGGCGTACAGGTCGTAAACCTGGTCGATATTGATCTTCTGCCGCACCAGTTTCTTGTGAATGCTGAACAGCCGCTTGATGCGGCTCTCCACCTGGGCCGTTATACCCGCTTCTTTCAGCTTGTCGCGCAGCACTTGTCCAACGCGCGCCAGGAATTGCTCGCCCTTCTTCCGGCGCGCTTCCACAGCTTTGTGCATTTGCTCGTAGGTGATGGGGTCCAGGTAGCGGAATCCCAAATCCTCGAGTTCGCCGCGAATCTTGCCCATGCCGAGCCGGTGAGCAATGGGGCCGTAAATCTCGAGTGTCTCTTTGGCGATCTTTTGCTGCCGTTCCGGCTCAAGGTGTTCGAGGGTGCGCATGTTGTGCAGGCGGTCCGCCAATTTGATGAGCACCACACGAATGTCGTCCACCATGGCCAGCATCATCTTGCGGAGGTTTTCGGCCTGCTGCTCTTCCCGGCTGGCGAAGTCAATCTGACTAATCTTGGTGACACCTTCGACGATGTGTGCAACCTGCTCGCCGAACTCCTTGCGAATATCGACAATTGTGACCGAGGTGTCTTCCACGGAATCGTGCAATAAACCAGCTGCGATGGCCACCGGATCCATCTTCATTTCCGCAAGCACCCGCGCCACTCCGAGAGGGTGCACCAGATAAGGCTCGCCTGAAGCCCGGCTCTGTCCGGAATGATGCTTCTGCGAATATTCGTAGGCTTTGCGCACCAGTTCCAGGTCATCGTTGGGGCGATTGGCGCGCAGGGTGCGCATCAGCTCGCGGAACTTGGTCACCGTGAGAGTGGTGGTCGCGATCTGTTCTCGCAGGGTCGCCATGGTGGTCAATTACACGTGCAATTCTTGCGGGGTATATTGTCGTCGCACCTTGATCTTACCCTCCTCCTTCCGGGCGACAGCAAGGTCGTAGGCAAGCTGCATCCGCAACCAGGTTTCAGGGGTACTGCCGAATGCCTTGGTCAGGCGGATAGCCATTTGCGGGCTGATTCCGGACTTGCCGTTGATGACGTTATTAAGCGCTTGCCGGGTAACACCTAGGACCTTTGCCCCTTCGGTCACCGACAATCGCAATGGCTCAAGGCACGCGGTTCTTATGCTGCGTCCGGGGTGCGGCGGGTTCTTCATAGGCATTGCATCGTCTCCTTCGGCTAGTGGTAGTCGATCAGTTCAACGTCACTCACGTTTGCGCCCTGAAAACGGAAAATAATGCGCCAGTTGGCACGCACGGTCACAGACCAAAATCCCTTCAACTCGCCCTTGAGGGGGTGCAGGTGATAGCCGGGAAGATTCAGCGCCTGTGGCGTTTCGGCCTCATCGAGGCGGGCGAGGATATCTTCGATGTTGCCCACGAGGTCAGACCGCAAGCCGCTCCGGTCGTCGCGTTCATACAGCCGTTTAAGACCGCGATGCTTGAAACTCCTGATCATCAAAATACACCGTAAAGTGCATCTTGTCACTTGTCAAGCGTGGTCGAGGCGACTATTGGGGCAGATTTCTGTAGGAGCTCCTTATCTAGTACAACAGAGCAAGACGGTCACAATGACCATGCGTTGAAAGTTCTCGGCTTGTGCGGCTTAGTGGGAAGCGCCCTGGTATTCGCCTTGCGTAACACTTACCCTGAAAGCAGAGTGAAGGGGCCGTCTTAACCGACGATCAACGCTTGGAGCTACTCGACGTGTTGCGTCAACTGGACAAAGCGCTTGACCGACGTCGGTGATGCGAAGAATCACATTGCCGTCGTGAAGCGTACGACGTCTGTGACCTGATAGAGTCACTGCAGGCACATCGCGATGCCCCTAAAGGTTCTCATCAGCGGCACTTCTGGATTGGTCGGAAGCGCCATAGTCTCAGCTCTACGAGAAGGCGGCCACGATGTAACACGGTTAGTCCGCAGCACTGTCACCGCACCCGACCAGATCTCGTGGAATCCTTCTGATCCGCTGTTACCGGAATCTGTCTCCGGCTTTGACGCCGTCATTCACCTCGCCGGAGAATCCATCGCCACCCGCTGGACCGAAGCCAGGAAACGCCGCATCGTCGAAAGCCGCGTACCTGCCACGCAAAATCTGGCCACTGCTCTCGCCAAAGGCCAGCAACGCCCCCGAGTCTTCATCTGTGCTTCAGCCATTGGCTACTACGGCGACCGCGGAGAGGAAATTCTGCGGGAAGACAGTCCATCCGGAGAAGGATTCGCCGCCGAAGTCTGCTGCCAATGGGAAGCGGCCGCGCAGGCGGCGGCCGGTGCCGGCATCCGCGCGGTGCAGATTCGTACCGGCATCGTGCTCAGTGCCGCCGGCGGTGCACTGGCGAAAATGCTGCCTCCGTTTCGCATGGGTGTTGGCGGAAACGTTGGAAATGGACGCCAATGGATGTCATGGATCGATTTGCGAGACGAAGTCGGCGCGATTCAGCACCTGCTCACCGCCGATTCGATCAGCGGTCCGGTTAACTTGGTCTCTCCGAATCCCGTCCGAAATGCCGAATTTACCAGGACGCTGGCGTCGGTATTACACCGCCCCGCTATTCTTCCCATGCCCGCGTTTGCTGCACGTCTAGCCTTCGGCCAGATGGCCGACGAACTCTTGCTAGCCGGCCAGCGGGTAGAACCGTCAAAGTTAGTATCCAGCGGCTACGAGTTCCAACGTCCGGATCTGAGGACCTCGCTGGAATGCATCCTAACCAGGAAGCATTAATCTAAAGACTCAGGCGAACTCATGAATCCTAACGAATTTCGCGAGACTGGCCACCGCGTTGTCGATCTGCTGGCCGAGTATTTGGAGCACATCGAAGAGAGGCGGGTGTTTCCAGACGTCGAACCACGAACCCTGGCTGAGCTTTTCGCTGAGCCGCTGCCGCAGAATCCCCACCCCGCAGAAGAGGTCCTGAGCGAAGTGGAAGCTAAGCTGCTTCCCTACTGCACTAACGTCGGGCACCCCGGTTACATGGGGCTGATTACCCCGTCGCCCAATCCAGTCGGCATCATTGCCGACTTCATCTGTTCTGCACTGAACCAGAATATTGGTGCCTACACCATCGGCCCGGCCGCTGTCGCGATGGAGCGAAGGACGGTGCGCTGGCTCACCGACCTGGCTGGTTATGAACATGAAGCGGGAGGCAATCTCACCAGCGGTGGGATGATGGCAAACTTTATCGGCCTGAAGCTCGCCCGCGACTGGGCTTCGCAAGACCAGGCGCAGCAGGAAGGGGTTCAGCAGCGCTGGGCGGTGTACGCGTCAGAAGAACGTCACGTTTCGGTGGACAAGGCGGTCGACGCAGTGGGACTCGGGCGCTCCGCATTGCGAGCCCTGCCCACAGACGCTGATTTCCGCGTCCGCCTGGATGCGTTGGAAGCTGCGATCGCAGAGGACCATAAGCGGGGCATACGGCCAATGTGCATCGTGGGTATCTTCGGAACCACGAACACCGGAGCCGTCGATCCGGTTCGCGAATTGCGAACCATTGCGGATCGAGAAGGCATGTGGCTGCACGTCGATGCAGCCTATGGCGGCGGCATGCTGCTTTCCCATGCGTGGAACATGCGGGACCGGGGATTAGAACTCGCGGACTCGATCACCATCGACCCCCATAAGTGGTTCTACGCGCCGCTGGATGCGGGAGCAATTCTAGTCAAGAATGAGCGGCGGTTGACAGCGTCATTTGGGATGAAGCCGGCATACCTTACCGACGAGTTCGACCGTGCGAACGAACGATATCAGTACTACGTCCACAGCTTTGAGCAATCGCGTCGCTTCCGTGCACTGAAGGTCTGGATGAGCTTCAAACGCTACGGGGCGCTTCAGATTGGGGAGTGGATTGATGGCAACGTCCGTCAGGCGAAACACCTCTATAACCTGCTCACCCAACATTCTGAGTTCGAGCCGGCGAGCGATCCGCCAATGTCGGCCATTTGCATCCGGCATCGCGGCGCCGATCCAGACGAAGTGCGATCCAAGGAGCTCCATGCGGAGGTCGCCAGGAGAATTGAGCAGGACGGAAGATTCTGGATTTCGACCACGGAGTTGAAGGCGAAGCCTTGGTTCCGCATTAATCCGGTAAACTTTCGCACCCGCACTGAGCACATGGACCAACTGCTTGCTCTGCTCAGGCAGGAATGCGAGTCAGTGCTCCAGGGCCGCCTTCAGGCGAATAAATAAGAATAATTCCCGCTCAGCACTGCGGCAGATCGCGATGCATCTCGTCCAACAATTTTGCCAGCAACTCGGCCCGCTGGTCGGTGGTGAGTTCGCGCTTCAACTCCTCCAGAGCCAGGGCGACAATGTGATAGTGGTGCGCGCCAGCGTACTTGGGATCAGACGTGATCTCGCGCCACAGACTGTGCATCAACTCCAGGTCCTGCGGCCGCATTCGCGGGGCATGCGGTCCCAGCAGGTATTCGTGCAGCTTTCCATTGGGCTCATGGACTTCGACCGTGAGCCGCGGCCGTGGCTCGGGCAGCTTCTCCCACGCATCCCCGGTGAGTTTGGCCTGCTCATCGCTGGTTAGTTTGTTCGAAAGCCCGCAAACAATGCGGCTCGAATCCAGCCGTTGCGCGGTCAGGATAATCGCCTCGAAAACATCAGCCGCCGGTACCACCAGAAGCGAAACCGGTTTGCCCTCTTTTTCGGCGACGGCAACCGCCGCCGTGAACAGCTCCTGTTCGTAGTGATCGAAGACTCGCGCCGCCTCAACCACGGCTGTCCCGCTGAAAGTGTGCTCGCGATGGTACAGGCGGGCGGTCATCACCACCACGTCTTGCCGCAACGTATCGGTGGTGCGAAGGACGTCGCTCAAGTAGTAGAGATTGCGTGGATCGCGAACCGCCACCAAAACGTTCCCCGGACGAACCCCCAGTGCCCCGCTGCCGAGTTCCTGGTTCCCATACACACGGAACTGGTCCAGGTTCTCCGGCTTGCCATGCCGCGCCTGGGTTACTTTGTGTTCGGAATAGGCGAAGATCGCAAAAAATACCGCGCTGAACGTGACTCCGGCAATCGTGGCCTCGGTCTTGGTGAGCAAATTCACGCACGCAGTGGTGAGCAATACGGCTGAAATTACGATCAGTCCAGCCGGCACTTCCTTAGTGCCGATGTGAAAGTTACCCGGCACCTTCCACTGGCGATTCAAGGGCTCGGTGTAGCGCAGCACCAGCACCGCCAGCGACTTCAGCGCAAAGCTCCAAATCACACCAAAGGCGTACAAGCCGGCCAGCACGTACACATTACCCTTGCTGAGGATGATGGTCAGCAGTTGCATGCCGACGATCATGTTGATGATGCGATAGCTGGTCCCATAACGCGGTTGGGGCTTTTGGAACCAGTCGGTCAGCACACCGTCTTCCGCCACCCGGTTCAATACACCATTGGCGCCGACGATCGACGTATTCTGTGCGCCGGCCAGAATCAGCACTCCCACCACCACTACGAATCCGTGGAACAACAGCTTCAAGACGATCGGGCCCGCCAGATACATGGCAATTCCGCCGATCAGATTGGCGAAGTAATCAGGCCTGACCTTGTCTGGGATCATCATCACGGCGAAGAAAGAAACCAGCGACGTGAACAGCAGGCTGTAAATGAAAATGACCAGGCCGGTCTTCTCCAGATTCTTCAGCTTGGGATGCTCAATCTCACGGTTAACCTGCGCCAGCGTCTCTTCCCCGCTCATCGCGAGCACCGAATGTCCGAATCCCACAAACAGAATGATCCAGGTCAGGTGACTGATCCAGGTGCCATGCAGCCAGCCCATCGATTCCCGCGTAATGGGCACCACGCCCGCTTGAAGCGGATTAGGCGGCAGGTGGACGGGAGCGCGAAGAATAGTGATGGTGCACCAAACGATCAGGATCACCACCATCACCGTCGTGATAATCATGATCTGCAGCGCCTTTTGGCTCGATTCGTGGATACCCTGAATGTTTTTCCACCAGAAGTAGCAAACCACGATGCACGCAAAAACGGCCGCGAAAGTATTGTCGGGAAAAGATTGCAAAGGATGACCGAGGTAGCGCGCGATGTCCCCAATAAAACCGGCGAGGTACTGCCCCGCCGAAACCGCACTGATGGGGCCGGTCAAAACGTAGTCAAAGAGCAGGGCAGAGACCGAGATCTTGGCCAGGGTGCCGCCCATGGCCTCTTTGACCACACGGTACACCCCGCCGCGCACGAACATGCTGCTGGATTCGATATAGAGCGCCCGCACCGCATAGCTGAAGAGCATGACCGCCAGGATGAACCAGGGTGCGCTCTTGCCAATGACTTTTTCGGCATCGCCGCCGGCGTAGTAGGCGGATGAAGCCAGGTCGGCAAGCACAATGGCCGACGCCCGCCAGAAAGAGATGAACGTCAGCATCACGGTGGTGGCGACGAAGACTTTGACCGCCGGACGCGAAACGTTTTGTGTGGGAGATGACATGCCTGTGGGCTGGAACAAACGCAAACCTAAAAATCTAACACATTGGCCTAGAGCTTATCAGTGCGGGTAGCCGCTGGCGTGGCTTTCGCTGCTTTCGGGGCCATGTAGGTGTGTGTGATCCGGTCATGCCAGCATAGTTCATCCTCATCCAGAAAGCACCAAGCGTACCCCAGGGCCAGCGACAGCCCGGACAGCGCCGACGCCACCACTCGCCAGCGGCGGAGCCTGCGAGGAACGGGGAGCCCGTCGAACCGGCTCAATTCCAGCCTGGCAAATCTCAGTCCGGGCGTGCTGCCGGTGTGTACCAGCAGGAGGTACTGGTACGCTGACCAAAACACCGCCAGCATCCCTGCTGCAATGCTCGCCCCTTGTTGGAGTGGAGGGATGACCGCCGTGATCCGGAAAAATATGTAAGCGAAGCCGGCAAACGCAGCCACTACCAGCACGGCGTCCGTAACACCGGCCAGAATCCGTCGAGTCAGCCGTGCCGGCTTTAGCGGTGACTCGAAACCCGGCCTCCGCTCCTCCCTGGACTCTTCCGACGACTCAATCAGGATGCCACCCAAGGCCGGAGGTGGAGGCAACACTTCCGGCACCTCAAGGATTCGCGGAAGGTGAAACACCGGCTCTGCGAGTTCTTCCACGACAATCGGCGGCGTAGACGAAGAACGCGGGAAAGGCAGAATCTTAGTGGAACTGTCTCGCGGCTCTGCGGCGGAGATCTCCTGCTTGGGCTGCATGGCCGGCGGTTCAACCGCCGGAGCCAGGTCGGCATCCATGGTAATCGCCAGCTGTCCGCTGGTTGGGAACGCCACCGGACTGCTCGGCGGTGCCATCACCGAAAGCTCAGAGGGTTCAAACCTCAACTGTAGGGAAGGATAACGTGGAGTCTGCGGACGCTTGCCCCGGTAGTGATTGACTTTGGCCGCCACTTCCCGACGCCACGAGTCCGGCTCGGTGGGTTGGCCAGGCTTCTCAGGCGCTCCAACAGCTCTGCTCTCGTCGTTCCTTCCCTCGTTCTGGGAACCGATCGGCTGCGAATCGTTGGCCTCGGCCGGGCGGGCCGGCGACTCGGAGTGTTCCAGGACAAATCGTGGCGAGGGCTGAACCGATTTTTCTTCCAGGCTGGCGGCAAATTGCTGCTCGCTGACATCGAACGCTTCAGGATCGATCAGCCTCGGGGTCGACCCGGGAGTGAAGTCCGCATCTGGTTGGAATCTGGATTTCATCACTGGAGCGCTTCAGCAGCCATGTGGCCGCAGCCCAGCACGTTTGCGGGGTGGGAATGCCTTCCAACTTTGCCTGTCAGGCCGTCCCCGTGCTAACGTCACCGTACCCCCGAGTGAAGTATGCTCCCGGGATGTTCGTGCGCTTCCGATGAGTTCCCGCACACGATTTCTTATCACGGCAACGTTCGTCTGTCACCTGATACTCGTTGTTCCCCTAGTTACCAGCCAGTTGCTTTCCCCTTCCGCAGCGGCCCAGGATCTGCCTAACACGTCTCTGCCTAACACGTCTTCCCCTGTCCGCGAGCAGGACGTCACCATCATCGCGCTCCAGCAGGAGAAGCAGGGCACTCTCTATCAGCTGCACGGAAACGTCGAAATTCATTACGGGACCTACGTCTTGCGTGCCGATGAAGTGTCGTACAACTCAGAAACCGGTGACTCGAAAGCGGTAGGCCACGTGGTTCTCAACGGCGGCCCGAACGACGAGCGCATCCAGGCCAGTCGTGGCGCCTATAACCTTCATTCCGAGGTTGGGAGATTCGAGCATGTAACCGGGAGCATCGGCATGCAGCTCCATGGACGCCGGCTTATGCTGACTTCGTCGAATCCCTTCGTCTTCACCGGCGCCGCACTCGAAAAAAACGGGCCGGATCACTACAAGGTCTACGATGGGGTTGTAACCACATGTGAGTTGCCGCGCCCCAAGTGGGACTTTCATGCTCACAAGGTTGTGGTCGAAGTCGGGGGCACGGCAAAAATCTACGGCAGCACGTTTGCCATCGAAGGTATCCCGGTTCTTTATTTCCCATTCGCGACGTTGCCGGCCCAGACACTGCCCCGGCAAACCGGCTTTCTCATTCCCAACCTCGGATTTTCCTCCACCAAAGGCACCATTTTCGGGGAATCAATATTTTGGGCTATCAATCGCAGTATGGACGCGCACCTTGGAGCCGAGTACTTCTCCAAGCGAGGGTGGGCCCCGCAGGGGGAGTTTCGGGCCCGCCCCAGTGATACTTCGTTCGTGGACCTGAACTATTTCAGCGTGCTCGATCGCGGCATTGGCAATCCCCACGTGGACCAGGGAGGCGAGGAAGCGCGCCTGACAGCCGAAGGCGAGTTTGGCCACAGCTTCCGTGGAGTCGCCGATGTCGACTACCTGAGTTCTTTCGTCTTTCGGCTTGCCTTCAGCGAGACTTTCACCCAAGCCGTCAACTCTGAAGTCAAATCTGATGCTTTTCTTTCCAATGCAACTCATGGTTTCTTCTACAATTTCTCCGTACACCGCTATCAGGATTTTGAAAGTTCCACTCCCGGCGATGTCATCACTATCCTTCATGCCCCAGGGGTAGAGTTGTCGAGTGTGGATCAGCCGCTAGGACGGTCTCCTTTCTACTGGTCCTATGACGCCGCGCTCGAGGGCGTCTCGCGCAGTGAACCCAATTTCAGCACGGCATCCTTGATCGGGCGTTTCGACCTAAGTCCGACTCTGTCCTTGCCGTTGCAGTTACACGGGTGGTCGTTCCGGCCCGAGCTGTCGGTCCGGGACACCGCCTACACCCAGGACCTCCGGACTCTTCCGAGCGGAGAAAGACTGGCGGTCTCTGACAGCGTCAATCGCAAGGCTTTGGACCTTTCGCTCGAAGTTCATCCTCCGGCCCTGAGCCGGGTCTTCGACCGTGAGTTCCTGGGACGCAAATGGAAACACGTGATCGAGCCGCGCGCAGTCTATACCTACGTAACCGGGGTCAGCAACTTCTCCAATATTCTTCGGTTCGATCAGCGGGACATTCTCAGCAACACCGATGAAGTGCAATACGGAATTGTCCAGCGCCTCTATGCGAGGCGAACCTCCACCAACCCAGACTGCGGCCAGCCCGGCATGCCGGCCCTGTTCGTCGGCGGCGCAGTTCCCCACAGCCCCGTGCCCTGGGAGCGGCAACAAACGCCTGTCGATGCGCCCTGCGAAGACGGAACTCAGGTTCGCGAGGTTGTCACGTGGGAGCTGGCGCAAAAATTCTTTCTCAACCCCACGTTCGGAGATGCGCTTTTCCCGGGCCGAAGCAATGTGCTCACCAGCACCGTCGATTTGACCGGCATAGCATTCCTGAGCTCTGCTCGCCATCTGTCGCCGCTTATCTCCCGCTTACGCATTCAGACCAGCGCCAAGACCGATGTCGAGTGGGATATGGACTACGACTTCACTCTCGGCCACATGACCGCCAGCACGGTGCTTGCCAACTACCGACTGGGAGCCCTCACGCTCGGCGGAGGCGATGCTTTCCTGCAAGTACCCCCTGAAACTGCCAGTACAAGTACCACCCCTTTGCCGCAAGCGTTCAACCAATTCCGCCTCTTGCTGGGTTATGGCCACACCGGAAAACGGGGATTTAGCGCCGCGACCAACGTCGGTTTCGACGCCGATCTGAAATTTCTGCAGTACGCCGCCGCGCAAACTACCTATAACTGGGATTGCTGTGGATTTAGCGTCGAGTTCCGCCGCTTTGCCCTGGGCTCAGTGCGTAACGAAAATCAATATCGCTTCACCTTTGCGCTCGCCAATCTGGGATCACTGGGAAATTTGAGGCGGGCAGAGAGATTGTTCTGAACCTGCAACTGCCTTCCCCTCAAGCTCAGCCGACGTGGGCAGGGTTGCCGTTCAGATCGGATTTCCTTCAAATCCGCTGAGAATCGCAGCTTGCAGCAGCGCTTGATCGGCAGTCACGAAAACTCGGCCTTGAGGTTTGTTTCCGCACCATTCCAAAGCCGCTGCCAATTGCAGTGCATCCGCCGCTCGCAGGTCGTGGTGATTCACCAGCAATGCCGCTTGTGCTCGCAGCGCATCTGACGGTTGCACAACTGACCATGCGTCCGCGAGAGCTGCTGCCAGCCCGCGCGCCTGGATCCACTCGCGGGGGTCCAGTTGCTTCATGCGTACCAGCCTTGCAAGAGCGCTCGCGATCTCGACGGACGTGGCCCACCACACAACTACCTCGTGGCTCTTGTACAGGGTGATGGCTCGGGGCGTAGTTCTCTGACGGACACAGAGAGGTACCAGTGCGCTCGTGTCCCAAAATGCCGAAAGCCGCGCTACCGGTTTTCCCGTTCTCTCCGCCACACCTTCTCCATGACGTCATCGGGAACACTGCCGGGCGGCTCTGGCCAAGCGACCGGTGAACGCGGCTTTTTCAACGGGGGCGCGAGAACACCCCGCGCCACCAGCCGCCGTTCCTGTTCGGAGCGATCTTCTAAACGGCAGGGGATGATGCGCGCCACGGGCTGGTTGCGGTCGCAGACCAGGAATTCCTCGCCGTCCTTCACCAGTTGGAGATGGGCGCTAAGCCTCGCTTTGAGGTCGCTGATATTTACCGTGCGCACGGCTCTATCCTAACACATATGACCATAATAGTCACATTGCGAGTTTTTGGCAATGAAATCATGGTCATGCGGCCAGAAACGTCTCTCCCCCTCCCGTATTAAGATACTTACGTGCCACAAACCGAACTGCATGCCAAGCGCGCTGCCCTGGACGATCGCATTCGCGGGCTGGGCCGCACCTTGGTTGCCTATTCCGGGGGTGTGGATTCCGCGTTCCTTGCGTGGTCGGCTCACCAGGTGCTTGGTGACGATATGTTGGCGGCAATCGCTGACTCACCCAGCCTCGCCCGTGCGCAGCTCGCCGACGCGACGGCCTTCGCCCGCGAACAAGGAATTCCACTCGAGATCATTGCCACCTCCGAGCTCGACAGGCCCGAATACGTCCGCAACGACGGTGCCCGCTGCTTCCATTGCAAAGACGAGCTGTTCACGGTGATGCAAGACCTTCGCCAGCGGCGCGGGTTCAGTGCCATCGCCTACGGGGTTAACCGGGACGATCAGGGCGACTTCCGGCCCGGACAAATCGCTGCCCAACGCCATCAGGTAGCCGCGCCGCTGCTGGAAGCGGGTTTGACCAAGGAGGAGATCCGGGAACTCGCCCGTGAGGCCGGCCTGCGTATTTGGGACAAGCCTGCATCTGCATGCTTGTCCTCACGCATCGAGTACGGTCGCCCCGTGACTCCTGCGGCGCTACGGGTCGTCGAGCGGGGCGAGGACTCCCTGCGTGCGCTCGGGTTCCGTCAGTTCCGCGTCCGCCATCACGGGGATATCGTTCGCATCGAGGTCGCCGCCAACGAAATGCCGCGCGCGCTGGCGCCCCAAATGGCCGCCGAATTCACCCATATCTTCAAGTCCCTGGGCTTCAAGTTCGTAACTCTTGATCTCGAGGGCTTCCGCTCCGGATCCATGAACGCGCTTCTCCCCGCCAGCCTGCTTGCTCGCGAGCGTTGATCCCGCATGCTCGCGGCGCAAAACCGCTGGCGCCCGTATCGACGCCGGTCCGTATGAGATAATCTTGCTTTGCATCCAATGTACAGGCGGTTTTTAACGATGTTCGTACGGCGATCGATTTTTGTGCTCGTGCTGGTCTGTTTGGGTTGCTCTGCCCAATCGGCGCCTCCCGACCAGGTAATGCGCATTGAGCGTCAGGTGCGTACCTACTATTCCGTGCCTGCGGCGGTAAAGATCACCGTGGGACCGCTTCGAGCCAGCGAATTCGCCGGTTACGACGTGTTGACCGTCCACATGGACAGCATTGAAAAGAAAGCCGATTATGATTTCCTACTCTCCAAGGATGGCAAGACACTGCTGCGGATGACCAAACTGGATCTCACCAAGGACCCCTATGCCGAGAACGTAAAGAAAATCAGCGTCGGCGATCGCCCGATTCGCGGCAAGAAGGATGCCAAGGTGGTGGTGGTCAATTACGACGACTTCCAGTGTCCGTTCTGCTCCCGCATGCACCAAACCCTTTTTCCAGAAATGCTGAAGGAATACGGGGACCGAGTTGAATTTGTGTATAAGGACTATCCCCTGGCGGAGATTCATCCATGGGCTACGCATGCCGCGGTCGATGCCAACTGTTTAGCAGCGCAGAACAGCGACGCCTACTGGGACTTGGCAGACTATCTCCATAACAATCAGCGGGAGATCAGCGCAGCGGGGCAGACGCGCGACCTGCAATTCGCGGCCCTGGATCGCCTGACCACGCTCCAAGGCCAGAAACACGAACTGGACCAGACGAAGCTGCAATCGTGCATCAAGGCGCAGAACGACGACGCCATCAAGGCTTCCCTGCACGAGGGCGACAGCCTGGGCGTGAACGCCACCCCCACCATGTTCGTGAACGGACAGGAAATAGATGGCGTGGTTTCCGCCACGGAATTCCGTACAGTGCTGAATGCGGCATTGCAGCAAGCGGGTGTCCCCGTGCCCGCGCAACCCGCCCAGACACCGGGCGGGTCTCAGACGTCCGGGAAATAGCCAGCAGCAACAGCCGCAGAACTGCTGACTGAGGCATGGAACAGAGTGTGGAGAAAAATCAAGTGAAGACTAGCTTGCCATCTCGTCTCTGGCTGACCCTGGCCGTCGTCGTCTTCCTGCTCGGACTCGGGTGCGGAACCAAACAGGTAGGAGACGATGTGGCTGCCTCCGTTGACGGCCGCAAGATCTACCGTACCGACGTGGAGAAGTACTACCAGAACCAGACTGCCGGCACGCAACAGCAGCAGCCCGTGGGTGAGCAAGCCACCAGTTTACGCCTCAGCATCCTGCGCGAATTGATTGACAATGAGATTCTGATGCGCCGTGCCGAGAAACTCGGCTTGCTGGCCACCGACGATGAAGTGGAACGCAAACTCAATGAGATCAAGTCGCCCTATACCAAGGAGGAATTCGACGCCCGTCTCGCCGAGAAAAAGATCACGCTCGACGACTTTAAGCGCGATCTCCGCCGCTCTCTGACAGTCGACAAGGTCCTTAACAAGGAAGTTACCTCCAAGATCAACATTTCGGACCAGGACGTTACCGGCTACTACAATGCTCACAAGGCGGAATTCAATCTGATTGAGCCGCAATATCACCTGGCGCACATTTTTGTAACCACCGCTCCCAATCCCCAGGTACATAACCTGAAGAACGACAAGGCCCAGAATGAGTCCGACGCCCGTAAGAAGATTCAGATGATTCTGAACCGGCTCGACAGCGGTGACGACTTCGCCACGCTGGCGATGAACTTGTCCGAGGACCCGGAAACTTCAGGCAACGGCGGCGATCTGGGGTTCGCTCCTGAATCGTCGCTGAAGAATACAGATTCCGTGACCCGTGATACCGTGATGAAACTCAAACCCGGCCAATACAGCCAGATCGTCACGGTCATGAACCCGATGACCAAACAACTGGTCGGGTTTCGGGTGGTGAAGCTGATCGCCAAGGAACCCGCGGGACAGCGCGAACTTGCGGATCCCAGGGTGCAGGAAGCCGTTCGCTCGCAACTGCGCGACCGCCGTGAACAGCTCTTGAAGTCGGCGTACTACGAGGTCCTGCGCGATCAAGCTAAGGTGGAGAACTATCTCGCCGAAAAGATTCTGCAAGGCAACGGCGTGCAGTAGTGTTGGCCTCCTACTCTACAATCGCCAGTACGTCGCCGCCGTTCACATTGGCGCCTTCAGCTACCAGGATCTTCTGAATCGTGCCCTTTCGGGGCGACTTGATCTCGTTCTGCATCTTCATCGCTTCCATTACCAGGATTCCCTGCCCAGGCTCGACCTCAGCGCCTTCCTGGAGCAGAATGCGGATCACTTTGCCCGGCATGGGTGCGGTCACCTTGCTAGGGCCTGTGTCACCGCCGGCACCGGCTTTGCGGCTGCGCAGCGAACGGGGATCGCGCAATTCCGCCGCGTAACCCACTCCGCCCACCCACAAGTGCAAG